>Ga0308161_1001834_pt1 | contig 24064 bp, 18 predicted proteins | sample PhyFR2_FD_201034 | JGI IMG/M metagenome (GOLD analysis project Ga0308161, IMG submission 201034) | Phyllosphere microbial communities from UC Gill Tract Community Farm, Albany, California, United States - DLSLF.R2 | ecosystem: Host-associated > Plants > Phyllosphere > Unclassified | place: USA...
TGGCCGTCAGCGACATCTTCGACACCCTGCAGATCTACCTGGGTTCGCTGTATGCCAATGACTTCAACCGCTTCGGGCGCACCTATCAGGTCAACGTTCAGGCCGAACAGCAGTTCCGCCTTGAATCCGATCAGATTGGTCAGCTGAAAGTACGCAACAACAAAGGCGAAATGATTCCGCTGGCGACCTTCATCAAGGTCAGCGACACCTCGGGACCGGATCGCGTGATGCACTACAACGGCTTCATCACCGCTGAAATCAACGGTGCCGCAGCCCCGGGCTATAGCTCTGGCCAGGCAGAAAAAGCCATCGAGAAACTGCTCAAGGAAGAACTTCCGAACGGCATGACCTACGAATGGACCGACCTGACCTACCAGCAGATTCTGTCTGGCAACACCGCGCTGTTCGTGTTCCCGCTCTGCGTACTGCTGGCGTTCCTGGTGCTCGCCGCACAATACGAAAGCTGGAGCCTGCCACTGGCGGTGATCCTGATCGTACCGATGACCCTGCTGTCGGCCATTACCGGTGTGATCATCTCCGGCGGTGACAACAACATCTTCACCCAGATCGGCTTGATCGTACTGGTGGGACTTGCCTGTAAAAACGCGATTCTCATCGTCGAGTTCGCCAAGGATAAACAGGAAGAAGGCCTCGACCCGCTCGCAGCGGTACTGGAAGCCTGCCGCCTGCGTCTGCGGCCGATTCTGATGACCTCGTTCGCGTTCATCATGGGTGTGGTGCCACTGGTGTTCTCCAGCGGAGCCGGTGCCGAGATGCGTCACGCCATGGGTGTGGCGGTGTTCTCCGGGATGCTCGGGGTGACCTTCTTCGGTCTGCTGCTGACGCCAGTGTTCTACGTACTGATCCGTAACTTTGTCGAACGCGGCGAGCAGCGCAAAGCAGCCAAGGCGCACACTCTTCAAAAGCCACTGGAGGCGCAACAATGAGTCTGAAAGTCTTCCTGCCGAGTCTGCTGGTGCTGGCCCTCAGCGCCTGCGCCGTCGGCCCCGACTACAAGACCCCAGCTACGGAGGCGGCCAATATGACCACTGCCACCGACGGCGCCGCCGGGCAAAAGAACTTCGACCGTTCGAAATTCGAAGGCATCTGGTGGCAGCAATTCGACGATCCGACCCTGAACCAGTTGGTGAGCCAGTCGCTGCAAGGTAACCGTGAACTGCGCGTGGCGTTCGCCCGCTGGAAAGCCGCCCGGGCGATCCGCGACGACGCCAGCAACGACGCGATGCCTACCATCACCAGCCGCGCCAGCAGTGACTTGGGCAAGGGCCAGATTCCCGGCCAGACCACCGACCGGGTCAATAGCGAGCGCTATGACCTCGGTCTGGACATGGCCTGGGAGCTCGACCTGTTCGGCCGCATCCAGCGCAATCTGGAAGCCAGTGATGCCGACCAGCAGGCCGCCGAAGCCGATCTGTATCAGCTGCAAGTCACCATGATTGCCGAACTGGTCGACGCCTACGGTCAACTGCGCGGCGCCCAACTGCGGGAAAAAATCGCCGTGGCCAACCTGAACAACCAGCAGGAGTCGCGCAAGATCACCATCAGCCTGCGTGACGCCGGTGTCGGTGATCAGCTTGATGTCGAGCGCGCCGATGCGCGTCTGGCCAACGTCGAAGCCACCGTGCCGCAGTTGCAGGCAGAACAGGTTCGGCAGAAAAACCGTATCGCTACCCTGCTCGGCGAACGCCCGGACAAACTGACCGTCGACCTCAGCCCGAAAGATCTGCCGGCCATCGCCAAGGCGCTGCCAATCGGTGATCCGGGTGAACTGCTGCAACGTCGTCCGGACATCCTCAGCGCCGAGCGGCAATTGGCTTCGGCCACTGCGCGCATCGGCGTGGCCAAAGCCGACCTGTTCCCCCGGGTCAGCCTCAGCGGCTTCCTCGGCTGGACCGCCGGGCGTGGTTCGCAGATCGGTTCTTCGGCGGCCAACGCCTGGGCGCTCGGGCCGAGCATCACCTGGGCGGCGTTTGACCTCGGCAGCGTCCGTGCCCGTTTGCGCGGCGCCGATGCTGACGCCGAAGGCGCGCTGGCCAACTACGAGCAACAAGTACTGCTGGCGCTGGAAGAATCGGAAAACGCCTTCAGCGATTACGGCAAGCGTCAGCAACGCCTGATCTCGCTGATCCGTCAGAGCGAATCGAGTCGCAAGGCTGCTGATCTGGCGGAAATCCGCTACCGCGAAGGCACCACCGATTTCCTCGTCCTGCTCGACGCCCAGCGTGAGCGCCTGAACGCCGAAGACACTCAGGCCCAGGCCGAAGTTGAGCTGTATCGCGGCATCGTCGCGATCTACAAGGCCCTCGGCGGTGGCTGGCAACCGGAGACAGTCGCCAGCAAGTAAAGGTTGTTAAAGAGCTCCTTTGGTTGGCCGCAACCAACCAAATTTTTTGCCCCGCGTATCATTCGGTCGCGGGGTTTTTTTATGCCTTTGTGCAGCACTGGGTTTCTTGTGGGAGCGAGCCTGCTCGCGAAAGCGTCAGGTCAGACATATCAGCGGTGGCTGATAATCCGCCTTCGCGAGCAGGCTCGCTCCCACAGGGGATCAGCGGTGATCCTCCAGGACGGTGACGGTGGCGGTGGTACCGGCGCGCAGGCGGTGCTTGCCGGCAAAGTCGCCATCGATGCCGATACGCACCGGCACCCGTTGCGCCAGTTTCACCCAGGTGTAACTCGGGTTGATGTTCGCCAGCAGACGACTGCCCGGCGCGTTTTCGCGGTCGGCGATGGCGAAGGCGATGCTTTCTACCGTACCGCCGAAACGCTCACCGCTCATCAATTGAATGCGTACCCGATCACCCTCCTCGATTCGCGGCAACTTGGTTTCCTCAAAGTAACCGCTGACATAGAACGAATCGCTGTCGACCAGCGCCAGCAGTGCCCCGCCCGCCTGTGCGTAATCACCCTGGCGGGTCAGCAGGTTGGTCACGTAACCGCTCACTGGCGATTCAACGCGGGTGCGCTGCAAGTCCAGTTCGGCTTGAGTCAGCGCGGCAATTGCCAGTTGCACATTGGCTTCGGCCAGCCCGAGGTTGGCCTGATTGCGCAACAGATCCGCCTGGGCAACCGCCACGTCGGTACTGGCCTTCTCCCATTCTTCACTGGAAATCGCGAAGCCCTGCTTCAGCGTACGGCGGCGGCGCTCCTCGCTCTGACGTTGTTTGAGCAACGCCTCACTGGCGACGATTGCCGCTTGCGATTGCCCCAGCGACGCCTTGGACACTTCCACCGAACGCCGGGCATGCTCGACCGCCAGTTGATAACGCGCCGGATCGATCTCCAGCAACAATTGGCCCTTGTCGACATGCTGGTTGTCCTGCACTGCCAGTTTGACGATTCGCCCCGAAACATCCGCCGACAGCGTCACCACATCCGCCCTCACCCGAGCATCCCGTGTCCACGGCGCACGGGTGTAATACTCCCAGGCGAACCAGCCGAGGACGATCGCCAGGATCACCACTGCCACGGTCATCATTCGTGCAACTAGTGCTTTCAAGACATCAGGCTCCCATCAACAGAATCAGCGTGGCGCAGACACAGGCATACAGTGCGCCTTCGAACAGTGCTTCATGCCATACCAGGCGCAGCACGCCGAGGCGCCGCAGACACCAGTCCAGCAACATGAAAATCGGAATCGCCAGTAACAGTGCCTGGGCAATCGGCGGCAGATAAACCCCGCCAATTTCGAAATCAATGGGCAAGTTGCGGTTCTCCTTCCAGGCCTTGAGGTTGCAAATATTCGCCGTGCCGCTCGAGGAACGACACCACAATCAGCAGCGCCACACGCATGCGAAACACCGACCATAGATGTTCATGACTGACGGCGTGCAGCTCGTCCAGCTCATCTCCGAGTTGGTGCAACGTGGCCAGCAGCGCCGCAAGCTGGACATCGTCGCGACCGGCAACCAAACGACCAGTCTTGCGCAACGCCGACGCCAGGCGTTGGCCGAACGCATCGGTGAGCAACCCATTGTTCTGCGCCTGCTGCCGCAGCTGATGCATCGCCACGCCCAGGGCCACGCATGCCAGGCTGATTTCATACAAACGCTGCATGGCACGATCGTTCGCCGCTGGCAGCAGGCCGAGCATGCTGGTCAGGCGATCGGTCATCCGACTCTCGAAAGCGAATTGTTGTTCATCGGTCGCAGGCAATTTGCTCAGCTGGTACACCTGCTCCCGCGCTTCGCCGTACAGGCGGCGGATGCGCAAGCCCGGGCGGAACGGGAAGATCAGCGCATAAACGATCAGGGCCAGCATCGCTGCGCTGACGTAGGCGCCGGCAAATTCGAACCATTGAATCGCTGTGTTCTGCCCAGTGCCGGTATTTTGCGGTCCGAGCATGAGAAAACTGGACAGGCCAAGGCCCATGCCGATACCGGCGGTGGCCGGACTGGAAATGCCCACAGCAATGGCATACAGCAGCGGCGCCAGCAGCAAGGCCAGCAGCTCGAAATCACTGATCGCCGGCACCAGCATGAATTGATAGAACGCCGACACCACCAGCGCCAGACCCAAGCCTCGCGCATAGCTTTGCGCAGCCATCAGCGGACGAGGAAAAGTCGCCATCAGCGAGCAGAGAATCCCCACCAGAATCATTCCGCCGCGCGCGCCATCCCAGGCCGTTTCGATCCAGATCAACCCGCTGACCAACAGCGCGGTAAAGGCGCGGATCGCATTCATCGAGGCCAGGGTGAAATCCAGATGCAACGGACTGCTCTGGCCGCGATAGAGACAACTGGCCGGGCGCCCTTCCTGAATCGCGTCGCTCAGTTCGAGGATCTGCTCAAGTTGCTGCAACAGGCGCGCCTGCTCCCAACGCAGCGCCCAAGCCAATGAACGCAGGGTCGCGCTCATGTTCTCGGTCTGCTGCTCGGCCTTGTACGCCAATGCTTCGAACTGTTGCTGCAAGGTGACGAAACGCTGCCGATCGGCGCCAGACAGCGCGCGGCCCTGTTGCGCCAGCTGCTCAAGCAACGCCAGTTCCTCGGCACGCAGCTGCTGGACCTCCAGCGGCAGATCGCCCTCCCAGCGTTCGATGAGCAATTCACGCTGATGACGCAGCGCGGTCAGTCGCGACGTCAGCAGCATCAGTTGGTTGCCGAGCAGCAATACCAGGTTGTCGGCACTGCGCAAACGTGGGGCATCGAAATACAAATGACGTCGTAAACCTTCCAGTGCGCTGATCTCGCCGAGCAGCTGCATTTGCCTACGCTGGAAATCGGCTTCGCTTTCTTCCGTACGAAGCACCTCGGCAGCGTGGCTGGCCGCCAGTTTGATGACCTGATCGATTTTGGCGAAATAGCCCTTGGCGACGGCTTCAGGCCGGGCCGTCAGCAAACTGACCACACAGACACAGGCCACCGCCAACAAAGTTTCGGTGACACGGGTAACCGCTAGCAGAAAGGTGCCGTCCTGATCCGGAATCGCCAGCAAGGCCACAACCACTGCGGTGTAGCCACTAAGCACGAACGCCTGGGAACTGGTGTAGCGCAGCAAGGTGCCGCCCGCCGTGCACAGCGCCAGCCACAACGCCAATGTCGTGATGAACGGCAGCGGCGCCTGAGGGAAAATCGCCATGATCAGCACCGCCACCGCCGCACCCACGGTGGTGCCGATCACCTGGCCGAAACTGCGCGCCAGTGCCATCCCTGCCAGTGGCTGGCTGACGATGACCACGGCCATGATTGACCACTTCGGCTGTTCGAGATCGAAGATGAACGCCAGATAAAGGGTCAACAGCCCGGCGGCGATGGTCCGCAGGGCAAACAGCAGAACAGCCTGACCGGGATGGATCAAAGCCTTGAAATAGGTGTACAGCGCAGACATGGGCACTCTCTTTAAAACGACTTCTGCAAGCGTAGACATTGCAGCAAAAGCCTGACGGATTTCACAGTCGACACGTGTTGTAGGACGATTCGCTGGCAACGGTTTGACTCACGCGCCAAGCTGAACGAAGCTTGCCGCTCTGCTCAAGTTCGAAGCTTTCGGAAACCCGCATGACTCAGTCCCGCCGCAACCTGCTGATCGGCTTAGGCCTCGTACTGATCCTCGGCGTCGTCTGGCTGTCCTGGCGCAGCAGCACTCCGACCATTCCCGATGCTATCAAACATGGCTACAGCGAAGCGCTGAACGCCGCGCGCACCGGTGAACCCGGAGCGGCGCGCCAGTTGTACCAGCAATTGGGCCGCCCGGACATCTCGGTCAAGCGCCGGGTCTGGCTGCATGGCGAACTGCCCAACTACCCCAGTCCGCAGGCGTTGAAGCTGGCGGACATCGACTTGCATCACGAAGCGCCGCAAGTGCGCGTCGCAGCGATCAAAAGCATCGTCGGTCTGGTGCCCGGCGGCCAGCGCAGTCTGCTGCTCGGGCCGTTGCTCGATGATGAAGAACAAACTGTCCGTTTCGCCGCGATCAATGCCCTGCTCGGCCTGGCCCCGGACGAGCTCGGCCTGTATTTCGCACCGCTACAGCAGGCCATCGACGGCTGGCAACAGACCCTGGAAAGCCAGCCGGAAAGCGCCGCCAACTATGCGCAACTGGCCCGTCTCTATATTCACAACGCCGAATACAAGCTGGCCCAACAGGCTTTGGACAATACCCTGCGTCTGGAACCCGGTAACCTGGCGGCGCTGGTCATGCAGATCGATGTGCTCGACCGCCAGGGCCAGAGCGATGCCGCTCGCCAGTTGCTCGCCCGCCAACTCAAGGCGCAGCCTGATTCCGCCTATTTGCAACATGCCCTCGGTCTGTGGCTGCTGCACCATGGCCAGCGCGAATACGCCCTGCTCGGCCTGTCCAAAGCGGTCGAGCTGGAACCGGACAACAAGGATTATCGCTACGACCTCGCCACCACCCTGCACAGCGCTGAAGAACTGGAAGCGGCGCAGAAACAACTGCAGGAAATCGTTCAGCGCCACCCCGCCGACCGCAAGGCGCGGGTGTTGTTGATCAACTATTGGAAGGAAAGCGGCCAATTGCAGAATGTGCAGATTCTGCTGGCGCAACTGGAGCAGCTGAATCCGGACGACCCGGCCCTGCAACAGGGTCTTTAATCAAGGTAAAGCGGGTGCAATCAACCACCTGTCGAAAGAAAAAGCGGAACCGTGAACATGCCCTGAGGTCAAGTTATTCAGGCGGCTCACTTAAGCCAGCCGCCGGATTACCCTAGTCATAAGAGGGCGTTTTTTGACTACATCAAACGAGTTGATCAGTGCAAAGGCCGCCGTCGGCATTGTAGGTCTGGATGACATCCTTGCCGGTGGCCTGTCTCGCGGCCATGTGTTTTTGCTCGAGGGGGAACCCGGAACCGGCAAAACCACCGTGGCTTTGCATTTCCTCCGCGCCGGTGCGCTGGCCGGGGAACGCTGCTTGTACATCACTCTCTCGGAAACCGAGAAAGAACTGCGTCAAGGTGCGCTCTCCCACGGCTGGGAGCTGAACGAAAACATCAAGATCTTCGAGCTGACACCGCCGGAAAGCCTGCTCAATGCCGAACATCAGCAAAGCCTGCTGTATTCCTCGGACCTTGAACTGGGCGAGGCGACCAGGCAGATTTTCGAAGTGGTCGAACGCTTCAAGCCGACCCGCGTTGTGCTCGACAGCCTTTCGGAGATTCGTCTGCTGGCGCAGAGCTCCTTACGCTATCGTCGGCAGATTCTGGCGATCAAGCACTACTTTGTGCGCTACGACGCCACCGTCCTGCTGCTCGATGACCTGACTACAGAATCCCTCGACAAGACCGTGCACAGTGTCGCCCACGGCGTGATCCGCCTTGAAGAGCTGACGCCTAGCTACGGCGCCGAGCGTCGTCGGGTACGAGTGGTCAAATATCGCGGGCAGAAATACCGTGGCGGTTTCCACGATTTCACCATCATGGGCGACGGCATCCATGTTTTCCCACGCCTGGTAGCGGCGGAACATCGCGGCGACTACCCACGTCTGCAGCTGTCCAGCGGCATCCCGCAAATGGACGCCCTGCTCGGCGGCGGCATCGAGACCGGTTCCAGCACGCTGATTCTCGGCCCGGCCGGTACCGGCAAATCGATGATTTCGATGATCTTCGCCGCCGCAGCGGTGGCCCGAGGCGAAAAAGCCGCGCTGTTCATTTTCGATGAAGAGCTGGGCCTGCTGTTAGAACGCATGCGTCATCTCGGCATCGACCTCAAAGCCTTGCAGGCCACCGGTAATCTGCTGATCGAACAAGTAGACGCCGCCGAATTGTCTCCGGGTGAGTTGTCCCATCGCGTGCGCCGTTGCGTCGATGAGCTAGGTATCAAAACCGTGGTGATCGACAGCATTAACGGCTATCAAGCGGCGATGCCGGAAGAAAACGCGCTGGTGCTGCACATGCACGAGCTGCTGCTGTACCTTAACCGCAAAGGCGCGGCGACTTTCATGACGGTCGCCCAGCACGGTCTGGTGGGCGATATGCAGGCGCCGGTTGATATCACTTACCTGGCCGACACGGTGATTCTGTTGCGCTACTTCGAAGCCCTCGGCAAAGTCCGCCGGGCGATCTCGATTATCAAGAAACGTACCGGCAACCACGAGTCGACCATCCGTGAATACCGGATTTCCTCGCGTGGCATGACCATCGGCCAACCGCTGGAATCCTTCCAGGGCGTGCTGCGTGGCGTGCCGACCTACATGGGAGCGAGCAATCCATTGCTTGAGGATGAAAGCTTGTGACGGTCAACACGCCGTTGGCCGAGCGGGTGCTGGTGCTGGCGCCCATGGGTCGCGACAGCCAGATCGCGTTGATGATTCTCAACGAAGCCGGTTACGGCGGCATGGTGGCGCCGAATCTCGGCGCTCTGTGCACCGAACTGGAGGTCGGCGCCGGGTTGCTGCTGATTGCTGCTGAAGCGCTGCGCGGACCGGAACTGGAAGGGCTTATCGCCTACCTTGACCAGCAACCCGCGTGGTCGGACATGCCCATCGTGCTGCTGACTCATCATGGCGGCGATGAACAAGGTCCGCCGTCGCGTCTCAGCACCCTGCTCGGCAACGTGACTTTTCTCGAGCGCCCCTTCCATCCCGCGACGCTGGTCAGTCTGGTCTCCGCCGCCCTGCGCGGGCGGCGACGACAATATGAAGCGCGCGATCGGCTGATCGACCTGAGTGAAAGCGAACGCCGCCTGCAATCAACTCTGGAAACCCTCGAGCAACAGGTTGAAGAGCGCACCGCACAGCTTCGCCACAACGAAGAAGCGCTGCGCCAATCGCAGAAAATGGAAGCGGTCGGCCAACTCACTGGCGGCATCGCTCACGACTTCAACAATATGCTCACCGGCATCATCGGTAGCCTGGAACTGCTGCGCCGACGTCTGGCCCGGGGCCGGACCGAAGACCTCGACAGCCTGATCGATCTAGGCGTGACCTCCGCCAACCGCGCCGCCGGCCTGACTCACCGCTTGTTGGCGTTCTCCCGCCGGCAATCGCTCGACCCGAAAGCCGTGCAGATGAACACGCTGGTGCTGTCGATGGGCGAGCTGCTGCAACGCAGCCTCAATGAGAGCATTCATCTGGAAATGCGCCTGGACGACAACCTCTGGGTTGCCGAGGCCGATCCCAATCAACTCGAGAGCGCCCTGCTCAACCTGGTCATCAATGCCCGCGATGCGATGCCCGAGGGCGGCAAACTGGTGGTGGAAACCAGCAATCAGGTCCTGCATAGCGACTTCACTGCCGCTTACAGCAATCTGGAGCCGGGCGATTACGTGATGCTCAGCGTGACTGACAACGGTAGCGGCATGCCGCAGAGTGTGGTCAGCCGCGCGTTCGATCCGTTCTTTACGACCAAGCCGATCGGCCAGGGCACCGGCCTCGGACTGTCGATGATCTATGGCTTCAGCAAGCAGTCGCGCGGGCATGTGTCGATCGACAGTGAAGTCGATCAAGGCACCACGGTAAAACTCTACCTGCCGCGTTTCCGTGGTGAAGAAGTGGAAATTCCCGTCTCGGATTCGCAGCAGGCTCCGTATGCGATGGATGGCGAAACCGTACTCATCGTCGAAGACGATCCGGCTGTGCGCGTGTTGGTCAGCGCCGTGCTCAGTGAGTTGGGTTATGCGTTCGTGGAGGCCGGTGATGCCGACGGCGCCATGCCGATTCTGAATTCGACGCAACGCATCGACCTGCTGATCAGCGACGTTGGCCTGCCGGGGATGAACGGTCGTCAACTGGCGGAGGTTGGTCGGCAATACCGGCCAGGTCTGAAAGTGTTGTTCATCACCGGTTATGCCGAGCACGCGGCGGTGCGCGGTGGCTTCCTCGACTCGGGAATGCAGATGATCACCAAGCCCTTCACCTTTGATCTGCTCACCGCCAAGGTGCGCGAGATGATCAATAGCTGATTCTCATGCAGGAGCTGCCGAAGGCTCGGCAGCTCCTGCATAACCATCAGGCCAGCAATTCCTGAATCTTTTCCTGCAACACATCCAGATCGAACGGTTTTTCCAGGATCGGTGCCTTGCTGGTGATCGGGCTGCCGGTTTCACGGATTTCCTGCGGGTAGCCGCTGATGAAAATCACTTTGAGGTCCGGTCGCAGCTTCACTGCCGGCTCGGCGATCTGCACGCCGGAGATCCCGCCCGGCAGGCGGAAATCGGTAATCAGCATGTCCAGGTGAGGTTTGCTGGCGAGGATCTCGAAAGCCTGCTCGCCATTTTCCGCTTGCAACACGCGATAGCCCTGCCCTGACAGGTAATCCGTCAGGACCATCAAGATAACCGGTTCGTCTTCGACGACGAGTACTACATCTTGCGCATCTACGCTCATGGGAAGCCTTTGTTCGGTCAATAGCTGCTGATACGACCGTGTGGTCACTCAGAGGTTGCGTCGGATATGCCGTTTTCCTGGATCGGCAGACAAACGCGAAACAGGGCGCCTTCGTTGATTTCACTCTCGACGACGATGGAGCCGCCATGGGCGGCGACGATCTGCTCGGAAATGAACAGACCCAGCCCGAGCCCGGCCACCACCGTCTTGGCGGACACCCGTTCGAACTGCTGAAAAATACGCTTCTGGTTCTCGGCGCTGATGCCGATGCCGTGATCCTGGACCTCGACCCGAGCCTCGTCAGCTTCGCGATAGACGCGCACCTGAATCGGGCTGCGACCGCCGTAACGCAAGGCGTTGGTCAGCAGATTGGACACCACCTGCTCGATGCGGAACTCGTCCCAGCAACCTTCGACCGGCTCGGACGCCTCAAAGGAAACGCTGGTTTCCGCCGCTTCCATTTGCGGTGCAAAATTTTGCAGCAGATTGCTGACCAGTTGCACCAGATCGAAACGACTCGGGCGGATCGACAGTTTGCCGGTGCGGATTCGCGAGACATCGAGCATGTCTTCGATGAGGCGAATCAGACTTTTGATCTGCCGCTCATCGCGATCGACCATCGCCTGCATCTTGTCGAGGGTGAACGCCGCGGCGTTGTCCCGGGCCAGGTGCATCTTGCGCAGCTGGGTTTCAAGGATCAGGCCATTAAGCGGTGTACGCACCTCGTGGGCAACGATGGACATGAAGTCATCGCGCATGCGCACCGCTTGTTCCAGCTCAAGCTGCGTGCTTTGCAGCTGTTGCAGCAGCGCTTCCTGCTCACGGCGGGCCTGCTCGAGCGCCTCGACCTGCTGTTTCATGGCCTTGCTCTGGCGATACAGATCGACGAAAACGTTGACCTTGCTCTTCACCGCATGAATGTCCAGCGGCTTGTGCAGGAAGTCCACCGCACCGCTTTCGTAGCCCTTGAACGCGTAGTTGAGTTCACGGCCAGCGGCGCTGACGAAAATGATCGGAATGTTCTTGGTCTTCTCGGTGCCGCGCATCAACTCGGCCAGTTCGAAGCCGTTCATGCCCGGCATCTGTACATCGAGAATGGCCATGGCGAATTCGTGTTGCAGCAACAGCGACAGTGCTTCGTCCGCCGACAGAGCCTTGTAGACCGTGCGATCCTCGCGCTTGATCAGCGCTTCCAGCGCCAGCAGGTTTTCTGGCAGATCGTCAACGATCAACAGTTTGGCTTGGATATTACTCAGCATGCGATTCGTTCCAGCTCGACTAGCAGACGGCCGATGCCGTGAATGGGTAGGACATGATCCGGCTGCAGAACGTTCAGTGCAGCCTGGGGCATGGTGGCGACTTGTGCATCATCGGGGTCTTGAACAATGGTCAGGCCGCCGCAGCGCTTGACGCAGGCCAGCCCGCGCGCGCCATCCTGATTGGCGCCGGTCAGCAGCACGGCGGCGAGTGTCTCGCCGTAAACGTCAGCGGCCGATTCAAACAGGTAATCAATAGACGGCCGCGAATGATGTACGCGGTCCTCCAGGCTCAGCGACAGGCTGCGATCCGCTTCGACCGACAAGTGATAACCGGGCGTGGCGAAATACACCGTGCCGGCTTCAATGTCCTGCTTGTCTTCAGCTTCCTTGACCGGCATCGCCACACGGCGGGAGAACACTTCGGCCAGATGACTGCGGCGCTCTTCCGGCAGATGCAGAACGATGATGATCGGCAGCACATAGCCTTTGCGCAATGGCCCGAGCAGGGTCAGCAACGCCTCGACACCGCCTGCGGAGGCGCCGATCACGACGGCCTCGATGCGAGGCAGGCTCGGGGTGTCGTTCATGATTTGCGGTAGATCCGTTCTTGTTTGACCAACGCCTCGAACTGGTTCGAATAGTTGGAAAAATCCAGGGTTTCCTTGCTGCCCAGCACCAGAAAGCCGCGATGCGACAACGATTCATGGAACAGCCCGAACGCCCGGTCCTGCAACTTCTTGTTGAAATAGATCAGCACGTTGCGGCAGGAAATCAACTGGGTTTCGGAGAACACGCTGTCGGTGGCCAGGCTGTGGTCGGCGAACGTCACGTTCTCGCACAGGCTCTTGTCGAAAATCGCGTAGCCATAGGCTGCCGTGTAGTAATCGGCAAACGAACGCTGACCGCCGGCCTGCTGATAGTTGGCAGTGTAGGCGCGGACGTTTTCCATGGAGAAAATCCCTTGCTTGGCCTTCTCCAGCGAGCGCGGGTTGATGTCGGTGGCGTAGATGATCGTGCGGTCGAGCAGGCCTTCTTCGCGCAGCAGGATCGCCATCGAATAGACCTCCTCGCCCGTGCTGCATCCGGCAATCCAGATCTTCAGCGACGGATAGGTGCGCAGCAGCGGCACCACTTCGTTGCGGATCGCCAGGAAGTGCGACGGATCGCGGAACATCTCGCTGACCGGGATCGTCAGCAGTTGCAGCAGCTGCATGAACGCGGTCGGGTCGTGCAGGACTTTTTCTTGCAGGGCCGAGATGGTCGCGCACTCGAACTGACTCAGCGCGTGCTGCACCCGGCGCTTGATCGAAGCGCCGGAGTAGTCGCGAAAGTCATAGCTGTATTTCAGGTAAATCGCCTCGATCAACAAGCGTAATTCGATTTCGCTGTTGCGCTCGGCTGAACTGCTGCGTTCCACTAGATGCGTTCCATTTTCGGTAACCACACACGTATCAGCGAGAACAGACGATCAAGGTCGATGGGCTTGGCCAGGTAATCGTTGGCGCCCGCTTGCAGGCAGCGCTCCTGATCGTCCTTCATGGCCTTGGCCGTCACCGCGATGATCGGCAGCTTGCGCCAGCGCGGATCCTTGCGGATTTCCATGGTGGCTTCGAAGCCATCCATTTCCGGCATCATCACGTCCATCAGCACCAGGTCGATGTCCTCGACTTCATGAAGTTTCTCAATCGCTTCGCGGCCATTACGGCCGATCACCACGACTGCGCCTTTGTGTTCCAGCGCGCTGGTCAGGGCGAAGATGTTGCGCACATCGTCGTCCACCAGCAGCACTTTGCGACCTTCAAAGACCTTGTCGCGGCTGCGCGCGGTCTTGAGCATCTTCTGCCGTTCATGGGACAGCTGCGATTCGACTTTGTGCAGAAAGAGTGTGACCTCGTCGAGCAATCGCTCCGGGGAGCGTGCGCCCTTGATGATGATCGAGCGCGAATACTTGCGCAGTTCGGCCTCTTCGTCGCGGGTCAGGTTGCGTCCGGTATAAACGATGACCGGCGGGAACGAGCAGATGTCCTCGGTGGACATGCGCTTGAGCAGATCGTTGCCGAGCATGTCCGGCAGCTTGAGGTCGATGACCATGCAGTCGTAGATGGTCGTGCGCAGCAATTCCAGGGCGTCCTGGGCCAGGCCGACGGCAGTGATTTCGATGTCTTCGTCGCCAATCAGCCGCGCGATGCTTTCGCGTTGCAGATCGTCATCTTCGACCAGCAACACGCGTTTGACCTTCTGCGTCAGCTTGGCCTCGAGACGGGCGAACACATCCCTGAGCTCTTCGCGGGTGGTCGGCTTCACTGCGTAGCCGATCGCGCCCATGTGCATGGCCGCTTCGACGCGGTCTTCCACGGAAATCACGTGCACTGGAATGTGCCGGGTTTCGGCGCGTTCTTTCAGGCGTTGCAGCACGGTCAGACCGGAATGATCCGGCAGGCGCATGTCGAGCAGGATCGCATCCGGAACGAATTCGCGCGCCAGGTCGTAACCTTCGTCAGCGCCGTGGGCGACCAGACACATGTAGCCCAACTCATGGGCCAGGTCATAGAGGATACGGGCGAAGTTCGGTTCGTCCTCCACCACCAGAATGCAGCGGGTGGCGAACGGTGCCTTGTCGCGATCGTCGGCAAAGCGCGGGATAACTGCCGGAATCGCCGATGCGAGCGGAGCCGCAACAGCAACTGGCGCAGGCGTCACAGGTGCCGGGTGGAAGGTCAGCGGCGCGGCCGGCGTTTCACCGAATTCGTGATACTGACGCGGCAACACCAGCGTAAACGTGCTGCCCTGCCCCGGTACGCTGTCGACGCTGATCGAACCGCCCAGCAACGTTGCCAGATCCCGTGAGATTGACAGGCCCAGACCGGTGCCGCCGTACTTGCGATTGGTGGTGCCATCCGCCTGACGGAACGCCTCGAAAATACTTTCCTGCTGATCAGCAGCGATACCGATCCCGGAATCCTTGACGCTGAAGGCGATGTGATCGTTCGGCTGCGCGGTGATGCTCAGGCTGACCGCGCCGTGTTCGGTGAACTTGATCGCGTTGGACAGCAGGTTCTTGATGACCTGCTCCAGACGCTGACGGTCAGTGAACAGCAAGCCCGGTGCGTCCGACTGGACGTCGACGCTGAAGGCCAGTTTCTTGTCCGCCGCCAACGGTTCGAACATCGAGCGCAAGCCGTCGACCAGACGATCGACGCGGGTGTTTTCGGCAATCACTTCAAGCTTGCCGGCCTCGACCTTGGAAATGTCGAGGATGTCGTTGATCAGGTTGAGCAGATCGTTGCCGGCCGAATAGATCGATTCGGCAAACTTGACCTGTTCCGCCGACAGATTCTGCTGCGGGTTCTCCGCCAGCAGCTTGGCCAGAATCAGCGAACTGTTGAGCGGCGTGCGCAGTTCATGGGACATGTTGGCGAGGAATTCGGATTTGTACTTGCTCGAGCGTTGCAGCTCTTCGGCACGCTCTTCGAGCTGGATCTGCGCCTGATTCAGCTCGGTGTTTTTCTTGTCCATCGCATCGCGCTGTTCGGCGAGCTGCTCGTTGGTCTGCTCCAGCTCCACTTGCTGGGTTTCCAGATGCGCCTGGGATTCCTTGAGAATCCGCGACTGTTCTTCCAGCTCTTCGTTGGCAGTCTTCAGCTCTTCTTGCTGCACTTGCAGTTCTTCGTTGAGCTGCTGGGTTTCGGCGAGCACTTCCTGCAAGCGCTGACGGTAACGCGCCGCTTCGATCGAGGTGCCGATGTTGCCGGCAATCAATTCCAGCAGTTCGATGTCGCGCTCGGACAGCGGACGCAGGAAACCCAGTTCGATCACGCCGTTGACCCGGTCATCATCGCTGGTCGGCACCACCAGCACACTGTGCGGCAGGCCTGCACCGAGCCCGGAGCTGACTTTGAAATAGTCGCCCGGGACCGCGTCGAGACGGATCAGGCGTGCCTGCTCTGCCACTTGGCCGACGATACCTTCGCCGCTGTAGATCGTTTGATTGAGCTCTTCCTGCTCGCGGGAGAAACCATAAGTCGCCACGCGCTTGAGGCCGCCATGTTCTTCACGCACATAAAGCGCGGCGACGGCAGTGCCAAGGTATTGCGCGCAGAATTGCAGAATGTTGCGCCCCAGCAGGTTCAGCGTCAGTTGACCCAACACCTGCTCGGCCAGTTGCGTCTGGCCGTTGCGCAGCCACGCCTGTTTCTCGAGGCGTTCGGCGCTGGCCAGTTGGGCGGCGAGGTTGGCGCTGTAGTTGGTCGACAGGTTGAGCAGATCACGGCGGCCGATGTAGGCCAGCAAACCGCTGATGCCAACGATGAAGATCAGGTAAAGGGTGATGCTCCAGATCGTCGTGCGGCGCACATCCTCATTGCGCGTGGCGCGCAGCACCTGCTCGGTCTCGATGACGTCCTCGAATTGCTTGCGGATTTCATCGGTCAGGCGCTTGCCCCGCCCGGCCTTGACCGCACCGCGATAGTCGCCACTGCTGCGCTGCAGATCGATCATAGACTGCGCGTAATTGGCCCACTCCACCTGCAAGGCTTGCAAACGGCGCAGGCGATCGGTCTGCACCGGATTATCGGCGGTCAGCTCCAGCAACGTATTGAGAGCGACCTCGATACGCGGCTTGGCAACTTCGTACGGGTCGAGAAAGTGCTCGTCACCGCTGAGCAGATAGCCGCGCATGCCGGTTTCCAGATCAACGGTGAGCTTCACCGCTTCATTGGCGTTATTGATCACCCGGTCGGTGTGCTCGACCCATTGGATGACCGACAGCAAATAAGTGATCAGCGAGACGAAGAACACGGCGCTGAGCACGCCAACGCCCAGCGGCAGGCTGACGTTGCGACTCAGAAGTTTGCGGAACCGTTGTTCATCAACCGAGGACGGAGAGGACATGGGGCAGCCTTGTCGAACTGTTGAAAACCCGAGAGTTTGCCCCAAAACCCCGCCATGGATCCATTTTTCTCACACAAATGATGGCATTTTCCTACACACGCCTGCGCATTGGACGACGCCAACGGTTATCCTTGCCGCACCGCACTGACCTGTTCTTTTTTGTATCAGCTCGGGAACTTGTGGCTATGCGCCACTTACTCATGCAAGAGTCCGGCAAAATTCGCTTGCCCGGTATCCCCCGATTTCATTTTTTCTGAGAGTCCTGCCATGTCTGCCAATGCCTCCACTATCCTTGTCGTAGAAGATGACGACATCGTGCGCATGCTCATCGTGGATGTGCTGGAGGAGCTGGAATTCACTGTGCTGGAGGCAGATGACGGTAAAGCGGCACTCAAGATTCTCGGGGACGCTGGCAAGCTGATCGATTTGATGATGACCGACCACGGCCTGCCTGGCATGGATGGCCGCGAACTTGCTGAAAAGGCGCGGGAGCTGCGCCCTGCTCTGCCCATCCTGTTTGCCAGCGGTTATGCCGAAACTATCGAAGTACCCGGCGACATGCATGTCATCGGCAAACCGTTTTCGATTGACCAGTTACGCGACAAGGTCAAATCCATACTGGAATAGTCCTGCACATCTACCGGCATTGGCTGGAACCCGAGCAATCGTGATCAACCGGCACTGGCGATGAGCACGCATCACTGTGGTTTAATTGCGCCCTTTTTTACGCGCCGAGAATCCAGTGATGTCCCACTCCGTTCCCACCAAAGTCCTGGTCATCGGCTACGTCTGGCCCGAGCCCCGCTCTTCGGCGGCCAGCGGGCATGTCATGCAGATTCTTGAAGCGTTCCTCGAGCAAGGCTGGGACATCACGTTCAGCAGCCCGGCCGGCCCGGGGGAACACAAAGCTGATCTGACGGCGCTGGGCATTTGCGAAGTGCCGATCGAACTCAACAACAGCAGCTTTGATACGTTCATCAGCGAGTTGGCGCCGGATATCGTGCTGTTCGATCAGTTCATGATGGAAGAACAGTTTGGCTGGCGGGTGGAGAAACACTGTCCGGACGCCCTGCGCATCCTGGAAACCTCCGACCTGCAAAGCCTGCGGCATGCGCGTCATCAGCGTCTGAAAGACCGGCTGAAAATCAACGACGAGCAGACTGATTTCACCGAACTGTTCGCACCGGCATTGCACGAAGAATTCCAGCTGATGGCGAGCACCGATCTGGCCAAACGGGAAATCGCTGCGCTGTACCGGTGTGATTTGAACCTGATGATTTCCGAAGTCGAGATCGACCTGCTGGTGGAGGAATTCGGCCTGCCTCGGCAAATCCTGCATTGGTGTCCGTTGATGATTGATCTTCCGGACACCGCCGCGCCAGGTTTCGAAGAGCGCGCGCATTTCCTCAGCATTGGCAACTTCCGTCACGCGCCAAACTGGGATGCCGTGCTCTGGATGAAGACCACGCTCTGGCCGCTGATCCGCGCGCGCTTGCCTCGCGCGCAACTGCATATCTATGGCGCCTATACGCCGCCCAAAGCCACCGCATTGCACAACCCGGCCCAAGGCTTTCACATCATGGACTGGGCCGAAGATGCGCTTGAAGTGATGTCGGCAGCGCGAGTCTGCCTTGCGCCATTGCGCTTCGGCGCGGGAATCAAGGGCAAACTGCTCGATGCCATGCTCTGTGGCACACCGAGTGTGACCACACCGATCGGCGCCGAAGCCATGCACGGCGACGCTCCGTGGCCGGGAGCCGTCGCCCTCGACGCAAACACCTTCGCCGAACAGGCCGTGCAACTGTACGAAGATCCAGCGCGCTGGCAGCAAGCGCAGATTCAGGCTTCGGCACTTTTGCAGCAGCGTTATCAGCGCAGCGTACATGGCCCGCGTCTGATCAACCGGATAGATGAATGCCGACAACACTTGGCACAACTTAGAAACGACAACTTCACCGGCGCCATGTTGCGACATCACACACTCAAAAGCACTCAATACATGGCTCAATGGATCGAAGCGAAAAACCAGTTGAATCCAACAGAGCGTTAATTACATGACTTGCATTAAAAGCGAACTTTCGCAATAACACGAACGTGCCTATAAACATCCTGCGCGCAACTAATCAACCACTTCGCAGGATATGCAACATGGAAAACTTCGACGATATACCAACCCATCAATGGATGGCTGATTCACCACAAATCGATAATCTTTCGTTATTCGAAATGACCCTGCCCGGCGCGCACAACGCCGGCTGTGACTGGGAAGCTTCTTACGCCCTGATTCCCGGGAAAAACTGGCTTGCCTGCCAGGACGTTTCGTTTTATTCGCAGTTGAATCGCGGCGCTCGCGCACTTGATGTACGCCTTGTTTACAACAGCAAGGCGAAACAACTGGCGAGATTCCGTTTCCAGCACAATGGATTCAACTCTTCGCGAACGCTTGAAGACCTGATCAGAGACCTCAAGGGGTTTTATGAAAGAAGCCCGAACGAGTTTATCGTTCTGGACTTTCATGAACTTTCCAACGCTACAGATCCATTCAACCATGAGGAATTCAGAACAGCTTTGCTGGAGCACCTTGGGGAACGGATCATTCCCACCGAAAATCTGCATCTGACAATTGGCCAACTCAAAGCCATCGATCCATTGCAGCGCATTATGGTAGCTGCGCCGATGACCTGGGAAACCCTGGACTTCCGCTTTTATAGCCAGATCAATCACAAGTGGATCGGCAAATCACAGGTCAGCACCTCGGATCTTTATGGCTATATAGACAACGTACTGAGCACACCTGTCAGTACGCGCCGCCCGTGGTCGCTGTCGGCAACCAGTTACACACTCGGCGGGCCACAGCGAATCCTCGACAGTCTTGACGAGTGGTTCGACCCGGAAAAATCCGATTGGGCGCGCAAGTGCAACATCATCAATTTCGACTTCATCAAGAATTCGAACATCGTGCGGTTCTGCCAAATGGCCAACTTGCAAAAGGCCCGCGACAAGCTCAGCTGAGCGGTCTCCACGGACGGCCGGTCAGAAGTGGCACAAATGGCAAAAAACGAGGCATGATCGCGCAGCGATAATAAAAAAGTGCCTCGTCATGACCCGAACCGCTCGCGTGACCGACCCTTCCTACGAGTTGATGGACGACCATAACGGCTTGTCCATCATCTACCGCCAGCACGGCTTTCCCTGCCCGCTGGTGCGCTGGCATTTCCACAAGGAATACGAACTGCACCTGATCGTTGCCAGTTCCGGCAAGGTGTTCATCGGCGATTACATCGGCAACTTCTATCCGGAAACCCTGTTTCTGACCGGTCCCAACCTGCCGCACAACTGGATCAGCCAGGTCGCTGAAGATGAAGTGGTGGAGAAGCGCGACATGCTGGTCAACTTCACCGACGAATTGTTCGAGAGCGGCCACCAGGTGTTCGCTGAGCTGAAATCCCTGGCGCCACTGCTTGAGCGCGCGCATTACGGCATCGAATTTCGCTGCAAGCGCACGATCCGTCAGGCCATGACGCTTATGCAGCGGATCGCCGACAGCACCGGCATCACCCGCCTCGGGCATTTTTTCATCCTGATGGAATTGCTTGCGGCCAGTGATGATTACCAGTTGCTGTCCGGTGCCACCACCCCGCAACTGGCCGACGAACACAACATCGACCGCACCAACCGCGCCGTCGATTACATCTTCAGCCATTACGCCCGGGACATTTCACTGGAAGAAGTGGCCGAGCACCTGGGCATGACGCCGACCTATTTCAGCCGGGTATTCAAGCAGGCCACCGGGCGCAACTTCATCGAATTCGTCAATCGCCTGCGCATCAGCAAATCCTGTGAGCTGCTGGCCGACGGCGACAAACCGGTGACCGAGGTGTGCTTCGAGTCGGGCTTCAACAATATTTCCAACTTCAATCGACGCTTTCAGCAACTCAAGGGCATGACGCCGTCGCACTATCGACGGCTGGCGGTGCAGCGGCTGACTGAACAGAACCATCTCTGACGACACGCCACCTGTGGGAGCGAGCCTGCTCGCGAAAGCGGTCTGTCAGTGAAAAATCCTGTGGCTGACACACCATCTTCGCGAGCAGGCTCGCTCCCACAAAAAACCGTGCCCCGGCTGGCGAAATCTGTACGCATTCGCTAACGGTCCCTCGCGCAAAACCCCTTCCCTGCGTTCCCCCGCCCAAACCCCAGTGCAAAAAAGTATCAGCAAAAGTGCTAGGGATGATTTGTCAGCCCCGCCGTTGAAGGCTGTAATCAGCGCAGATTCTTCCTGCATTCGGAAGACACAAAAACAATAACTGTCCTTCTGCCCCGACGGGTGCCAGAAAAGGAGTGCACGATGCAACCCACTGCAAAAGCTCTGCTCGCTCTCACCTGCATGACCCTCAGCAGCGTCAGCCTTGGCGCCCAGACCCTGACCATCGCCACCGTCAACAACAGCGACATGATCCGCATGCAGAAACTCTCGAAAACCTTCGAGAGCGAGCATCCGGACATCAAGCTCAATTGGGTGGTGCTGGAAGAAAACGTCCTGCGTCAGCGCCTGACCACCGACATCGCCACTCAGGGCGGCCAGTTCGACGTGTTGACCATCGGCATGTACGAAGCCGCACTCTGGGGCGGCAAGGGTTGGCTGGAGCCGATGAAGGACCTGCCGGCCAGTTACGCCCTCGACGACATTTTCCCATCGGTGCGCGAAGGCCTGTCGGTGAAGGGTTCGCTGTATGCGCTGCCGTTTTACGCAGAAAGTTCGATCACTTATTACCGCACCGACCTGTTCAAAGAAGCCGGGCTGACCATGCCGGAGCGGCCGACCTGGGAAGAGATCGCCGGGTTTGCGGAAAAGCTCACCCAGAAAGACAAAGAGCAATACGGCATCTGCCTGCGCGGCAAGGCCGGTTGGGGCGAGAACATGGCGCTGGTCACCACGGTCGCCAATGCTTACGGCGCGCGCTGGTTCGATGAGCAGTGGAAACCGGAATTTAGCGGCCCGGAATGGAAAAACGCACTGAATTTCTACGTCAACACCATGAAGAAATCCGGCCCGCCGGGCGCGTCGAGCAACGGTTTCAACGAAAACCTCGCCCTGTTCAACAGCGGCAAATGCGCGATCTGGGTCGACGCCAGCGTCGCCGGCTCGTTCGTCACCGACAAGACCCAGAGCAAGGTCGCCGATAGCGTCGGTTTCACCTTCGCTCCGCATCAGGTCACGGATAAAGGCTCGGCGTGGTTGTATTCGTGGGCGCTGGCGATTCCGACCAGTTCCAAGGCCAAGGACGCAGCAAAAACCTTCAGCGCCTGGGCCACGTCCAAAGAGTACGGCGAACTGGTTGCCAAGACCGATGGCATCGCCAACGTGCCGCCGGGCACCCGCGCTTCGACCTACAGCGACGCGTACATGAACGCCGCGCCGTTTGCCAAGGTGACGCTGGAATCGCTGAAAGCAGCTGATCCGAGCAAGCCGACGCTGAAACCGGTGCCGTACATCGGCATTCAATTGGTGACCATTCCTGAATTCCAGGCAGTGGGCACCCAGGTCGGCAAGCTGTTCTCGGCGGCGCTGATCGGCCAGACCACGGTGGATCAGGCGCTGGCGGCTGCGCAGCAGACCACGGAACGCGAGATGAAGCGCGCGGGTTATCCCAAGTAAGCGCTGAACGACTTGCTCCTGCCTCTTGTGGGAGCGAGCCTGCTCGCGAAGGCGTCGTGTCAGCCAACACACATGACACTGATCCGGCGCTTTCGCGAGCAGGCTCGCTCCCACATGGGGATCTCCATAGGTCTGTATGACTCGGTTGTGAATGCCATGAATACTTCAACTGCCAAAGCCCACATCGACCTGTCGCCACCGCAGCGCAAGCTGCGGGTGCGCAATCCCGGCTGGTTTCTGGTCAGCCCTTCGGTGGCGCTGTTGCTGCTGTGGATGATCGTGCCGCTGGGCATGACCCTGTACTTTTCGATGATCCGCTACAACCTGCTCTACCCCGGCGAAAACGAATTCGTCGGGCTTGAGAACTTCACTTACTTCCTCACCGATTCGGGCTTCATGCCCGGCGCGACCAATACGTTGTTGCTGGTCGGCAGCGTGCTGCTGATCAGTGTGGTCTTCGGTGTGTTGATCAGCGCGTTGCTGGAGGCCAGCGAATTCCTTGGGCGCGGCCTGGTGAGGGTGATGCTGATCTCGCCGTTTTTCATCATGCCCACCGTCGGCGCGTTGATCTGGAAGAACCTGATCTTCCATCCGGTCTCGGGGATCCTCGCCTACATCTGGAAGCTGTTCGGTGCGCAACCGGTAGACTGGCTGGCGCACTATCCGCTGCTGTCGATCATCATCATTGTTTCGTGGCAATGGCTGCCCTTCGCGATCCTGATTCTGATGACCGCCATGCAGTCGCTGGATCAGGAACAGAAAGAAGCTGCACGCCTGGACGGTGCCGGCCCGATCGCGATCTTCTGGCACCTGACCCTGCCGCACCTGGCGCGGCCGATTGCTGTGGTGGTGATGATCGAAACGATCTTCCTGCTCTCGGTGTTCGCCGAAATCTTCACCACCACCAACGGCGGGCCGGGTTTTGCGTCCACCAATCTGGCGTACCTGATCTACAACCAGGCGCTGCTGCAATTCGACGTGGGCATGGCATCGGCGGGCGGCTTGATTGCCGTCGTGATCGCCAACATTGCCGCGATCATCCTGGTACGGATGATCGGCAAAAACCTCACCGACAAGTCTTGAGGGCAAGGCCATGATGACGCTCAAACAATCCCGTCGCCTGCAAAGTGCGCTGCTCGGCACCTTGTCGTGGCTGATCGCCGCGCTGATCTTCTTCCCGATCTTCTGGATGGTCCTGACCAGCTTCAAGACCGAGCTCGACGCGTTTGCCACGCCGCCGCAGTTCATCTTCACGCCGACGCTGGAAAACTACCTGCACATCCAGGAACGCAGCGACTACTTCCACTTCGCCTGGAACTCGATCCTGATTTCCTTCAGCGCGACGATCCTGTGCCTGTTGATCGCCGTGCCGGCCGCCTATTCCATGGCGTTTTTCGAGACCAAGCGCACCAAGGGCACGCTGCTGTGGATGCTCTCCACAAAGATGTTGCCGCCG
>Ga0308161_1001835_pt1 | contig 24063 bp, 25 predicted proteins | sample PhyFR2_FD_201034 | JGI IMG/M metagenome (GOLD analysis project Ga0308161, IMG submission 201034) | Phyllosphere microbial communities from UC Gill Tract Community Farm, Albany, California, United States - DLSLF.R2 | ecosystem: Host-associated > Plants > Phyllosphere > Unclassified | place: USA...
CACCCGTCCCGAGGTCTGGGACGTGCTCGAGGAGATCATCCGCGAGCGCCCCGTGCTGCTGAACCGTGCGCCCACGCTGCACCGTCTCGGCATCCAGGCGTTCGAGCCCCAGCTCGTCGAGGGCAAGGCCATCCAGCTGCACCCGCTCGTCTGCGCGGCGTTCAACGCCGACTTCGACGGTGACCAGATGGCTGTGCACCTGCCGCTCTCGGTCGAGGCTCAGGCCGAGGCCCGCGTGCTGATGCTCGCGTCGAACAACATCCTGAAGCCGTCTGACGGACGTCCGGTCACCCTGCCTTCGCAGGACATGATCATCGGTCTGCACCACCTGACCACGGTCAAGGAGGGCGCAGCCGGTGAGGGTCGTGCATTCGGTTCGGTGGGCGAGGCGATCCTGGCCAAGGACGAGGGAACCCTCGACCTGCAGGCCAAGGTCCGCATCCGCATCCCGGGTCTGACGTTCCTCGAGGGCGAAGCCCCCGAGGGCTACGAGCGTCACGGTCTCGTCGACGCCTCGCTGGGTCAGGCGATCTTCAACGACACGCTGCCGAAGGGCTACCCGTTCGTCCGCGAGCAGGCAGACAAGAACAAGCTGTCGCAGATCGTCAACAAGCTGGCCGAGGAGTACCCCAAGGTCGAGACCGCTGCATCGCTGGACCGCATCAAGGACGCCGGTTTCTACTGGGCCACGCGCTCGGGTGTGACCGTCGCCCTCAGCGACATCCTCACGCCTCCGAACAAGGCCGAGATCGTCGCGGGCTACGAGAAGCAGGCCGCGAAGGTCCAGTCCCAGTACGAGAAGGGCCTCACGACCGACACCGAGCGTCGTCAGGAGCTCATCAAGATCTGGACCGAGGCGACCGACGAGGTCCAGGCCGCGATGCGCGCCAACTTCCCCGAAGACAACACCATCAACCGCATGGTGTCGTCGGGTGCTCGTGGTAACTGGCTGCAGATCCGCAACATCGCGGGTATGCGTGGTCTCGTGAACAACCCCAAGGGTGAGATCATCCCGCGTCCGATCATCTCCTCGTACCGCGAGGGTCTGTCGGTGGCGGAGTACTTCATCGCGACGCACGGTACCCGTAAGGGTCTGGCCGACACCGCTCTGCGTACCGCCGACTCGGGTTACCTGACCCGTCGTCTGGTGGATGTCTCGCAGGACGTCATCATCCGCGAAGAGGACTGCGGCACGTCGAAGGGCCTCGAGCTCCCGATCGCCGCTCCGAACTCGCAGGGCGAGCTGGTGCGCGATGCGAACGTCGAGAACTCGGTGTTCGCCCGCACGCTGGCCTCCGACGTGGTCGACAGCAAGGGCGAGATCCTCGCCTCTGCCGGAGACGACGTGGGTGACGTGCTCATCGACAAGCTGGTCGCCCTGGGCGTCGAGAGCATCAAGGTGCGCTCGGTCCTCACGTGCGATTCCGCCGTCGGTGTCTGCGCGCAGTGCTACGGACGTTCGCTGGCGACGGGTAAGACCGTCGACATCGGTGAGGCCGTCGGCATCATCGCGGCCCAGTCGATCGGTGAGCCCGGTACCCAGCTGACGATGCGTACCTTCCACACCGGTGGATCCGCGTCGGCGGACGACATCACGCAGGGTCTGCCCCGTGTGCAGGAGCTCTTCGAGGCGCGTACCCCGAAGGCCGCATCGCCGATCGCCGAGGCCGATGGCCGCATCACGATCGACGAGACCGACAAGGCCAAGAAGGTCATCCTCACGCCCGACAACGGCGACGAGGAGGTCATCTACCCGGTGCTGAAGCGTGCGACGCTTCTCGTCGAAGACGGCCAGCACGTCACCGTCGGTCAGCCGCTGCTCGTGGGAACGCTCGACCCCAAGGAGGTCATGCGTGTCATGGGTGCCCGTGAGGTCCAGCGTTACCTCGTCGGTGGCGTCCAGGGCGTCTACCGCTCGCAGGGTGTGCCGATCCACGACAAGCACATCGAGGTCATCGTCCGTCAGATGCTCCGCAAGGTCACCGTCGTCGATCACGCCGACACGACCCTGCTCCCGGGTGAGATGGTCGACCTCAAGCGCTACCAGGCGATCAACCGCGAGGCCGTGGCAGAGGGCAAGCGCCCCGCGTCGGGCCGTCCGGAGCTGATGGGTATCACGAAGGCGTCGCTCGCGACGGAGTCGTGGCTGTCGGCAGCTTCCTTCCAGGAGACGACCCGCGTGCTCACGCAGGCCGCCATGGAGGGCAAGCGCGACCCGCTGGTCGGTCTCAAGGAGAACGTCATCATCGGAAAGCTCATCCCCGCCGGAACCGGTCTCTCGAAGTACCGCGACGTCACGGTCGAGGCGACGGAAGAAGCCAAGAGCGAGCGCTACCCGAACCGGATCTTCGCATCCGACGGTGCGTACGCCGACGGCGACTTCGGCTACGTCGACTTCGACGCGTTCTCGACGGACGACATCACGCCGGGTACGTACAACTGACGTACTGAGTGAGTGAGAAGGCCCCGGGCGATCCGCCCGGGGCCTTCTTCGTGTCCGGACAGAAGCAGTCGTGCCCGGCCGGGATCAGTCGAAGAGGTGCGCGATGATGCTTGAGGTGTAGCCGTCGGGTGCGAGGTTGGAGTACCTCGTGTCGATCAGGATGTCGTCGCGCCAGAACAGCGTGCGCCCGTCGGTGACGGGATACTGCGTGTTCTGCCTGGTCTTCTCGCACCGCGTGCCACCGTCCGGCGTGAAGCAGCTGAACCCCTCGTTCGTGACGAGCGCGTTGAGCATGTCGAGCGCAGGGCCGCGGTTCATGCGAGAGACGGTGGTCACGAGGTTGGTGGTGTCGGTGCCCGGCTCGCCCCAGATGCAGGTGAGGGTGCCGTCGTCTCCGACGCCGGAGGGGCCGAATGCCGCATCATTCAAGGGGAAGCCGTCGAGCTGTGCGAGCACGGCGTCCGAGAGGATGGCGCGGCAGTCGGTGGGAAGGGCGACCGGAGTGGAGGTCGGTGTCGGCGAGGCTGAGGGCGAAGGGCTCGACGTGCCCTCCGGGTCTGCGCTCGCGGATGTACCGGGGGAGGCGCTCGTGCCACCGGAATCGGAATCGCCACCGGGGGCCCCGCAGCCGGCCAAGACAGCGGTGAGCAGGAGAGCCGCAGCGCCGGCGGCGAGTCGCGCGTTCATGCGCTCACCGTAGCGCGCGGTCGATGCCCGACGGTGCAGGCAGACCGTGCCGACGCAGAAGCTCGAGGCGCGGTAGTCTCGGCGGAATGAGTGATGAATCCTCCCGAGCACCCGGCGCCGTCGTGATCGGCGATGCGCTGATCGATGAGATCCGCGGCGACGGCGGCGTGCGAGAGCTGGTCGGCGGCGCTGCGCTGAACGTCGCGGTGGGGCTGCGTCGCCTCGGTGTTCCGACGACGCTCATCGCCATGGTGGGCGACGACGAGGCGGGCGCCCACATCCGCGAATACCTCGACGACCACGGCGTGATGCTGATCTCGAGCACCGCGCCGAACGGCTCGTCCCGGGCGATCGTCGAACGCGGTGCAGACGGCGAACCCGTGTACGTCTTCAACGAGGCGGCGCAGCGGCGCAGCATCCGCTACTCGGAGGAGGCCGTGCGGGCGATCTCGGACGCCGGACTCGTCGCCGTCAGTTGTTTCCCCTTCGACGTCCCTGCCGAGGTCGACGCCCTCGTCGACGCCGTGGGCGATGCGCGCCTGGCGATCGACCCCAACCCCCGAGCGGGGATGCTGAGCGATCGGGAGGAGTTCGTGCGCGGGTTCGAGCGCGTGGCCGCGGGGGCATCGATCGTCAAGGTCGGGGCCGACGACGCGGGTCTCCTGTACGACGGCGATCTCGACGCGCTGCGTGCCCGCCTGCGCGCTCTCGGCGTGCGCGCGGTCCTCGCGACCGCAGGGTCGGACGGTGCGACGCTCGAGGCGGACGGCGCGGTCGTCACCGCACCGATCTCCACGCTGCCCGGCCGAGTGGTCGACACCGTCGGGGCGGGCGATGCGACGTTGGCGGCGGTGGCCGCGGGCCTCGCCGACGGCACCCCCGTGGATGCCGAGGGATGGCGGCGAATCCTCGTGCGAGCCATGGATGTCGCAGCCGCGACGTGTCGAGCGGAGGGTGGTCTGCTGCGCACCCCGGAGTCCTTGGCCGATGCGGACAGGGGAGTCTTCGGCAGCTGATCGCCCGATTTCTCGCGCCCGCCTCCGGCAGGTATGATTATCTATCGTGCCCCCGGTTGGCTGTTCAAGTCGGACGGGTGTGCAATGGCGAGTTACCCAAGCGGCCAAAGGGATCTGACTGTAAATCAGACTGCTCAGCATTCGGGGGTTCGAATCCCTCACTCGCCACCACCGGATCAGCCGCACCAGATCGACGGAAAGCGCCTCACTCGTCTTCGGACAGGTGAGGCGTTCTGTCGCGTGCGTGGCTGTGTAGTGGATATCTACTCACGAGCCCCTGACCGCGATGGGCGAACATGTGGTGAACCACGTTCCCCACAAGGGAGACTCGACGGAGGAGGTATCCCGTGGTGTTTCATGAAACCCTCATCGGTCCGCGGTGGTTGGCGGTCGCCGGAGCATCGACGCTGGTGTTCCTGGCCGTCATCACCGCGATCTCGGCGCCGGTCGTGGTCGGCAACGTCGAGGAGATCGGCGGATGGATCATCGGGCTCCTCATCGCCGGGTTCATCCTGATCCTCGGGGCCGGACTCGTCGGCCTCGACAGGCGAACCAGGGTCTCGGTGAGTGCAACGCACATCGATGCGCATCTCTCACTGTTCCGTGTCATGCACATTCCCGTCTCGGGCGTCGAGAAGATCGAGGTCGCAGACGCGAGCCTGTCGCAGGCCGGTGGCCTGGGGTGGCGCATCGTCGGTTCGGACCGATTCGTCTTGTGGTCCTCTGGCTCCGCTGTGTGGCTGACGCTGACGAACGAGGGCTCGCGGGTTATCCGCAGCGACCGCTCTGAGGAACTCCGGGACGCTATCCAAAGCGTCTCTCAGGCATCGCCCGCTTGACCGATGGATTGGATCTGATGCCGCCGTAACCGGGACGACGCGCGGGCAGCCGCGGGGGCGCGTCAGTAACGCCATGCCCAGGCATCATGCTCGGCATCGCGCAGCACCTCGTCTAGGGCGTGTCTGACCATGAGCGAGCCGTAGCCGATGTCCATCTTCAGGGGGATGTTCGCGTGACCTGTGTGGTGCCGTTGGCCTGTGGATTCGATGCTTCGAGCTACAGATTTCGAGACAGATGTGTTCATCGCTGAGAGTGGCGTCAGCAGATGGATGACCCGACGCGATCCCGATGTTCATGGGGTTTTCGATAGCGCGGACCGCGAGCGAGGGTGCGATCTCGAACACCCGCAACGGCGAGATCAACGTCGCCGTAGAAGCGGTGTCCGACAAGTCGCTCACGATGATTCGAGCGAGCTCAACGTCGTCACCGCCCGCCCTGGCGACGCTTCATGGCTCATGGAGCTCCGGTAGCCTCCCGGAAGACCTCTCCCTGTCGTTGCGTGTCAACTCGGGTGGGGGCGACCACCCACTGAGCAATGCGTGTGTGTCCAGCAGGCTGACCGTCGCCTGCTGGCCGCACACGAAGAAGGATTGACGTGGAAGTACAACGAAAAGGCCGATATGACCGAAACGCTTTCGCAAGCTGCCTTCTCGCGCTGGGGGCGGTGCTCACGAGCGGGTGGTGGCTATCAGGCACCCTTCTGGCGTGCGCGGCGATCGGGTTCGCCCTCGCGTCGAGGAAGGCGCTCAAAGCGGACGATTCGCTGCGGGGCACTGGTTTCTCGCTTGCCGGGTTCGTCATAGCGGTCGGAGTGCTGCTGTTCGCGACGGTGGGCCCGTCGCTGTTGTCGCTGTTGCTCTTCACCATTGCTCCGCCCCCGCAATGACCGTTCTTGCAGAGCACTGCATGTTCGCAGATCTCACTGCGGGCTGACAGGCCGGCTCTGCCACTCGGGGAAAAGCGCAGGAAGGCGTCTCGACACCATTTCTCGCCCCTGTCCAGATACCTCTGGACAGCCATGGAGCCCAGGCGCATACTCGTATTCACAGACATGGATCTAGCGAAGGAGCATCCCATGAGCGAGTCGACTGAACCCGCGGAACTGTTCGACTCCGCCGCAGGGCCCACCGGCGCATCGATCACCGACTGGACCGATCTCGGTCGGGAGATGTGGTCCTATCTCACGGGTCGCGGCGCGGCAGTGAACTACACGTTCGACGACATGACCGTCGAGGTGCCCCGCGACATCGGGCCGGATGCCCCGCGGGCGACCTGGAAGTTCAACGGAACTCTGCGCGTGACGACCAGTGACAGCGCCTCCGGCGACTCGGGCTCGGCCTGAGGGACACCGATTCCGATGCTCCGTCTCGATATCGACCTCACCGTGGAGCAGTCCAGCCCTGACGGCGGTGATCCGGTGCGATTCACCGTCCGAGCCGCGGGCCGAGAGGTCGTCGTCACCTTCGAGTCGACTCCCCGTTTCGCCGGGGTGAGCCGCCGCGACCTGACTCAGCTCGGCCCTCTGGCTGACGGGCTCGCGCGGCGCGGGATCACCGTGCGCGTCGAAGGACCGCGGGGGACTCTCGTTCAGCTCGGCGACGTGAAGTCCGGGCCCGTCGGGCGGGCGATCGCCGGGTCTTCCCACATCAAACTCGGACACCTCGCCACGTTGCTGTCCGAGGCGCAGCACCGCGAACGCGGAGATGTCTTCCGTCTGCCGTCACCTCCCTCGACGCTGTTCCCGCTCGTCCCGACCGTGTCCCGGGGCGTTCGTCGACGGGTCACGACCACTCACTATCTCCCTGGGTCCGGCCGACCCCGATTGATCTTCGCGGTCGGCTCCGGCGACTGGAACCTCAGCAGGCCACGAGAGTTCGACCTTCTTCCCGGAACCACCGTGATCGGGTCCGGGCCGGACGCCGATCTACGTCTGGAAGGGCTGGAAGCCCGTCACGCCGAGGTCCGGCACAACGATGACGACGAATACGTCCTCTACTCCTATGCGCCGACCGGCGGCGGTCGGCCGAATCTCCCGCACAGCAAGGATGACGCCAGGATCCTGCGGACCGGGTCTCGCATCGAGATCGGTACGTGGCGGATGGCGTACTACCGAGAGGAGTTCGCGGACCACGGGCGCCCCTTCGGAGGAAGACAGGGTGGAGAGTACGCGTTCCAGAAGCAGCAGCCTGTGCGGCCCTACGGGTCCGGAGAGCTCGGCTGAGTCGGGCTGAGTGAGCCGTTCCGGTCGCGACACAGCCCGACGACGACGCTGCTGGCGGTCATCGGGATGCTCGAGATTCGGCGTGCGCTGGGTGAGCGGGCGGCTACAGTCTGAAGCGAGTCATCCAGAAGAGAGGCATGCCGATGAGTGATCACGCGAGGCTCGCGCAGCTGGAGGCGGAGCACGGCGACCTCGTGCTGCGCCGGTTCGATCGCCGGGACGCCTGGCAGCTCGGGCGCTCGATCGCGGAGAGAGCTCTGACCGACGGCCTGCCCGTCGCCGTCGACGTGCGCACGGCATCCGGCATCCTGTTCCACGCCTCCCTGCCGGGTGCGACCGGCGACAATGATGTCTGGGCCGCGAAGAAGTCAGCAACGGCGTTGCGGTTCGAGACCAGCACCGCTCTGCTCGAGGCGCGAATCGAGAACGGCGCGCGCGACATGTTCGAGCCAGGATGGCTGGATCCTGCGACCTATGCGGTCGCGGGCGGCGCGGTTCCCCTGCGCGTCGACGGGGTAGGGGTGGTCGCCATCGCCACGGTGTCGGGCCTTCCTTCCGCGGATGACCACGATCTGGTGGTGGCCGGCATCCGCGCCCTCGGACTGCTCATCGGCTGACGCGCAGAAAGCCCCGGCACGCGGGAGGGCGTCCGGGGCTTCCGTGTCGTCTCTGAGACGGGGCGAGTGCGCGTCAGTAGTCGGGATGCAGGCGCAGGCGCGACGCGATCTGCGCCGCCTGCTCGGCCGGCGTGAGCGCGATGTCGATCGTGATCGACTTCTCGTCGTCGCCCAGTGCCTCCAGCGTCGCGAACTGTGAATCGAGCAGGGTCGCGGGCATGAAATGCCCCTGGCGGCGCAGCATCCGCTCGAGGATCAGCTCGCGGTCGCCGGCGAAGTGCACGAAGGTGACGTTCTCGCGCCGGAGGACGTCGCGGTAGCTGCGCTTGAGAGCGGAGCAGGTCACGATGCCGGGCTCGCCGGCCGCGATGCGCTCGTCGATCCACTCGGCGATGCGATCGAGCCACGGCCACCGATCGTCGTCGTTGAGGGCATGGCCGGCCGCCATCTTGGCGACGTTGGCCTCGGGGTGCAGGTCGTCGCCCTCTTCGAAGGCCCAGCCGAGGCGGCCGGCGAGCATCGCGGCGACCGTGGACTTGCCGGTGCTGGCGACGCCCATGAAGACGAGGACGGGTGCGTTGACGGTCATCATGGCGCGCTCAGACGAAGATGCTCAGGACGAGGACGCCGCCGAGGCCGGTGACCGAGATGAGGCACTCGAGCACCGTCCACGATTTGAGCGTCTGCGGGATGCTGAGGCCGAAGTACTCCTTGATGAGCCAGAAGCCCGCATCGTTGACGTGGGAGAGGAACACAGAGCCCGAGCCGATCGCGAGCACGAGCAGCGCGACCATCGGGGAGTCGAGCGTCTCGGTGAGCGGCTGCAGGATGCCGGCCGCCGTGATGGTGGCGACGGTCGCGGAGCCGGTGGCGATGCGGATGACCACGGCGACGAGCCACGCGAGCACGAGCACCGAGACCGAGGACCCCGAGACGAACTCGGCGATCACGTTGCCGATACCCGTGTCGACGAGCACCTGCTTGAACCCGCCACCCGCGCCGACGATGAGCAGGATGCCGGCGATCGGGCCCAGCGACGAACCGACGATGTCGTTGATCTTCGCGCGGTCGAAGCCGGCTCCACGGCCGAGGATGAAGAAGCCGGCGAGCACCGCGATCAGCAGGGCGATGACGGGGGTGCCGAGGAAGTCGAGCGCGATCTTCCATGGCGCGTCGGAGCCTGCGGCCGAGATGTCGGCGACGGCCTTCGCGAGCATGAGGAACACAGGCAGCAGGATGCTGAACAGGGTCGCGCCGAACGACGGGCGGCGACGCTGCGTCTCGCCCTCGTCCTCTTCGGTGACGAAGAGCTCGGGCACGGGCACGTCGACCCAGCGAGCGGCGAAGCGGGCGAACAGCGGTCCGGAGATGATGACGGCCGGGATCGCCACGATCACGCCGAACGCGAGCGTCAGGCCGAGGTTGGCGCCGAGCGCGTCGATGGCCGCGAGCGGGCCGGGGTGCGGGGGCACCAGCCCGTGCATGGCCGAGAGGCCCGCAAGCGTCGGGATGGCGATGCGCATGAGCGACTGGCCGGAGCGGCGGGCGACCAGGATGATCACCGGCACGAGCAGCACGAGGCCGACCTCGAAGAACATCGGCAGGCCGATCACCGCGCCGATGAGGCCCATGACCCAGGGGAGCGAGCGGGCGCTCGCACGGCTGACGAGCGTGTCGACGATGCGGTCTGCTCCGCCGGAGTCGGCGAGCAGCTTTCCGTAGATCGCGCCGAGCGCGATCAGGATGCCGACGCCGCCCATCGTCGTGCCGAAGCCCGCCGAGAAGCTGGTGACCGAGGCGGCGATGTCCATTCCGGCGATCGCGCCGGTGGCGAGCGCGCCGATGGTGAGCGAGAGGAACGGATGCAGCTTCACCCAGGTGATCAGGACGATGATGATGGCGATGCCGAGGACGGCCGCCGTGATCAGCTGCCCTGCGGGGCGATCCAGAGTCGGGGTGTCGGTGGCCGCCGTCGCGAGCGCGTGGGCCACCGGGGTGATGAGTGCCATGAGCTTCCTTGATCCGGGCGTGGTCTACGTCCTTATGTCGTACATAATAAGCACGCATACCACGTCATGCGCAACATATCAGCCACGATGCATCCACACGACGCACGTGAAGCTTCGTGCGGTGCATACTCGAGGTATGACCGCCCCTGCCAGCCCCGTGCACGATGCACTCGTCTCGGAGCTCGGTCGCGCCATCGTCGACGGCCGTCACCCGCCGGGTTCCCGCATGCTCACAGTGGAGCTGGCGCAGGAGAGGGGGGTGTCGCGCTCGGCGGCGCGAGAGGCCGTGCGCGTTCTCGAATCATTCGGGCTGGTCTGGGTGCGGCGCAAGTCCGGCGTCGAGGTGCGCCCCCGCGCGCAGTGGAACGTCTACGCCCCCGAGGTCATCGAATGGCGCCTCGCGGGTCCCGGTCGCGATGAGCAGCTCCGGGAGCTGAGCCAGCTGCGTTCCGTGATCGAACCGCTCGCGGCCCGACTCGCCGCGGAGGCGGCGAGCTCCGAGCAGAAGGTCGAGCTGGTCTCGCACGTCGTGGCGATGGCCCAGGAGGATCACGACGCCGATCATGAGCGATACCTGTCGGCGGATGTCCGCTTTCACCGGCTCCTGCTCGAATCGTCCGGCAACAGCATGCTCGCCGCCCTCGGCGGGACGGTCGAGGCCGTGCTGCGGGGGAGGACCGCGCACGACCTGATGCCGCACGTGGCCGATCAGAACGCCGTGCAGTGGCATCGCGACGTCGCGTTCGCCGTGGCGAGCGGAGATGCGGATGCCGCCGCAGCGGCCATGCGAGACATCGTCTCCGAGGCCGACGCCTCGATGCAGCAGGCTGCGGGATAGCGGCGCGGAGTCCTCGGTCGTGCGGAGTTCCTAGACTGGACGGATGCGAGCGCTCACCGAGACCGACGTCCGTGCCGCCTTCGTCAATGCGGATGACGACGAGCTGCGGGTCATGGAGATGCCTCTCGATTTCGTTCTGATCGACTGGGACTACCTGGACTTCTTCGCCTGGCGCGATCCGAGTGCGGGACGCCGCGGCTACGTGCTGACGCAGCACGACGGGGTGGTCTCCGGGATCGTCCTGCGTGTGTCCGATCCCGCCAGGGCCCGCTCCGGCATGTGCAACATCTGCCACACCATGCAGCCGGGAAATCAGGTGGCTCTGTTCTCGGCCCGCCGAGCGGGCGAGGCGGGAGCACGCGGCGACTCGATCGGCACGTACATCTGCGCCGATCTCTCCTGCCACGAGAACGTGCGGCTCGCGCATCCGCTGGCACCGAATGAGATCCGAGCGGCAGGGCAGGTGGACTTCCGCCTCGACGGCACGCGACGACGCATGGAGGCCTTCGCCGAGCGCGTGCGGGAGCAGCGCTGATCGCGATTACCCTGGGGGCATACGTCCTGCGCTCGAAGGAGAAGCCATGAACGACGCCATCCTGTTCTCGGTCGACGAAGGGATGGCTCGGCTCACCCTGAACCGTCCGTCGCGCTTGAACGCCTTCAACTCCGACCTCGCGCACGCGTGGCGCGAGGCCACCACGGAGGCCACCACGAGGTCCGACGTCAAGGCGATCCTCATCGATGCCACGGGTCCCGCCTTCTGCGCGGGCGGTGACGTCATCGAGATGGCGACGAGCATGGGGTCGGGCGACGAGATCACGGCGCTCGCCGAGGTCATCAACACCGGCATCCGCGCGCTCACCGAGTCCGCTGTGCCGGTCGTCGCCGCCGCGCACGGCACGACGGCGGGCGGGGGTCTGGGCATCCTGCTCAGCAGCGACTACGCGATCGTGGGTGCGCGATCGCGCCTCGGCAGCCTCTATGCGAACATCGGCCTCACCCCCGACCTCTCGGTCTCGGCCCAGCTCGCCCGTGCGGTGGGGCAGCGGCGTGCGCTGCAGCTCGTGCTGCAGGACCGCCTGCTGACGGCTGAGGAGGCGGTGGAGTGGGGCCTGGTGGCCGAGCTCGTAGAGGGCGAGGATGCCGTGCAGGAGGCGGAGCAGGTGCGTGCGCGCGCGGAGGAGGTCGCACGATTCTGGTTGGCGGGCGCCGCTGACGCCTACGGCAATGCGAAGCGTCTGGTGCGCTCGCAGCCCGAGCGCTCGTTCGTCGAGCAGCTGAGCGAGGAGGCGCGGTCCATCGGCGCCTCGATGAGCACGGCCGACGCCCAGGCCCGGATCACCGCCTTCGCCGCCGCCTCCACCCGCAGAGCAACCTGATCTGCACCGCCTGGCTGCTCCGAGGATGCGTCCACGGATCGTGTCGACGACTCGGGTAGCGTGCCGACGCGTGCAAGGATGAACGCAACCCCGCTCTACGAGAGGAACGCGATGTCGCAACCGGAGATCGCCCAGCAGCCCCCTGCACTGGTCGAGAAGAAGAACATGTCCCTCCTCATCCGTGGAGCGATCTGGATCGCCATCGGTGCACTGATCGCGGCAGCGCTCGTGTGCGTCGTGTGGGTGCTGATCGGAGACCAGGACGGTCTGATCGGACGGGCGTTCCTCACGATCCTCCTGCTCGCGGCGTTCGCCGGCATCGCCATCCTCGAAGCCGGACTCGCCCCGAACCGCCCGGACTGGCTCGCGCTGTCGAGCATGGTGACCTGGATCGTCGCGCTGCTCGTCGGCGCCGTCAAGATCTGGCTGCCCGAAGACGACCAGTTCTTCACCGGCGCCGAGCGGTTCTTCCAGCTTCTGCTCGTCATCGGCATCCTTCAGCTCGCTCTGCTGCACGTACGGCTGTTCACCCCCGCGGCGCAGCGCCACGTGACGACGTTCACGCGCATCATCTACATCGCGACGATCGTCTTCCTCGGCGGCCTGGTGGGGCTCCTGATCTTCTTCCTGACGTTCCCGCACACCTTCGATTACGGCGAGCTCTACTGGCGCATCGTCGTCGCTCTGACGATCCTCGCCGCTGTGGGCACCACCCTCATCCCGCTGCTGAACGCGCTGTTCGCACCGCGTCGGCCCGCGAACGCCGCGATCGTTCACGCACAGGGCGCTGCTCCCGCGTGGCCGACCTACGCCGACGGGCGCACACCGCTGCCCGTGCTTCCTGACGGCTCGCCCGACTGGAACGCCTATTACACCGGCCACGCTTCCGTCGTCTCGCCCCAGCAGGCTCAGCCGCAGCAGGCTCAGCCGCAGCATGCTCTGCCTGCGCAGCCCGCGCCGCAGCCCTTCCCGACCGTGCCGTTCCCGACCGCCCCGGATCCGTACGCCCAGGCGCCTGCGGCTCCGCCGGTCCCGCAGGCCCCCTCGGCCCACCCGCCGGCCCCCGATGCTCCCTCGGCCTACCCGCCGGCACCGCCGCGCCCTCCGCAGTGAGCATCGAGACGGATCTCGTCGCCCTCGCTGCGGACGTCGCGCGTGAGGCCGGCGACCTCGCACGACGGCGGCGGGCAGAGGGCGTGCACCTCGCAGCCACCAAGTCGACGCTCGCCGACATCGTGACCGACGCCGACCGCGAGGTCGAGGCGCTCATCCGGGCACGCCTTCAGACGGCTCGCCCCGACGACGGATTCCTCGGGGAGGAGTCAGAAGCCGACGAGGGCAGCAGCGGAATCACCTGGGTCGTCGATCCGATCGACGGCACGGTCAACTACGCCTACGGCATCCCGTCGTACGCGGTGAGCATCGCCGCGGTGCGCGGCGTGGCCGTCGTGGGGGAGTGGGAGGCGCTCGCCGCCGCGATCTACGCGCCGGCATCGGGGGAGATGTTCACGGCCGAGCGTGGCAGCGGAGCGTGGCTGGGCGCGCAGCGTCTCGCGGTGACGACCGAGACTCCGGCCGGTGCGCTCCTCGCGACCGGATTCGGCTACGACCCCACCACTCATGACGGCGACCTCGCCACGGTGAGACGCGTCATGACCATCGCCAGAGACCTCCGCCGTGCCGGGGCGGCGTCGCTCGACCTCGCATTCGTCGCCGCCGGTCGCCTGGACGGATACTTCGAGCGGGGTCTCAAGCCCTGGGATCATGCGGCCGGAGCACTTCTGGTCGCCGAAGCCGGAGGGCGCGTCTCGATCGATGGCGCCGGGTCTTCTCGGCCGATGCTCGTCGCCGGCGGAACCGCTGTGCACGACCGCATCCGAGAACTCCTCGAGGACGAAAAGTGAACGATTCATGGCATTCTCAGGTGGACCAGGCTAGGGTTTATGCGATCGTTACTTTCATCGGCCCGAATCGATGACAGCCCAAAGCGCCCCCGAGCTTGACGTCTGACCGAGAGAATCTGCTTTGCCCTTCGAGAATTCCCAGGCTGCCCCTGCGCCCACACGGCGCTCCAGCCGCCCCCGCACCACGGCCGTCGAGGCCCCCGCGGCCGGAGTACCGGATGCTGCATCCGAGGCTGCTCCCGTCGCTCCTCAGAGCCCTTCGTCGCGTCGCGCCGCTCGCGAACGCCTGAACACCGCCGAGGTCATCGTCGCGGCGGCCGCCGTCGCCGCAGCGACAGCGGCGGCCGAGTCGGCTGAGGTCGTCGAGATCCCCGACACCGACGATGTCCTCGAGCACGCGGTCGACGCCCCGGAAGCGCCGGTCCCGGCCGCCGAGGCGAGTGACGCCGACGGAACCGGCGACAACGCGCCGTCGTCGGAGGAAGACGCCTTCGAGAGCGCGTCCCGCGCGTTCCGCTCTGTGGCCTCGGGCAGCATCCCGATGCCCGCTGCGGCATCGGACCGCGACGCCGAGGACGACGCCGAGGCCGAGCCCACCGTGCACGTCGCGCGACGACGTCCTCAGGTGCGCAAGTTCCTCGCGGTCGGCGCCACCGTCGGCGTGATGAGCCTCGCCGGACTCCTCGCCGTCGGCATGACCCTCCCGGCCGAGGCCGTCGCCGCGGTGCAGGGATCCCCGACCCTGGCAGCGACCTCCCTCGTGGCCGCCTCCGGGGCGCAGAAGGCCGGCGCCGCCGATGACGAGATCCAGGCGTTCGTCACCTCGTCCGACGTGCAGAACGAGGCGCTCACGCGCTCCGACAGCTTCTCGACCGTGTCGCTGATCCAGGTCGCCTCCGAAGAGGGCATCAACTACTCCAACGAGGTCTTCACCAACGACCCCGAGGCGGCCATCCAGTGGCCGTTCAAGGTGGGCGTGGGCATGAGCTCGGGCTACGGAATGCGGTGGGGTCGCCTGCACGAGGGCATCGACTTCGTCCCCGGCGAGGGAGCCCCCATCCAGGCGGTGGCCGACGGCGTCGTCCGTATCGCCACCGAGCAGGGCGGCGCCTACGGTGTGACCGTCTACATCGACCACGTGATCGACGGACAGATCGTCACGAGCCACTACTCGCACATGCAGTACGGCTCGCTCCAGGTCAAGGCCGGCCAGACGGTGAAGGTCGGCGACATCGTCGGCCACACCGGAAACACCGGTCGTTCGTACGGCGCGCACCTGCATTTCGAGATCATCATCAACGGCAGCACGATCGACCCGCTGCCGTGGTTGCGCGAGAATGCGGGCCGGTACTCGTACTGACCCACCTCGATTTCATGAGGACGCCACTGTGATGGTATTCTCGTGTGGTTGCCCCGCGAGGGGCAGCACGCCCCGATAGCTCAGTGGCAGAGCACTTCCATGGTAAGGAAGGGGTCGTCAGTTCAATCCTGACTCGGGGCTCACGGTGTTCGTATCTGCGATGCGGATGCGGTGCGGCAGGGTAGCTCAGCTGGTCAGAGCGCACGACTCATAATCGTGAGGTCGCGGGTTCAAGCCCCGCTCCTGCTACATCACGACAAACCCCCGGTTCGCCGGGGGTTTTCGTGTATCCGGGGCGACGCGACGCCACGACCGCCATGGATCTCCCTCTGTCAAGGGGGATGCCGCAGCGCCGTCGTCGCGGCGAGACTGGCACTCCTATTCCGCAGCAGCAGATCGGAGCGATCATGTCAGACCCGCAGGCAGCACCCGACGACAACGCAGAGATCGACGCGACCGGAGTCGACGCCGACTTCGTGACCACCGACCGTGACCCCGAGCCGGACTCCGCCACCCCGGGCGAGGAGCAGCGCGCAGCGGGTGACGACGACGAAGACGACGTCGACGTCTCCGACCTGCCCTGAGCATCGGAAGCCCGTTCCCCTCGGGGAGCGGGCTTCTCTGTGCGACGGCCCCGGCTCTCGGAGCGGTCGCGTGATCAATCCGCACTGTTTTGTGACGAATGGGCCCCGAGATCCGTCTTAGTGGTGTCGCTGAACTGCGGCCCCGCCCCACAGGCGGGAACACTGACTACGAAGGAGACCATCATGGCGAACGTCACGAGCGGAACCCCGGCCACGGCGACCGGCACCACGACGACCGAGGTAGCCTCCACGGGCGAGACCATCATCGAGAACAACGTCGTCGCGAAGATCGCCGGAATCGCGGCGCGCGAAGTGAACGGTGTGTACGCCCTCGGTGGCGGAGCCGCACGTGCGGTGGGCGCCATCCGCGACGCTCTCAACTCCACGGACCTGACGCAGGGTGTGCGGGTCGAGGTGGGCGAGACCCAGGTGGCCGTCGACATCACCATCGTCGCCGAGTATCCCGCGGCGCTGCACACGGTCGCCGACGACGTGCGGGCGGCAGTCGCCCGTGCGATGTCCGACTACGTCGGCAAGCAGGCGGTCGAGATCAACGTGACCATCAACGACGTGCACATCCCCTCGGACGATGACGACGTCGCCGCAGAGCCCGACATGCGGGTTCTCTGAGTCGCAGGGCAGTCGGCACATGAGATGGTTCGGGTGCGGTGGCCGCGCGATCGGATCGGGGATCCCATCCGATCGCGGGTCCGCTCCGAATCTCTCACAGGGGTCACACGAGGGGGTCGTCGAATGGTGGGGGAACGATTTCGATCTGCGCTGGAGGAAGCAGACGACCGGTTGGTCGCGAGTCGGGCGATGGATGGGGACATCGCCGCCTTCGCGGTACTCGTGCGCAGGTATACGCCGATGATGCGCGCATACACACAACGGATGCTGAACGCCTCCGCCGATGTCGATGACATCGTGCAGGAGGCGTTCGTGACCGCCTGGCAGCGTTTCTCGGAACTCGACGATCCGTCCAAGGTCAAGAGCTGGCTGATGCGCATCGTGAGCCGAAAGGCCGTCGATCGCATCCGCGCGCTACGTCCCACGGTCGACGTCGACGATGTCGAACAGTCCGCTCCTTCGCAGACCTCGCCCGACCGTGTCGCCGAGGCGCGAGCCGGCGTGGCGGCGCTGGGGGCGGCCCTGCAGGAGCTCCCCGCCGCGCAGCGCGAATGCTGGGTCCTGCGGGAGATGGGCGGCTACTCCTACGACGAGATCGCGACCGAGCTCGACATCTCGGTGTCGACGGCACGTGGCCTCCTCGCTCGAGCTCGCAAATCCATGATCGTGCGAATGGAGGCATGGCGATGACCGACGAACACGAACACGAACACGGCACTCCCGAGATCCACGACACTCCCGAGGCCCAGGGTGCTCCCGAGGTTTCCGAGGTCCAGGGCACTGCCGAGGTCGAAGTGCATGAACTCGGTTTGGAGCCGAGCGATCTCGACGGGCACACCCTCGAAGAGCTGACGGACTACCTCGAAGCCGGGCGTGAGCCTGCGGACCCGTCCATCGAGGGATCCCCGGGGTGCCAGCTGGCTCTCGACGCTCTCGAGCAGCTCCGCGGACTCGGCGGCGAGCTCATCGCTGCCGACACCGCGGCGATGCCCGAGGTCGACGACAGCTGGGTGGACAGGATCCTCAGCGGCATCGCGCTCGACGCGCGAGCCGGACGCCGCATCCCGTTCGACGATCCCGACCCCTCGACCGATTTCGGGATCACCGAGGGCGCGGTTCGCGGCCTGATCAGATCTGCGGAGAACACGGTTCCCGGGATCCTCGTCGGCCACTCGGAGCTCGACGGCGACGTCACCATTCCCGGAGCACGGATCCGCATCTCGATCGAGGTCAACGCGTTCTACGGCGAGTCGATCCCCGTGGCGGTCCAGCGGCTTCGCGACGAGGTGGCCGAGCGGGTGCAGCGGCACACGGATCTCACGGTGACCGCGATCGACGTCACGGTGCGTGACGTCCAGAGGGTGAGTCGTTCGACGGAGGACAGATCATGACGACGATGGTGCATGACGGGCTCGCCGAGCGGGTTCAGGCGGCCGTGCTGGGCGCTCCCGGCGTGCGGAACGTCTACCGGGCGGGCTCGCTCGTCTCGAACCTGGTGGGCACCGGCGCTGCGGCGCTCGGTGTGACCGCGGCGAACGAGCCGCTCGTGGCCGTGATCGCCGGCGAGGGCGGCGTGCGCGTCGAATCCTCCCTCGGGATCGAGTACACGGCGAACGCGATCGAGACATTGCGTGCGGTCCGGGCAGCCGTGGCCGATCTGCTCGCCGCCGACGGTCTCGCCGTCACGGCGATCGTGCTCACCGTCGCCTACGTGCATCCGCGCGAGTCCTCTCGTCTTCCGGAGACCGTCGCGCTCGTGTGAATGCCACGAAGGCGCCGACCCCTCAGGGGCCGGCGCCTTCGTGCTGCGTAGCGGTCTCAGGCGATCGCGCGCAGGCCGTCCACCAGCGGCGTGGTCGGCCGACCGATGAGACGGGAGAGGGTGCCGTCGGTGTCGCCGAGTGCGCCGGACGCGATTCCCGCGTCGAGGGCGACGACGAATCCTGCCGTGCCCTCGTCGAGACCCGCGGCCAGGAGGCCTTCGCGCTGCTCGTCGGGGGTCAGCGACCGGTAGGCGACCTCGCGGCCCGAGATCTCGGCGATGGCCGCGGCGAGGTCGTCGTAGTTCCAGGTGACGTCTCCGCCGAGTTCGTACACCTCACCGATGTGCCCGTCTTCGAGGAGCACCACGGCGGCGGCCTCGGCGAAGTCCTTGCGGCTGGCCGAGGCCACCCGTCCGGTCCCCGCGCCGGCGGCGAGCACGCCCGTCTCGGCTGCGCGGGCGAGGTCGGCGGCGTAGTTCTCGGTGTACCAGTTGTTCCGAAGGATCACGGAGGGAAGCCCCGAAGCGGCGATGAGCTCCTCGGTGGCCTTGTGCTCGGGTGCGAGCACAAGGTCGCTCGTGGCGGCCTTGGGGGCGCTGGTGTACACGAACTTGGTGACACCGGCATCCGCTGCGGCATCGATGACCGCCCGGTGCTGAGCCGTGCGCTGGCCGACCTCCGAGCCCGAGATCAGCAGCACCGAGTCGACGCCGTCGAGTGCGGCGGCGATCGTGGCCGGCTCCGCGTAGTCGAGACGAGCGACCCGCACGCCCAGATCGGCTGCCTTCGCGACGTCGCGGGCGCCGGCGACGATCGACTGGGGGTCCGCTCCGCGCTCGAGCAGGCTGGCGATGACGAGGCGTCCGAGGTTGCCGGTCGCGCCGGTGACGAGGATGGTCATGGGGTGTCCTTTCGTAGGTGACACGAGCATCAACCTCGAGACGGTGTCGAGACATTCCGTATCGTGGGTACCCACTTTGACGTAAGGTACCAACGTGACGGTTAGTTATGCGCAGATCCGGGAATCCACGCCGCAGGTCTTCGAGCCCGGGTGCAGCACTCGGGTCGTCCTGGACCATGTGATGAGCAAGTGGGGTGTGCTCGTGCTGTCGTCGCTGTCGGACGGCACCCAGCGCTGGGGCGAGCTGCGCCGAGAGGTGGGCGGGATCAGCGAGAAGATGCTCGCCTCGACTCTGCGCACCCTCGCCGACGACGGCCTCGTGCATCGGGAGTCATTCCCGACGGTGCCTCCGCACGTCGAGTACAGCCTGACGCCGCTCGGTCGCGATCTCATGCACCGGATGCTCCCTCTCGTCGAATGGGTGGCCGACCATGCCGACGCGATGACGGGACGCGCCTAGTTCCACCGATTCCGTCGCAGTAGCGGGATCACACCATCGGAAATCGTCGCAAAAAGAAAACGATTGACGCGATAAGCGTGGCGGCCGTATCTTCTGAGCATGTCAGCTACGACGCCGATCCATCTCGAACGCCCCGACGGCAAGGGGCTCGCCACCGGTTCGCTGGGCCTGTGGGGGTCCACCGTCATCGGTCTCGCGTCCACTGCGCCGGTGTACTCGCTGGTCGCGACGCTCGGATTCGTGGTGCTCGCCGTCGGAGCGCAGGCGCCGATCGCCTTCATCATCGCCTTCGTGCCGATGCTCCTCATCGCCTTCGCCTACCGCGAGCTCAACAACGCCGTGCCCGACTGCGGGACGACGTTCACCTGGGGGACGAAGGCCTTCGGTCCCTGGGTGGGCTGGATGGGCGGCTGGGGCGTCGCCGTCGCCGGCATGGTCGTGCTCGCGAATCTCGCCCAGATCGCATCCGTGTACTTCTGGTCGCTGATCGGATTCGATCTCGAGAACAATGACTGGCGGATCATCCTCGTCGCGGTGCTCTTCATCGCCTCCATGACATGGGTCAGCTGGCGCGGTGTCGAGATCGGCGAGCGCATCCAGAACATCCTTCTGGCCATCCAGTACCTGGCCCTCGCGATCTTCGTCGTGGCCGCGCTGTGGCAGTTCTTCGGAGGGACGGCACCCGATCCCACGCCGTTCGACCTCGAGTGGCTGAACCCGTTCGCGTTCACCGACTGGTCGGGCTTCACCGAGGCGATCCTTCTCGCGCTCTTCATCTACTGGGGCTGGGACACCTGCCTCGCACTCAACGAGGAGACGAAGGACCCCAAGAAGATCCCGGGGCGCGCCGCGCTGCTGACGACCGTCATCCTGCTGTTCACGTACGTCGGCGTCACGATCGCGGCGATGATGTATGCGGGACTCGGCGACACGGGGACGGGTCTGGGCAACGAGGCGAACGCCGACGACTTCTTCCTCGCGATCAAGGACGGCCTCCTCGGCCCGTTCGGCTGGATGCTGGTGGTCGCCGTGATCATCTCGGCGGTCTCCTCCACGCAGACGACGATCCTGCCGACAGCACGAGGCACCCTCGCGATGGGGGTCTACCGCGCTCTGCCCGCGAAGTTCAAGGAGGTGCACCCCACCTTCAAGACGCCGTCGTTCTCGACCGTCGTCATGGGTGTCGTCGCCTCCGCCTACTACGTCGGCATGACGCTGATCAGCGACAACATCCTGCAGGATTCGATCCTGTCGCTGGGGCTCGCGATCGCGTTCTACTACGCCATCACCGGATTCGCCTGCGTCTGGTACTTCCGCAAGGATCTCACCTCCTCGGCGCGCGACTTCTTCTTCAAGGGCCTGTTCCCGCTGCTCGGGGGACTCATGCTCACGGGCGCCTTCGTGCAGTCGGCCATCGACATGTGGGACGTCGACTACGGCTACACCGTGCTCTTCGGCATCGGCGGCACCTTCGTGATCGGCATCGGCTCGCTCGCCATCGGACTCGTGCTCATGTTCGCCTGGTACCTGTTCCCGCGGTCGAAGCGGTTCTTCCGCGGCGAGAGCCTCAACCGCGACACCCAGGTGATGGTGCCGGACGAGCCCGGCGACCTCATCCGCTCCATCGACGGCGGGATCTGACCGGTATCGGGCGGCGAACGGCGACGGCCTAGGCTTTATCCGTGCGCATCCGGCTCGACATCGCCTACGACGGCACCCACTTCCGCGGGTGGGCGAAGCAGCCGACCCTGCGCACCGTGCAGGGCACTCTCGAGGCGGCGCTCGCGCGCATCGTCGGCTCCGACGTGCAGTTCGTGGTCGCCGGCCGCACGGATGCGGGGGTGCACGCGCAGGGGCAGGTGGCGCACGTCGATCTCGACGACGAGCAGTGGGCGCGTATCGAATCGCGACAGGGCCGCACGCCGCAGGATCCGGCGTCCTCCATCGCCCGACGCATGCGCGGCGTCCTCAGCGCCTACCCCGATGCGACCGTGACACGCAGCTCGATCGCTCCCGCAGGGTTCGACGCGCGCTTCTCCGCCGTATGGCGGCGCTATCGTTACCGGCTCGCCGACGACGCGTCCGGCTACGATCCGATCCGCCGCCACGACACGACATCGCACCGGGGAACGCTCGACGTCGCGGCGATGGATGAGGCGGCGCGCACGCTCATCGGACTCCACGACTTCGCGGCATACTGCAAGCCGCGTGAGGAGGCGACGACCATCCGCACCCTGCTCGACTATCGGTGGAGCAGGGATGCGCAGGGTGTGCTCGTCGCCGAGGTCAAAGCCGATGCCTTCTGTCACAGCATGGTCAGGGCACTGGTCGGCGCCTGCGCGGCGGTGGGTGAGGGGCGCCTGGGCGTCGACGACCTCGCGGTGCTGCGCGACGCACTCACGCGGACCAGTGAGTTCAAGGTGCTGGCCGCGCGGGGCCTGACGCTCACCGAGGTCGGCTATCCCGCCGACGAGCTTCTCGCCACCAGGGCGGAGCAGACCCGCGCTCGCCGCGACGGGACACGCGCATGAGCCGGCCCGCGGTGATCATCGAGGTGTCCTCTCCCGGATGGGCGTTCTGGCGTGCGGTGCTCGACACGTGCATCGGCCTGGTCGTCGGCACGCTCTACACCTTCGTCGGCATCGTCGTGGTGGGCGTCGTGGGGGAGGAGGCGCTGTCTTCGCTGTACGTGCAGATCGACCTCGACCCGCTGTTCCGCGCGAGCATGGGCGTCTTCCTGCTCGCGGCCGCGGTGTTGGCGATCGTCGTCCCGACGGTGATGGTCATCGAGCGCTTCGCCGCTCTGCGGGCCGTCGAGGCGGCCGGGCGACGCGACCCGGAGGCGGTGCCGCAGCGCGCCCTGCGCCTCGAGCTTCGCTCATCACCCGCCGCGCTGCTGCGCACCACGGGAACGGCCGTGTTCTGGTCGCTCGTGGGCATCGGCGTCCTCTGCGCGCTCGCCCTGCTCTTCGCCGAGGACCTTCGCGAGGATGCGGTGATGTGGGTCGTGCTCCTCGTCTTCGTCGTGCTCGCGTCGGGTGCGGCGGGGGTGCGGCGGCTCGGTCGGCGATGGGTCGAGCGCGATGCCGCGCGCATGGGTGAGCAGTGGGGTCGGTTTAAGAGGCTCGTCCCGCCGGCGGTCACGGCCGACGCCGACCGTCGCGACGCCGCCATGCGCGCCGTCGTGCCCGGCTGGCTCGTGGCTCCGAGCGCGCGGGTGCTCGCTCGCATCGCGAACGTCCTGCTGACCGCGACCGTCATCTCCCTCGCGGCGTTCATGCTCTCGGTCTTCATGCGACAGCAGTGTCGCACCTGCGATCCGGTCTACTGGGACGAGCCCATCGAGAACGGCATCGACGTGCTGAGCCTCACCAGCGGTGCCGCGATCGCGGTGTGCGCCGCTCTCGGCATCCTCGCCTGGGTCGGCGGTGTCGTTCTGCAGTTCGCGCGCGAGCGGGCGCTGACCCGGTGGGTCTCGGACGGCGCACCTCGTCGTGTCGACGTGAGTCTCATCGAGCGCGTGCTCTCGGGCAACCGGGCGATGGTCCGCCTTCAGCTGGGGCTGTCGGCCGTCGGGGCCGCGGGGCTCATGGTCGGCACGGGAGCGATCTGGGCGGAGTGGACGGGCATGGACGCGCGGGCGGTGGTCCTCGTCGCGGCGACTCTGATCGTGCTCGCTCTCGTCGTCGGCTGGACCGACGCCCGGCGCAGCCGTCGAGAGCGACAGCTCGCACGAGACACACTGTTCCCCGGTGACGTCGGCCCCATCGGCGACGAGACGCCTGCGGCCGCGCGACGGCGTCGACAGCGGCGATGACGGACTGCGGGGGAGCGCGATGACGGAGCGGATCGATGACCAGGGCGGTCGTTTCGCCGCCGCCCTCCGCGCGGCGATCTCGGAACGGGGCATCACCCTCGCGCGCCTGCGCAGTCAGCTGATCGACGACGGGAACCCGGTCTCGATGGCGACGCTGAGCTACTGGCGTTCCGGCGACCGGCAGCCCGAAGGAGCGCAGTCGCTCAGCGTCGTCGACGGCATCGAGGACCGCCTCGGTCTGAATCGCGGACATCTGGGCGGACTGCTGCGCGCGTCCGCTCGCCTGGGGCCGGTGCCACCGCCCCGGCTGCCGTTCGACGAGGAGCGGGAGCAGCGTGAGACCGAGGAGACTCTGAAGGAGCTGCACGCCGCACCTCAGGACGCTCTTCGCGACCTGTCCACCCACATCACGGCGTTCGTGGGTGCCTCCGGGTCCCTCGAGAAGATCATCATGCGGTGCCTCGTGCAGTCGACGAAGGGCACGATCTCGGAGGTGCCGCTGATCGATGTCGCTCCGAGGGAGACCGACGTGATGTCGGTGATCTCGAATGTCGTGGGCGGACGCGTCGATCGCGAATACCTGCACCCCGGACG
>Ga0308161_1001836_pt1 | contig 24047 bp, 17 predicted proteins | sample PhyFR2_FD_201034 | JGI IMG/M metagenome (GOLD analysis project Ga0308161, IMG submission 201034) | Phyllosphere microbial communities from UC Gill Tract Community Farm, Albany, California, United States - DLSLF.R2 | ecosystem: Host-associated > Plants > Phyllosphere > Unclassified | place: USA...
CCATCGCTGGTTCTGCACGTTCTATGGGCTTGGAAGTGGAGCTATAAGACATGGCAAAGTTAACTAAACGTCAAAAAGCCATCGCTGCTGCTGTAGAAGCAAACAAAGTTTACACTTTGGAAGAAGCAGTACAAGTTCTTAACAGCCTTCCAGCTGCGAAGTTCAAAGAATCTTTAGATATCGCTGTAAACCTTGGCGTAGATCCACGTAAATCTGATCAGGTTGTTCGTGGCGCGACTACTTTACCTGCAGGTACTGGTAAAACTGTACGTGTAGCTGTATTTGCTCAAGGTGCTGCTGCAGAAGCTGCGAAAGCTGCTGGTGCTGATATCGTTGGTTTTGATGACCTTGCTGAAAGCATTCAAGGTGGAAACCTTGATTTCGACGTTGTTATTGCTGCTCCTGATGCAATGCGCGTTGTTGGTAAGCTTGGTACAATTCTTGGTCCACGTGGCTTAATGCCAAACCCTAAAGTGGGTACAGTAACTCCTGATGTTGCTAACGCGGTTAAGAATGCTAAATCTGGTCAAGCACGTTACCGTGTAGACAAAGCGGGTATCATCCACGCTGCGATCGGCCAACTTGGCTTTAGCGAAGAAGCTGTACGTCAAAACGTTGAAACTTTAATTGCAGACTTGAAAAAGTTGAAACCTGCAACTTCTAAAGGTGTATACGTTAAAAAGATCACTTTGAGCTCAACTATGGGCCCTGGTTTGATCGTTGACGTAAGCAACGTATCTAAGTAATTAGAAAGAATTTTAAAGCCTTAGATTTGCTCTTTGAGGAAATCTAAGCAAACTTTGAATTGATAAATGAATATTTATCAGCGTCAAAGACCTCAGGCGAGAAACATTTTCGAATGTTTTTCTTAATCATCCAGTCTGAGTAGACGCGGTGGTGTGATTTATTCCTCCTCCGCGTGTAAGTCTGAATAGGGCTTACGAATTGGGAGTGCATCTGTTAAAGGTGCATAAATCACCGTTAGGAGGTTTTACGATGGCTCTTCTTATCGAAGACAAAAAACAGATCGTTGCAGAAGTAAACGAAGTTGCTTCTAAAGCGTTCTCTGCCGTTGTTGCTGACTACCAAGGCTTAACTGTAGAGCAATTAACAACACTTCGTGTTGAAGCTCGTAAGTTAGGTGTTACTACACGTATCGTGCGTAACACTTTGGCTAAGCGTTCATTCGAAGGTACTCAATTCGATATCTTGAATGACGACCTTGTTGGTCCAACAATTCTCGGTTTCTCTACTTCTGAAGACGACATGGGTGCAGCTGCACGCTTGTTCGAAGAATTTGCGAAAACTAACAAAGCATTTGAACTTAAAGCTGCTGCATTTGATGGCAAAGTTTATAAAGGTGCTGACGTTAGCGTTATTGCGAACCTTCCGAACCAAGAGAAAGCGCTTACTATGCTTGCCTCTGTTCTTCAAGCTCCTATTTCGAAATTGGGTCGCCTTATTACAGCGCTCAAAGAGAAAAACGAGTCAGAAGCGGCTTAATCCTATTTTCACACCATTCAATATCCATTTGGAGTTATTCTCATGGCTTTAACTAACGAAGAAATCTTAAACGCAGTTGCTGAAAAAACAGTTCTTGAACTTGTTGAATTAATCTCTGCTTTCGAAGAGAAATTTAACGTATCTGCTGCTGCTGTAGCTGTTGCTGCTGCTCCAGGTGCTGGCGCTGCTGCTGCTGAAGAACAAACTGAATTCAACGTTGAGTTGACTTCTTTCGGTGCTAACAAAGTTGCTGTAATTAAAGCAGTACGTGAAGCTACTGGTCTTGGCCTTAAAGAAGCTAAAGATATGGTTGAAGGCGCTCCAGCTGTTCTTAAGGAAGGCGTTTCTAAAGAAGAAGGCGAAGAACTTAAGAAGAAGCTTGAAGAAGCTGGTGCTACAGTTACACTTAAGTAATTCTGTAGGGAGTCGGTTTTTTGATAATCGGCTCCAAAAAATGGCTGATGGCTCTTGGGTCATCAGCCTTTTTGCGTTACAATAATCGGCTCGTTTTTTGTTAGTTTTGCGTATAATCCGCGTATTATTTAAGCAAAACCAATGAAATCAAACGCTTACCAATATTTTTTTGCTTATAAAAATATTGTTAAGCGTTTTAATACCACTAAAAATTGCAGCATTTGTAAACAGTGGTGGCCATATCGGCCTGCGTAATTCCTTCTAAGCCCGTTCTGCAGGCGGGTTTAGTTTACTTTCCGAGGACTCCAGATGGCATACTCATATACCGAAAAGAAACGGATCCGTAAGAATTTTGGTAAATTGCCCCACGTAATGGAAGCACCGTACTTACTTTCGATTCAGGTCGATTCGTACCGTACATTCTTACAAGGCGGTAAAACACCAAAAAATCGCGAAGATATCGGTCTTCAAGCCGCATTTCGTTCAGTTTTTCCTATTGAAAGTTATTCTGGCAATGCTGCTTTAGAATTTGTTGAGTATAGCCTTGGTAAGCCTGAGTTTGACGTACGTGAATGTATTTTACGTGGTTCAACTTATGCAGCACCAATGCGCGTAAAAATTCGTTTGATCATTAAAGATCGTGAAACGAAATCAATTAAAGACGTTCGTGAACAAGAAGTTTACATGGGTGAAATGCCACTCATGACCGATAACGGTACATTCGTTATTAACGGTACTGAGCGTGTAATCGTATCTCAATTACACCGTTCACCAGGCGTATTCTTTGATCATGACAAGGGTAAAACCCACTCAAGCGGTAAAGTGTTGTATTCAGCACGTATTATTCCTTACCGTGGTTCATGGTTAGACTTTGAATTTGATGCAAAAGATTTAGTATTCGTACGTATTGACCGTCGTCGTAAATTATTGGCGACTGTGATTTTACGTGCCTTGAATTATACCAATGAACAAATCCTGAATTTGTTCTACGAAAAAGTACCTGTATATCTTGATATGGGTAGCTATCAAATTGACCTCGTTCCAGATCGCTTACGTGGTGAAATGGCGCAATTTGATATCTTGGACAATGATGGTAAAACCATTGTTGAACAGGGCAAACGTATTAATGCACGTCACGTACGTCAAATGGAAGCTGCTAACTTAGCCAAGCTTTCTGTACCTGATGAATATTTATATGAGCGTATTACTGCTGAAGATATCACACTGAAAAGTGGCGATGTGATTCCTGCGAATACCGTTCTTAGCCATGAAGTAATGGTGAAGTTGGCTGAAGGTGGTGTTAAACAATTTAACATCCTGTTCACGAACGACATCGATCGTGGTCCTTTCGTTGCAGATACATTACGTGCAGATACCACAACTGGCCGTGAAGAAGCGCTTGTTGAAATCTATAAAGTAATGCGTCCAGGCGAGCCGCCAACGAAAGAAGCTGCTGAAAACTTATTCAACAACTTGTTCTTCTCTTCTGAGCGTTATGACCTTTCTCCAGTGGGTCGTATGAAGTTCAACCGTCGTTTGGGTCGTCCTTACGAAGTGGGTACTGATCAGAAGTCACGTGAAGTTGAAGGTATTTTATCGCACGAAGATATCATTGATGTATTACGTACATTGGTTGAAATCCGTAACGGTAAAGGTGAAGTCGACGATATCGATCACTTGGGTAACCGTCGTGTACGTTCTGTTGGTGAAATGACTGAAAACCAATTCCGTGTTGGTCTAGTTCGTGTTGAACGTGCTGTTAAAGAGCGTTTAAGCCAAGCAGAAACTGATAACTTGTCTCCACAAGATTTAATCAATGCGAAACCAGTTGCTGCTGCAATCAAAGAATTCTTTGGTTCAAGCCAGTTATCTCAGTTCATGGACCAAAACAACCCATTGTCTGAGATTACACACAAACGTCGTGTATCTGCGCTTGGTCCTGGTGGTTTGACACGTGAACGCGCGGGCTTCGAAGTACGTGACGTACATCAAACTCACTATGGTCGTGTTTGTCCTATTGAAACGCCTGAAGGTCCAAACATTGGTTTGATCAACTCGCTTTCTGTTTATGCAAAAGCGAATGACTTCGGTTTCTTGGAAACACCATACCGTAAAGTTGTAGATGGCCGTGTAACAGATGATGTTGAATATTTATCTGCAATTGAAGAAGTGGGTACTGTCATTGCACAGGCCGATTCTGCAGTGGATAAAGATGGCAACTTGACTGAAGAAATGGTTTCTGTACGTCATCAAGGTGAATTCGTACGTATGTCGCCTGAGCGCGTAACACATATGGACGTTTCTGCACAGCAGGTTGTTTCTGTTGCAGCATCATTGATTCCATTCCTTGAACACGATGATGCGAACCGTGCATTAATGGGTTCGAACATGCAACGTCAGGCTGTTCCTACATTGCGTGCTGACAAGCCGCTTGTTGGTACAGGTATGGAAGCAAACGTAGCACGTGACTCTGGTGTGTGTGTGATCGCAAACCGTGGTGGTGCGATTGAATATGTTGATGCATCTCGTATCGTTATTCGTGTAAACGAAGATGAAATGATCGCGGGTGAAGCAGGTGTAGATATCTACAACCTGATCAAATATACACGTTCAAACCAGAATACATGTATTAACCAAAATGTCATCGTGAACTTGGGCGACAAAGTTGCTCGTGGTGATATCTTGGCTGACGGTCCATCGACTGACATGGGTGAACTTGCGCTTGGTCAAAACATGCGCGTCGCGTTCATGACATGGAACGGTTATAACTATGAAGACTCGATCTTACTTTCTGAGCGTGTACTTCAAGAAGACCGTTTAACGTCGATTCACATTCAGGAATTGTCATGTGTAGCACGTGATACCAAGTTAGGTGCAGAAGAAATTACTGCCGATATTCCTAACGTAGGTGAAGCTGCACTGTCTAAACTGGATGAGTCAGGTATTGTTTATATCGGTGCTGAAGTGACTGCGGGTGACATCCTTGTTGGTAAGGTAACGCCTAAAGGTGAAACTCAGTTAACACCTGAAGAAAAATTACTTCGCGCAATCTTTGGTGAAAAAGCGGCTGACGTAAAAGATTCATCTTTACGTGTTCCGTCTGGCACTAAAGGTACGGTTATCGACGTTCAAGTCTTCACGCGTGACGGTTTGGAAAAAGATGAACGTGCACAAGCAATTGAAAAAGCTCAGCTTGATGCATACCGTAAAGACTTGAAAGAAGAATACAAAATCTTCGAAGAAGCAGCACGTGAACGTATTGTTCGTTTGTTGAAAGGTCAAGAATCTAACGGTGGTGGTTCAACTAAACGCGGCGATAAACTTTCTGAAGACGTATTGTCTGGTTTAGAGCTTGTTGATTTACTTGAAATCCAGCCAAATGATGAAGCAATTGCTGAACGTCTAACTCAAATTCAAGTGTTCTTGAAAGAGAAGAGTTACGAGATTGACGAGAAGTTTGCTGAGAAGAAGCGTAAGCTTTCTACAGGTGATGAATTAACAACTGGCGTATTGAAAGTTGTTAAGGTTTACCTTGCAGTTAAACGTCGTATCCAGCCTGGTGATAAGATGGCGGGTCGTCACGGTAACAAGGGTGTTGTATCTAACATCTTACCAGTTGAAGACATGCCACATGATGCGAATGGTGTACCAGTCGACATCGTATTGAACCCACTGGGTGTACCGTCACGTATGAACGTGGGTCAGATTCTTGAGACTCACTTGGGTATGGCGGCGAAAGGTCTTGGTGATAAGATCGAAAAAATGTTGAAAGAACAACGTACAGTGATTGAACTGCGTGAATTCTTAGACAAGATTTATAACAAGGTTGGTGGTGAGCAGGAAGAGCTTGATAGCTTGACTGACGCAGAAGTCTTGGCGCTTTCAGGCAACTTACGTGCTGGTGTTCCATTGGCGACTCCTGTATTTGATGGTGCTGAAGAAAGCCAGATCAAAGATTTACTTGAATTGGCAGACATTTCTCGTACAGGTCAAACAGTATTGTTTGATGGTCGTACAGGTGAACAGTTTGACCGTCCTGTAACTGTAGGTTACATGTACATGCTCAAATTGAACCACTTGGTTGATGACAAGATGCATGCGCGTTCAACAGGTTCTTACTCACTTGTTACCCAGCAGCCGCTTGGTGGTAAAGCACAATTCGGTGGTCAGCGTTTCGGTGAGATGGAAGTATGGGCACTTGAAGCATACGGTGCAGCATATACGCTCCAAGAAATGCTTACTGTGAAGTCGGATGACGTCGAAGGCCGTACACGCATCTATAAGAATATTGTAGATGGTAACCATTATATGGATCCGGGTATGCCTGAATCGTTCAACGTATTGACCAAAGAGATCCGTTCTTTAGGTATCAACATTGAACTGAAAAATGGTGACTAAAAAATCTCCCCCAACCCCTCTTTGAGAAAGAGGGGAGAAAGTTCCCCTTTATAAAGGGGGATTTTGGGGGATTCGAGATTCCCAAATTTCAGTAAAAACAATATTTGTGACCCAGTCGGGAGAGCTTAGCTCCTCGGCACACGGAGAAAAAAATTGAAAGACTTGCTCGATATCATGCGTAAGAAAACGGATTCAGAAGGTCATGCACCTATTGAATTTGACCGTATCCGTATTGGTCTTGCGTCACCAGAGATGATTAAGTCATGGTCTCACGGCGAAGTTAAAAAGCCTGAAACCATTAACTACCGTACTTTTAAACCTGAACGTGACGGTTTGTTCTGTGCCAAAATCTTTGGTCCAGTAAAAGATTACGAATGCTTGTGTGGTAAATACAAGCGTATGAAATACAAAGGCGTCATTTGTGAAAAATGTGGCGTTGAAGTAACAACTGCTAAAGTTCGTCGTGAACGTATGGGTCACATCGAGCTTGCTTCTCCAGTTGCACACATCTGGTTCTTGAAATCATTACCGAGCCGTATCGGTTTACTTCTTGATATGACATTACGTGATATCGAGCGCGTATTGTATTTCGAATCTTATGTTGTTACTGATCCTGGTATGACTCCGTTTGAAAAGTATCAACTTTTAACAGACGAAGAATACTACAATGCACTTGAAGAACACGGTGATGAATTCACTGCGAAAATGGGTGCAGAAGCAGTTCAGGATTTATTAAAAGATATCGATCTTGAAGCTGAGATTGCGCGTTTACGTGAAGAAATTCCACAAACAACGTCTGAGACGAAACTTAAAAAAGCGTCTAAACGTTTGAAATTGATGGAAGCATTCAAAGATTCGAACAATAAGCCTGAATGGATGGTGATGAACGTACTTCCAGTACTTCCACCAGACTTACGTCCGCTTGTACCACTTGAAGGTGGTCGTTTCGCGACTTCAGACTTGAACGATTTATATCGTCGTGTGATCAACCGTAACAACCGTTTGAAGCGTCTTCTTGACCTTGCTGCGCCAGACATCATCGTACGTAACGAAAAACGTATGTTACAAGAGTCTGTTGATGCGTTGCTTGATAACGGTCGTCGTGGTCGTGCAATTACAGGTTCGAACAAACGTCCATTGAAATCTTTGGCAGACATGATCAAAGGTAAACAAGGTCGTTTCCGTCAAAACTTACTTGGTAAGCGTGTTGACTATTCAGGTCGTTCGGTGATTACCGTTGGTCCTACTTTACGTCTTCACCAATGTGGTCTTCCGAAGAAGATGGCACTTGAATTATTCAAGCCATTTATTTTCGCGAAACTACAAGCATCTGGCCAAGCAACAACCATTAAAGCTGCGAAGAAAATGGTTGAGCGCGAGACGCCAGAAGTTTGGGACGTTCTAGCTTCTGTAATTCGTCAACATCCAGTCATGTTGAACCGTGCGCCAACACTTCACCGTCTAGGTCTTCAAGCATTTGAACCGATTCTGATCGAAGGTAAGGCAATCCGTCTTCACCCACTCGTATGTGCTGCGTTTAACGCCGACTTCGATGGTGACCAAATGGCGGTACACGTTCCATTGACATTGGAAGCACAGTTAGAAGCACGTGCGTTGATGATGTCTACAAACAACATCTTGTCACCTGCAAATGGTGAGCCGATCATCGTTCCTTCTCAGGACGTTGTCTTGGGTCTTTACTACATCACACGTGATGCTGTAAATGCCAAAGGTGAAGGCATGGTGTTTGCAGATACTCACGAAGTTAACCGTGCGTTAGCAACGGGTAAAGTTGCGATCCATGCGCGTGTAAAAGTACGTGTACATCAAACTGTGATTGATGAAAACGGTAACCGTGAAAAGCAAACTATCATTGTTGATACAACACCTGGTCGTTGCTTGTTATGGGAAGTTGTTCCACAAGGTTTAAGCTTCGAATCGATCAACCTTGAGATGACCAAGAAAAACATCTCTAAGTTAATCAACTCTTGCTACCGTAAACTTGGTTTGAAAGATACTGTTATCTTCGCTGACCAATTGATGTATTTGGGCTTCCGTCAAGCGACGCGTTCAGGTGTATCTGTTGGTATGGAAGACATGTTGATTCCACCAACTAAGCATACGATTATCGATAAAGCTGAAACAGAAGTTCGTGAAATCGAACAACAGTTTGAGCAAGGTTTCGTAACTGCGGGTGAGCGTTATAACAAAGTTGTCGATATCTGGGCGCGTACAAACGACCAAGTCGCGAAAGCGATGATGGATAACTTGTCTTATACCCTTGTGAAAAACAAACAAGGTGAAGATGAGAAGCAGAAATCATTCAACTCGATTTATATGATGTCTGACTCGGGTGCCCGTGGTAGTGCGGCGCAGATCCGTCAGCTTGCTGGTATGCGTGGTTTGATGGCGAAGCCGGATGGCTCGATCATTGAGACTCCAATTAAAGCAAACTTCCGTGAAGGTTTGACGGTACTTCAGTACTTCATCTCGACACACGGTGCGCGTAAAGGTTTGGCCGATACCGCATTGAAAACTGCGAACTCTGGTTACTTGACACGTCGTCTTGTAGACGTAGCACAAGATTTAGTTATTACTGAATCTGACTGTGGTACAGCTGGCGGCTTGGTCATGACACCATTCATTCAAGGTGGTGACGTTATTGAACCATTACGCGACCGCGTATTGGGTCGTGTAACTGCTGAAGATGTACGTCGTGCATCTGATGATGAAGTTGTACTTCCTCGTGGTACGTTAATTGACGAGAAAATTGCTGCTCAGCTTGAAGAAGCGGGTGTCGATGAAGTTAAAGTACGTTCAGTTATCGCTTGTGAATCTACCTTCGGTGTATGTGCTCGTTGTTATGGTCGTGACCTTGCACGCGGTCACTTGGTGAACCCAGGTGAATCAGTTGGTGTAATGGCTGCACAATCAATTGGTGAGCCAGGTACACAGTTAACGATGCGTACCTTCCACGTTGGTGGTGCTGCGAGCCGAACTTCTGCTGCAAATAGTGTTCAAGTACGTAACAAAGGTACTGTACGTTTCCACAACGTGAAAACTGTACAACATGCCAAGGGTCACTTGGTATCTGTTTCACGTTCAGGTGAAATTGGTATTGCGGATGACTTAGGTCGTGAGCGCGAGCGTTATAAACTTCCTTACGGTGCAAGCATCTTGTTGAAAGATGGCGAAGCTGTAGAAGCTGGCGGTATCGTAGCGACTTGGGATCCACATACTCATCCATTAGTAACAGAAGTTGCTGGTAAAGCGCGTTTCAGCCAGATTGCTGATGGCGTAACTGCAACATCGAAAACTGATGATGCAACGGGTATGACCACTGTTGAAATCTTACCTGTAACAGCTCGTCCTGCTTCTGGTAAAGATTTACGTCCTGCAATTGTATTGGATACAACAGATGGTGGCGAACAATTCTACTTCTTACCACAGAACACGATCGTAACAGTTCGCGATGGCGCAACCATCGGTGTGGGTGATGTACTTGGTCGTGTACCACAAGAAACTTCACGTACTCGTGATATTACCGGTGGTCTTCCACGTGTAGCTGACTTGTTCGAAGCACGTAAGCCGAAAGAACATGCGATCCTTGCAGAAGTATCAGGTGTTGTAAGCTTCGGTAAAGAGACCAAAGGTAAGAACCGTTTAGTGATTACTCCGGATGATGGTTCTGAGATCTACGAAGAATTGATTCCAAAATGGCGTACCATTAACGTGTTCGAAGGTGAGCATGTGAACCGTGGTGAAACCATTTCTGATGGTCCACAAAACCCACATGACATCTTACGCTTGAAAGGTGAAGTTGCATTAACCAACTACATCGTGAACGAAGTTCAAGACGTTTACCGTCTCCAAGGTGTAAAAATCAACGATAAGCACATTGAAGTTGTTGTACGTCAAATGTTGCGTAAAGTTGATATCACTGATGGCGGTGATACAAGCTTCATCAAAGGCGAGCAAGTGGATTACATCCGCGTTGTTCAAGAGAACCAAGCTGTCTTGGCTCAGAACAAGTTCCCTGCGAAGTTTGAACGTCAATTGATGGGTATCACGAAAGCATCGCTTTCTACTGACTCGTTCATTTCTGCTGCATCGTTCCAGGAAACAACTCGTGTGTTAACTGAAGCGGCTGTAACAGGTAAAGAAGATGATTTACGTGGCTTGAAAGAAAACGTTGTTGTGGGTCGCTTGATCCCAGCGGGTACAGGTCTTGCGTATCACTTAGAGCGTCGTCGTCAAGAAGCAGAAGCTGCTGAATTTGAACTTCACAATGATTTCAGTGAAGTTGACCAAGCATTTAGTCAAGCGTTGAACTCAGACCAGTTCTAAGTCTTAACGAATTAAAAAGGCACCTTCGGGTGCCTTTTTTTGTGGAAAAATGAAGCTGTTGTTACAAAAACGCATTACAGCATGAGTATTTGATTACCGAATGAGGGTAAACACTTCATCAAAGCATACTATGCTACCCACATCTGAGAGAGGAGTAGTTCTAATGAAAAAAATGATGATGATTGCTGGCGTCGGTTTAATGTCAACAACTCTATTTGTAGGTTGCCAGAACGCGAGTCCAGAAAGTAAACGTATTGGTTCTGCTGCGATTGGCGGTGGTGCAGGTGGTGCTGTTGGTAAGCACGTTGGTGGAAATCTCGGCGCTGGTCTTGGTGCTGCAATTGGTGCAGGCGTTGCCGCAAATGCTAAAGGTTCAAATAGTAAAAATACACGTAATAGCGCAATCGGTGCTGGCTTAGGTGCAGTAATTGGTGGAGCTGTATTAGGTGGTGACTCTGGTGCTGCGGTTGGCGGTGCGCTAGGTGGTAGTGCTGGTTCTGCTTACGGTGAGAAAAAAGGTAAGTACTAAGCTCGCGCTTAAACTTGTAGATAACATCGTGATGAGCTGACGATTTAAATCAGCTTATCACGATGACTTTCATCTTATAAATGATTATTTTCCCAATGAAGATAAGATGGCTGAGAAAGCTCCAATAAAAACTATAATTTATCTCCACTATTTTTATATTTATTTAATTCTCTTGAAAACACCAAATTTTTGATTCGGTGTATCCCGATCATTTCTGTTCGTATTTATTTCCTATTCTTAAGCCATACCAGCTAGTTTGTTCTAATCAAAATTTGCCTTTACAAAATATCAATCGAATAGGACATAGTGATAACACAATGTGATCAAATTCCCCATAAAAGAGGACTATGCTTTGACTAGAGCATAAGAGAAGTGAGTATAGGCATGAAAAAAACAATCGGTTTAGTTTCGACTTTGGTGTTATCGGCGGTAATGTTTACAGGCTGTCAAAATATGAGTGCCTCTGATCAGCGTATTGGTACAGCAGCGCTTGGCGGTGCTGTCGGTGGTGGTTTAGGTAATCATGTTGGTGGTGGCCTTGGTGCTGGCGTTGGTGCAGCTGCGGGTGCAGGTGTCGGTGCCAATGCGAAGGGCGCGAATAGTAGCTCTACAACCAGTAGCGCGATTGGTGCTGGTATCGGTTCAGTCGTTGGTAAAGCAATCTTTGGTGGCGACTCAGGCGCTGCGATTGGTGGTGCAATCGGTGGTGGTGCAGGTGCAGCCATTCAAGAGAAGAAAAGATAATTTCTGTTCATCAGATTCAAAAATGCCTGCATTTATTGTAGGCATTTTTATTTTTATGACTTTAAATTGAGGCCTTAGGTTTTTTACGCCGGATATAAAGTACCTTCTCAACTTCAGCAATACGCGTACCTGCATCATCTACAATATTCAAGGTGTAATGACGCAAAACGGGTTCGTGATTTTCTGCCAGACGTTTAATTTCGGTTATTTCATTTGCATTGAGTTGGATCTCTGCATAAACGGTATTCCGTCCTGGCGCAATAAAATTAATCGTGGCACTTTTATCCCAGACAATATACTTATTTCCCAGATGGTGAATCAGAATCAACATATAAAAAGGATCGACCATCGAATATAAACTGCCGCCAAAATGCGTTCCGACAAGATTGCGATTACGTCTTGTCAGCGGCATTTTGACTCGAATGTAGTAATCATCTAGATCAATGGTTTCAATCTCGATTCCCGCACCACGATAAGGGGAGTAGTGATTGAGCAGAAATCTGGAAATCGCAGGAATGGTTCGAATTTTTCTGAAAAAATCTTTCATGGTCAATTTTTTTTCTTGCAACTCTATTCATACTCCATAAGTATCATTTTTAGTGTATCGCTGGCAATGGCTGTTTTATCACCAAGCCGATAGAAAACAAAATGGGAAAGAATTATGCAAACACAAGTAAAAACAGTAACGACATCAGACCAGCAAACGCTTTGTGTCAAAACATGGGGCGATGAGAAAAAAACACCTTTGGTGCTCGTGCATGGTTATCCAGATAATCAGGAAGTTTGGGAACCGATCATTGAAAAGTTGATCGATGAATATTATGTTGTGACCTATGACGTGCGTGGTGCGGGCCTATCATCAATTCCTAAACGCATTAAAGATTATCGTTTGCCACGTTTGTCACTGGATTTACAGGAAGTTGTTGATCAGGTTTTACCAAATCGTAATTTTCATATGGCAGCGCACGATTGGGGATCTTTACAGTCTTGGGAATCTGCAACTGAACCAAAACTCAAAGGTCGCCTGTTGTCCTATACAACGATTTCAGGCCCTTGTCTGGATCACGCTTCGTTCTATTTACGTGAAAAGTTTAAAGCTGCACCAAGCAATGTACTTAAAATGCTTACCAAATCATGGTATATCGGGGCTTTCCATTTACCTCTGATTGCACCGACGGTATGGACGTTCTTTAGCCCTGAAAAATGGGGCAAGATTTTAAGTGGTTTAGAGAAAAAGCAAGGTTTGCCATTAAATGCCAATATTGTCTCAGACGGCAAATATGGCATTAATTTGTATCGTGCCAATTTTATTCCTTCTTTAACTCAGCCACGCCAACGTTATGCACAATGTCCAGTTCAGGCCATCGTGTTAAAGCGCGATGCTTTCGTTAGCCCAGAGTACATCACTGAATCGATGCCAAAATGGGTAGAAAAATTTGAATATGTTGAGCTGGATGCCAACCATTGGGCCGTGTTGAGTCAGCCAGAAAAAATTGCTGAACTGATCCGTCAGTTTGTTCAACGTCAGGCAGCTTAAGGCTTTAGTGGAATTATTAAGCTAAAAATCACTTAAGATTAGCGATAATTCGGCGATATTTTCAGCTAGGTTTTCATGAATCTGCTAGAATGTCGCCTTTTCTTTGCTCCTAAATTTGTTCATGAATGCTGTCGTAATTGCGATTGCCGTGATGTTTATCCTGTCACTGGCACGAGTTTCTGTTGTTCTCACATTAGTGATTTCAGCCATTATTGGCGGCTTGGTCGCTGGTCTAAGCCTTTCTCAAACAGTAGAAGCATTTAATGCAGGCTTAGGCGATGGGGCTGAAGTTGCATTGGCTTATGCAGTGTTGGGTGCGTTTGCATTGGCACTTTCCAAGTCAGGATTGCCCGATTTGCTGGCTCATAAACTGATTGGTTTATTGGGTATGGAAGCAGGTAAAAATCAGCAGACTAAAGTGAAATATCTTTTGCTTACGATTTTACTGATTGCTGCAATTTTTTCTCAAAACCTGATTCCTGTCCATATTGCCTTTATCCCCGTACTGGTTCCACCTTTGTTAAAAGTGATGAATCACTTGAAGCTGGATCGTCGTGCGGCAGCATGTGTCATGACGCTAGGTCTGGTCGGCACCTATATTTTCCTCCCTGTGGGCTTTGGTGCAATCTTCCTTGAACAGATTCTAATGGGCAATATCAACAAGATTGGCGCTGCTTATGGCCTGCATGTCGAGCGAGGTATGATGCCAATTGGTATGGCGATTCCAGTATTAGGCATGGTGATTGGTACGCTGGTTGCGGTATTTATTAGCTATCGTAAGCCACGTATCTATGTTGACCGATCAATTACTCCAGTTAAAACGATTGATCTGGATAAGCCACTGAAAGTCACTACGCAAGCAGAATATGATCTCAAGGCTGATGCTGAAGAGCTGAAACATGAAGCAGAGAATGTGCCTTATATTTCCAAGAAAACCATGTTTATGGCGGTGCTTGCGATCGGCTTAACGTTGGTTGCACAGCTCTATTCAGGTTCGATGATTCTGGGTGGTCTGGTCGGTTTTGCAGTGCTGTCTGCTTCGGGCATTTTTAAATGGCAAGATGCGGATGACGTGTTTGTGCAGGGTATGCGCATGATGGCGCTGGTGGGCTTTATCATGATCTCTGCGGCAGGTTTTGCTTCAGTGATGACGCACACAGGTGATATTACTCATCTGGTCAATGGCGTGGTCCATATCATTGGTGATAACCATGCACTTGCTGCATTCCTGATGCTCTTTATCGGCTTATTTGTGACGATCGGGATCGGCTCTTCGTTCTCAAGTGTACCTGTGCTGGCGGTGATCTACGTGCCATTGTGCGTACAGTTTGGTTTTTCTCCTTTGGCAACCATCGCCTTGATTGGAACAGCTGCTGCTTTAGGCGATGCAGGTTCACCAGCTTCCGATTCAACATTGGGGCCAACAGCAGGTCTAGGTGTTGATGGTCAACATGATCACATTTGGGATACAGTTGTGCCTACATTTATACATTTTAATATCCCGCTGCTCATTTTTGGCTGGATTGCAGCAATGGTTTTATAATCAGAAATGGCTCATTTGTGAGCCATTTTTTTTGCTTTATAAAGTGTGGCTTAAATATAAAAATAATCATTAAATGACATTTTTTGTCTCTTTTTAAATCTAATTTTATAATGTAGTTTTAATATTAAGCTATACGTGATTATATTTTTAAATCTGGCTTAATTTATTTTTAATATATTTTTTTGCTTTATCTTAATCTGATTAAAATACTAGGTTTTATAGAGGTTTAAGTTGATTAAAATAGTCTGAATTAATAATTATTACATATTTTAACAATTATATTTTATTAATATTCAATGCATTATAAAGTGAATTAAAATAGTTGGAATTAATCTCTATTGCATAATGTAAATATGCGTGTTTATTATGTTGAACAAGAACATAAATTGTTAAAGAGGTTGTTTAAATGTTAAAGAAAGTTTTAGTTGTTGCTTTATTGGGGTTATCTTCAACTGCATTTGCAGGGGGCTTTCAGGTTAAATTTGGTGGAAGTGTAATTTCACCAACAGACGATACCGTGGTTGCAGGTGTTGGCACATTAAAGGCAGATCATGAATTTGCATTTACACCATCGGTTGAATATTTCTTCGGTGATACGCCTTTTTCTGCCGAATTATTACTGGCGACACCAATTTCACATGATGTGTCATTAAATGGTGAAAAAGTAGCGAAGCTTAAACAATTGCCACCTACTGTCACCTTTAAATATAACTTTAAAAACTCAACCCGTTTCACACCTTATATTGGTGTAGGTGGCACAGCTTTTGTAACTTGGGATGAAGAAACAACAGGTGCTTTAGAGGGCGCAAAATTAAAAGTGAAAGAAGACTTTGGCTTCGCGGGCCAGTTAGGTTTCAATTTCCAGCCTGCTGATGCAAAAAATTGGGGTGTATTCTTTGATGCACGTTATGCACAAATCAGTCCTGAAGTAAAATTAAATGGTCAGAAGTTGACTGATCTAGACATCAATCCGATGGTATATACATTGGGTTATAGCTACAAGTTCTAAGCTGAACTTGCGCCTGAAAAGCCTCACTTTGTGAGGCTTTTTTATTTTTGCAATTCCCATATAAAACAGATACAGGCCTTACACAGAGAGTTTTGTATGCTGAAAAAATAATCTTAATAAAAGTGAGACCTTCATCATGAAAAAAGTAATGACTTCGATCTTATTGTTCATCCCCTTATTATTCTTATCTCAGGCGCATGCGGCCAGTTATTCGTGTAAGACAGCAAAGTTGAAAGTTGAACAGCAGATTTGTAATGAGCGCAGTCTCAATGATGCGGATGTGAGAATGGCAACGACTTATCAGATTATTTTACATGCCTTGCCAATGGGCGGACGTGATGCCGAAAAAGACAGACAATTTCAGTGGTTAAAACAACGTAACTCATGTGGTGCAAATACGCCATGTATCAAACGTGCTTATGCGCAACGTCAACAGCAACTTGATCAGCTATTACAGGAGCGAGTATTGAGCCGAGGCCCATTCTAATTGCCATTTTGTGCATTTTTTGCCTGAAAAATGCAGATCAAGGATTGAAAAATTTAAGATATACACCATTCATAAATCATTCCAAATAGATAAGCCTCACAGATAAGGAGTGATTTATGAGTGAACAAGTCGCACAAAATTATAGTTTCCAAGCTGAAGTTGCTCAGTTATTGCATTTAGTGACGCATTCTCTGTATTCCAACCCTGAAATTTTCTTACGTGAATTGATTTCAAATGCGTCTGATGCGTGCGATAAGTTACGTTTCGAAGGCATTAATCATCCTGAATATTATGAAAATGATCCAGACCTACATGTTCGTGTCATTTTAGATAAAGACAATAAAACGCTCACCATTTCGGATAACGGGATTGGCTTAAGTCAGCAAGAAGCGATTGATAATCTGGGAACCATTGCCAAGTCGGGCACCAAAGACTTTATGTCTAAACTGACTGGTGATCAAAAAGCTGATGCGCAGTTAATTGGTCAGTTTGGTGTTGGTTTCTATTCAGGCTTTATTGTTGCGGACAAGATTACGGTGGAATCACGCCGTGCAGGTTTAGATGCAGCAGAGGGTGTACGCTGGATTAGTGGCGGCACAGGTGAATTTGAAGTTCAAACGATTGATAAAACTACGCGTGGTACAGACATTATCTTGCACTTACGTGATGATGCGCTTGAGTATCTAGAGTCGTGGAAAGTTAAACAAATCATCAATAAATATTCTGACCACATCAGCTTGCCAATCGAAATGCAAAAAGAAGTTTGGCAAGAGGACGAAGTCGCTGAAGGTGAAGAGGCTAACGCTACAAGCGGCGGCCAGATGGTGAAGACCGATGAATGGGAAGCGATTAACTCGGCAAGCGCGCTGTGGACGCGTAACAAGAGCGAAATCACAGATGAACAATACATCGAGTTTTATAAAAACCTGAGCCACGATTTTGCTGAACCGTTGGCATGGGCCCATAACCGTGTTGAGGGTAGCACTGAATATACGCAATTATTGTATATTCCAAGTCAGGCCAAACAGGATTTGTTTACCCGTGAAGCGAAGGCGGGCATCAAGCTATATGTAAAACGCGTATTTATTCTGGATGAAGCGGATAACCTGATTCCGAACTACTTACGTTTCGTACAAGGTGTGGTTGATAGTGCTGATTTACCGCTCAATGTCAGCCGTGAATTACTCCAAGAAAGCCGTGATGTAAAAACTATTCGTGAAGGTAATGCGCGTCGTGTGCTGACTTTACTGGATGGTTTGGCAAAATCGGAAGATGAAAAAGACCAAGAGAAATTCAAGACTTTCTATACTGAATTCGGTTCAGTGCTGAAAGAAGGTTTGGGTGAGGATACTGGTAACCGCGAACGTATTTTAAAGCTATTACGTTATGCGACTTCAAACAATGATGAAATTTCAACGTCTTTTGCTGACTATAAAGCACGTATGAAAGAAGGCCAGAAGGCAATTTACTACGTTACAGCAGAAAACCTGACTGCAGCTAAGAACTCGCCACAGCTTGAAGTGTTCAAGAAGAAAGGCATCGAAGTCCTGCTTATGGCAGACCGTGTCGATGAGTGGGCGATGAACTTCGTATTTGAATTCGATGGTACGCCGCTTCAAAACGTATCGAAAGGTGCTGTTGATTTGGGCGACCTGCAAGATGCTGAAGAGAAAAAAGCGTTAGAGCAGGCAGCAGAGCAGTTCAAACCTGTGGTAGACCGTTTAAGTACGTCATTAAAAGACAAGACCAAAGAAGTTCGTGTTACGACACGTCTGGTTGATTCACCTGCATGTCTGGTGACCAGTGAAGGTGAGTTGTCTCCACAATTGATTCGTATGTTGAAACAGGCGGGGCAAGCAGTTCCAGAGATTAAACCAACATTGGAAATTAACCCTGAGCATCCATTGGTTAAAAAATTGGAAAGCTCGGCGCAATTTGATGATCTCGCCAATGTGATCTTTGATCAGGCAGTGATTGCAGAAGGTGGCTTACCAGAAGATCCAGCAGCCTATGTCAAACGCATCAATAGCTTGTTGTTGAAATAAGCAATTTAATCAAGAAACCTCTGCTTCGGCAGAGGTTTTTTTTATTGGTATGGATAACTTTAAAGTTATCCACAATTGTGGTGATCTTTTCATCAGAACTGTGCTTCGAAACTCATTTGATAACTAAAATGATCCTCTTGTCTGGTGGCAGGGATATTTAAATAATTCAGATCATTCTGCATAAAAATCCAGTTGCGCCAAATGGGGCGACGCCAGGAAAAGTAGGGGCCCCATTCATTGACTCGCAGTTCTCTATTTTCATATTCCCCTGTAGTCAAAATGCCATAACTCAAATTGTCTTTGGATAAGAAGTGCAGTTGCTGGAAAGTACGATTGCTCCAGCTATAGTCTTCATCTTGTGTTTTAGAGACATTAAACTGGGTTGAAAGCTGCTTTTGATGCTGAAGTTTTTGTGTCAGATCAAGATTGGTTTCGGCATAGTTTTTACTGCTTGAACCATAACGGAAAATTTGCGCCGTATTGAGCTGTAAACCTAAGGGTAAAGCCCAGTTCTTTTTGGCGAGAAACTGCACATAGATATCGGTATCAGAATTTGCGCCCAGATCAAGATCATTACTAAAAGGTAATAGGCTTGAAATGGTTGACCAGCTTGCACTGAGCGGATTTGGGGTAGCAATCTTTTGCTGGCTGTGATGTTTGTTATTCTTACCTAATTTCTTGACTGGCTGAGGCTGTTGAGCACGTTGCCATAGGGTATCGTTGCCAAAAACCGCCATTAAATCTTGTGCAAGTTGTTGGTCATTGAAAGTAATCTTATTTTCATCAGCGCAACTGAAATTGGCTCTCGGTGAATACTGCGCTTGAATCAGGGCTTTATGCAGCGTGATGGGTGGGTGGTTAAACGATCTGCTAACAGGTAAAAGCATTGGAAATAAAGGCATCAGCAGATTACCTAGACACAGGTTACCTACAATCAAAAAATACACAACCAGAGCGTATTGATGACGCATGCCATAAACAAGAACAATAAAAGAAGCTGACGGTAACAAGCAAAGCTTAAGGATTTATTGAAAGAAATATTATTTTTAAAATAAAAATGCCCAAACTATGAATCATTTGGGCAGGTTAAGACGGAGTGCAGATTAGAATAAAGTTTCCAGACGGACAAAGGTGCTTACGTAATGACTTCGGTCTTCACGATGATCATTGAAATAGTTGAGATCACCTTGTACATAGAACCATTCGCGCCAAAGCGGTTGGCGCCATGATACGAATGGGCCCCAGTTATTTAAACGTAGGTCACTGTTGTTGTAGTAACCACCTGTGTAGATGCCATAATTAAAGGTGTTATGTGCAAAGAACTGGTGTTGACGGAAAATACGGTTATCCCACCATAGATCATCATCCTGCTTATCTGCATAAGTTAAGCTAAACTGATTAGATAAGAAAGGCTGGTTTGGGCGCGCGTGAATCAACTCTAGATTGGTTCGTAAATAGTTTTCACTTTTACTGCCATAGCGATAGATCTGTTCGGCATTAAAGCGGAAATCATTGCGTAAATCCCAATGTTTTTCAGCTCTTAAGCGCGCATAAATATCTGTGCCTGAGCGCACACCAAGATCGGCATCTGTCTCAAAAGGTAGTTTCTTGGAGAAGTTTGACCAACGTAAGGCAAGAGAGCCGTTACTATCACGGGTCTGTTTAGAATCAAACTTTTTATCTGGATCCTGATTCGGCTGGTTATTGGTGTTGCCGACATTATTCTTGAATTCATCGTCTAAGGTATCATCACCAAAAACCACGCTGACTTTTTTCTCTAAAGTCGGTAATTTAATCTTACCGCGAATACGAGGCTTGACCTCATAATTATCATATTCGTTCCAGTAATTATCGAGCATGACACGGATCGTTGCCGAAGCAGGGTCGTCAGGATCGACTTCTCCAAACCAGTCATCAATTTTGACTGACGTATTATCTGCCCACTCTCGAATTCGTCGCTGTTTTTTGTCAAACCAGGTTTTATCCTCTGTCTCCGCCGTTGGTGGGACGGTGACCTTATCTGACTGTTCTGGAAAAATAGAGGGCGTGGCGTCGACCAAACGTGGAATATAGTCCAACGCATTTTCCGACGTATTTTGTGACGTCGTATTTGGCTGTTGATCTTGCTGTTGCGGCGTAGTTTCTGCTTGGGCTGTACTTAACGTACCCATCGTCAAGGCAAGCAAAACAAAAACGATACGCGATGGCACCATTTGCTGTAAATTATTCATAATAAAGACTTATATATTGTTCTTGATTTAACTTTTGATGATTTAATGCTTAAAATCAAGCGGCAGTCACAAAAAGCAGCAATTTAACAGTACAAAAATGCTAAAGATCATAAGGATTTAGCGCAATAAAAAAGCCCTCATTACAACGTCACGTTCATTGAGTGCGTTGAAAAATGAGGGGCTAAAATTGATCTGACTTTTAAATGGGTTTAAGACGATTCTACCGACATGCTATTTTCCAGCGCCTGATATAAATCATGCACCGAAATTGGTTGTGGCAATCGGCTGATGACCTGACGAATCAATTGCCAAGTATAACCATCGCTGCGGTCTAATAAGAGGTATGGATAGGCCTGATCTTCACTGGAAAGATTCACTCGTTCCAAACCATGAATCACACGGATTTTCTGACGTTCCCTCAATAAAATGACAGGTGTAAAAAAGGTCGCAGAGGTTTCTTCAAATGGAATAAATTTTTGCGTATTGATAAATGATGCGGGGATATACGGATAAACGCGTTGATCACGTTGCCACACCAAGGTTCCATTCATAATGCATTCATTAAACAGGCTTTCGTGCTGGTGATAATGCTGTTTAAAATTGGCCCAACTGGTTTGATGAATCGAGCTGGTGCGGGTATGACGCTGATCAGTATAGGATTGCAGAATGGTGATGGCGTATTCCACGCTATGGGTTCCGACCAGTACCACATAATGGGAAAATTGCCCTTGCGCATAGAGCTGTTCTGCAACAAAAATCTGTGCAGACTCCCAGATCGGTTGTGCTTCGTTTTCAGCTTTTAAATAGAGCCAGTCAATTTTGATGTTCTGGTCAATATCATTATGCAGGTCGACCCGATATAAAGAGGGAAAGGTGCGTGCATCAATACGTTCCAGTCGGCAGATCAGGCCGTCCAGATTAAAATCATTGAGTGCCAATGGCTGTGCTTTATTTAGATTTGGCGAAGGCTTGGCACTTTGTCTAAAACCGGGTTTGATTCGGTTTTCTGTAGGTACTGGCGGCGCAATGCTTTCTGGAACAGTTCGGATTTTATCTTGAATGATTGCGTCAAGCTGAGTTTGAAAGTTGGCGGTTTCTTTTTTTATTCGGGCAAGCGCATCGGTAGATGTTTTCTTATCCTGCGCAGATGGCTGCTCATTCAGAGGCTCCAGAACAGGAATTAAATGCTGGAGTTCATAATCGGTTTTGACATATTCGCTGGCATGATTTTGTAGCCATTGCAGGGCATCGGTCGATGAGTTCAGCCACGGGCTTTTTAGAAAAGATAAAGCAGGACGAATCACCCAGATTTGCCAGAGTTGTGCCTGACGTAAAGCCGCCCAGCCCATATCAGCCGAAGCGAATAAGGCATTTTCAACCCGTCCCATAAAGTTATAAGTACCCCGATAGGTCATGCTATAACCGTAACTGGCTAAGTCGTCAGCCGAAAATTCTTCGTTGAGAATAAATGCCTTGAATGGCGTCAATTGATCCTGAAAGGCAGGATCGTCGCAAGATGCGCAAATATCTTTAATCCGTTGTTTTGATTTTGCTATTTCAAAAAGTGATGTTTTCTCATTTTTGAGCCCATCGATGAGATGTTTGAGCTCATCTACCAAAAGTGCTTTCTCTAATACGTCCATCTATTGTTTCCTTAGAGATAGGCTTGAGCCTGTTTTTAAATAATGAATCAGTGCAAATTTGACCGCTGCTTTAAATCGTTCTGTATCAATTATTGTTGGTAAAGTATTTTTCCCCTGCGACAAACTGTGATGTATCGATCAATTGTGGCTGAATAGACCTCTCAATCTGAGCGTGTAACTCTCGAATTTTCATAACAAAAGATTGTCACTTTATGACGATTATAGAAGAAAACCAGACAAAATCTATAGCTTAAAAATGAGTAGAAAATCACATTCAAAGATTTTAAATCGAGATATGGATCATGGTTTGTCTTTGAAAATAAAAACATTTTAAAACAATGAATCGGATATCTAGATCATAAAGCAAAAAGACATCTATAAATTTATGGACGAGTTGTGACCAGCCTCACAGTAGCAGTGGTGAAAAGCACATCAAATAAAACGTAGGAAAGTCATCCACATGAATGGGACGAATGAAGTCGATTATAAATAATGAAAGGGAAAGATAATAAATACTGTTTTCTAATTTGAGTTGTCAAAAGCTGCCTTAATCCTTTGATTAAAGCAGCTGAGTCTTATGATTAAGGCTTGATTTCACATTGCTCATCATTACATTGAGCTGCATCGTCCTGCTCAATCTGTTCAGAGGAGGTAGATTGCGCCTGTTGCAAGGCCTGCAAGAAAATCTCACGTGGCTGTGCGCCAGACAGCGCCAGTTTTTGATCAAACACAAAAAACGGTACGCCAGTAACATTCAACTGTTCACGCGCAATTTTCTCATCGTGGCGAACGAAATCTGCCAGCTCATCGGAATCAAGTACATATTCGACTTCGGCATTATCCAGACCGATACGTGATGCAATTTCTTCCACCACTTCACGTTCGCCAATTGCCAAACCTTCGGTCATATAGGCATGGAAAAATGCCTCTTCTGCTTCATTGCCCAAGCCTTTACTTTGGGCAAGATGAATAATTCGATGTGCGTTGAAGCTGTTGCCCGAGTTGGCTTTTTGCCATTGGAAGTCGATGCCTTCAGCTGCTGCCATCGCTGCAACATTGCGCTCCATGTCTTCCATTTCTGCATAACTACGGCCATATTTTTTGGCTAAACGTTCGGTATTCGATGTGTCATGCTTGGCTGGTGCATCAGGATCAAGCTCGAAGCTATGCCAGTGAATTTCAAGCTCAATGCCTGCTTCTTCTGCGACATGTTCAAGACGTTTTTTACCGATATAACAAAAAGGGCAGACCACATCTGACCAAATATCTACACGCATGGCGTATCTCTTCAATTCTCGTTAAACAGATAATAGGGGCGGAGCCGATGAATTTAAAGCGATGAATATGTAATGCTGCGTTACGAGAAGTGAAATAAAAATCATATAACGGTTTGTCTTTTATCGATTAAACTAAGATTCAGAACATAAAAAAATATAATGAATTTGGAGGCAATATGCGCCGTTTTTTATTATTTTTCCTTGTGGTGGTCCTTGGCATCGGTTCTTTTTTTCTCTATCAACATCAATTACAGCAACGTGCTGCCAACAATAAACAAATGTTTGAAGTGGTGATGGCTGAGAAAATGCGTACACTTTACGATCAGGCACAAGACTGGAC
>Ga0308161_1001843_pt1 | contig 23993 bp, 20 predicted proteins | sample PhyFR2_FD_201034 | JGI IMG/M metagenome (GOLD analysis project Ga0308161, IMG submission 201034) | Phyllosphere microbial communities from UC Gill Tract Community Farm, Albany, California, United States - DLSLF.R2 | ecosystem: Host-associated > Plants > Phyllosphere > Unclassified | place: USA...
AGCCGCATTTCGATGCTGTACGAAGGCACCACCGGTATCCAGGCGCTGGACCTGCTCGGCCGTAAAGTGCTGATGACCCAAGGCGAAGCGCTCAAGGGCTTCACCAAGATCGTGCACAAGTTCTGCCAGGCCAACGAAGGCAACGCCGCCGTTCAGGAGTTCGTGACACCGCTGGCTGCACTGAACAAAGAGTGGGGCGAGTTGACCATGAAGGTCGGCATGGCGGCGATGAAAGACCGTGAAGAAGTCGGCGCTGCCTCGGTGGATTACCTGATGTACTCCGGTTACGCGTGCCTGGCTTACTTCTGGGCCGACATGGCTCGCCTGGCGGCTGAAAAACTGGCTGCCGGCACCACCGAAGAGGCCTTCTACACCGCCAAGCTGCAGACCGCGCGCTTCTACTTCCAGCGCATCCTGCCGCGTACCTTGGCGCACAAGGCAACCATGCTGTCCGGTGCCAATAACCTGATGGACATGAAAGAGGAAGACTTCGGCCTGGCTTACTAAGCCTCACCGGGTTTACCTGAAACCGCCGCTTCCTTTGGGAGCGGCGGTTTTTTTATAGCGGATAAAAAACACAGCGCGGCGCTCAGGGATTGCCGCCGGCTGCCGTTACAGTGATGGCAATGTGATACATGGCAGGCAGGGTGTGCTTAACTGTTCCGTCCAAGGCACATCGCCATCATTTTTTGCGGGTCGGAGTTTTACCCTTGTCACGCGTGTCCGCTGTACGTTTCAGTCATTTTCTCCCTTCGTTGCTGCTCTTGCTGGCCGGGCTCTCGGCTGCGTACGTCAAGGACCTCAACGTCTTCTTCACATCATTGTTCAACGTGTTGCCCACCTTGGTGCTGTTGCTCGGCGGTTCGTACTGCGCGGTATATCGCCGTCAGCGTGAGCTGTTTTTGATGATCACGGTGTACATCGCCTACTTCCTGCTCGATACCCAGACCGATTTCTATCGCGACAACGGCCGTGTGCGCGAAGACGCGGCGGTGGTGTTTCATCTGTGTTGCCTGTTGTTGCCGCTGCTGTTCAGCATCTACGCGCTGTGGCAGGAGAAAACCCATTTGTTCCGCGACTTCGTGGCCCGCTGCGCCGTGTTGCTGGCCATCGGCAGTGTGGCGCTGGCCCTGGAACAAAGTTTTCCCCAGGCGGTACTGAACTGGCTGGCAGAGATTCGCTGGCCGGCGCTGCACGGCACTTGGATGAGCCTGATCCAGTTGTCCTATCCGATGTTCCTGATCGGTTTTCTGACCCTCGCCGCGCAGTACTGGTACCAGCCGCGCCCGTTGCATGCGGCGCAATTGGTCGGGCTGCTGGGGCTGTTCTGGATGTTGCCGAAAACCTTCATCCTGCCGTTTACCCTGAACATCATGTGCAGCCAGGTGATGCTGATGATTGCTGCCGGCGTGGCCCACGAGGCCTATCAAATGGCGTTCCGCGATGAGCTGACCGGCCTGCCGGGGCGCCGCGCCCTCAACGAACGCATGCAACGGCTGGGGCGCAACTATGTGCTGGCAATGACCGACGTCGATCACTTCAAACGCTTCAACGATACCCATGGTCACGACGTGGGTGACCAAGTGCTGCGTCTGGTGGCGAGCAAGCTGTCCAAGGTCAACGGCGGCGGGCGTGCCTATCGCTACGGTGGCGAGGAGTTCGCCGTGGTATTTGCCGGCAAGACCCTGGATGAGTGCATGCCGCACCTGGAAGAAATCCGCGAAATTGTCGCCAATTACGACATCAAGCTGCGCAACGCGGACCGTCCCCATGATGATCAGCAAGGCCGTCAGCGCCGGGCGGGCAGCGGCGCGACAAGTGTGTCGGTGACCGTCAGCATCGGCGTGGCCGAGCGCCAGGCCGAGCAGCGCACGCCGGAAGAAGTCCTCAAGTCTGCCGACCAGGCACTCTATGCCGCCAAGGGCGCGGGGCGTAACTGTGTGATTGCCGCCGGGCAGACGCGCCGTGGCGCAGTGCGCATGGAAAGCGCTACCGGTTGAGTAATGGCGCTGTATTCAGCGGTTCTACAGTGATTGTTTGCGGCGTGCGCCGGCAGTAGGTTGAGACCATCTGCTGCCGGAGACATGACCATGCCTGAGTACAAAGCTCCCCTGCGCGACATGCGCTTTCTGATCGACAACGTTTTCGATTTCCACGGCCACTACGCCGCGCTGGGTGCAACCGACGCCAGCCCGGACATGGTCAGCGCGATCCTCGAAGAAGGCGCCAGATTCTGCGAGAACGTGCTCTCGCCGCTCAACCGCAGCGGCGATGAAGAAGGCTGCCATTTCGATAATGGCGTCGTCACCACGCCCAAGGGGTTCAAGGAAGCCTTCGCCCAGTACGTCGAAGGCGGCTGGCACGGCGTGGCGGCGGACCCGGCCTACGGTGGCCAGGGCTTGCCGCAATCCCTGGGCCTGGTGCTCAGTGAGATGATCGGCTCCAGCAACACCTCCTGGGGTATGTACCCCGGGCTGACCCACGGCGCCATGTCGGCGATCCACGCCCACGGCAGCCCTGAGCAGAAAGACACCTTCCTGGGCAAACTCACGGCCGGTGAATGGACCGGTACCATGTGCCTCACCGAAGCCCATTGCGGCACCGACCTCGGCCTGATCAAGACCCGCGCCGTGCCACAGGCGGACGGCAGTTATGCGGTCACCGGCAGCAAGATCTTCATCTCGGCCGGTGAGCACGACATGAGCGCCAACATCATCCACCTGGTGTTGGCCAAACTGCCGGATGCGCCGGCGGGCACCAAGGGCATCTCGCTGTTTATTGTGCCCAAGTTCCACGCCGATTCCGGCGAGCGCAACGCGGTGCACTGCGGGTCCATCGAGCACAAGATGGGCATCAAGGCCTCGGCCACCTGCGTGCTGAACTTCGACGGTGCCAGGGGCTTTTTGATTGGCGAGGCCAACAAAGGCCTCAACTGCATGTTCACCATGATGAACCACGCGCGGCTGGGCACCGGCATGCAAGGCCTGTGCAACGGCGAGGCAAGCTTTCAGGGCGCGATCAAATACGCCAACGACCGCCTGCAAATGCGCTCGCTCACCGGCGCCAAGGCCCCGGACAAAGCCGCCGACCCGATCATCGTGCACCCCGATGTGCGCCGCATGCTGCTGACCATGAAAGCCTTCAACGAAGGCAACCGCGCACTGACTTACTTCACCGCGCAGTTGCTCGACACTGCGCACTTGAGCAGCGACGCCGCTCAACGCCAGGACGCTGAAGACCTGTTGGCGTTTCTCACGCCCATCTGCAAGGCGTTTATGACCGACACCGGGCTGGAAGTGACCAACCACGGCATGCAGGTGTTCGGCGGCCACGGCTATATCCGCGAATGGGGCATGGAGCAACTGGCCCGCGATGCGCGGATTGCGCCGATCTATGAAGGCACCAACGGCATCCAGGCTCTCGACCTGCTGGGCCGCAAGGTATTGGGCAGCCAGGGCAAGTTGCTGCGCGGCTTCACCAAAATTGTGCATAAGTTCTGCGCAGCGAATGCTGAACATCCGCAGTTCAAGGCCTTTGTGGCACAGCTCAATCAACTGAACGGAGAGTGGGGCGAACTGACCACCCAGGTCGGCATGGCCGCGATGAAAAATCCTGACGAAGTGGGCGCCGCTGCCGTGGATTACTTGATGTACAGCGGCTACATCATCCTCGCCTACCTGTGGCTGCGCATGGCGATCGCGGCGCAGGCCCACGACGATGTCGAGTTTGCCAAGGCCAAGCTGGCGACTTGCGAGTTCTACTTCAAGCGCTTGCTGCCGCGTACTGCAGCGCACCGCGCCGCTGTGGAAGCGGGCAGCGAATGCCTGATGAGTCTGCCCGCGGAGGCGTTTGCGCTGTAGTGACTTAAAAATACCACTCAGTCACAAGTGGACCCTATGTGTCTGAAAAGTTGTTCGGGTACACTCGGAGCCTGTAAAACCGATCCTATCGAATCACTTTTCACGTTCTCACGAGGTTTGCCATGGCTGATTACAAAGCGCCGCTGCGTGATATGCGCTTCGTCCTCAACGAAGTTTTTGAGGTCGCCAACACGTGGGCCCAATTGCCGGCATTGGCAGACACCGTCGACGCCGAAACCGTCGAGGCGATCCTCGAAGAGGCCGGCAAGGTCACCGCCAAATCCATTGCCCCGATCAGTCGCGGCGGCGATGAACAAGGCTGCCGCTGGGACAACACGGCGGTGTTCACCCCGGACGGTTATCCACAGGCCTACAAAACCTACGCTGAAGGCGGCTGGGTCGGCGTCGGCGGCGACCCAGCGTTTGGCGGCATGGGCATGCCCAAGGCTGTGTCGGCGCAGGTTGAGGAGATGATCAACTCGTCGAGCCTGGCGTTTGGCCTGTATCCAATGTTGACGTCCGGTGCGTGTGTGTCGATCAACACCCACGCCAGTGAAGAACTCAAGGCAGCCTACCTGCCGAAGATGTATTCCGGCGAGTGGGCCGGGTCCATGTGCCTGACCGAGGCCCATGCCGGCACCGACCTGGGGATTATCCGTACCAAGGCCGAGCCGCAGGCGGATGGTTCCTACACGATCAGTGGCACCAAGATTTTCATTACCGGTGGCGAGCATGACCTCACCGAAAACATCATTCATCTGGTCCTGGCCAAGCTGCCGGATGCGCCGGCCGGTCCTAAAGGCATTTCGCTGTTCCTGGTGCCGAAGTTCATGGTCAATACCGACGGCAGCCTGGGCGCGCGCAACCTCGTGAGCTGTGGCTCCATTGAACACAAGATGGGTATCCAGGCGTCCGCCACCTGCGTGATGAACTTCGACCAAGCCGTGGGTTACCTGGTGGGCGAGCCTAACCGCGGGCTGGCGGCGATGTTCACCATGATGAACTACGAGCGTCTGGGTGTGGGTATCCAGGGCCTGGCGTCCGGCGAGCGTTCCTATCAGAACGCGATTGAATATGCCCGTGACCGTGTGCAAAGCCGCTCGCCGACCGGTGTCCAGGCGAAAGACAAAATCGCTGACCCGATCATCGTCCACCCGGACGTGCGCCGCATGCTGCTGACCATGAAAGCCGCCAACGAAGGCGGCCGTGCGTTCTCCACCTACGTGGCAACGCAGTTGGATATCGCCAAGTTCAGCGAAGACGCCGCAGCCCGTGAACGAGCGGATAACCTGGTGGCATTGCTGACGCCAGTCGCCAAGGCATTCCTCAGCGACCTGGGCCTGGAAACCACGGTGCTCGGCCAGCAGGTGTTTGGTGGTCACGGTTACATCCGCGAGTGGGGCCAGGAGCAATTGGTGCGTGATGTGCGCATCACCCAGATCTACGAAGGCACCAACGGTATTCAGGCCCTGGACTTGATGGGCCGCAAGATCGTGGGTAGCGGCGGGGCGTTCTACACCTTGTTCGCTGACGAGATCCGCCAGTTCGTCGTTGAGTCAGGCCCAGGGTTAACCGAGTTCACTAAACCGCTGAGCGCGGCGTTGGATAACCTGGATGAACTGACGGCCTGGGTACTGGATCGCGCCAAGAGCAACCCGAACGAAATCGGCGCGGCCTCGGTGGAGTATTTGCATGCGTTTGGATACATGGCCTACGCCTACATGTGGGCGCGTATGGCCAAAGCCGCGTTGGGCAAAGAGGCTGAAGAAGACTTCTACGCCAGCAAGCTGGGGACGGCGCGCTTCTACTTTGCACGCCTGCTGCCGCGTATTCACTCGCTGAGCGCGTCGGTAAAAGCCGGTAGTGAATCACTGTTTTTGCTGGATGAGGCACTGTTCTAAGGGGTTGGAGGGCGTGTAAGCATTCTCTTACATGACGTACTGCTATTCGTCCTCTATCGCCAAATTGGATCCACGGATAATCTACTTCACATGGACGTCGCGCAGGAAGCGCAAAGCAACAACACGGACACGTAGGATTCTGCCAGGACGGCGGAGTGAAATGGATGTCAGGGAAACAGTCTGCAAAGCCCCGCTTCGGCGGGGTTTTCTTTTGCCTGCGAAAAAGTCAGGCCAGCGCCTGCGGGGCATTCATCACGTCTTCGAGCAAGGTGCGCAGCAACGCCACCGTCGCCTGTTGGCGCTGCACATCACGGCAGACCAAGCCTACTTTCAGCGGTACCCTCGGTTCACTCAAGGGTTTCCACAGCAGCATCTGACTGTTGTGTTCGTCCTGGGAGCGCCCCGGCAGCACGGTTGCCAGTTTGGTATGGGGCAGGCTGTCGAGAATACCCACCATGGTATTGAGCTCAGCCTGTACTTGCGGTCGTCGCCCAAGATTGGCGAGCTGTCCCTGCCAGATCTGCCTGATTTGAAACTCTTCTCCCAATAGCAACATTGGCAACTCTGCGGCTTGTTTCAGGGAGACTTTCTTGAATTCACGCAGGGGGTGATCGTCTGGGATCACCACTTTCAGCTCATCTTCATACAGCAGCACGCCGTGCAGCCCTGGCTGACGCGGCGGCAGGTAGCTGATGCCAATGTCCAGCGAGCCGTTGAGCAACCGCCGTTCAATCTCAATCCCGGTGAGTTCATAGATCTGCACCACCAGGTGCGGCTGGGCCTTGCGCACGCGCTCAAGCATCTGCGGCACCAGGCTGGTGTGCACGGTTTGCAGCACGCCGATGGCCAAGGTGCGCAATGCCTGGCCCTTGAAATTGCGGAGCGCTTCGACGGCTTGCTGCATGCCATCGATCAACGGCAGCGCATGGTTGTACAGCGTGTGGGCGGCCAGGGTCGGCAGCAGACGCTTGCTGCTGCGCTCGAACAGGCTCACATCCAGGTTTTGCTCCAACTGGCGAATCTGTTGCGAAAGGGCCGGTTGAGAGATCGACAGACGCTCGGCGGCACGGCCCACATGGCCTTCTTCATATACCGCGACGAAATAACGCAGTTGCTTGAAATCCATAAGTCTTTCTTATCGAAAAAGCTGGAAAATCGAAATGGCCGTTGGCCTGGGAGACGCTTAGTCTAGCGCCTATTCGCAGGGCTTACAGGGCCGGATCGGGTAATGAACAGTGTTTGTGTTGATAGCGTTTACATAGGCAAGTCAAAAAATCAAAAGGCGGTGTCGACACCAGACTCGTTTGCTATCGGGAGGGATCTGTGAATTTGTTCTCTATCCGCCGCCCCGCCCCAAGCCTGGATGATCTGATCTTGGACGCGCAGCACGATGATCCGTCCGGCGAATCCTTGATGCCCACCGTGGCGCGGCCGCCGCACGTTTTTGTGCGTGGCCAGGGTTCCTGGTTGTGGGACAGTGACGACCGCGCCTATCTGGACTTCAGCCAAGGCAATGGCGCCAACAGCCTCGGCCACAGCCCGCAGGTGTTGATTAAAGCCTTGAGCGAACAAACCCATGCGCTGATCAACCCCGGCATGGGCCTGCATAACCGCGCCCAACTCAACCTTGTCGACCGCTTGTGCCACCGCACCGGCAGCGACCAGGCTTATTTGCTCAACAGTGGCGCAGAAGCCTGTGAAGCGGCGATCAAGTTGGCACGCAAATGGGGCCAACTGCATCGTGGCGGCGCCTACCGCATTATCAGCGCCAGCAACGGGTGCCATGGCCGCAGTTTCGCGGCGCTTGCTGCGTCGGCCGGTAGTTTGGAAAACCGCTTCGAACCCCAACTGCCGGGTTTCAGCCATGTGCCGTTCAACGACCTGCCGGCCCTGCACGCTGCTGTCGATGCACAAACCGTTGCCATCCTGCTTGAGCCGATCCAGGGCGCCAACGTAACCCCCGCGACCGAACACTACCTCAAGGGTGTCGAGCGCTTGTGCCGTGAATTGGGGATCCTGCTGATCCTCGATGAAGTGCAGACGGGCCTCGGTCGTTGTGGCACGTTGCTGGCCGAACAACAGTACGGCGTACGTGCCGACATCATCACCCTCGGCAAAGGCCTGGGCGGCGGCGTGCCCCTCGCGGCGCTGCTGGCGCGTGGCAAGGCTTGTTGTTTCGAAGTGGGCGAATTGGAAGGCACCCATCACGGCAATGCATTGATGGCTTCAGCCGGCGCGGCGGTACTCGACACGGTGCTGGAGCATGGTTTTCTTGAGCACGTGCGTGAATCCGGCCTTTATCTGGGCGAATGCCTCGCCCGCCTGGCCTACCGCTACGATCACGGCCAACCGCGTGGCCAGGGCCTGATGTGGGGCCTGACCTTGTCGGATGATTCTGCTGATGCCGTGGTAAACGCCGCGTTGCAAGAAGGCCTGATCCTCAATGCCCCGCAACCTGACTGCCTGCGCTTCACCCCGGCGTTGACCGTGAGCAGAAGCAACATCGACGAAATGCTCCTGCGCCTGGCCCGCGCCTTCTCCCGCGTGCGCACCGCACAACTGCAATGCCGCAAGGGCATCGCTGTTTAACCCCGTTTTTTCTGAACCGTCTCGCGGTATACGCGGCGCCTCCAGCCTGATTTTTTTGGCTGGGGGCATTTTTTTGTGTGTGAAATTTTTGGATTGAAAGCGTTGATTGATTGCCTGTGAAAACAATGGCTTTTTAGCGAGCGTCGGCAAGGACTGTCGATGGGGCATTGTTTGCTCCACTTCTAATCTATACCACTGGGTGGTATGTTTGTGGGAAGGGATATCCATGAGGCTTAGGTTGTTCAAAACCCGGAATTTTGCTGAGGCTGCCAGAAAAGCGTGGATCTGTGATTCGGAGTTGAGGGAGGCGTTTGGCCAATTACTCAGGGGGCAGGCTGATAATTTGGGGGGTGGTGTCTGGAAAAAACGCCTCAAAGAGAATCGACACCGATCTATTGTCTTGGCCAAGGGCAGGCATTACTGGGTTTACAACTCTCTTTTTGACAAGCAGAGGCGAAGCAATATCAGCCCTAAGGAACTCAGCGTTTTGCGAGCGCTGGCTAAGGTTTATGAAGGGTTAAACGAGGTACAGGTTCAACACCTTCTGGATATTGGGGAATTTGTGGAGATGCACCATGACCAAAAAATATGAAAGCGAAATTCTTGAGTCTGTTCACCAATCAGCCAAAGCGCTCTATGCAATTGGCGCCATCAACAAAACGACTCTTCGTGAGTTCGACGAGGCATGTCTTGCAACGATCCCGGAACAAATCCCGGCCGAACAGATCAAGCAACTGCGCGAAAACAGCCATGTAAGCCAACCTGTATTCGCCCGTTACCTGAACACCAGCGCCTCCACGGTAAAAAAATGGGAGTCGGGTGAGAAACAACCCAGCGGGATGGCGCTCAAGCTTCTGAGCATCGTGCAAAAGCATGGATTGGAAATCCTGGCCTGAAGGTGGCCCAGTGCCAGATTCCACTGAACCCTCACGAGCGCCCAAGGTCGATTAGCTACACGGCTCACACGAGCCGATTTTTTGGAGCTTACCCATGGACATTATTCGTATCATCATCGCCATTCTGCTGCCGCCATTGGGTGTGTTCCTGCAAGTAGGCTTCGGCGGCGCGTTCTGGTTGAACATTCTGCTGACCTTGTGCGGTTACTTCCCAGGCATCATCCACGCGGTGTACATCATCGCCAAGCGCTGAGGCCGCTAGCCTTTGGCAATGAGCCGTGAATTGCGCTCATTGCGAAAGGCCAGTTGCTCGATGGTCTGGGTGGCGTGTTCAGCCTCTTCCCGCGCTTTAAGGATGATGCCGTGTTGCTCGGACTTGCTGCACACCGGGTCGGCATTGCTCGCATCCCCCGTGAGCATGAAGGCCTGGCAACGGCAGCCGCCGAAATCCTTTTCCTTTTCATCACATGACTTGCAGGGCTCGGGCATCCAGTCGTAGCCGCGAAAGCGGTTGAAGCCAAACGAGTCGTACCAGATGTGCTGCATGCTGTGATCCCGCACATTCGGAAACTGCACCGGCATCTGTCGGGCGCCGTGGCAGGGCAGGGCGGTTCCGTCTGGCGTCACGGTAAGAAAAATACTGCCCCAGCCATTCATGCAGGCTTTCGGGCGTTCCTCGTAGTAATCCGGCGTCACGAAAATCAGCTTGCACGGGTGCCCTTCGGCTTCGAGCTTGGCCCTGTATTCGTTGGTGATGCGTTCGGCGCGTACCAACTGTTCTTTGGTCGGCAACAACCCCACCCGATTGAGCTGTGCCCAGCCGTAGAACTGGCAGGTGGCGAGTTCGACAAAGTCGGCTTCCAGCGCAATGCACAGCTCGATGATGCGGTCGATCTTGTCGATATTGTGCCGATGGGTGACGAAGTTCAGCACCATCGGATAGCCGTGGGCTTTCACCGCCCGAGCCATTTCCAATTTTTGCGCGAAGGCTTTTTTCGAGCCGGCCAGCAGGTTGTTAACCTGTTCGTCGCTGGCCTGGAAGCTGATCTGGATATGGTCCAGGCCGGCCTTCTTGAAGTCGCTGATTTTCTGCTCGGTCAGGCCGATACCGGAGGTGATCAGGTTGGTGTAGAACCCCAGCTTGCGCGCCTCGGCGATCAACTCCGCCAAGTCCTGGCGCACCAGCGGTTCTCCGCCGGAAAAACCCAACTGCGCGGCACCCATTTCCCGGGCCTCGCGAAATACCTTGATCCACTGCTCGGTGCTCAGCTCCTTGCCCTGCTCGGCGAAATCCAGCGGGTTGGAGCAGTACGGGCACTGCAACGGGCAGCGGTAGGTCAGTTCGGCCAACAGCCACAGCGGCAAACCGATAGCCGGTTTTTCAGGCAAGGGTGATCCAGTGCTCAGCACGGGCGACCTCCATGAATTGCTCGATGTCGTCACCCAGCTCAGGCACGCCGGGGAATTGCTGATCCAGCTCGGCGATGATCGCCGCCACGTCGCGCTCGCCGTCGATCAAACCGCCGATCAACGCGGCGCTGTCATTGAGCTTGATCATGCCCTCCGGGTAGAGCAGCACATGGCCCTTTTGCGCGGGCTCGTACTGGTAGCGATAGCCCTGGCGCCAGGTCGGTATTCTGCTGCGATCAAAGCTCATAGGGTGATCCCTTTATGCCAGACCCGCTGCTCGGTCACGCTGTGATACGGCGGGCGTTTGAGTTCGTAGGCCATGCTCATGGCGTCCAGCATGCTCCACAGGATGTCCAGTTTGAACTGCAGGATTTCCAGCATGCGCTCCTGGCCTTCACGGGTGGTGTAGTGCTGCAGCGTAATCGCCAAACCATGCTCCACGTCGCGACGGGCCTGGCCCAGGCGAGTGCGGAAGTATTCGTAGCCGGTTGGGTCGATCCACGGGTAATGCTGCGGCCAGCTGTCGAGGCGCGACTGGTGGATCTGCGGCGCGAACAGTTCGGTCAGCGAACTGCTGGCGGCTTCCTGCCAACTGGCGCGACGGGCGAAGTTGACGTAGGCGTCCACCGCAAAGCGTACGCCGGGCAGTACCAATTCCTGGGAACGCAATTGATCCGGGTCGAGGCCGACAGCCTGGCCCAAGCGCAGCCAGGCTTCGATGCCACCGTCTTCACCGGGTGCACCATCGTGGTCGAGCAAGCGCTGGATCCACTCGCGACGAATCTCGCGGTCCGGGCAGTTGGCCAGGATCGCGGCGTCCTTCAGTGGAATGTTTACTTGGTAGTAGAAGCGGTTGGCGACCCAGCCCTGGATCTGTTCGCGGCTGGCGCGGCCTTCGTACATCGCCACGTGGTACGGGTGATGGATATGGTAGAAGGCACCCTTGGCGCGCAAGGCCGCTTCGAATTCGGCGGTGGTCAACGGTGTGTCAGTCATGTCGTCTGCTCCTACAATTCAATGCTCATGCCGTCGTAGGCCACTTCGACATTGCGTCGCACCAGCTCCGCCCGCTCGGGAGAGTCTTCATCGAGGATCGGATTGGTGTTGTTGATATGGATAAGCACCTTGCGCTGCTCGGGCAACTGCTCCAGCACTTCGAGCATGCCGCCGGGGCCGTTTTGCGCCAGGTGGCCCATCTCGCGACCGGTGCGGGTGCCGACGCCACGGCGCTGCATTTCATCGTCGTCCCACATCGTGCCGTCTACCAGCAGACAGTCGCTGCCGGCCATGATCTCCAGCAGCGGCGCGTCGACCTTGCCCAGGCCCGGGGCGTAGAACAGTTTGCCGCCGGTGCGCAGGTCTTCGACGATCAGGCCGATATTGTCGCCGGGGTGCGGGTCGAAGCGGTGCGGCGAGTACGGCGGCGCAGCGCTGCGCAGCGGCAGTGGGGTGAAGCGCAGGTTAGGGCAGGCCGGGATGGTGAAGCTGGCGTCCAGCTCGATGCGGTTCCAGGCCAGGCCGCCGTTCCAATGGGTGAGCATGGTGAATAGCGGGAAGCCGGTGCTCAGGTCTTCATGGACCATGTCGGTGCACCACACCTGGTGCGGGCAGCCTTCGCGCAGGCTCAACAGGCCCGTGGTGTGGTCGATCTGGCTGTCCATCAGGATGATCGCGCTGATGCCGGTGTCGCGCAGGGCGCGGCCGGGTTGCATCGGCGCAAAGCCCTGCAGCTGTGCGCGGATATCCGGCGAGGCATTGCACAGCACCCAATTCACGCCATCGTCGGAAATCGCGATGGACGACTGGGTACGTGCCTGGGCCCGCAGGCTGCCATCACGAAAACCTGCGCAGTTCACGCAGTTGCAATTCCATTGCGGAAAACCACCGCCGGCGGCGGAACCTAGAATCTGGACAAACATGATCGCTCCATCACGCAAAGCTCAAAACAAAAACGCCCCGGGCGGACCGAGGCGTTGTATTACCCAGCGGATTAACGGCTGGCGAAGTACATGGTGACTTCGAAGCCGATGCGCAGATCAGTGTAAGCAGGTTTGGACCAAGTCATATTCTTACTCCTACGAAGGGATGGGACGTTTACTACCAAGTAATACATATAGTCCACCTCCAGTCGGAGATGTTCAGATGTGTGCGTAGGAATGTTACGCAATTCTGATCAAGTTAGCGCTGTCTCGATGGAAAAAGCCTGTTGCAGGGTTGGCAATGATCGACCTGCAGGCATTCAAACGTTCGCGGTGGGGCCGTTGGCTACATAGCGCCAGCCACCTTGGGCGTCGTTCAATTGTTGGGCGGCTAGCAGCACGTCTTCACGGCTACGGCCTTGGATCAACTGTTGAAGGTGGGTGAGATAAGCCGACGGATGGCCGGCCAAGTGTGCGTGCCACAGCAGTTCGGCGGCCTGGGCGACCGGCAACGCTTGAGGTGAAAACTGTTGGGCAAGGGCAATATTGTCCAAGTCTTCGCTGCTGCCGACCAACGCCGGCAGTTGTGCCAGGAAGGTGTTCAAGTGTTCAACGATGCCTTCCAGGGACACGCTGGGAGACTGCACGCCAAATAACAGGCCGGTTTCTCCGTTTATCTGTCGGACACCGCTGAAGACCGCGTAGCCCAACTGCAACTCGACTCGCAGGCGTTGGTAGAACGGTCCTTGGAGCAGGTGTCCCAGCAGTCGCCACGACGCTTCGTCCGCCAGGGATGGGCTCGGTGTCGGGCAAAACAGCAGCAAGGCGGCTTCAGGGGAATCGGTTTTTATCGAATGCCACACGCGTTGACCGCTGAGGGTTTGCAGAGGTGGTTCGAGGTGGGCAGGTTGGCCAGGCAGACGAGCGGCGGCCGCCTTGATCAACACTTGGGTCGCTGCGGGCAAACCCAGGCCCAGGCCATGCCAGCGTGCGGTAGCCCAGGATGCAGGCTGCTCGCGCGTCTCGACATTGCCGTTGGCGCCGCACGAGGGCAACGCCTTGAGCAACGCCCGGATTGGAATCATTGGCGCTGGGGCAATGACAGCTTCTTGCGGCAGGTTCAGGCTTTGCGCCAAGACCTCCAGCACGGCCGGTATGGGCTCGTGCAGTCCGGTCATCTTCACCCGCCAGTCAGTGCCGGTGGTTTCGAAGGACACTTCTACGCCCGCCTGGCGTGCACTCTCACGCAATGGCTGCAAGGTGCTTTCCAGTGCGGCAGCAACGGGCGCGTCGAACCGCCATTGCAGGTACAGCGCGCCTTCGTCGCTGTCATCCGCCAAGGCCTGGCTGAAGGTCAGCGCCGATACCTCGCGGCGACCCCGCGAGCGGTCCTGGGCAAAGGTGCGCAGGCCCCGGTGGGCGCTGGTTTGGCCGCGGATCAGGCCGGCGCGCTCTTCCTTGACCGGTGGGCGCAGGAACGGGTTGTTCGGGGGAAGTTGCCAAATGTGCTCGGCGGGCGGCAGTTGCAGTGATTCAAGCAGGGCCTTGAGCGCGGCGATGTCGTGTTCGCACAGATCTTCGCTGTCGTTTCGGGCCAATGCCAATGCGCCCTGGATCTGTTGTTGGCGCGCGTTCAGCAGCGCGATCTCTTCGCGCAGTGGCGTCCAGTCGCTGTGTGAGAAAAAACTCAGCCAGTCGTGCAACAGCGCCTCGATGTGTGTCGCAGGTGTGTCTGCGGTACCGAGCGTGAAGTCGATATCCAGCACGGCTTGTCCGGCGAAGTGATACAGCACGGACGCCTGCAATGCACTGGCCAGTTGTTGTGCTTTCAACTCGGCGAGCAGCCCGCCCGGCGCAGTGGCGTTGAGCCAGGAGCAGAGGAAATCCAGTGCTGCGCGGGGCGCTTCACAGGTGATGACGTGGTGCAGGTGGCCGTCTTCGGTGTGCTGATAACGCCGGGCCGCGCCTTGCATCAAGGCGGGCGGCGCAGCCTGTGGATGCTGCGGGCCAGAGATCAGTTGCTCACTGAATTGCTGCGCTATGGTTTCCAGCGTTTGCAACGACTGCGGGCCGGCGAGGCTCAAGGTCATCTGCCCGCTCTGATAGAACTGCGCGTGGAATCCCCGCAACGCTTGCTGAAACGCCTCACGCTCCACCGGCAGGCTTTCGCGATTGCCCGCGTGAAAGCCACGCAACGGATGATCTGCCGCCAAACCTTCAAGCAGCGCCAGTTGCTGCTGAGCCTTGGCGTCCTGGGACCAGGCGACAAACTCTGCGTGCAGCACTTCGCGCTCGCGCAGTTGATCTTCCAGCGCCAGGCGCGGATGGGTGAGCATGTCTGCCAGCCGCTCCAGCCCATCCGTAAAGGTCGAAACCGGCAGCTCGAAGAAGAAGTCCGTGGTGCGTTCGCGGGTGCTGGCATTCACCTGGCCACCGTGGCGTTGTACGTAGGCCATCAGCCCTTCGCCGGTGGGAAAACGCTCGGTGCCAAGAAACAACAAATGCTCAAGGAAATGCGCCAGTCCAGGCCAATCCAGCGGCACATCATGGCTGCCGGCAGCCACCCTTAAGGCTGCGGCGCAACGCTTCAAACGTGGCGCATGGCGCAGGGAAACGCGCAGGCCATTGGCCAGGGTCAAATGAACGGGATAAGGGTGGGCCGGGGCAGGCATGGGCACTTCCAGAACGGGGCAAGTGCCTATGCTAACAAACCCGTTGGGTCAGGGCTTGTGCAGCGGGCCGTAAAGCTCGGGGCGACGGTCTTGCAGGTAGTGATTGGCGGCGCGGGCGTCGAGGATCGATTGGTGATCCAGCGTGCCGACAATCAAGGCTTCATCCAGCCCCGCCTGGGCGATACGCTGGCCATCCGGCGCGGCGATGCTGCTTTGCCCGCAGTACTGAATCTCGCCTTCTTGCCCGCAATAGTTGGCATAGGCCACGTAGCACTGGTTTTCAAAGGCCCGCGCCCGCACGGTGACGTCGGCAACAAAATCGAACGGCACCATGTTGGCGGTGGGCACCAGGATCACCTCTGCCCCGGCAAGGGCCAGGCGTCGGGTGTTTTCCGGGAACTCCAGGTCGTAGCAGATCAGGAATCCCAGCTTCCAACCGTTGAGCTCCACCAGTGGGAAGTCATCGTCGCCGGCGCTGAACATCGAATGGTCCAGATCCCCGAACAGATGGGTCTTGCGGTAGTTGCACAGGCGCTGGCCGTGGGCGTCGATCAATTGCACGGCGTTGTAGATCTGCCCATCGTCGGCCCGCTCCGGATAACCATACAAAATGGCCAGCCCGGCGCTTTGCGCGATGTCGGCGATGGTCTGGGCAGACTCGCCATCCCGTGCTTCGGCCAAGGCCCCGACGGCTTCTGCACCGATGTTGTAGCCGGTGAGGAACATCTCCGGCAGCACCAGCACATCGGCGCGGGTCGCTTCGTGTGCAAGCTGGCGCAGGCGCTTGAGGTTGCCCGCCACCTCCAGTGGCAGCGGCGGGCATTGGTACAGGGCGACACGCATGGCGTAACTCCTTACTCGGCCAGGGCGATTGGCCCGATTTCATCGAACACATCACCGGGGCCGGGGTTCTCGGCGTGAGTGCTGCCGCCGAAGTGGGTCATGATGCCCCACACCGCGTTCAGCGAGGTTTGTACGGCGCCTTCCACCCACGCGGGTGTCCAGGAAACGTCGTCGCCCGCGATAAAAATCCCACGCTGTTCGGCGGGCATGTCCTTCTGCATAAAGTGCGCGTACATCCGCTGGTTGTAGCGGTAGTGGCCAGGCAATGCGCCTTTGAAAGCTCCGAGGAAATGCGGATCCGCCTCCCAGGACACGGTGATCGGATCACCAATGATGCGCGCCTTGATATCGACTTTCGGGTAGATCTTGTTCAAGGCATCCAGGGCCAGTTTTACCCGCTTGTCGATGGGCTGCGGAAGCATTTTCAGCGCGTCGCTCATCCACGAGTACGACAGGCAGATCACCCCTGGCTTGTCGTCCCCGTTGTCGAACAGGTAGGTGCCACGGGTCAGGCGATCGGTGAGCGTCATGCTCATCAGGTCGCGGCCGGTTTCCGGATCTTTGTCTTTCCAGAAGGGGCGGTCGACCATCACGAAGGTTTTCGACGATTGCATGTAGCGCGTGCGGTCCAGGGCCATCCACATCTTTTGCGAGAACAGGGTTTCATCGCATTCGATCTGGGTGGTCAGCAGCCAGCTTTGGCAGGTGGTCAGCACGGCGGCGTATTCACGGGTGTCGCCATAGTTGTCGGTCACCGCGAACCGGCCATCTGCGGCGTGGGCAATGCGTTTGACCCCTGCGCGAGGTGCACCGCTGTGCAATGAGCTGAGGCTGGTGCCGGCCGGCCAGTGGGCGCAGCGTTCCGGCACATGGCGCCAGATGCCCATGGGCACTTGGGCCACGCCACCGACCACCAGGTGCTGGTGGTCGTCGCAGTTGGTCATCACCACCCGGAAGATTTCCAGCATCGAGTTGGGGAAATCCGAGTCCCAGCCGCCGGTGCCGAAACCGACTTGGCCAAACACTTCACGGTGATGGAACGACAGCTTGGCGAAGGCCTTGGAGGTGGCGACGAAGTCGTAGAAGGTGCGGTCGTCCCACAGCGGTACCAGCTTATTCCACAGCGCTTTGAGGCGCGGCACGTCGCGGTCGCGAATGGCCTGCTGGATATCGCCGAACTGCGAGCCGGCTTCCAGCGCGTCGGCCCAGGCGTCGGCCACTTCCTGGAACAGGGCAGGCAAGTCAGACAGCTTTTGTGCGTAGTGGGTCTGGCCTTCGAGGTCGATCACGGTACTGCCGGAGGCCGGCGTCAGCGGGTTGGGGAACGGTTTGGTGTCCAGGCCCAGCTTATCCACATAGTGGTAGAAGGCGGTGGATGACACAGGAAAGCGCATGCCGCCCAACTCGGCAATGATGCCTTCGGCGCCTTCGAAGGCCTGGGAGCGCAACCGGCCGCCCATCTTCGAGGCTTCGTACACGACGGGTTTGAGGCCCAGCTTCATCAGTTCGTAGGCGGCGACCAGACCGGCGATGCCGGCGCCGACGATTGCAACTTCGGCGCCATGGTTGGCGGCGGGAATACTGCCCAGGCCGGCGGGGTGTTCGATCCAGTCATCAAAGGCAAACGGAAAGTCCGGGCCAAAGATGGTGATGGGTTTTTTACCGTCTGCCGGATGGCGATTGGTCTTGTTGAGGGTGCTGGACGGAATGCTCATGGCTGACCTTACTGACGACTAGGCGGAAGGAACCCGCTGAGTATAGGAAAAGATGGCAGCCAGTTTAGGGAGCGTTGCACTCGTTAATAAGACGCAATGTGTCGTCGAAATGGACTGTTTTCAGTCGAAGTGACGAAAATGCTGGTCAGATTGGCTGGCCGCGATCCAATTTGTTACTGAGGATGATCGAGGTGGTGGTCTTTTCCACTCCATCGACACTGCCGATCTGGTCCAGCAACTGATCAAGCTGCTCCGGGGAATCCGTGCGCAGCCAGGCCACGTAATCAAACTCGCCGCTCACCGCGCACAACTGCTGCACCTGAGCCATGGCACTCAGCCTGCGCAGCACTTCTTTGCCTGAGCGTGGTTGTACGGTGATGCCCACGTAAGCCTGCAAACCACCGTCTGCCACACGTTGCCCCAGGCGCACGCCGTAACCGGTGATCACCTGGGTTTTTTCCAGACGTGCGAGGCGTGATGTCACGGTGGTGCGTGCGATTCCCAACTGCCGGGCAAGCATGGCCACGCTTTCGCGGGCGTTGATCTGCAGCGCGGCGATCAACTGGCGGTCGATTTCATCTAGGACAGGCAAGAGAGGCTCCATTTCGGGCGGCAACAGCCACGCATGTTACAGGCTTGTATCGGCCAGCAGGCAGCGGGCGAACAGCTGCGGGACCGGCAGATGCCGTTGGCTGTAGCGACTGAGCAGGATGATCTCACGGTAAAAAGTCAGACTGCCCAGGGGGATTGTTCTTATTTCAGGCGAACGCTCGAGCCACAGGCCCGCCTGGGGAATCAGCGATACCCCAAGGCCACATTCCACCATCTTGACGATGGCCTCCAGCTCATCCAGTTCCAGTGCGACCTGTACATCAATTTTCTGCTCGCGCAGGAACCGGCTCACCAGCCGGCCGCCAAACGATGCGCGGTCATAGCGCACATGAGGGTGGCTGCTGAGCAACTGCAAAGGATCATCGCCGGTCATTGTGTGCGGCGCGACCAGCACGAACGGCTCCTTGCGCAGCACCTGCACGTGCAATTCCTTGGGCAGATCGAACGGCGGGCGAATGATGATCGCCGAATCCAACTCGCCGGCATCCACTTGGCTCAACAGCTCCAGGGACACGCCAGGGACCAACTTGCACTCGACCGTTGGCGCAGCCTGGCGCAAACGCACCAACGCCTGGGGCAGCAAGCCGGTCTGGGCGGTGGTGATGGCACCGACTTTCAACTCGCCCCGGTATTCATTGGTATCCACCGGCACCGCCATGCGGTTGAACGTCTCAATGATTTCCTTGGCCAATGGCAATGCGCGCAAACCCGCCGCATTGAGCATGGCCTGGCGCCCGGTGCGATCGAACAACTGCACCCCCAGCGTCTGCTCCAACTGCCGAATCTGCGCGCTGACCGCCGACTGTGTCAGGCCGATATGCATGCCCGCCGCCGCGAACGTGCCATGGCGGGTGACTGCAATAAAGGTCTTCAATTCACGCAGCATAGGGGTCTCGATTCATCGAAATAATTTGAGCTCGACGCGAAAACTATCGTCTTTTCATCGGCTGGAGCAAGGCTAAACTCCAAGCACTTAATACCCCTAGAGGTTTGACCTGATGACACTTGCGCCTTTCCACCTGGCAATTCCGGTATTCGACCTCGCAGCTGCACGCTACTTCTATGGTGACGTCTTCGGTTTGGAAGAAGGTCGCTCCAGCGAACACTGGGTCGACTTCAACTTCTTCGGCCACCAATTGGTGATCCACGAACACCCGAAAACGGCCTCCCAGGAAGCTGCCCACACCAACGCCGTCGACGGCCATGATGTCCCCGTGCCGCATTTCGGCGTGGTGTTGGGCTGGGAAGATTGGCATGCACTGGCGGAACGCTTGCAGGCGCGGGGGACGACGTTTGTGTTGGAACCGCATATTCGGTTCAAGGGACAAGTAGGGGAGCAGGCGACGCTGTTCCTGTTTGACCCTTGCGGCAATGCGCTGGAGTTCAAGGCATTCAGGGATATTGGGCAGTTGTTTGCGAAGTGAGACGGTGGACGTTTTGTGGACAGTCCCGACACCGATACCAGTCCTCCGGACACACAAAAGCCGCGCAATGCGCGGCTTTGGAGTTGGTGGGCCCACACGGACTTGAACCGTGGACCAAAGGATTATGAGTCCTCTGCTCTGACCAACTGAGCTATAGGCCCTTAACAGGTCGCGGATTATAACGATGGTTTCTTCAGTGTGCCATCCGAAAAATCCTCAATGCTCATGCGAAGGAAGGTAGCGGCAAAAAGCTCCGGCGGCAGCGGCAGGCTGACGATGTAGCCTTGCATCTGTTCGCAGCCTTCAGCGGCGAGAAAGGCTTGCTGGGCGGGGTTCTCCACGCCTTCGGCGATGATGGTGAATTGCATGCTGTGCCCCAGGGCGATAATGGCCCGCACGATGGCGGCGTCATGGGGGTCATCGGGCAGGCCGCGGACGAAGGATTGGTCGATCTTCAGGAAATCCAGCGGCAGGCGTTTAAGGTAGCTGAGGGACGAGTAGCCGGTGCCGAAGTCATCAATCGCCAGTTGCACGCCCAACAGTTTGAGTTGGTGCAGCACCTCCAGTGCTTCCTCGGCCTGGCTCATGATGAAGTTTTCCGTGATCTCCAATTGCAGGTGGCCTGGGTCGAGGTGGTAGTCGCGCAAGAGTTGTTCGATGCGACTCAGCAAGCCGGGATGGCGCAACTGCGCGCCGGCGAGGTTGACCGACAGCGGGCCGAAATCCTCGAAGGTGCCCTGCCAGGCGTGCAGTTGTTGGCAGGCCTGTTCCAATACCCAGTCGCCAATTTGCAGGATCGTGCCGTTCTCTTCGGCCAGGGCAATGAAGTGTTCGGGCGGTACTTCGCCAAAGGTGGGATGGTGCCAGCGAATCAGGGCTTCGGCGCCGATCAGTTCATGTGTCACCAGGCTCAGTTTTGGCTGGTAATACAGGCTTAGCTCTTTACGTTCGATGGCCCGCCGCAGTTCGTGTTCCAGTGCCACACGTTCGTTGGCCTGGGCCGTCAGGTCGCGGGTGTAGCTTTCGACCCGGTTACGCCCCTTGGCTTTAGAGCGGTACATCGCGGCGTCGGCATTCTTGACCAGGGTGGCGACGTCGGTACCGTCCTGCGGATAGAGGCTTGTGCCGATGCTGGCGCTGATGAAGAACTCGTGCTCGCCAGCCTGGAAGGGCGGGGTGAAGCAGGCCAGCAGCTTATTGGCCAGGTGCTCGGCGTCGCTGGCGTGTTGCAGGCCGGGCAACAGGATGATGAACTCGTCGCCGCCCAGGCGCGCGACGGTGTCGATGTCTCGCAGTTGATCCTTGAGGCGCACGGCGATGTCTTTGAGCAGCAGGTCGCCAATCGGGTGGCCGAGGCTGTCGTTGATGTGTTTGAAACGGTCCAGGTCGAGGAACAGCACGGCGCCCTGTTTACCGGTTTCCTGATGACCATTGAGGGCGGCCTGCAACCGGTTTTCAAACAGCGTGCGGTTGGGCAGGCCGGTCAGTGGATCGTGGTGCGCCTGATAGTCGAGGCGTGCCTGGGCCAGTTTGAGGCTGGAGATGTCGGCAAACACCGCCACAAAGTGGGTGATCAGTTGATCGCGGTTACGCACGGCGCTGATGGTCAGCCAGCTGGGATACAACTCACCGTTCTTGCGGCGGTTGGAGATCTCGCCTTGCCAATGGCCGTGGGCCGTCAACTGGTGCCACATGGCGGCGTAGAAGGCGCTGTCATGCTGGCCTGAGGCGAGCAGGCGCGGTGTCTGGCCAAGCGCTTCGGCTTCACTGTATCCGGTGATTTCGCTGAAGGCGCGGTTGACGGCGCTGATGTTCTGGCGGGTGTCGGTGATCAACACGCCTTCGGCAGTGCTTTCGAAGACGGTGGCAGCCTGTTGCAGTTTTTCCTGCATCTGCTGGCGTTCAGTGATGTCACGGGCGATGGTGAGCATGCAGTCTTCATCGCCGATAGGCAGTGGGCGACTGGACAATTCACAGAGCCGTATCAGGCCATCGACGCGACGGATATGGCAGACAAAGTCGCGGACAAACCCGTCACGCTGCATCAACTCCAGCATGTGTCTGCGCTCGTTAAGGTCGACCCAGATGCCAAGGTCCAGGCTGGATTGGTCAACGGAAGTAGCACTGGTGTGGCCGGTCAGGCGGCTGAAGCCTTCGTTGACCTCAATCAGCAGACCGTCGCGTTGGCGGCTCAGCAGCAAGCCATCGGGCGAGGCGTGGAAGGCTTTGGCGAACTTCTCTTCGGAGGTTTGCAGCAGTTGCTGGGTTTCCTTGAGCTGGGTGATATCGCGCACCACCACCACGATGGCTTCAGTCGAGTCCAACTGGAAGGGTTCTGCCGAGATAAGTCCGGTAAAGGCTTGGCCGTTGCTGCGCAGGAACGGCATTTCAAGGTTGCGGATACTGGTGGTCTGGACACGTTGCAGCAGCTCGGGGCCGATGCCCGGGATGCCCCATATTTCCAGCTCCGTACCGGTCTTGCCGATCACCTCCTCAGCAGTCAGGCCGATTTGATCTTCAAAGGCTTTATTGACCTCCAACAAGCAGCCATCGGATAGCCGTGCGATCACCAGAATGTCCGGGCATTGCTGAAACACCGAGGCAAATTTCTGTTCGGACAGTTGCAGCGCTTCCTCGGTGCGCTTGGCCTCGCTGATATCAATCATCAAGCCCCGCAGCACAGGCTCATGGCCGTGTTCGATCAGGCTGACAATGTCGCGTACCCACAGGCAACGGCCGTCGGCGGTAATCACTCGGTAATCAACACTGTGGTCGCGGTTGGCGCGGGTTTCGCGGTAGCAATAAGCTTCGGCACGTATCAGGTCGGCAGGGTGAATGATGTTGCGCCAGAAGCCCGGAATCAGCCAATGAGCGCGTGGGTAGCCGAGCAGGTCTTCCGCGTGGGGCGACACGTAGCTGTAGGTGAAATCGGTGACGCTGGCCTCCCAGGCGATGGCGGACAAGCTCTCGACCAGGCCGCGATAGTGGTACTCACTGCTGCGCAGTTCTTGTTCGAGAGCGACGCGGCGGGAAATTTCCGAACTCAGCCGACGATTGATCCGAATCACAATGGCCAATACGGTGCACAGCAGCAGTACGGCGGGCAGGCCGTACATCAGCAGGTCGTTCCAGAAGGTGCGGTTATCGGTGAACGTACCCACCCAATGCTGCTGGATCGCGTTGGTTTCATCGGGGCTGAGGTCGGCCAGGACTTTGTCCAGAATGCCCACCAGCATTTTATCGTCCCGTGGTACGCCCATCGCCAATTGATAGCGGTAAGGGGTTTCGCCGCTGACGTAAAGGCCATCGAGTTTGAGTTCGCGCAGGCTCCAGACGCTGGATGCCAGGTCGCTGACCACGGCATCCACTTCACCGGTCGCCAGGGCTTGCAGCGTGGAACTGACGTTGGGCAGTGCGACCAGGTTAAGGTCGGGGTGGTGGGTACGCAGCAGCTCGTGAGGGGCGTAGTTTTCCACCACAGCAACCTTCAAGCCGTAAAGATCCTTGAGGTTGCGCGGCCGTGCTCCGCCTTCGTGGGCAAGAATCACCATCGGAAAGTCGATGTAAGGCCGGGTGAAGGCCAGATAGCCCTGGCGTTCGGGGGTCGACATGATGCTGGCGATAAGATCGAGTTGATTGTTTCGCGCCATCTCCAAGACGGCGCCCCAACTCGGCGGTTCGATTATCTTGACCCTGACGCCCAGGCGGTCCTGGATCAGGCGGACGTAATCCGCCGACAAGCCTTGGTATCGGCCACTGTCATCACGGTATTCGAAGGGTGGCCACGAGGCGTCCACCCCAAGTCTCAGCTCCTGATGGTCCGCCAGCCAGCCACGCTCATCATCAGTAAGAGTCAACGCGCCAGCCGTTGCGGTCCAGTTCAGCAGCGACAGCAGTATCACGGTCGGCAATCTGGGCATAACGGTCTCGTTATGGCACGGGGAATGTGTCGAGTGTAGACGGGCATTGCGGGGGGAGGAGGGGGCAGTACAGGATTTTATCTATGCAAAACAAAACCCCCGGCCTGGGCCGGGGGTTTTGGTATCACTCGTCGAGGAAGGAGCGTAGATGCTCGCTTCGCGTCGGGTGGCGCAACTTGCGCAGCGCCTTGGCTTCGATCTGACGGATCCGCTCGCGGGTCACGTCAAACTG
>Ga0308161_1001844_pt1 | contig 23987 bp, 19 predicted proteins | sample PhyFR2_FD_201034 | JGI IMG/M metagenome (GOLD analysis project Ga0308161, IMG submission 201034) | Phyllosphere microbial communities from UC Gill Tract Community Farm, Albany, California, United States - DLSLF.R2 | ecosystem: Host-associated > Plants > Phyllosphere > Unclassified | place: USA...
CATCCATGTCGCAGCGGTTTTTTTCAGAGCCGCTTCAGTAGCGGTAAACCCTGCCGTTGTCGATCCGTACCCGGTTGCCGATGTTCATGTCGCCGATCGATTCCTGGGTGAAGGTCTGATAGGTGCCATTGTCCAGCCGCACGCCGATCTGGTAGGCGGTGCCGCCCTGGCGGTTGCGTTGCTCGACCTGGTTGCCCACCACGGCGCCGCCCACGGCGCCCGCGGCGGTCGCCACGGCACGACCGGTGCCGCCGCCGACCTGGTTGCCCAGAATGCCGCCAGCCAGTGCGCCGATGACCGTGCCCGCGTTGATGCCGCTATTGCCGCCGGCGGTGTTGACCACCTGGATCGAATCCACCACGCCGTAACTGGTGTAATAGCCTTGCTGGCCGGCGGGAGCGGGGTAAGGCGACGATGCGGCCGGGGGATAGCCGGGGGCCGCGCAGCCAGCCAGGAAGGTGGACGCGGCCAGGGCCGATGCGATGATGATGCGATTTGTTTTCATATGACCTCCTGATATTGTGATCACAGCCTAATCCCTGTCTGCCGCGAGGGTCTGTACGCCATCGAACAGAATCGGACAGCGCCAGCGCGGGCCACATAGGCTGCATGGCGGCGTCAAGCCAGTGACGATTCTATGCGGCCCGAACGGGGCGGTGCCAAGCTTGTTACAGCTGATTACCTTCCGGCGCCTTCTCCATTGCGTTGCGCGGCAAGTCGGCTTTCTCTGCTTCACCCTGCCTGATTCTTGCTGTAAATTGCGTCGACAATGCTGCATCGCCACCGCTTTGCGTCTGAATCAGCACAACAGGCAACCAATACCATGATGACCGACTTTGAATGGCCCATACCGCCGCACTTTCAGCTTGCCACGGACGCAATTGGTCCCGAACCGGCAATGCTGGCCATGCACGATGGCCAGCGGGCGACGGGAACGATGGTGCGATTGGATTCCGAGAACGGCCTCATCGAATTCCTGATGCCGAAGTCCCTGCTCGCCAACCAGATCGGGTTCCGTGAATTCAAGAGCCTGCGCCTGACCCGCCCGATCGCGCTGAAGCCGCTGCCACTGAACCAGAACGACCAGTTCGATCCGGCCAACCTTTCCCTGCGCAAGCGTTGCGTCGTCAATTTCAAGGATGGCGACAGCCTGATTTCGGAAACCATCGGCTATGTCGAGCATCCGTTCGGCCTGTTCCTTTTCCTGTGCAGCTATGGTGATGACGTGCTGCGCTGGTTCATTCCTGCCGGCGCGATTACCAGCTATCAGATCGGCGAGCAGCTCGGGCAATTGCTGGTGGAGGGCAGGCTGGTCAGCCAGGACGCTGTCGACCTCGGCCTGAAAAAGCAGGAGGCCCTGCGGTCCCAGAAACTGGGGGACTATCTGCAGAAGCAGCATATCGTCAGCCAGGAACAGGTTGAAAAGGCATTGCAGCAGCAGAAGGAGATGCCGCACGTCCGGCTCGGCGAGGCGCTGCTGCAGGAGGGGCTGATCTCGGTAGCGCAACTGGAAGAAGCGCTGACCCTGCAGGCGCGTGACCGCAAGACCCATCTTGGCGAAATCCTGGTTGAGATGGAAGTGGTCAAGCGCGATACCCTGCGCCGGGTGCTGGCCCAGAAGCTCGGCATTCCCCTGGTCAGCCTGCGCAAGTTCGATTTCGACCTGAACCTGATCAAATCCGTGCCAGCCGATCTGGTGCGCAAGCACCAGATCATGCCGCTTTACCGTACCGAGACCCGCATGGTGGTTGCGCTGGAAAATCCGCTTGCCATCGAAGGCCTGCAGGCGCTCGGCTTCTACACCAAGCTGAAGATCGATCCGGTGATGGCGTCGGCGGACGACCTCAGCGGCGCAATCAGGAAGTTTTACGGCAGCCAGGCCAGCCGGGAAAGCATGGAAGACCTGGTGTTCGAACTGGGCGGCACCGACCTGGTCACGCCGGCAAGCACCATCAGCGTGATGGACGATGTATCGGAGTCGGACAACACGCTGGTGCGGCTGGTCAACAAGATCATCATGGATGCCTACGAGGACGGCGCATCGGACATCCATATCGAAACCATGAAGGGCAATCGGCCAACCCGGGTGCGTTTCCGCAAGGAAGGCGTGATGTCCCACTATTCCGACATCCCGGCCAACTTTCGCAATGCGCTGGTCTCCCGCCTGAAAATCATGAGCCGCCTGGACATTTCCGAAAAGCGGCGCTCGCAGGATGGAAAGATCGATTTTTCCCAGTTCGGTCCGGCCCGCATCGAACTCAGGGTGCTGACCATGCCCACGACCGAGGGCCTGGAAGATGTGGTGATGCGCATCCTGAGCGCACCCAAGGTGGTGTCGCTGGACGGCCTCGGCCTGTCGGCTTATGCGCTGGAAGGCATACGCAAGATCGCTGCGCGGCCTCATGGCCTGCTGTTCGTCTGCGGCCCGACCGGGTCCGGCAAGACCACGACCCTGCATTCCGTCCTGGCCCACATCAACACGCCGGAACGCAAGATCTGGACGGTGGAGGACCCGGTCGAAATTACGCAGGAAGGCTTGCGGCAGGTGCAGGTTCAGCCGCGCATCGACTGGACTTTTGCCGCGGTGCTGCGCAGCTTCCTGCGTGCCGACCCGGATGTGATCATGGTCGGCGAAACCCGCGACGCCGAAACCGCGCGCACAGTGATCGAAGCTTCGCTGACAGGGCACCTGGTGTTTTCAACCATGCACACCAACAGCGCCGCTGAAAGCGTGGTGAGGCTGCTTGACCTTGGGCTGGATCCCTTCAATTTCGGCGATGCGCTGCTGGGCGTCGTCGGCCAGCGCCTGGCCCGCCGCCTGTGCGTATCGTGCCGCATCGCCTACACGCCCTTTCCCGACGAACTGGCCATGCTGGCCTATGAATACTGCCTGGATACCAAACTGGAGGCTGACAAGGTGCTGGCTGACTGGCATGCAAGCCATGCCGGCAAGGATGGCAAGCTCACGCTGTACCGTGCCCATGGCTGCGAGGAGTGCAACGACAGCGGCTACAAGGGGCGGCTGGGCATTCACGAACTGCTGATCAACAGCGTGACGATCAAGCGCATGATCCTGAACCGGGCCAGCGTGGCCGAACTGACGGCGCAGGCAATGGAAGAGGGCATGAGCACGCTGCGCCAGGATGCCATTGCCAAGGTCCTGCTGGGTTATACCGACTGGGAGCAGGTGCGCGCCCTGACCGGTTAGCATCAGGGGCCTGCGCGCCTGGTCTGGCCGTGGCCTTTGCGCGGGCTCTTAGCCCACCCGCTCTTCACGGATGCGCCAGGCGCCGTCACGGCGGATCAGCATCAGGGTTTTCTGGTCGGTCGAGCGCAGCTTGTCGGAACTGAATTGCTGCCTGAACTGCACGGTTGCCTGGTCGCCATTCAACGTTACCCTGGGCGCTTCCACCTTGACGCTGATACGCTGCTTGCCGGTGATGCGTTCGGTACGCTCGGCGGCCCATTTCTGGTGGCTCATGCCGCGCGGCGTCACGAAGTCGCTGCTGTAGGCGGCAAGATAGGCATTGACATCGCGCGCGCTCCAGGCGTCGGCCCATGACTTGACCGCATCAAGCACGGCAGCCTGCTCGGCCGTGCTGGCGGAGGCGGCCGGCGCGGCCGTGGGTTTCGGCGCTGCTGCCTTGTCCTGGCCAGGTTTGGCAACCGCCGTCGTACTGTCCGCCATCGCCAGCGTGCCTTTTCCGGGCAGGCTGGTCGGCTTGACGATGCCCCCCGCCGACTGGACATTGCCTCGCAGTGCCGCCATCTTGGCCCGGGCATTGCCGTTGCCATCGAGTTTGACTGCCTTCTCGTAGGCCTGGCTGGCCAGTTCGGCGTAGACATCGCCCAGATTCTCGTAGGCCATGCCGTAGTCGGGGTTGTTGGCAGTCGCCTTGTCCAGCGCAATGCGCGCACTTTCGTATTGGCCATTGGCGGCATAGAGCACTGCCAGGTTGTTATAGGGTTCGGGAAGATCCGGATAGTCTTCCGTCAGCTTGAGCAGCAGCGTGATCGCCTCGGGGGACTTGCCTTGCTGCGCAAGGATGATGGCTTTGGTGAAGCGCATCTTGGCGTTGCCGGGATTGAGCATCAGCAGGCCTTCCACCCGCCTCAGTGCCTCCGCAAGCTGCCCGCTCTGCATGAGCCGTGCAATGTCCGCTTGCTCATCGACCGGGCCGGCCTGGAGATTGCCGGCGATGACGCCGACGAGCAGGATGGCTGCGCCAGACCGGGCACCGTAATGCCGGCACCGCTTGAGGAGGTGGGAAATTACCATGGTTTATTCAAGGTAGATGATGGAGAGAAACCATATGGTACATCGGCGCAGGAACTGTTCAATGAAAGTCCAGCGTCATGGTTGAAATCTCGGCTGTTTTCACAGCCTCGTCGGCGATGCCGATGGCACGGACAATCTCGCGGTAGGTGGAAAAGTCGAATGGTTCCGGCGCCAGTAACAAGCCTCTCAGGTAAGACGGCAGGGCGTCGCTGCCTTTCAAGGTATCGATCATTGCCTGCACGCCGGGGAAATCGGCGATAGTGCGGCGCCCCTGTGCGCCTGCGCTCCACTGGCTGACTTCCTCCGGGAACCAGGCCTGAAGCTGCGTCTTGACCGCTTGTATCCGGCCCTCGTCTTCCAGGGTCCGGTACAGCGTCAGGAGATACAGGCCAGGCGCCGGGGACAGCATGTCCTCGCGTTCCAGATAAGGCTGCAGCAAGTCTGCCGCCCGTTTCGGATTATGTTCGGCCATCCAGCTTTCGGCAGCCAGCAACATGTCGGCCACCTGCGTGGCATGGCTTTGCGCAGGGCCGTCCGCCATGACCTGCACCGCCATCTCGGCCGGCGCGCGCGGTTGATCGCGCAGGCCATCTATCTGTTGTTCGATCAGTTGCCATGACGCCGGCATGTCCACCGCCTCCGGCGGCGTGGTCGCCACCGGGACTTCATGCGGATGCGTCCCCCACTCGAATGGCGTGGGCGGGATGGCCTCTGGCGCCAGGGGGTCGGCTGGCACCGGCTCCTGGGGCATTGCGGCGGGAACCGGGTGCGTCCGGTCTGCGCCGGACGGTGCCGGGACATTGCCTGCACTGGTTTCCGGCATCGCTGTATCGAACGGCATGGCAAGTATCGCCAGTTCGTCCTGGTGACGGCGCTGGTCCTGGCGGCGACGCCATAGCAGCCAGCCGCTGAGCGCCATGCCGACGAACGCCAGCACTGCCAGCAGAGTGGCCCACAGCGCCGGGATCATGCTCTGCCGTTCCGTTTCCAGGGCCTTGCGTTCGTCATCCACCTGGCGCCTGGCCTCCAGCGCATCCTGCCTGGCTGTCTTCAGCGCGAGTTGCGCATCCTGCAACTGGGCCTGAACGCCGACGGCCGGGTTCTCTCCACGCAGCAGTGCTGCCACGCGTTGCTGATCGGCGCGCAGCGCAGCCAGTCTGGCCGGGTCATTGTCCACGCGCGGCTCGGACAGGCTGGTCGCATAACGCAGAACCAGGTTGGTACGAACCTGTTCAATTTCGGCATCGCCGGTGGACAGCGCCAGCACGCTCTTGCCTTCCGCCGGTTTCTTGCTGGGCGGGGAGGGCGCGGCGGTCCTGCGTTGCGCCACAGTTGGGGAAGGCGCAGCGGTGGGCGAAGGCGCCGCAGTTTTCGAAGGGGCCGCAGTGGAAGAAGCCGCCGCAGTTGTTGAAGGCGCAGCGGTTGCAGGCTTTGCGGTTCTGGCTTTGACCGGGGCTGGCTGTGGCAGGCCGGGCTGCCTGACGTCGGCAGCAGGCGGGGCAGACGGCTGCGCAAGCGGCACCGGGTCGAGCAATACCTGGTATTCACGCCTGACCGCGTTCGCGCAGCCAATTTCCACCGTAATGCTGACCGCCGGCTCGCCAATGCCTTCACGGCCGGTGATGCGTACGCTCGCATTGGCGCCGCTTCCGGTTACCGCAGCGGCTGGCCTGGAAAGCATGCTGCCATCCAGGGTCGTCACACGTGCCTTCAGGCAGTTGGCGGTCAACTCTTCGCTGGGAAGGCCATATACCGGGATCGTGGCCTGCAGCGGGTTGCCGAGGCTGGACTGCAGCGCGAGCGGCCCAAGTCCCAGTGCCTGCGCAGGAAGGCTGGAGGTAGCCACAACGCATAGCAGTAGCCTTTGCACGGGACGTGGTCTTGCAAGATGCATCATGATTGTTTAGCCGATTGGCGGACTTTCAGCCGAAAGGTGAACAATAAAGGATGGAGAAAGATGTCATACCCCTGAACAACGATGTTTCCGTCTATTAATTTCTCGCATGTTGCCGCGAAACCACATTTCTGCCTGCCGGGATCGCTGCTTTGTGCCGCTGGCCTTCCGTAATCGCTTGCAATCCAGTGGTTTGATCGAATTTAAAAACTGGAATGCGTGATACGAACCAATCGGTTGGCCGCAGTGTCATCCGCTAGTACCGGCACAGCCCGCGCGGTCCAGCCTTGATCTACGTGGTTCTGCAGCCGGCTTGTCAGACGGCTCCCCGAGCCTTACTCAGGAGAACGATGATGGTTAACAGACTTGTTACAGTAGCTGCGTTGGCTGTTGGCGGCATGTTGTTGTCCAAGCAGATGGGCAAATCGCGCGGATCGGGCATGCTTTCCTCCACATCCGAATCGATCGATGTGAATGTGCCGGTCCGCACGGCATACAACCAGTGGACACAGTTCGAGGACTTTCCGAAGTTCATGGACAGCGTGCACGAAATCCGCCAGATAGACGACACCCATCTTCACTGGCGCGCCGACATCGCCGGCAAGCCGGAGGAATGGGACGCCGAGATCACGGAGCAGATCCCGGACAAGCGTATCGCCTGGCGCAGTACCGGCGGCGTGAAAAATGCCGGCGTGGCGACCTTCCACAAGATTTCCGACAATGTCACGCGCATCATGCTGCAGATGGATTACGACCCGCAGACCATGGATGAAAAGGTAGGCGACGCGCTTGGCCTGGTGAAAATGCAGCTCAAGGGCAACCTGAAGCGGTTCAAGGAAATGCTGGAAAGCCGCGGACAGGAAACCGGCGCCTGGCGCGGCAAAGTGACGGAGCATTGATCAGCCTGATTCAGCGCCGACCCATGGCGTGCCGCTGCAACTGCCGGCGGTGCGCCTGGAGGGAAGATTTCAATAAAGCGGGCACCGGCGTCGGCCGCCATAACTGAAGTCTCACCGTCGAGACTGGATTGTTCCGTTTTGCGGGTCTATACGGGTTGCGTGCAAGTGAGGCTCAAGACGCGGGCGCGTCGGCCGGCGATAGTGGATGCTGCACTGAAATTTGGTCCCGCCGACAGGAATCGAACCTGTATCTAGCGCTTAGGAGGCACTCGTTCTATCCATTGAACTACGGCGAGACGCGCGTAAGAAAGCGCTGGGCGCTGAATTACGCCCGAGATTATAGCTGACATTGCGGCAATCTCCAGTCCCGCCGACGCAGGCGGTACAATGCGGCCTCCGATCACCCCCTCTCTGGAACACCATGGCAGTCATCTCCCTTTCCAATGCCCAGTTGGCATTCGGTCACGTCGCATTGCTCGATCATGCGGAATTCTCTCTGGAACCGGCCGAGCGGGTGGGGCTGATCGGCCGTAACGGCACCGGCAAGTCCTCGCTTCTGAAGATCATCGCCGGCACATCCAAACTGGATGATGGCCTGATGGTGATGCAGCAGGGCCTGAAAATCGCCTACGTGGAACAGGAGCCGCAATTCTCGCCTGACATGTCGGTGTTCGATGCCGTTGCGGCAGGGCTGGGCGACCTGCCTGGCCTGCTGGCGGAATACGACCATCTGACCACCCAGTTCGGCGGCGACAACGACGACGCGCTGATGGAACGCATGCATGAAATCCAGATGCGGCTTGACGCCGCCGATGCCTGGACATTGAACAACCGGGTCGAAACCACGCTGGACCGCCTGAACCTGGAAAAGTCGTCCCTGATGGGCACGCTGTCAGGCGGCATGCAGAAGCGGGTGGCGCTGGCCTGCGCCCTGGTCAGCGCACCGGATGTGCTGCTGCTCGACGAGCCGACCAACCATCTGGATTTCACTTCCATCATGTGGCTGGAAGGCCTGTTGCGCGACTTCCGCGGCAGCGTGCTGTTCATCACCCATGACCGCAGCTTCCTGGACAACGTCGCCACTCGCATCATTGAACTGGACCGTGGTCGCCTGCTGTCCTTTCCGGGCAACTTCACGACCTACCAGAGCCGCAAGGCGGAACTGCTGGAAAACGAGGAAGTGGAGAACGCCAAGTTCGACAAGTTCCTGGCGCAGGAAGAGGTCTGGATACGCAAGGGCGTGCAGGCGCGCCGTACCCGCGACGAGGGCCGGGTGCGGCGCCTGGAGCAACTGCGCCTTCAGCGCAGTGCGCGGCGCGAACAGCAGGGCCAGGTGAAACTCGATGTGGCAACCGGCGACCGCTCCGGCAAGATCGTCGCGGAACTGGTCGATGTCAGCAAGGCCTTCGGCGACAAGGTCATCGTCAACAACTTCAGCGCCACCATCCTGCGCGGCGACAAGGTCGGACTGATCGGCCCGAACGGCGCCGGCAAGACCACGCTGCTGAAGCTGATCCTCGGCGAGGAGCAGGCCGACAGCGGCACCATACGCCAGGGCTCCCGCCTGCAGGTGGCCTATTTCGACCAGATGCGCGCCCAGCTCAACGAGGAAGCCAGCCTGGCCGACACCATTGCGCCGGGCAGCGACTGGGTCGAAATCAACGGGCAGCGCAAGCACGTGATGACTTACCTGAACGACTTCCTGTTTGCGCCCGAGCGGGCCCGTTCGCCGGTCAAGTCCCTGTCGGGAGGCGAGCGCAACCGGCTGCTGCTGGCGCGGCTGTTTGCCAAGCCGGCCAATGTGCTGGTGCTGGACGAACCCACTAACGACCTCGACATCGACACGCTGGAACTGCTGGAAGAGCTGCTTGAAGAATATGACGGCACGGTATTCCTGGTCAGCCACGACCGCATGTTCCTGGACAACGTCGTTACCCAGGTGATCGTGGCCGAGGGGGACGGCAACTGGAAGGAATACATCGGCGGCTATACCGACTGGGAGCGGGTGCGCGCCGTACCCGAGTCGCGTACCACTGCGTCGAAGGCGGAAGCCAGGGCGCCGCAAAAGGAAAAGCCTGCCGCATCGGCGCCAGCGCCAGCGGCCGCACCCGCGCCCAAGGCAAAGAGGCTCAGTTCGAAGGAGCAGCGTGAACTGGACGAACTGCCAGCCCAAATCGCCGCGCTGGAAGCCGAGCAGAAGTCGATCACGGAAAAGCTGGCCGATCCCAACCTGTATCGCGAGCAGCCGACGGAGGTCAAGAAGCTCAACGAGCGCTATGCGCAGCTGGACGAGCAATTGATGGCCAGCCTGGAGAAATGGGAAGCGATCGAAGCCAGAAGCAAGGCCTGATGCCGCAGGGCCCGGAGTCCCCTCCGGCTCAGTTCAGGCGCCGCGCCGCTTCCTTCAGGGAAGGGAGCATCTGGCGCAGCATCCCTGCATCCTGGGCGTGCGGCCGTTGCTCCAGATAATCTTCGATATCCTTCAGGGCCGCCTGCGGGCACTCCAGGTTGGCATAGGCCATGCCGCGGTCGCGTCGTTCGGCCAGGTCGTCGGGCAGCAGGATTACCAGCCGCTGCTGCACGCCCAACGCCAGCTCCCATTCAGCGCGCTCGAAATACAGCGCTTTCAGGTTGCGCAGCATGCGCACCAGGATTTCCCGTGGCCGGGCTTCATGCAGATAGGCGGAGAGCGCGCTGTCCCGGTCCGGGCTCTGCGAAAGATAGGGCTCCAGCCGCTCTTCCAGCTCTTCGCGCGACAGGCTGGCGCCGTTGAGCGGATCAAGCACGATATCGCCGGACTGCACCGACAGCTTCATCAGGAAATGTCCCGGGAATGAGATGCCCTTGATATCCAGACCGATCTGGTGCGCCAGTTCCATGTAAAGCACCGCCAGGGAAATCGGGATGCCGCGCCGCGAGTCGAGCACGCGGTTCAGGTAGCTGTTCGACGGATCGTAATAGTCGTTGATGTTCCCGGCGAATCCCAGTTCCTGATAAAAGAAATGGTTGAGCAGCCGCAGTTTCTGCACCGGCGAGGTATCCGACGGCAGCCTGCGGCGCAGGCGCGCCGCCATGGTATCGACCTGAAGCTGGGTTGCCGCCAGGTCGAGTTGCGCATCGGCATCCTGGGCAATCGACAATGCCGCCTCAAATAGCGGAATGGTATTGTCCTGCTGCACCAGCGCCGCGAAGAAATCGAGATTCTTGATCATGGTGGTCTGACCGTGGACTGGCTCCGGCGTTGCACGAATCCGGACGACATTGCTCAACGCGCAATGCGTTTGAAGTCGGCAAAGCGGAATCCGGTCAGCAGCAGGGCGCCGAAATACACCGCGCCGCCCACTGCCATCACCAGAAACAGTGCGCCCATGCGCAGCAGGGGATGGGCCTGCATCGCAATCCAGTCGAAGTGCGCGGCCACCCACATCGTCGTTCCGGCCAGCAGAAACAGCGCGCCAGCCAGTCGCGCCAGGAACAGGCCCCAACCCGCCTGCACCTGGTAAATGCCGCGGCGCCTCAGTCCCAGGAAGAGAAACCCGGCATTCAGGCAGGCGCCCAGGCCGATCGACAGGGCCAGTCCGGCGTGCGCGATCCAGGGAACAAACACCATATTCATCAACTGCGTGGCGATCAGCACGCCGATGGCGATCTTCACCGGCGTGCGGATATCCTGGCGCGCATAAAAGCCCGGCGCGAGTATCTTCACGACAATCAGGCCAATCAGGCCGACGCCGTAAGCAATCAGGGCGCGGCCAGTCATGTTGACTGACTGCACGTCGAATTTGCCGTAGTGAAAGAGCGTCGTCGTGATCGGTTCCGACAGGGAGGCCAGCGCCACCGCGGCGGGCAGGGCCAGCAGGAAGGTCAGGCGCAATCCCCAGTCGAGCAGCGCGGAATATTCAGCCGAGTCGCGGTCCGCATGTGCCTTGGAAAGACTGGGCAACAGGATGGTGCCCAGGGCCACGCCCAGCAGGCCGGTTGGCAATTCCATCAGCCGGTCGGCATACGACAGCCAGGAAACGCTGCCATTTTCCAGATGGGAAGCGATGTTGGTATTGATGATCAGGCTAATCTGGGCGACCGACACGGCAAAGGTGGCCGGTACCATCTGCCGCAGCACCCGCCGCACGCCCGCATCCGACAGGGCAATGCGCGGATTCCACGAAAGCCGGGGCAGCATCCCTATCCGGACGAGGGAAGGAATCTGTATCGCCAGTTGCAGCACGCCGCCGATGAAGACTGCGATGGCGAGCGCGTATACCGGCTGATCGAGCAGGGGCGCCAGGAATAGCGCGGCCGCGATGAAACTCAGGTTGAGCAGGACGGGTGTGAATGCCGCCACCTTGAATTGCCTCCAGGTGTTCAGAATGCCGCCCGCCAGCGCCACCAGCGACATGAAGACGATGTAGGGAAACATGATGCGGGTCATCGTCACCGCGGCGGAGAATGCCTCGGGATCAGACTTCAGGCCGGTTGCCATCAGATACACCACCACCGGCGAAGCCAGAATGCCGAGCGCGCAGGTGGCAAGCAGGGTCCAGAGCAGGATGGTGGCTACATGGTCGACCAGACTGCGGGTGGCCGCTTCGCCCTTCTGATTCTTGTATTCAGCCAATATGGGAACGAAAGCCTGGGAAAACGCGCCCTCAGCAAACAGGCGGCGCAGCAGGTTGGGGATCCGGAAGGCAACGAAGAAAGCGTCGGTGTAGGAGGAAGCGCCAAATGCGCGGGCAATCAGAAACTCGCGGATCAGGCCGGTTACCCGGGACACCATGGTCATGCCTGACACCGCGGCAAGGGTTCTATGCAAATTCATGGCCGGCATTATAGCCCGGCAGGGGTTGCAGCCCAGACAAGTCCACGGTATTGTGCCGGCGCGAAGCGCCATACCAATCCCAATCCATAACGTGTCAGATGAAATCGCTGGATTTGTCGGCTGGCAAGACGGGTAAGAGTCAATAGCCCGGCTATTGACGACGATCCCAACGCAGCCAGGCGGGAAAATACACGGTGTCACGGCGCGTTATGGGTTGGGATTGGTATTAGTGCTTTACCGCCCGGTGGAAAACGGTTTATAATCCGGGGCTTTATTGAATTGGTTTCGCAACTGGTAGGTGTTGCGAACGCAACCGACCACGTTTAGGGAATTTCATGGCAAATACCGCACAAGCACGCAAGCGTGCTCGTCAAGCAGTCAAGCAGAACGCACACAACTCCAGCCAGCGTTCGACGCTGCGTACCGCCATCAAGGCAGTGCGCAAGGCAATCGAAGGTGGCGACAAGTCCGCAGCGACCCAGGTTTTCCAGTCCTCGATCTCGATCATCGATCGCATCGCCGACAAGAAAATCATCCACAAGAACAAGGCAGCTCGCCACAAGAGCCGTCTGTCCGCTGCGCTGAAAGCACTGGCCTAAATAGCATCTGGCCAGTCATCGACTGGCCGGACGTTGCAGAGCTAGCGAAACCCCGCCAGTCTTGGAACTGGCGGGGTTTTTGTGTTTCTCGAACCAGAAAAAGCGGCAGTCTCTGCAGAACTGCTATTACAGCTGACTATTGACGCGCCTTCGGTAGTCCGGCAATCACGGTGCCCGGCTTGATATTTTTCTGCGCAAACCATCCCTTGTTCATTTCCAGCGCATAGCTCGCCTGGCTGCCGGCGCAATGGGAATTGGTGGTTTGCGGCTGCATTTCTTCGATGTTGATGATCTTGCCGCCGTCGTCAATAAAGGCGACCGATAGCGGCACCAGAGTGTTTTTCATCCACATGCAAACCTGGGCGGGCCGATTGAACACGAACACCATGCCGGCATTGGACGCCAGTTTTTCCCTGAACATCAGACCTTGCTGGCGTTGCGCCTCGGTGGCTGCGACTTCGGCCTGTATGACATACATGCCGGCGGTCAGGGAAACGACAGGGAATTGCGGCTCTGCGTGAGCGCTGCCAAGCGGCAGGAGGGCAGTGGCCAGAATAGAAACGAATGTCGGAATTTTCATGGGCAGCAGTGTAAACCAAAAAAAGGCAGACCGAGTCTGCCTTTCCTGAGGAATGCTGCCTGTATTACTTCGATGCTGCCATTTCCGACGTTTTTGCCTTTTTTGATTTTTTTGCCTTCTTGGCTTTTTTCGTGGTTGGTGCCGCGGCAGGTGCGGCAGGCGTCGCTGGCATTGCGGCGGCGGCTGGCGCAGCCGGGGTAGCCGGGGTTGCCGGCGCGGCGGTGTGTGCTGCGGCGAAAGCGGAAAGCGAGAACAGACCTGCGACGGCTGCAGCGATCAGTTTTTTCATTTTCTATCCCTCATTTCGGTAACTGGTTTGATTATTGGGCGATCCTTGCGAATCACTGCGAGTAACGCAGCATCATTGCAATGGTTGACACGCATTAAAGAAATAACCGAAAGAAATAAATTCCGTTTCCATGCGAACGTGTGCCGGCTTGCTATCATGCACTGCCATCCATTCCGCCATGATCCATGTCCCGCCCTGCTCTGACCGGATTTTTCCTTGCCGCCACATTGCTGCTCGCATGCCATGACCACGTTGCCTTAGCAGCGCCGTTCGTGCCGCAAGCCGACGACCAGGTCCTGGAAAACCTGCCATTGCGTCCGAACGATCCGGTTGCGCGGGAAATGCGCCAGTTGCGCGAACAGCTGCGTGCCGATCCTCGCAACGTCAATATTGCCACCGCGTTGGCCAGCCGTTACTACGGCCTCGTCGGAGAAGAGGGCGATCCACGCTACCTCGGTTATGCCCAGGCGGCGCTGGCGCCGTGGTGGGACATGCCCGAGCCGCCAGTGGAAGTGCAGGTGCTGCGGGCGGGCTTGGCCCAGTTCCGGCATGACTTTGATGGTGCGCTGAATGACCTCGGCAGTGTGTTGCGGCGTGATCCCGACCACGCCCAGGCACGTGCCCTGCGCGCCACGATCCACATCGTGCAGGCGCGCTATCAGGAAGCCAAGGCGGACTGCCTGCGCTTGCGCGGCATTACCAGCGAACTCATTGCTGTGGGTTGCAGCGCGATGGTCGATGGCCTGACCGGCAAGCTCGATAGCGCCCATGACAAGCTGGCCGAAACGCTGGCTGCGCATCCGGAAGCCACCGCCGCGGAGAAGCTCTGGGTACTGATCCGGCTGGCCGAAATGGCGCAGAGGCAGGATCGTGCGCTGGCTGCCGAGTCTTATTTTCGCCAGGCGATCGGCCTCGGCATTACCGACACCTTTCTCCTTGCCGCTTATGCCGATTTCCTGCTGGACCATAAACGATATGGCGAAGTGGTCGCCATGTTGAAAGACAGGACGCCATCGGACGGATTGCTGCTGCGTCTGGTGCTGGCTGAAACCCGGCTCAACCTGCCGGTCGCCGAAGCGCATGCCGCAACGCTCGCCGCGCGCTATGAAGCGGCCCAGTTGCGTGGCGACACAGTGCATCAGCAGGAAGAAGCGCGCTTTCGTCTGCAGGTCTATCACGATGAAAAGAACGCGCTCGTCCTGGCCCGGGAAAACTGGAAAGTGCAGAAGGAGCCGCGGGATGCGCGCATCCTGCTCGAAGCAGCCCTGGCCGCCAAGTCTCCGGCTGCCGCTGCGCCGGTCGTGCAATGGCTGAGGGAAAGCCGGATCGAGGACACGCGGCTGCGTGACCTTGCCAGGCAGCTCGGCGAGGTGCGCCGATGATCCGGCTGCTCATCGGGCTGGCCTTCTTCATATGGACGGTTTCCGCACATGCGCACAAACCCAGCGACAGCTATCTGTCGCTCTCGGTGAAAGAGAATGTCGTGGCTGGCCAATGGGATATCGCCCTGCGCGACCTGGACTTTGCCATCGGTCTTGATACCGATGCCAACGGCGCCATCACCTGGGGCGAACTGCGATCCCGCCGGGCCGAGATTGAAGCCTATGCCTTGTCGAGACTGCAAATTTCCAGTGCCGGATCGACATGTCCTTTACGGCCGGATGCGCTGCTAGTCGATAACCACACCGACGGCGCCTATGCCGTGCTGCAGTTCCAGGCGCAATGCGCGGCAGTGCGCGACAGCCTGCAGGTGCGTTATCGCCTGTTTTTCGATATCGACCCGCAGCACAAGGGACTGTTGCGGCTGCAATACCAAGGTGCTTCTAGCACCGGCATTTTCAGTCCGGACAAGGCTGACCAGCCATTTTCTCTCAGCGCGCCAAGCCGCCTGCAGCAGTTCCTCGACTATCTGCGCGAAGGCATCTGGCATATCTGGATAGGTTACGACCATATCCTGTTTCTGCTTGCGCTGCTGTTGCCCGCGGTTGCCATGCGCGAGGCGGGTGCCTGGAAGCCGGTATCGGCATTCAGGCCGGCATTCTGGAATGTGCTTCGCATCGTCACTGCCTTCACGGTCGCACATTCGATCACTCTGACGCTGGCCACTCTGGGCGTGGTCAGCCTGCCATCACGCTGGGTGGAGTCCACCATCGCCGCATCGGTGGTGATTGCAGCGCTCAATAATGTGTTTCCCCTGTTCCGCGAGCGGCGCTGGGTGATGGCGTTTCTCTTCGGCCTGATCCACGGCTTCGGCTTTGCCAGCGTCCTGTCGGACCTTGGCTTGCCGCAGGATGCGCTGGTGCTGGCGCTGGTCGGCTTCAACGTTGGCGTCGAGGTCGGGCAACTTGCGATCGTCGCTGCCTTTCTGCCCTTGATCTATCTATTGCGCCGCAGCTGGCTGTACCGCCGGCTGCTGCTGCTTGGCGGATCGATCCTGATTGCCATCCTCGCTTCCATCTGGCTGATCGAGCGTGCCGCCAACATCCGGCTGTTGAGCTTCTAGCAGCGTCGCACGCAAGGTATTAGGCGTCGTTGCGGCGGACCAGCCGCCGTTACGCCCGGTGCGTTCGACGCGCTACTTGCGCCGCATCTCCAGCGGCGAGACCTCCATCCACTCGCCTGGCAGCAGCGGGTGGGTGGCAAGCGCGTAAGGACCGATGGCAATACGGATCAGGCGCAGGGTTGGCAGGCCAACCGCTGCCGTCATCCGGCGTACCTGCCTGTTCTTTCCTTCCGTCAGCGTCAGTGCTATCCAGCTTGCCGGGATGCCGAGCCGGGTCCGGATGGGTGGCGTACGCGGCCATAGCCAACCGGGTTCCGCGATACGAACCGCCTGGCAGGGGAGCGTAATGAAATCGCCCAGGTCGAGCGGCGCACGCAGGCGTTGCAGTGCCTCGTCGGTCACCACCCCTTCCACCTGCGCCAGGTAGGTCTTGGCCTGCTTCTGCAGCGGATGGCTGATGTCATGTTGCAGGCGGCCATCGTCGGTCAGCAGCACCAGACCCTCGCTGTCCGCGTCCAGGCGACCGGCGGGGTAGATGCCCGGAATCGTGAGGTGATCCGCCAGGGTCGGTCGGGTGGCATGGGCGGAAAACTGGCACATGACCTGGAATGGCTTGTTGAACAGGATAAGAGGCATGGGAAAGGATGGCGGCAGCGATGTACGACACAGGATTGTACTTGCCCCTCCGGCGCGGGTCGTATCGGCTGGCCAATCGCATCAGCGGTGTAGGGTAGAATTGTGATGCTTAATGCAACACAGGTCTTCTGTCTTATATAAGAATAGTTTGAAATCAGTCAGAACGTCGAAGCAAATTCACGTTCCAAGCTGTCAGCCTGTTCTTATATGTGAAATAAATTTTCCCGCCTTCCTTCCGGAGACAACAATGTATCAGCATATCCAAGTGCCTGCAGAGGGCAGCAAGATCACCGTCAACGCAGATTTTTCCCTCAAGGTTCCAGACAATCCCATCATTCCTTACATCGAGGGCGATGGCACCGGCGTGGATATTTCCCCGGTCATGATCAAGGTGGTTGACGCCGCCGTCGCCAAAGCCTATGGCGGCCAGCGCAAGATCAGCTGGATGGAGATTTACGCCGGCGAAAAATCGACCAGCGTCTACGGTCCCGACGTCTGGCTGCCTGAGGAAACCCTGCAGGCAGTCAAGGACTATGTGGTCTCCATCAAGGGGCCGCTGACCACGCCGGTGGGCGGCGGCATCCGCTCGCTCAACGTCGCGCTGCGGCAGGAACTCGATCTCTATGTCTGCCTGCGCCCGGTGCGCTATTTCAAGGGCGTGCCGTCGCCGGTGCGCGAGCCTGAAAAAACCGACATGGTGATCTTCCGCGAAAATTCGGAAGACATCTACGCAGGCATTGAATGGGCGGAAGGCTCGGACGGCGCCAAAAAGCTGATCAATTTCTTGGTCACTGAAATGGGCGTGAAAAAGATCCGTTTCCCGGAAAGTTCAGGGATAGGCATCAAGCCCGTCTCGCGCGAGGGCACTGAAAGGCTGGTGCGCAAGGCAATCCAGTATGCGATCGACAATGACAAGCCTTCCGTGACCATCGTCCACAAGGGCAACATCATGAAGTACACCGAGGGTGGCTTCCGCGATTGGGGATACGCCTTGGCGCAGCGCGAGTTTGGCGCCGAGATGATCGATGGGGGGCCATGGTGCAAGTTCAAGAATCCAAGGACGGGCAAGGAAATCATCATCAAGGATTCGATCGCCGACGCATTCCTTCAGCAAATCCTGCTGCGTCCGAATGAGTACAGCGTGATCGCAACCCTGAACCTGAATGGCGACTACATCTCCGACGCCCTGGCTGCCCAGGTTGGCGGCATCGGCATTGCGCCCGGCGCCAATATGTCCGATTCGGTGGCGATGTTTGAAGCAACCCATGGCACCGCGCCAAAGTACGCTGGCAAGGACTATGTCAACCCGGGTTCGCTGATCCTGTCGGCCGAGATGATGCTGCGTCACATGGGCTGGGTGGAGGCCGCCGACCTGATCATCTCCTCGATGGAAAAGGCAATCAGTTCAAAGCGGGTGACTTACGACTTTGCGCGCCTGATGGAGGGCGCAAGCCAAGTATCCTGCTCCGGCTTTGGCGACGTGATGATAGAGAGCATGTAAGGAAGGAGTTTGCCTGACCAGGAAGCCGGATCTGATCCGGCTTCTTTTTTTGTCAAGCTGGCGGGACTGGCCTGCTTTCCAGAAGGTAGGCAAAAAAAATCCCCGCTGTGCGGGGATTTTGATGCTGTCCGTTCGGATATCAGGAAGCAGACTGGATGTTCGAAGCTTGCTTGCCTTTTGGGCCCTGCGTGACGTCGAAATTCACTTTTTGACCTTCTTTGAGAGTCTTGAAACCACTCATGTTGATTGCAGAGAAGTGTGCAAACAGATCTTCGCCGCCGTCATCAGGAGTAATAAAGCCAAAACCTTTGGAATCATTGAACCACTTAACGGTACCAGTTGCCATAAAAGCGTCTTTCAAATATTAACAATCACACGAGCCGTAAAAGCAGAAGCTTCATGCAACGCTGCCCCCTCTTATAACCTGCTCTCTTCGATCAATAATGCTTGGTTGCATTAATTGATAATCTACATTGTTCGCGGAAATTTTAAAAAAGTCAAGTTTTTTGCCGGGATGCTAAAAGTCTGAAATTCGACGCGAACTTCCCTTGATTTTGAGCATTCGAACGTCATCTGCGCTTCAACAAGAAAGGGCGTAATATCGATGCCTATATCAATGACCATCGGTGCGCTGGCACAGGCGCCGACATGAAGGCAGTAGAAGAAACGCATGGCAACCAAGGACCAAAACGATACTGTAATAGAGCGCAAGGAGCAGCAGGAAAAGCTCCAACCGCCGCCGATGTATCAAGTATTATTGTTGAACGACGATTACACCCCCATGGAATTCGTCGTGGCGATCATCCAGGAGTACTTCAACAAGGATCGTGAAACGGCGACGCAAATCATGCTCAAGGTTCATCGAGATGGTAAAGGCATGTGTGGCGTGTATCCCAAGGATATCGCCAGCACTAAAGTGGAACTGGTTTTAACGCACGCGCGCAAGGCAGGGCACCCTCTGCAATGCGTGATGGAGGAAGCATGATTGCTCAGGAATTGGAAGTAAGTTTGCACATGGCATTTGTCGAGGCCCGACAGGCCCGGCACGAATTTATTACGGTAGAGCATCTGCTGCTGGCACTGCTCGACAACCCGTCAGCGGCGGAAGTGATGCGGGCCTGCGCGGTCAACATCGAGGATCTGCGCAAGACGCTGACGAATTTCATCAACGACAATACGCCGACCGTACCTGGTTCGAGCGAGGTTGATACTCAGCCTACGCTTGGTTTCCAGCGTGTGATCCAGCGCGCGATCATGCACGTGCAGTCGGCATCGAACGGCAAGAAGGAAGTGACCGGCGCCAATGTGCTGGTGGCGATCTTCGGCGAAAAGGATTCGCACGCCGTTTATTACCTGCATCAGCAGGGCGTGACACGCCTGGACGTGGTGAACTTCATTTCGCATGGCGTGCGCAAGGACAGCCAGGCGGAATCGCAAAAGGCGCCCGAGGGTTCGGAAGAAGCGCAGACCGAAGCCCAGCAAAAGGAAAGCCCGCTGGATCAGTTCACGCAGAACCTGAACAAGCTGGCTGCCGAAGGCAAGATCGATCCGCTGATCGGTCGCGAGTCCGAAGTGGAACGCGTGATCCAGACCCTCTGCCGCCGGCGCAAGAACAACCCGCTGCTGGTGGGCGAGGCTGGCGTTGGCAAGACCGCCATCGCGGAAGGACTGGCATGGCGCGTGGTGCAGGGCGAAGTGCCTGAAATCCTGCAGAATGCCGTGGTCTATTCGCTGGACATGGGCGCGCTGCTGGCTGGCACCAAGTACCGTGGCGACTTCGAGCAGCGCCTGAAGTCCGTCCTCAAGCAATTGAAGGACAACCCGAACGGTATCCTGTTCGTCGACGAGATCCACACCATCATCGGCGCGGGTTCGGCATCGGGCGGCACGCTGGATGCGTCGAATCTGCTGAAGCCGGCATTGTCGAGCGGACAGTTGAAGTGCATCGGCGCGACCACCTACACCGAGTTCCGTGGCGTGTTTGAAAAGGATCATGCGCTGTCGCGTCGTTTCCAGAAGATCGACGTGAACGAGCCGACGGTCGAGCAGACTATCCAGATCCTGCGTGGCCTGAAGTCACGCTTCGAAGAGCATCACGGCGTGAAGTATTCGGCGTCGGCGCTGACCTCGGCGGCGGAATTGGCTGCACGCTTCATCAATGACCGTCATCTGCCCGACAAGGCAATCGACGTGATCGACGAAGCGGGCGCGGCGCAGCGCATTCTGCCGAAGTCCAAGCAAAAGAAAACAATCGGCAAGTCTGACATCGAGGACATCATCTCGAAGATCGCGCGGATTCCACCGCAGTCGGTCAATCAGGATGACCGCACCAAGCTGCAGACCATCGATCGCGATCTGAAGAACGTGGTGTTCGGGCAGGACCCGGCGATCGAGGCGCTGGCATCGGCCATCAAGATGGCGCGTGCCGGCCTGGGCAAGACCGACAAGCCTATCGGTTCCTTCCTGTTCTCCGGCCCGACCGGCGTCGGCAAGACCGAGGTGGCCAAGCAACTGGCCTTTATCTTGGGCATCGAGCTGATCCGCTTCGACATGTCGGAGTACATGGAGCGGCATGCGGTGAGCCGCCTGATTGGCGCGCCGCCGGGCTATGTGGGCTTCGACCAGGGCGGTCTGCTGACCGAGGCGATCACCAAGAAGCCGCATGCGGTTCTGCTGCTGGACGAGATCGAGAAGGCGCATCCGGATATCTTCAATATCCTGCTGCAGGTGATGGACCATGGCACGCTGACGGACAACAACGGCCGCAAGGCTGACTTCCGCAACGTGATCATCATCATGACCACCAATGCCGGCGCGGAAAGCCTGCAGAAGCGGACCATCGGCTTCACCGAGAAGAAGGAAGCCGGCGACGAGATGGCGGATATCAAGCGGATGTTTACGCCGGAATTCCGCAACCGTCTCGATTCCATCATCAGCTTCCGTGCGCTGGACGAGGAAATCATCCTGCGCGTGGTCGACAAGTTCCTGATGCAGCTGGAAGAGCAGTTGCACGAGAAGAAGGTGGAAGCCGTGTTCTCGGACAGCCTGCGCAAGTTCCTGGGGCGCAAGGGCTTCGATCCGCTGATGGGTGCGCGGCCGATGTCACGCCTGATTCAGGACATGATACGCAAGGCGCTGGCCGACGAACTGCTGTTTGGCAAGCTGGTGGAAGGCGGACGCGTGACGGTGGATCTGGACGAGAACGAGCAGATCAAGCTCGAATTCGTCGAGGGCGATGTGCCGCCGGCAGCGTCGACGCCGGAAGCGGTGGAAGTCGAGTAAGCCTTCAAGAGAGCAGTATCAGAAAAGCCCGGACTGGCAACAGTCCGGGCTTTTTATTTGGTCGCTCCCTATGCAAGAGCGAACGGTCGGAAGGGACGCGACGCGGGAAGCGCCGCGTCGCGCAGATCAGGGCAACAGCGGCTGGCGCTGTGCCTGCTTGGTCTTCACGTCCTGAAGGATCCTGTCCATCACGGACAGCCGATACGATGTGGCGGGATGCAGCGCGGTGTAGCCGTTGAGGACGCTGGGCGGATACTGGGACGCAAGCCGCTCCCAGAAACGCGGCGCCTGGTCGATGTTGTAGCCGGCCCGCGCCAGCATGTAGAGCGCCAGGGTATCGGACGCGGCGTCCATGGTCTGCGGCATCGGTTTCATGCCGGACAGGCCGGCCATGCTTGCCATGTCGGGACGGATGCGCACCAGGTTGTCGATGATGGCGCCTGCGGTCGCCGTGGTGCGCTGGACGCGTGCATGATTGAGCGAGTTGTGCGCCATTTCCTTGGCCAGCACATAGGCCAGCTCATTGTCGCTGGCGGCGAAGTTCATCATGCCGCGGGTGATCAGCACGCGCCGGCCGTCGTTATAGGCGTTGACGTTATCCGCATTGCCCAACTCGATGCTGTAGGCGCAGGCACGGGTGAAGGGCACCGTGACCTGGACCGGCTGGCCATTGCGCAGCATGGTCAATTTGGCCGATGCATTGCGGGTGATCAGCGGCGCCAGCATGGTGGCGGCCTGGCGCTCCGCGCCGGGGCCGGGCGGCACCGGCTTGCCTTCCACCATGTCGAGCTTGTCGCCGATGCGGATGCCGGCCCGTGCCGCGCCACTGCCGTTGAGCACGCCCATTACCTGCAGCCTGTCATCCATGCCGTACAGCTGCTGCGCCGCTTCGCTCAGCTCGTCGGAAAAGGAATAGCGGTTCTTGGCGGTGAAGCCGAGCAGGTTGCGGGCGTTGCCCTTGCACAGTTCGGTATTGTTGACCAGGAGCGGCGCGGCGACCCGGTACAGCCGGTCCTGCTGGCTGACGATGTCGCGCAGCATGGCTTGCTGCGGGCTGGGCGCGGCGGGCACGACCGCCGTGGGCGATGGCGGCATGTCCTGCTGGGGCAGGCGCGGCATGCCGGGTGCGGGCATGTTCAGCGGCACCTGGCTGGCGCAGCCGGCCAGGAAGATCATGGGCAGCACCGCCATGCGGGCCTGACGGCCGATGCGGTTTCGCAGAGAAATGGGTTTCATTGGCATGAATGTCTCCTCAGTGTTTCCCGGTGCTGCCGAAACCGCCGGCGCCGCGTTCGCTCAGGTCGAAGGACTCGACCACGTTCAGTTCGACCTGCAGCACCGGCACGATCACCAGCTGGGCCAGGCGTTCCATCGGTTGCAGTACGAATTCGGTCTGGCCGCGGTTCCAGGTGGAGACCATCAGTTCGCCCTGGTAGTCGGAGTCGATCAGGCCGACCAGGTTGCCCAGCACGATGCCGTGCTTGTGGCCCAGGCCGCTGCGCGGAAGGAGCATCGCGGCATAAGCCGGGTCGCCGATATGGATGGCCAGGCCAGTGGGCACCAGATGGGTGCTGCCGGGCGCGATGGTCAGCGGCTCGCGTAGGGCGGCACGCAGGTCCAGGCCGGCGCTGCCGCCGGTGGCGTAGCCGGGCAGCACTTCCTTCATGCGCGGGTCGAGAATTTTGACGTCGAGTTTTTTCATGGCTTTCGGTGATGGGGAAACCGGCAGCCCGCTGCATGATGCGCCGGGTCAGGCGCGCAGTCGACTGGCGATTTCACTGATTAACTGTCGTGCGAGATGCAGCTTGTCTGCCGCGGGCATTGCGGTGTGTCCGTGCTGGTCGAACAGCACCAGTTCATTGCGGTCGCTGCCGAAAGTGCTGGGACCGATATTGCCGACCAGGAGCGGAATGCCTTTCCTCTCGCGCTTGGCGCGGCCGTACTCCAGCAGATTGTCTGATTCGGCGGCGAAGCCGACACAATACGGCTTATTTGCCAAAGCGGCAACCGAGGCAAGGATGTCGGGATTCTGCTCGAACACCAGCGCCGGCATGGCGCCGCTGCTGTCTTTTTTCAGCTTCTGCGCGCTGGCATTGGCCACGCGCCAGTCGGCCACCGCGGCCACGGCAATGAACACATCCTGGCCGGGCACCTGCGCCATCACGGCGTCATGCATCTGCTGCGCGGTCAGCACGTCGATGCGCCGAACGCCGCAGGGCGCGGGCAGGCCGGTAGGCCCGGACACCAGCAGCACTTCGGCGCCGGCTTCGCGGGCGGCGCGGGCGATGGCGTAGCCCATCTTGCCCGAGGACAGGTTGGTGATGCCGCGCACCGGGTCGATCGGCTCGAAGGTCGGGCCGGCGGTGATCAGCACCCGCTTGCCGGCCATCGCCTTGGGAATGAAGGACGCAATGATCTCTTCCAGCAGCTGTTCCGGCTCCAGCATGCGGCCCATGCCGACCTCGCCGCAGGCCTGTTCGCCGGCGGCCGGGCCGAGCACGGCGATGCCGTCGGCCTTCAACTGCGCGGCATTGCGGCGGGTGGCCGGGTTCTGCCACATCTCGACATTCATCGCCGGCGCCACCAGCAGCGGCACGCTGGCCGGGCGGGCGATGCACAGCGTGGAAAGCAGGTCGTCGCAGGCGCCATGCGCGAGCTTGAACATGAAGTCGGTCGAGCAGGGCGCGATCACGATGGCGTCGGCGTCGC
>Ga0308161_1001847_pt1 | contig 23965 bp, 18 predicted proteins | sample PhyFR2_FD_201034 | JGI IMG/M metagenome (GOLD analysis project Ga0308161, IMG submission 201034) | Phyllosphere microbial communities from UC Gill Tract Community Farm, Albany, California, United States - DLSLF.R2 | ecosystem: Host-associated > Plants > Phyllosphere > Unclassified | place: USA...
GATTTGAGAGTCTTTTAAGATTTGGGATTCCACTGGATTAACATTCCCATTTGAGTCAGGCCGGCTCCAAAGCCATACATAATAAGTGTATCTCCTGATTTTAGCTTGTTGTCTTCGATTCCCTGCTGCATAGCGAGAGGAATAGAGGCGGATGAAGTATTGCCATACCATTCTGCACTGGTTAGAGCCTTGTCCGCGGATAGACCTGACTTGTCAGTAATTGAATCAATCATTTTCAGGTTGGCACTATGAGGTGCGAACCAATCAATCTGATCCAGGGTATATCCGGTTTGCTGCAGCAGTCGTTCGATTCCCTGAGGTACTGTACGTACTGCCCATTTATAGACTTCACGTCCATTTTGATAAATCTTACCTTGTCCATTCATCGTAGCACCTGCAATCTGGTCAGACAGACCACTGCGATACACGTGACAGCCTCCGCTCCCATCGCTATCGGTTACTGTGCCTATGAAGCTCGGTGCTTCTGCATCATATTCTACCAGAGCAGCTCCGGCTCCATCACCAAATAATATACAGGTATTGCGATCCGTGTAGTCGACTACTTTGGTCATAGTCTCTGCTGCAACCACTAATACTTTGCGATGCAGACCCGAAGTAATAAAGCTATTGGCCATATGAAGAGCATATACAAAACCCGCACATGTCGCATTGAGGTCCAGCGCCCCTGCACGTGAGATATTAAAATGGGATTGAATCTGGGTAGCTACACTGGGAAACTGGTAATCGGCTGTTGTCGTAGCGACCAGAATGAGTTCTACATCATCCAGCTGAACAGGGTGGTTACTCAGCATATTTTGAACAGCAGCTATACCAAGATCAGAGCTGAACTGATTAGCTGCAGCTGCCCGTCGCTCACGTATGCCGGTACGCTGTACGATCCATTCGTCGGAAGTCTCAACCATTTTCTCCAGATCGGTATTCGTGATTCGGTGTTCGGGTACATACGTACCGAGTGCTGTAATTCTTGCGGTAGATACAGTCATATGGTTCACCTCAACTAAGTATGTGTATGGATTGGGATGTGTACGAAATGATATCTGATAGAACATGGAACAAAATGAGGATATCCACTGAGGAATAAAAAGATGCAGCATGGATGATAGGATAGGTACAGAATTCTAAAGAGCTTTCACATTTGAAAAGCTTTTTTACATTATACATATAACATGAGCTGGTATTAGTACCAGATACTAATTTAATATAACGTATTGTAGGCGAGAAGTAAATCCTAAATTCATTATATCAGTATTTAAAATAGATTTTTTGGAAAGGTATAGATGAGAGGTGTAGGTTGTAGTTAATAGTTCCTAACAGCATGGTTAAATCATTATGTAGAATTGATTGCCTGGTATAGATTGCAATAGGGTTAAATGAAATGCCATAATTACAGTATGCTGGGTATGCTGGGTATGCTGGGTATGCTGGGTATGCTGGTATAGTATTCAGTTTATTTTTGGAGAAGCTTATTGTTGAAGGGTTTAATAAAGATAATCTCCAAAATCCCTTGGACTTTTGAGAATTTAAAGTTAAAAAAGATCTCCAATTTTAGAGAATCTCACGTTCTAGACAGGCTTAAGTCACAAGAAATTCTCGAGTTCCAGAAGATCATAACTATTCGAATGAGGTGATGAGCACGATGGAAATCAGGCAATTGACTGCAAAAGAATTTGAACTGCGGATGGAGCTGTCGATGTATGCTTTTCAATACCGCAAATCGGCAGAAGAACTGGAAGAGATCAAGCCTCGTTTTAAACCAGACACGGTCTGGGGTGTTTTTGAAGATGGTGAGTTAAGTGCGCAGCTTACTTTGCTACCGATGGAGACGTACATACAGGGGCAGCGGTATGCTATGGGTGGAATTGCCAGTGTAGCTACCTGGCCGGAGAAGCGGCGGCAGGGATTTGTTGATCAACTGCTGCGACATGCTTTGCAGTTGATGAATGAATCGGGGCAGTCGGTTTCATTTTTGCATCCGTTTTATTTTCCCTTTTATCGCAAATACGGTTGGGAGCTCTATATCGATTATAAGACCTATACGATCCCTACAGCGTTATTACCTGCCAAAGTGCAATCGGACGGCCAGTTAAAACGTGGCATAAAGAATATTGAGCTGCTAAATACTATATATGATGCTTATGCTGCTCAATATAATGGTACATTGATACGAACTGAAGAATGGTGGACATATTCGGTTCTAGATTCAGAATCGACCCAGACGGCAGTCTATTACGATGCCTCCGGAGAAGCCCGTGGTTATGTATTGTATGAAGTGAAAGCGCGGAAAATGGAGATTGATGAGCTTGTCTATCTGGATGAATCCTCACGGCAGGCATTGTGGACCTATATTGCCAATCATGATTCAATGATTAACGAGGTGACACTCAAAGCTCCGGTAGATGATGGACTGCCCTATCTGCTTCGCGATCCCCGGATTCAGCAGCAGATTACTCCTTATTTTATGGCGAGAATAGTGAATGTACAGCAATTTCTGGAGCAGTATCCTTTTACTCCTGGAGCGGTACAGGTTGTTACGATTACTGTGCATGATTCCGTTGCTGGATGGAATGAGGGGATATGGGAAGTATTGATTAACGAATCCGGTCAGGCTCAGGTGAGTCAGCGTAGTGAGCTTCCTGAAGGAGTACAGCAGGATATCCAGCAGTACAGCAGCATTCAGACGGATATTCAGACATTGACAACGATGCTGATGGGATACCATCGCCCGTCGGAATTATATCGTTGGGAGCGATTGACTGGTAAATCTGAAGCTGTTGATATTCTGGAAAGCCGTATACCGAGAACTACTCCGTATCTAATGGATTTCTTCTAAAACTGTTGGTAGGATTGCTTCTGAAGCATGCGATCTGTTTGGAGGATTTATCAAATAGGAATTGGATATTGGCAAAAAACATATATAAAAACGATCTTCGGACAGTCTATTTGCTGTCAGGAAGATCGTTTTTATTTTATGTTGATTCTTTTTATAAAACCATGAATATACGAATGATCTGGAGATTCCAATACATTTGGGGAAGGGCAAGACAATTAATCTGTACAGTTATACAGTTGTAGGTTGAAGATTGATGATTTTACATATCATAGATTGAAGCTGGAAAATTATAAAGTACGGATTGATATTAATTATGTTAAAAAGTACAGACTGACCTCGGTTGCTTTATACAGCATGGGATAAAGCCTTATCTCATGAAGTAAAAGTGGGCAGCTGCCTATTATGGAGTGAGAGCTGGTGCTTTGCGGTTATGGGTACCTTGCTCGTAGCTGTAAGCCAGCTTGATCAGCGTACTCTCGTCAAAAGGACGACCCAGGAATTCAACGCCTACTGGTAGACCTTCCGGAGTGAAACCAGCAGGAACTGTAATAGCCGGGAACCCGGAAAACGGGCTGAGACGATTGTTATTGCCGGATTCCTGATCTTCGCCAATTTTGGCGGCTGGCTCGGTTGTGGTTGGATAGACGATTGCATCCAGCTGGTTATCAGCCATTACTTTGAGCAGTGCTTCACGGGTCACTTTGGTTCGGTTCAGTACAATATCTTTGTACTCCTCGGTATCCAGTGATTCCAGTGCATTGCGTTTCTGCATGGAATCCGTCTGGGAAGGGTCGAACTGGCCGGATTCCAGAATCTCTGTCAGCGTATGGTAGGGAGCGTCTTCTCCCAGGCTGGCGAGATAGTCGTTCAGCTGGAACTTGAACTCATATCCGCTCAGACTGGGGAATTTCATGATTTGTTCCAGATGGGGAATCTGTACCGGGACCGCTGTTGCGCCGAGACGCTTGATATCGTCGACTGCTCCATAGACAGCTGTAGTGACAGATTGTTCTGCTGGAGAAGCGCCGAACAGCTCATAGGCCACTCCGATTCGTGCTCCCTTTAGTCCATCTGTCTGAAGGCTATCTGTATAGCTGTTCGGAATATGACCGATACTATAGGCAGTAGCAATATCATCCGGATCATAACCGGCGGTAGCATCCAGCAGAGCGGCTGCATCTGCAACGGTACGCGCAATGGGTCCGCCTACATCCTGGGTAAGTGCCAGCGGAATAATGCCATCACGGCTGCTCAGACCCACGGTAGGACGTATACCCACGAGGCTGTTAAATGCAGATGGAATCCGGATTGAGCCACCTGTATCGGTACCCAGACCAGCTGCGGCAAAATTGGCTGCAATAGCCGCACCCGTCCCACCACTGGAACCACCAGGATAATGATCTGTCATGTATGGATTATGTGTCTGTCCACCGAGAGAGCTGGAGGTAGTAATCCCAAAAGCAAATTCATGCAGATTGGATTTGGCGAGAATGATAGCGCCGGCAGCCTTCAATCGGGCGATTTGTTCGGCATCGTCATCAGGGATGGAGTTCTTTAGGCAGACGCAACCAGCTGTAGTCGGCATATCCGCTGTATCAAAATTGTCTTTTACAATAATGGGGATACCATGGAGTGGACCACGCGATTCCTTGTTCTGACGCTCGCGGTCAAGGTTGGCAGCGATCTGCAGTGCCTGGGGATTGATCGTAAGAATGGCATTGATTGTGGGACCCTGATCATCGTATTTGGCGATACGATCCAGGTACTGCTGAACCAGCTGGACGGAAGTGACTTTGCCAGTGGTAAGAGCCTGCTGCATATCGGCTATAGTCGCTTCAGAGACGTCAAATGTCTCTACTGTACCGGGAGTAGATTGGGCGGAAGCAGTATGTATCGATGGAGCATATGTAGTAACCGATAGTGTAAACAACAAGGCAGCAATGAGATAAATACGTGCCTGCTTTTTCAACTGAGATGTAGAGAAAGGGGATGAATGATGTGACATTGAATCGCCTCTTTTCGTCATTTTGGTTAATAAGTATGCCATTACTTGTTTAATTATGTATTTTATTGTTAGTAAATATAACATGTCAATGGATCTAACCAGAATTAGGAGAGAAGTTGCAGAGAAAGAGGCAAGGCAGGCAGCTATCATTAGTTAGTAATGAATATCTAATCATTACTGTGCGAAATATATCAGGATAATGTATGTTAAAATAAAAAAGATAATGAAGATAATGAAGATAATGAAGATAATAAGCTCGAACTTAAATGAATGGGTCTAAACAATAGGCTTGCGTATGGAAAGGAAACATCACAATGAAAAAGCTTGTACTGGCTGAAAAGCCTTCGGTAGCAAGAGAAATTGCCCGTGTACTGGGCAGCAATCAAAAACAAAAAGGGTACCTTGAAGGACCTCAATATATTGTGACCTGGGCTCTGGGGCATCTGGTAGGATTGGCTGAACCGGAAGATTATGATAACAAGTATCAGAAATGGAATCTGGAGGATCTGCCGATCCTGCCGCCTGGCAGCATGAAGCTAAAAGTACTGCGGGAAAGTGCCCAGCAGTATAAAACGGTTCAGCATCTAATGAAACGTCAGGATGTGGACAGTCTGATCGTAGCTACAGATGCTGCACGTGAGGGCGAACTATTGGCCCGCTGGATTATACAGATGGCGAAATGGAACAAATCTTTTCAGCGACTGTGGATTTCTTCGCAGACAGACAAAGCGATCAAAGAAGGCTTTGCCAAGCTGCGTCCAGGTAAGGAATTCGATCGACTCTATGAAGCAGCTCGATGCCGCGCGGAAGCGGACTGGATGATCGGGCTTAATATTACCCGTGCCCTGACATGCAAATTCGATGCCCAGCTATCTGCCGGACGGGTGCAGACCCCTACACTGGGGATGATTATGCAGCGCGAGCAGGATATTCGTAATTTCCGCTCACAAGATTACCATACATTGCAGCTGGACCTGGGAAATTTCCAGATGCAGTGGCGCAGCAAGCAGGGAGACGGACGTCTATTCGATGCAGATATCGTTCAGCAGATGCAGCACAAGCTGGAAGGCAAAAAAGTACAGATTATTCAGGTCAAAAAAAGCGAGAAGCAGGAGCCGCATCCACTCGCTTATGATCTGACCGAGCTGCAGCGCGATGCCAACCGCCGATTTGGATTTTCGGCGAAGCATACATCTAATGTATTGCAAAAGCTCTATGAACAACACAAGCTGGTTACCTATCCGCGTACGGATTCCCGCTATCTCTCTTCCGATATGACAGAGACCCTGCAGGAGCGCCTGGCCAGTGTAGCAGTAGGACCTTATGCTTCGATCGCGCGTCCTCTGCTGCGCGGCAAGCTGGCTATCAGCCGCCGGATTGTGGATGACAGCAAGGTGAGTGATCATCATGCGATTATCCCGACAGAGCAGACCCTGCTGCTGAACACTCTGACTACCGATGAGCGGAAGCTGTATGATCTGATTGCGAGACGGTTTATCAGTTTATTTTACCCGGCAGCCCGTTATGATACGGTTCAGGTTATCGCTCAGGCAGCAGATGAGCAGTTCCATGCCAAAGGTGTGACGGTCAAGGACAGCGGCTGGAAAATGGTCTATGGAGATCAGTGGGAAGACGATGATGACGAAGAATCTTCCGATTCGGTCAAAGCCCAGGAAAGACAGACAGCAACCCAGACATTACCTGAGCTGCAGCAGGGAGATACTTTGATGATTCGTAGGACGCTGGTACAAAACGGCAGAACGATGCCGCCGAAGCGTTATACGGAAGCAGCCCTGCTCTCGCAAATGGAAAAGCATGGACTAGGTACACCAGCAACCCGCGCTGACATTATTGAGAAGCTGGTCTCGTCGGATACAATTGAACGTCAAGGCAATCATCTGCATCCTACCGGAAAAGGAACCCAGCTGATCAAACTGGTATCACCGGAGCTACGTTCACCTGAACTGACCGCCAAGTGGGAAAGCGAACTGGAGAAAATCGCACGTGGTCAGGGACAACCTGGACCTTTCCTACAGGGAATTCGGCAGATGGCCGAATCGCTGGTCAGCGGTGTCAAACAGAATGATGCCCATTACAAACCGCATAATGTATCGAACAGCCATTGTCCGGATTGCGGTACCCGAATGCTCGAAAAGAAAAGCAAACGTGGAACATTCCTCGTCTGTCCCAGTGAGGATTGCAGCTATCGTCGTACGACGAGTAAACAGCTGTCCAACCGGCGCTGTCCGCAGTGTCACAAGAAAATGGAGATCAAGGATGGCAAGGCAGGCAAGTATATCCAGTGCCTGGGCTGCGGGATTACCGAAAAGCTGAACAAAGACGGAGTCAAACCGGTCAACAAGCGTGAACAGCAAAAGCTGGTCAAACAATTCGAGAAAAAAGAAGAGTTTGGCTCCAGTCTCGGCGATCTGCTAAAAGCAGCTCTGGAAAAGAAGGAATAATATAGCGTTATCCATAATGTATTACTAATGAGAGTACAGACAGCCGGAGCAGGCAGCCAAGCAGAGATGCTGCTGGCGCCGGCTGTTTTATTTTGCAATATGTATTATTAGCAGACCAAAATGGGTGGAGGCAAAGATGAGTAAAACCATTTCAGATATTGCTCAAATTGCGGGCGTAGCCAAAAGTACGGTATCCCGTTACCTGAACGGCGGATCAGTAGGTGTGAATACCCGGCAGAAGCTGGAACAGGTTATCCGGGAAACCGGGTATATTCCGAATACATTTGCCCAGAGTCTCAAAGCCAAAAATGCCAGCATTATCGGTACAATTGTGCCGCGGCTGGATTCATTTGCGACTTCACATACACTGATGGGAATCGATGATCAGCTGCGGCAGTTTGGCTATCGGATGATTATCTCCAATACAAGTCAGGATATGAACCGGGAGATCGAAGCGATCTATGAGCTTGCCAGACAGAAGATTGCCGGGATTATTTTGCTGGCTGCCCGAATTACGGAAGATCATCTGGTAGCAATCCAGGAGACGGGGGTACCCGTACTACTCGTTGGACAGCAGCATGAACAGATTCACAGCCTGATTCACAATGACTATGAAGCAGGATATGATCTGGGACGCTACGTATTATCAAAAGGGCATCGCCGCCTGGTATACCTGGGGGTTACCGAGCAGGATATTGCGGTTGGGATCAGACGTAAAGAAGGATTTGCGCGCGCTGTGGAAGAAACGGGCGGCTGTCAGGTGGATTATTACGAGACAAGCTTCCGTATTCCGGATGCTAGAGAAGCAGCGACAGAGATTTTTGCAAATCCATTTGACGCGTCCGTGATCGTCTGCGCTACAGACAATATTGCACTGGGTGTCATGAAAGCTGCTTATCAGCAGGGAATACGTATTCCGGAAGAGCTATCTGTTACAGGATTCGGTGGATATGATGTAACCGAAGTTGTTCATCCAGCGTTAACGACAGTACGATATCCTTATACAGAAGCTGGAAAAATAGCTGCCCGTAATATTATTCATCTGGTTAATAATCAGCAGGTAAATAAGGTTACTATAATGGATCATCAATTATTAGAGAGAGAAAGCGTTGACAAATACTAAAAAATGACTTTATAATAACTTTGGAATCGGTTCCAAAGATTCCTCCGCAGGTGGTGCGACGCAGGTTTATGCTAACTGATTCTATAACCAAAAGGATCAGTTCTTATTTAATTCAATTTGGAACCGGTTCCTTTTATTTAATCGAAAATGGAACCGGTTCCGTAAAAGACGGAGAATAATTATGAAAATGAGCAGAGAACAAAAATACCGTCTGATTGAAGAGGCGGGTGAAGAAGAACTGACGCTGCTGAAGCAGCAAGTGGGGCAGAGCCCATGGCGGCAGAAATATCATATTCAGCCGCATACCGGACTTCTCAATGATCCCAATGGATTCGCTTATTATCAAGGCGAGTATCATCTTTTCTATCAGTGGTTCCCGCTGGGGACGGATCATGGAATGAAGTACTGGTACCATCTGAAGTCGGCGGATCTGTCCGATTGGCAGGATTGCGGTATCGGCATTGCACCAGGTGATCTGCAGGATTCCCATGGTGCATATTCAGGCAGTGGGCTGGAATATGAGGGCCAGCTGTATCTGATGTATACCGGCAACACAAGGGATACGAACTGGATAAGGCATCCATATCAATGTATGGCAGTCATGAACAGGGACGGGCAGATTACCAAGTGGGATCAACCAGTGATCAGCGCAGTACCAGCAGGTTATACGGATCATTTCCGCGATCCCAAAGTATGGCGATCCGGAGAGCAATTTTACTGTGTGATTGGTGCGCAGCGGGAAAACGAAACAGGCAGTATTGTCGTGTATCGTTCTCCGGATCTTGCACAGTGGGAATGGGCTGGCGAATTGAATACATCGCTGCCGGAATTTGGATACATGTGGGAATGTCCGGATTATTTTGAAATGGATGGACAGGGTGTCCTGCTATTTTGCCCACAGGGATTGCAGCCCGAAGGTGAGAAATACCGGAACATTTATCAATCGGGTTATGTGGTTGGCGACAAAATGAATCTGGAGACAATGGAACTGCAGCATGGAGAGTTTCATGAGCTGGACTGTGGATTCGACTTCTATGCTCCGCAAACGACGGCTGGACCTAATGGAAAGCGTATTATAATCGGCTGGATGGGATTGCCGGATATTGAATATCCGACCGATCAGCAGGGCTGGGCACACTGTCTGACATTACCGAGAGAACTACATTTGCATCAGGGTAAACTCATCCAAAAACCGGTACTCGGGCTGACCCATAGACGAGGTAGCAAAGCTTCGGTTAGCGGCAGATTAACCGGACGACAGCAGTATCCGGGTTTTGCAGGTGAAGCATATGAGCTGATCTGCACCTATGCAGCGGAAGAAGGACATAATAACGTAATTAAAGGCGAGCACGACAGTCTGGCAAAAGTAACAAGCAAGACTACTGAACGACCAACTGCTGATTCCAGACAGGCAGCTGTATTCGGAATAGAGCTGCGCACCGGAAAGAACGAGAAGACGGTACTGAGCTATGATGTGCAAGCTCAAAAGTTGACTCTGGATCGCTCGGCTGCCGGTCAGCCTTTTGCCGAATCTTATGGGACAACCCGAAGCTGCATCCTGGAGCAGCCGCTCAGTCGATTGCATATATTTGTAGATGTATCGTCGATAGAGATTTTTGTAAATGAAGGTGAAGCCGTATTCACAAGCCGGATCTTCCCTGATCCGGACAGTCAGGGCATCGTGTTCTTTGCAGAAGATGGAGCAGTACATGTGCAGGCAGAAAAATGGGATTATCTTCGCTAAAATCAGGAAACAGGATTGAGATAAGAGAGAGGATGAACAGGTATGGCACAAAATCATGATATCGCCAAAGAGGTGCTGGATGCAGTTGGAGGCAAAGAGAATATTGCTTCCTTTGCCCACTGTGCAACAAGATTGCGGATTATGGTCAACGACAAGGAAAAGATTGATCAAAAGCAGGTAGAGAATATTGAAAAGGTCAAAGGCGCCTTTTTCAATGCCGGTCAGTATCAGATCATTTTTGGTACCGGAACGGTCAATCAGATCTATGAAGAGATGGAAAAGCTGGGCCTGGATGGCTCCAGCAAAGAAGAAGTGAAAAGCCAGGCCAAGCAGCAGGGTGGTCATTTCCAGCGTGCGATCCGTACATTTGGCGATGTGTTTGTACCGATTATTCCAGTGCTGGTTGCTACCGGATTATTCATGGGACTGCGCGGATTGCTGACCCAGCCGGAAGTGCTCTCCTGGTTCGGGACTACACCGGAAGCGCTCTCACCCAATTTTCTGTTATATACGAAGGTACTGACAGACACGGCGTTTGCTTTTCTCCCTGCATTGGTAGCCTGGTCGGCTTTCCGTGTATTCGGAGGAAGTCCGGTATTGGGTATTATTCTCGGTCTGATGCTGGTTAACCCGGCGCTGCCCAATGCGTATTCGGTAGCGGATGGTTCGGCAGAACCGCTGACGATGTTTGGCTTTATCCCGGTTGTTGGTTATCAAGGGTCGGTACTACCGGCGTTCTTCGTAGGACTGCTTGGCGCCAAGTTCGAACGATATCTTCGTAAGCGTATTCCTGAATCGCTGGACTTGATTCTTACGCCGTTTCTGACGCTGCTCGTGATGATCACACTGGGGCTGTTTGCGATCGGACCAGTATTTCACTCGCTGGAAGAGGTTGTACTGCACGGAACAACAGCTGTACTGAATATGCCGTATGGTATTGCCGGGATCATCATCGGATTCCTGCACCAGATTATCGTCGTTACCGGGGTACATCACATCTTCAATCTGCTGGAAATCCAGCTGCTGGAGAAAACAGGCGTCAACCCGTTCAATGCCATTATTACCTGTGCAATGGCAGCTCAAGCAGCAGCCTGTCTGGCAGTCGGTCTGAAAACAAAGGATGCCAAGCTGAAAGCGCTGGCACTGCCTTCTTCGTTCTCCGCTTTTCTCGGAATTACCGAGCCGGCGATCTTCGGGGTGAATCTGCGTTATATGAAGCCCTTTATTATGGGACTGATTGGCGGTGCTGCCGGTGGGTTCCTCGCCTCCCTCTTGCATTTGGCAGGAACTGGTATGGCGATAACGGTACTGCCGGGCACACTTCTCTATCTGAATTCACAGCTGCCCATCTACATTTTGTGCAACTTGGTCGCTATGGCAATCGGCTTTGCGTTGACATGGATATTCGGATTCAATGACAAGATGCTAAGTGATATGAAGATTGCGGACAAATAGCAAGTGCGGCAATTGTACTGGTTGTTGATGTATGGGAATAAAAGTGACTAAAGCCGTTGGCAACAGTACGTGTAAAAAGATGTGCTAAAAGATAAATCCAAAAAGCAAAGTACAAAAAGCAAAGTACAAAAAGCAGACAGTACCCTTATACAGGTGCTTTCTGCTTTTTGTACTTTGTTTTGTTTTTATTATCTATACGATCTCTGTATTCTATTCAAACTCTGAATCCGCACATAGAGAACGATCTTCTTTTGGTGATACAGGAAGTTGGATGTACAATAAAGGATAAGCATTTATAAAAGTAAAGCTAAAAAAGAATCTTGCAAGTCGTGTCTTGTCTAGCGCTACAGCGAGAAGATTAAATGTCCAAGCAGAAGGTCTGTTATTGTATGTACGGCAGGTACACAAGAGATGATAACAGAGCAGTCTGTGATTCAAATGAACAGGCAGTTTGCCATGCAGGAGTTGGATGATATTGATAAAGAAAATGAGATACATGCAAAATCTCACTGTCCAGGAACAGCATATTGTAGATTATATTCTACGTGATCCGCAGGTAGTGTTCCATCATACGGCTCAGGAAATGGCCGGACTGACCTTTACCAGTGCTTCGACGGTAGTCCGGTTGTGCAAAAAGCTGGGAGCGCGGGGATATCCCGATTTCCAGCTGAAGCTGGCACTGGATGATGAGACTCGTCAGCTATCCAGCAGCAGGCCGGCAGCCAAGCAGCCATCCGGCTCGCTAACCGATCAGATGGAATGGATTCCTGCGATCTATGATGAAGCACTGATTGAGACCCGGCGCAGATGTGATCTGGCTGTTCTTGAGCCTGTCTGTAAATGGGTGCAGGAAGCCGGACGGATCGATATCTATGGTAGCGAAAGCAATTACTACACCGCCCAGCAGGCATGTGCCCGCTGGAATGAGGTGGGTCGAAGTGCGATTGCTCATAACAGTGCCAATCATCACTATTTATCCAATGCGCATCTGGATGCTTCCACCTTGTCCTTTATTATTTCCCATACGGGTCGTAATCCGGCGATGCTGGAAATTGCCCGTGCGTTGAAGGAAAAAGGCCGCCGTACAGTGGCATTAACCGGTGGTACAGACACACCACTGGCACGATTATGTGACTATACGTTGCTGACGTATGCAGCACATACCGGTCCGGCTTCCAAGCTGTTCTCGTCGATGTCTACGCAGTATTTGTTTGATGTGCTGCTGGTGAGTACCTGGCCTGCTTCATAAATTAAAAGCGGATCAAACGGTGATCCCCATGATCCGCTGTAAATACAATACCTGCATCCCGGCGGGCAGCTTCCAGCGTCTGCATAACTGCATAACTGTGATCCAGCAATTCATCACATCTCGCATAATCACCGCTGCGCGAGATTTCTTCAAAGGTAGCCAGCTCATAGTAGAGCGGATTATCGATAGTCTGTTCGTTATATTCGGTCTGCTGGTCGTTGGTATGGATCAGAATCCGGCGGCAGCCATTGGCGCCATGTTCAATATGAAAGTAGCCGTTCTCGCCCTGGATTAGCACAAAATTCATACCGTAAGTATCCTTGGCACCGGCACATTCTCCAATAAATCCGTCGTAAGTCAGAACCAGCACACACACCAGAGGTGTCGATTCCGCCGGAATGCTTGTTGGCGGTATAGCTGACCTCATGCGGAGCACCGAACAGATTCATGACCAGATGGAGATTATAAATATTAATATCCATTAAGGCTCCACCGGAAAAGGCCGGGTTGAATACATTGGGCATTCCGCCGCGGAGCAGTTCATCATATTTGCGCGAATACTGGCTGTAATTGCACTGGATCAGACGAATCGGGCCTAATCTATTGATATTTTGCTTGATCCACTGGTAATTGGGCAGATGGATATTGGTAATCGCTTCAAATAAAAACAGCTTTTGTTCACGAGCTGTCCGAATCAGAATCTGCAGCTCGCGAGTCGTAGAGGTAAAAGGTTTCTCACAAATTACATGTTTACCGTGCTGCAGAGCCTGCAACGCATAATCAAAATGAAGACTGTTCGGTGAGGCGATATAGATCCAGTCCACTGCCCGATCTTGAAGCAGATCACCGAATACGGTATGTATGCGAGGGATATCATATTGCTGTGCCAGCGGTTCGGCAGTTGCCTGTTTGCGTGAGAGAATAGCAGTACATGAAGCAGAAGAAATATGCTGCAGTGCATCGAGGAAAGCTTCGACAATGCTGCCAGTTCCAATAATTCCAATATTCATAAATAGGGACACTCCTGTCGGTTAAATGATATCTGTGGCGATTGATTTGGGGTTTGGGGTGTTACTTTCTAACAACTTGCCTACATCCCCGATTCGGATAAAAGTACAAGCGAATCATGCAGGCTGTGAAAGAGATGCAGGGAAATGAATAATGTAGGTCATCATAGCACTGTGAATCATTTTGCGAAATGATTGACGGGTAGATTGGTCGATCATTTCATAAAACGATCCATAGACGGTCCTTATCCTGAAATTGAATTTTAAAAACTGGGCATAGATAATAGAAGATACAATATATGTAAGGGGAGGATGATTCGAATGACACTCGATTCACTGGGACTGCAAGGCAAGCTGATTGTATCCTGTCAGGCACTGGAGCATGAACCACTGTACAGCTCATTTATTATGGGCAGAATGGCACTCGCTGCGCAGCAGGGAGGAGCAGCAGGTATTCGTGCCAATACGGGAGCGGACATTAATGAAATCCGGCAGCAGGTCGATCTGCCGGTCATTGGAATCGTGAAGCGCAACTACGGGGATCATCCGGTATTTATCACACCTACGCTCAAAGAGGTGGCGGAGCTAGCTGCAACAGGCTGCGAGATTGTTGCGCTGGACGCGACCGATCGTCCAAGGCCGGATGGCATGCGTCTGGATGAACTGGTACAGCAGATTCGGCAGCAGTATCCTCAGCTGCTGCTTATGGCGGATGTATCTACTGTAGAGGAAGGGCTGGAAGCGCAGCGACTTGGATTCGATCTCGTATCGGCAACATTGGTTGGGTATACGGAGCAGACACAGGGGCGGAAGCTGTACGAGCATGACTTTGCCATTTTAAAAGAAATGATCCGGCAGATTACAACGCCGATCGTAGCTGAAGGAAATATTCTGACACCGGAAATGGCAGCGCGCTGTCTGGACCTGGGCGTGTACAGTGTAGTTGTCGGGGGAGCGATTACGCGGCCGCAGCAGATTACAGAGCGTTTTATCGAGCAGATGAATCAGCGTGTTCAGACAGAAGACTGAGTCTGTACCCGCCAACTTATATTTACAGTATAGATTCCAGTCCGCCAGGCAGTCGGGGTTGTACATATCGTGCCATCATTTGCTTGCATCATGCCATGTGCCTATATGCGGAGAAAGGATAAGATAAGGATGTTATCCGCGATGATAGACAGCGGATCAAAGCGAATCTACGGCCAGCCGGTTCTGGCAGGCTGATCAGGAGGAACCAACATGTCCATTTTCTACGATGAAAAGCAAGCAACATTCCATTTGCAAACGTCTTCAACAAGTTATGTAATTCAATTAATCCATGGACGCCATCTGGCGCATTTATACTGGGGGCCGGCACTGCGGCACTCCACGGTAGGCAGTCTGCTGCGCAGAATCGAACGTGCTTCTTTTAGCCCGAACTATCATGATGAGGATCGTACCTTTTCCTTTGATACACTACCGCAGGAGTATCCGGGTTATGGACGCGGCGATTATAGAGAGCCTGCTTTTGAAGTGATGCTGCCGAATGGCTCCAGTGTAAACGACCTGCATTATGTGAGCCATCGCGTGACAGCAGGCAAGCCTGCGCTTGAAGGGCTGCCGGCTACCTATGTAGAGCAGGATAGTGAAGCAGATACACTGGAGATTACGCTGCGCGACGAGCTGACCGGTCTGGAAGCGATTGTACAGTATTCTGTATTCGGTGAGCTGAATGCGATTACCCGTGCGGTACGTCTGCATAATCAGGGTAGTGAGCCGGTATCGATCCGCCGCGCACTGAGCAGCAGCGTGGATTTCCATCAGGATCAGTATGAGATGATGCATCTGTCCGGCGCCTGGGTGCGTGAACGTCATGTACACTATCGTCCGCTCACACCGGGATTGCAGCGCGTGGAGAGCAAACGCGGCTCCAGCAGCCACCAGCATAATCCGTTTATTGCCCTGCTGGAAAAAGGCGCAACCGAGGATCATGGTCAGGTATACGGAATGAGTCTGGTTTACAGCGGTAACTTTATCGCTCAGGTCGAGGTGGATCAGTTCCACACTGCCCGGATGCAGGTAGGATTGTCCCCGTTTGACTTTGAATGGAAACTGGAAGCCGGTAAAACGTTCCAGACTCCGGAAGCGGTGCTGGTGCATTCCGCAGACGGACTGGGCGGCATGTCGCGTACGTACCACAAGCTCTACCGTACACGACTGAGCCGTGGTACGCATCGTGATAAAGTACGTCCGATTCTGATCAATAACTGGGAAGCGACGTATTTTGATTTTGATGCACCGAAAATCAAGAGTATTGCCGCAGCCGGACAGGAACTCGGAATCGAGCTGTTCGTACTGGATGATGGCTGGTTCGGTCATCGTGATAATGATCGCTCCTCCCTCGGAGACTGGGTAGAAGACCGCCGCAAGCTACCGGAAGGACTGGGCAAGCTGGCACAGGAGATTGTCGATACGGGTATGCAGTTTGGACTGTGGTTCGAGCCGGAGATGGTCTCGCCGGACAGCGATCTGTATCGCAAGCATCCGGACTGGTGTCTGCATGTACCGGATCGCAGCCGCTCCATGGGGCGTCAGCAGCTAATCCTCGATCTGTCCCGCCAGGATGTATGCGATTATATCGTGGAATCGGTCAGCAGTGTGCTTGCCTCCGCACCAATCACCTATGTGAAATGGGATATGAACCGCAATATGTCCGAGATCGGATCGGCACTGCTGCCGGCGGAGCGTCAGCGTGAGACCGCTCACCGTTATATGCTGGGATTGTACAATGTGCTGGAGCGGATTACCTCAGCGTTCCCGGATGTACTGTTTGAGAGCTGTTCCGGTGGCGGTGGTCGATTTGACGCTGGGATGCTCTATTATATGCCGCAGACATGGACCAGTGATGACACCGATGCGGTAGAACGTCTGAAGATCCAGTATGGTACCAGCATGGTATATCCAGCGAGTTCAATGGGTTCCCATGTGTCGGCTGTACCGAATCACCAGGTGGGCCGGATCACTTCATTTGCCACGCGCGGTCATGTAGCGATGTCCGGTAACTTTGGTTATGAGCTGGATCTGACGAGTCTGACTGAGGAAGAGAAACAAGAAGTGCGCGAGCAGGTGACCCAGTACAAGCAGCTGCGTGAGCTGATTCAGTTTGGCGAATTCTATCGTCTGCTCAGTCCGTTTGAAGGCAACTATACGGCATGGATGTTCGTCTCGGAAGATCAGCAGGAGGCATTTGGCGGTTACTTCCAGGTACTCAGTGAACCGAATCCACCACTGCGTCGTCTGAGACTCAGAGGACTGAATCCAGACATCCGTTACCGCATGAGTGTAAATGGTGTGGAAGAAGAACCGGTCTATTATGGCGATGAACTGATGTACCACGGGATCGCGCTGATCGAGAAATATGAAGATTTCCAGAGCACGCTGTTTACTTTTAAAGCAGTAGACTAATGTTCTTGATGGCTGCTTCTCGCCGCGCGTGATTTGTTGTCAGGCGGTCTGGACGGTATACTGTGAATAGCTCTCTTGCCTGCTGCATCCGATGCAGAAGTGGAGGAGGCCGCATAGCCTGACAGACAGATGAGGAGACAGAACATGATGAGATCAATAACACCAGAGTCGCTGCTATGGATATGGCTGCTGGTCATTAATTGTATAGCGTATATTACAATGAGTATCGACAAGAGCCGCGCCGAACGCCGTCGCACCCGGCATCGTATTCCGGAGAAGAACTTGTTTGGCCTGGCTGCAATCGGTGGGGCGTTGGGCATCTGGGTATCCATGTATACACGCAGACACAAGACCAAGCACCGCTCTTTTGTAGTAGGTATTCCGCTGCTGCTGGTATTGAATATACTGATGTACGGGTATATTTTCTATCGCTGGTTCAGCTGATTGTCTACAAACGTGCAGCTGCACGATAACCCAATCGATGATCAAAGGTCTGGCTGTGCAGCCGGACCTTTGGTTTCATTAGGGAAGCTATTCGGGTAATTTATACTTGTAAGTGTCTGTATGTATTTTCGGATAAATACTGCAGACGAATGGCCGACATCCTGGCAGGGCAGCGTTCAATAGTGAACAGTACATGAATAATATGTAATAAGTGATATAATGAATATGTGCCGTGAACTGCTGTTAGGGCTGCTGAAGATATACATACCGCATGCTGCCAGCTATTGCACCACATATGCAGCCTGCGGGCGCATATAGTCATAGAAAGAAAGGGAGGGGAATACAATGTTATTCTCAAATATTCTGCTTGCGTACGATGGTTCCAAAGCATCCAACAAAGCGCTCAACCGTGCTGTTGAGCTCGCCAAAGCCAACCCGGAGGCGCATATTGATGCGATTCACGTATTTGATTTCCCGCGCTACTTTATGGGAGAAGGAATCGTACCGGTTCCGACCACATCGAATGAAGAACTGTACGAAATGGCCATGCAGACTGCCAAGGAAGCGAAGCGTCGTCTGGAAGAGTCCGGTATTCCGAACAAGTTCGATGTCGAGATGATCCAGGGTAACGCTGCACAGAGCGTGCTGGACTTTGCCGCATCCCATAATTCGGATGTGATTGTAATCGGCAGCCGCGGACTGGGCAGTATCCGTGAATTCGTACTGGGAAGTGTCAGCCATAACGTGGTTCAGCATGCCCAGATTCCGGTATTGATCGTAAAATAAAGACCATAAAGTATCCTAAATGAATATCATGCCCGAGACGCACTGTTCTTCTCTTCTGTTGTAAGAAGGGTAATGAAAGTGCGTCTTTGGTTATTTAGAGAGCAGTTCATCTGGAAAATCGTATGAAATGAATAAAAATACGAACGATAGATTATGTGAACTATTGAACGTTCGTCTTTTAAGTTGACATGGTATGTAGGTGGTTGGTACACTGTGTAATGTAGCTTAAAGCGATGCAATAATTGAATGACTCGTATAAAACCGGGGATACGGCCCGGAAGTTTCTACCCGGAAACCGTAAATTTCCGGACTACGAGGGTGTACAGCACATGGCATTCATCATCTACACCTGTAACGATAACGCATATGGACTGCTCTCTTACGGAGAACGGTGCTGCTGCTGTGTCAGATCACTTGGTGAAATGATGAAGAAGATCCACTGCTGCACCCGGTATGTCCGGAAATCCTGAAGATCGATATTATTTCTGATCAGGGTTTGCGGATTTTTTTATGACCATTCCGGGAGAGAGCGCTTCACACTGTGAGAACATGATGCTGTTATGCTCTACATAGCAGGATCTTACCATATCGCTGCTGATTCGGCGGCAATCCTTAATTACAGAAAGTGGGTTATCACATGTCAGTACAGGTCGCTGTCGTGATGGGCAGCAAGTCAGACTGGGAAACAATGCAGCATGCCTGCCAGATGCTGGAGGAGCTGGAGATCGCTTATGAGAAAAAAGTCGTCTCGGCGCATCGTACACCTGATTTGATGTTTGAGTTTGCGGAGCAGGCTGCGTCTCGCGGTATCAAAGTGATCATTGCCGGAGCCGGTGGTGCTGCGCATCTGCCGGGAATGATTGCTGCCAAGACACTGCTGCCTGTAATCGGCGTACCGGTCAAATCGGCTGCACTGAATGGACTGGATTCGCTGCTGTCGATCGTACAGATGCCGGGTGGTATTCCGGTTGCGACAGTCGCTATCGGCAAAGCAGGTGCAACCAATGCAGGACTGCTCGCTGCCCAGATGCTCGGTGCCTTTGACCCGGATGTAATGCAGCGTGTGGAAGCGCGCCGTGAACGGATCAAGCAGGAAGTGCTGGAATCGAGTGATACTCTGGGAGTGGAGCAATGATGCAGAATCAGGGCAGTCCTCAGACAGGCAAAGTAATTCCTCCAGGCGCAACGGTAGGCATTCTCGGCGGCGGCCAATTGGGACGGATGATGGTACTGCAAGGCGCTCCACTCGGATACCGGTTCATTACATTGGACCCGGCGCCGGATTCTCCCTGCGGACAGGTAAGCCGGCAGATTACAGCGGCCTATGACGATGTGGAAGCCGCTCGCAGGCTGGCTGAGCAGGCTGATGTGATTACGTATGAATTTGAAAATGTGGACGCTGGCGTCGCAGCGCTATTGGCCGAGCAATCCTATGTACCCCAGGGCAGTCAGCTGCTATATACGACCCAGCATCGACTGCGGGAAAAACGGGCGATCGAAGCGGCAGGAGCAACAGTAGCACCATATGCGGAAGTGACCAGCGCAGAAGAGACACTGGCGGCAGTGCAGAAGTTCGGTACACCATGCGTACTGAAGACGGCAACCGGTGGCTACGATGGCAAAGGGCAGTTCGTGATCCGCTCGGAAGAGCAGGCGGTACAGGCCTATGAGGAACTGAGTGCAGCAGGTACGGAACTGGTTGTGGAACAGTTTATTCATTTCCAGTGTGAACTGTCCGTCATTGCTGCCCGCAGTACGCTGGGCGAGATTACTACCTTTCCGGTAGCGGAAAATATCCACGTCGATAATATTCTCCATTTATCTATCGTACCTGCCCGTGTACCGGAAGAAGTACAGCGCAGAGCAGAGAAAATGGCAGCGGATATCGCCGAGTCGATGAATGCGGTAGGTCTGCTGGCAGTAGAGCTGTTCTGTACGGCAGATGGACAGCTGTATGTGAATGAGCTGGCTCCGCGGCCACACAACTCCGGACATTATACAATGGAAGCCTGTGATACCTCGCAATTCGAGCAGCACGTGCGAGCCATCTGCGGACTACCTCTTGGCAGCCCAGCGCTGCGGGCGCCCGTGGTGATGGTCAATATACTGGGAGAGCATATTCCGGATGTAATGGAGCGGATGGTGTCGACAGATGCAGCTGCCGTGCAGCTGAATGTCGTACCGAAGTACCATTTATATGGGAAAGAAGAAGCCAAGCACAAGCGCAAGATGGGACATATCAATGTGCTGTGTCATAATATAGAAGATGCTCTGGCATGGATCAACCAAACGAACATATGGAGGAATAAATAAACTTATGATTGAACGTTACAGCAGACCGGAAATGCGCAATATCTGGAGTGAGGAAAATAAATTCAAAGCCTGGCTCGAAGTGGAAATCTGTGCTTGTGAAGCATGGGCAGAACTCGGCGTAATTCCGCAGGAAGATGTGGACAAGTTGCGCGCGAATGCCACTTTTGACATGGATCGCATTTATGAAATCGAGCAGGAAACGCGCCATGATGTAATTGCCTTTACCCGTGCGGTATCCGAAAGTCTGGGTGAAGAGCGCAAATGGGTACATTATGGACTGACATCCACGGATGTAGTCGATACCGCCCTTGGCTATCTGCTGCGCCAGGCAAACGAAATCCTGGAACGCGATATTATCAACTTTATCGATATTCTGAAAGAAAAAGCACTGGCTTACAAAAATACGCCGATGATGGGACGTACGCATGGTGTACACGCAGAACCGACAACGTTTGGTCTGAAAATGGCGCTGTGGCATGAGGAAATGAAGCGTAACCTGGAGCGTTTCCGCCATGCAGCAGATGGTGTACAATACGGCAAAATGTCCGGCGCAGTGGGTACATATGCGAATATTGATCCACGCGTCGAAGAGATTGTCTGTGCCAAACTGGGAACCAAGCCGGCTCCGATCTCGACTCAGACACTGCAGCGTGATCGTCATGCCGAATACATGGCTTCCATCGCTCTGGTGGCAACTTCACTCGACAAATTCGCGACCGAAGTACGCGCTCTGCAGAAGAGTGAGTTCCGCGAAGTGGAAGAAGCCTTTGCCAAAGGTCAAAAAGGATCATCGGCAATGCCTCATAAGCGTAATCCGATTGGCAGCGAGAACATCTCGGGTCTGTCCCGTGTAATCCGTGGTCACATGCTGACCGCGTATGAGAATGTAACCCTGTGGCACGAACGTGATATCTCGCACTCCTCTGCGGAACGCGTCATTCTGCCGGATGCGACGATGCTGCTGAACTATATGCTGAACCGCTTTGGCAACATTATCAAGAACCTGACGGTCTTCCCGGAAAATATGCAACGCAATATGCAGCGTACGTACGGCGTACCGTTCTCCGGTCGCATTATGACCAAGCTGATCGACAAAGGACTCAGCCGCGAGCAGGCTTACGATACCGTACAGCCACGAGCAATGCAGGCATGGGAAGAGCAACGTTCTTTCCAGGATATTGTGCAGGAGACTACGGCGATTACCGATCTGCTGAACAAGGAAGAGATCGAGGATGCGTTCAATCCGGCATGGCATCTGAAGCATGTGGATACTATTTTCAAAAAGCTGGGTCTGGATTAATCCAGTCTGTTCTATTCAATAGATACTAAAAATAGATAAAAGGAGCATCAGGTGCGGGGCTGCACACCAGCTGTACACCTGATGACTTCATTCCAAGCTGATTATAGAGGGAGAGGGAACGCAAAATGACAGCACAGGCATTATCCACGGCAGCCGATCTGATCGACGCGCCGCTGATCTACAAAGGCAAGGTACGCGAGCTGTACGATCTGGGCGAACATTATCTGATCGTCGTCACGGACCGGATATCGGCATTTGACTATGTACTGGACCCTCCGGTTCCGCACAAGGGAGAAGTACTCAATCGTCTAAGCGCTTACTGGTTTGGCGAGACCAAGCATCTGCTCGATAATCACGTGGTACATATCGATGTAGACCAGCTGGGCGATATCGTCCGCGATCGCGAAGCGCTGCGCAACCGGATCATGGTTACCCGCAAAGCCGAGCGTATCGATATGGAATGTGTTGTTCGCGGTTATATTACCGGCGGCGGCTGGCGTCAGTATCAGGAGACCGGCGAAGTCAATGGTATCCGATTGCCGGAAGGCCTGCGTAAAAACGGCGTTTTCCCGAATCCCCTTTTCACTCCGGCAGCCAAGAACGATGTTGGACACGACGAAGATATCTCTTTTGACGAAATGAAAAACCGTGTCGGTGACGAACTGGCGGAACAGTTAAAGCAAAAAAGTATTGAGCTGTACGAATATGCACGTCGTGTCTGCGATCAGCACGGAATTATCCTGGCGGACTGCAAATTCGAATTCGGCCTGATCGATGGCAAGCTGATCCTGATCGACGAGATCTTCACGCCGGATTCCTCTCGCTTCTGGGCCAAGGACAACTACGCGCTGGATATCGAGATCGACAGTATGGACAAGGAGCCGGTTCGTACGTATCTGGCAAACACCGACTGGGACAAAAACAGCCAGCCGGAGCCTCTGCCGGAAACGGTTGTGCAGGCGACATCCGAGCGTTATCTGGCGATCTATGAGAAGCTGACTGGTTCGAAGCTGGTGTAGCAGCATAGTTGTTGATCATTACACCGCTGCGGAGAAGGAATAGGCCTGCGATCGCCCGGTTGAAATCAGGGGACTTCCAAATGGTAGACCCGTGTAGCGGAAGGCCCCTGATTTCAAAAAGCGATCTCTGGCCTATCTCCTTCCCCTTCGCTCCGGTGCTTGTTAGTCAAGTTAGTACAGACTACGGATGGTTACATCATGCCGCCCATTCCACCCATTCCACCCATTCCACCTATTGAGATCCGGTGCTTCCTTGGAAACATCAGTATCTCAATGCTGAGAATTTAAATTATTCCTTACGATATCCAAGCACGACTACTGCTATCGGTGAGCATCATGACCTATGCACAAGCAGTATGTAACTGATTCTTATACAGTTCATGTTTCATATAATCTAAACCAACGTTCAGGCTGCTCATCCGCCAAGCGGAGGGAACGGAATCGTTCCGAAAGGAGCCTTTATGATCGGATATTGTCCGCAGCAAGCGGACGTTCAAAAATATCCGGACCATAACAGCGACTGCAGGAATGATCCGTACCCGCAGCGCTGTCTCTAAACAATATCTGTCTTTTCATTTATCAAAGAAGAAACACCCATTCAAGAACGTCAAAGCACCACAGCCTGCCATTGCAGCAAGTACCACGCAATACCGTATTCACTCATTCAAGCATCATCATCCCAAGGAGGAACGAGAAGATTATGATCAAAGCGACAGTCTACGTTACCATCAAAGAAAGCGTGCTTGACCCGCAGGGAGCAACA
>Ga0308161_1001849_pt1 | contig 23958 bp, 18 predicted proteins | sample PhyFR2_FD_201034 | JGI IMG/M metagenome (GOLD analysis project Ga0308161, IMG submission 201034) | Phyllosphere microbial communities from UC Gill Tract Community Farm, Albany, California, United States - DLSLF.R2 | ecosystem: Host-associated > Plants > Phyllosphere > Unclassified | place: USA...
AAAGCAGGCCTTAAGGTTATGCTTGATGGTAACCCATGTTCAATCATGGAAAACGAATATGTAAAACCAGGTAAAGGTCAAGCGTTCAACCGTGTAAAATTACGTAACCTTAAAACTGGTAAAGTATTAGAAAAAACTTTCAAATCAGGTGACTCTTTAGAAGCTGCTGATATTGTTGAAGTTGAAATGGAATACCTATACAACGATGGTGAAATGTGGAATTTCATGGATCCTGTATCTTTTGAGCAAATCGCTGCAGACAAAACTGCAATGGGCGATGCTGCAAAATGGTTAAAAGACGATTCAAATGAAAAATGTACAATTATGTTGTTCAACGGCGTACCTTTAACTGTAAACCCGCCGAACTTCGTTGTATTAAAAATTGTTGAAACTGATCCGGGCGTACGCGGTGATACATCTGGCGGTGGTGGTAAACCTGCTAAGCTTGAAACAGGTGCGGTTGTTCGTGTTCCGTTATTTGTTCAGCAAGAAGAAAGCGTTCGTGTAGATACTCGTACTGGCGATTATTTAGAGCGTGCATAATAGTTAAAAAATACACTATTATCGAAGGGATGATGTAAATCATCCCTTTTTTTATGCGAAAGTATAAGAGGAAAAAAGAAAAAGGAGGAGTAGAGTCACAGGGATTACGAGAAACAGTACATAACAATATAAAAATGCTGTAGTTATTTATTGAGAGGTTAAGAATGGACACAATGCAAGCGAAATCTACGCTTCCCTCCAAGCTGGTCTGGAGCCTAGTGGCAATAATAGGTGCAATTTCTTTTGCAACTAAAGTATTTGAATTAAACCCAAGACGTTTAACCCCAGCCCACCGTTTAGCCGATGGTCTGGATTATGTTCCCACCAATAAATATGTACTTTTTGGTCACCACTTCGCTGCGATTGCAGGAGCGGGGCCATTAGTCGGACCAATTTTGGCTGCACAAATGGGTTTTTTACCAGGGACAATCTGGCTACTGGTCGGTGTGGTTGTCGCGGGTGCAGTACAAGACTTTTTAGTTTTATTTATTTCAACGCGTCGAGATGGTCGTTCGCTTGGTGAAATGGCAAAACAGGAGCTGGGTTCTTTTGCTGGTATCGTTGTAATGCTTGGTGCGCTTGGGGTAATGATTATTATCCTTGCGGTATTGGCTTTAGTTGTAGTTAAAGCACTTGCCCATAGTCCATGGGGTGTTTTCACGATTGCAGCAACTATTCCAATTGCATTATTTATGGGCGTTTACATGCGTTTTATTCGCCCGGGACGTATTGCTGAAGTTTCGATTATTGGCTTCGTCTTAATGATGCTTGCAATTGTTTACGGTGGAAATGTTGCAGCAGATCCTTACTGGGGTGAGTTTTTCACTTTAACAGGAACACAGCTGACATGGTGCTTAATCATTTATGGTTTTATCGCCTCAGTCTTACCTGTCTGGTTATTGTTAGCTCCACGTGATTATCTGTCAACATTCCTTAAAATTGGTGTCATTCTCGGTTTGGCAGTCGGTATTATCATTGCATTACCTGAACTAAAAATGCCAGCAGTGACTCATTTTATTGACGGTACTGGCCCTGTTTTTTCGGGTAGCTTATTCCCATTCCTATTTATTACCATTGCCTGTGGTGCGATTTCTGGTTTCCATGCGCTTGTATCAAGTGGTACAACACCAAAACTCGTCGATAACGAAGCAGATATTCGTGTGATTGGTTATGGCGGCATGCTCATGGAATCTTTCGTCGGTATTATGGCGATGATCTGTGCAACTGTCTTAGACCCAGGTGTGTACTTTGCGATTAATGCTCCTGCGGCTGTGCTTGGTACAACTGTAGAATCTGCGGCAGAAGCTGTGCGCAATTTAGGCTTTGTCGTTACTCCAGAAATGCTAACTTTGTTGGCTCAAGAAGTGGGTGAAAGCTCCATTCTTTCACGTACGGGTGGTGCACCTACATTTGCGATTGGTATGGCACATATCATTTCGGAAATTTTTAACAGCCGTTCAATGATGGCGTTTTGGTACCACTTTGCGATTTTATTTGAAGCATTATTCATTTTAACTGCTGTAGATGCAGGTACTCGTGCTTGTCGTTTTATGGTGCAAGACACGGTTGGTATTGTTATTCCGGCGGTTAAAGCATCAGGTTCATTCTTTGGTAACTTGGTCGGTACGGCAGTTGCTGTAGGTGGATGGGGCTTCTTCGTCTATCAAGGTGTGATTGATCCACTCGGTGGCGTTAACTCTTTATGGCCTTTATTTGGTGTTGGTAACCAAATGTTGGCTTCGATGGCACTCATTTTGGGTACAGTTATTCTGTTTAAAATGAAGAAAGAAAAATATGTTTGGGTGACCATCATCCCAACAATTTTCTTGTTCATAACCTGTATGACCGCGGGCTGGCAAAAGATTTTCCACGAAAATCCTAAGATTGGTTTCTTAGCACAAGCACATAAGTTCTCTGACGCGATTGCTCGTGGTGAAATATTAAAACCAGCTAAAAGTATTGCTGAAATGCAAAACATTGTGATGTCGAATCAGATTAATGCTGCGCTTTGTGGCTTCTTTATGATTGTTTCGATTGTCATGATTATTGCTTCGATTGGTATTGTGCGCCGTGCTTTAGCAAGCCCTAAACCAACTGTAAATGAAGCGCCTGCTGTATATGCTGATCCGGAAGTGGTCACCCCACGAGGAGAGTAATGATGAATTTTAAATTTGCAAAAAATGGAACTATCATTATTGCGAAAATCATCAAAATGACAGTGCTCTCGCAAAAAGAGCTGTTGCTTTCGCCAAAGAACTGGTCTCGTATTGCGACGCTGTGGCAGCGTTTACAGCAAAGCTTTCGACTGATGGTTGGTGTTCCAGACTACCAAACTTATTTGGAGCACATGAAAGCTCATCATCCTGATTTAACACCAATGGATGCAAAGACTTTCTATCGTCATTGTGTCGATGTGCGCTATCCATCGGCAGGCGGTACTTTGAAGAAATGTCCTTGTTAAGTTGAGCTTAATATTCAGCTAAACAAAACGGTATGTGGTTAAACCATGTACCGTTTTTCTTTTTTTGGAAATGAAAAAAGGTTGCTTAAAGTCTGCTCATTTGTATTTTTTTCAATTGAAAATCACTTGTTTTGCTTTTGAAAAATGAATATTATGCTTTCCATTCTAGGTGTATAGCTCAGTTGGTTAGAGCGCTACGTTGACATCGTAGAGGTCTCCAGTTCGAGTCTGGATATACCTACCAAGATATTAAAATCATATAAACTTGAATAGCTTTGTATGACTTAGAAAAGCCCTAAATTATAATGGTTTAGGGCTTTTTTATTGCTTTATATAAACTAACATAAACTCATATAGCAGATCGATCCTTGTATCATCGTGTGTATCATGGTTCAATTACTGAACTCATGATACAAGCTTGTTTGCCATAATTTGTATGAAAAGAACTGCAATTAAGAAAAGACCCTTATCTGATACGACTTTGGCCAATCTTGAGCCAGAAGATAAAGACTATAGAGAGTTGGATAGTAGTGGTCTGTATTTCCTCGTACAAAAGAAAGGAAATAAATCATGGCAATTAAGATATAAAAAGCCTGATGGCAAGTGGTCGTGGATGGGGCTAGGAGCTTATCCAGCTATTAGTGGAGCATTAGCTAGAAAGAAGGCAAATGAAATATTAAATAAGCTCTCTAATGGTGAGATGATACAAACTAAGGCAGATACAAGAAAACAGGCCAGTGAGCGAGAAGCACTGCTATTTAAAAATCTCATATATGATTGGTTAAATACTAAAGAGCCAAATTGGGGATTCGATACTTTTGATAAGGCAAAGAAATCTATTGAAAGACATATCATTCCTGCTTTTGGAAATAGAGACTTTACTAGTATTTCACCTAAAGAATGGTTTGATTTCCTCCAAGGCCTACAGCGTGATTTAGGTATTTATACTCAAACTGAAAAGCTTACGTCTTATTGTCGTAATGCATATGATTGGGCAAAGTTCCAAGAGAAAATAAAATTTAATCCGTTAGAAGGCATAACAAAACATCTTGATAAAAATCAGGGCGGGAATATGAAGTTTGTCGATATTGATGAATTTCCTGCTTTGATTAGAGCAATCAGAAGTTATCCTAAACGAGATAAAGCAATTGGTTTGGAATTATTTGCTTTATTGTTTCCGCGTCCTGTCGAATTAAGATATGCCACTTGGGATCAATTTGATCTTGATAAAGCTGTGTGGATCAAGCCAGCTGTAATCATGAAAAAAGATATTCCTCATGCTGTACCTTTACCTCGACAGGCTATAGTACTTTTAAAAGAATTATTAACTTATAAAACTGAATCTAATTTTCTTTTCCCTGGAAGAGGAAGCTTAAGCGAACCTGTTTCAGACAATACATTTAATACAGCATTGAATCGATTGGGATATAAAGATAGACAAAATCCTCATGGCTTTAGACACATTGCCAGTACTCAGCTAAACAATAGATTTAGTGATAAAGAGCAGGTAGTAGAAGCCACACTGGCACATTTAAAGAAAGGTGTTAAAGGTGTCTATGACAAAGGAGCTCACTTTGAAGAGCGTGTAGTTATGATGCAGTGGTGGGCAGATGAAATTGATAGGATAGTTGAAAATGGCTAAAGACTGGATGTTCAAAGGTTTGTCTGGTGATGTTACATCTGAGGACGAAATAAGTACTTGCATAAATCAAGGCAAATTCATGATCGAAATTGCTGAAAAAATAAAAAATAATGAGTTGTTAACTGAGTGGGAAAGGGAGTGGGCTGTAGGTATTGTGGCGGCTAGAGGTAAGGATCAAATAATAAATCCTACAAAATATATTTCTAAAGATGAGAATGGAGCTCCAGCAGATCCTAGGAGATATGAAGCGGTTCTTAGATATTATTGCTATCTAAAAATTCTAAAGGTTCAAAGACGAGCAATTGAATTAGTTTGTTATTCATACGAAGGTATTACATCAGATAATTTAAAAAGTTGGATAAAACAAGAGAAAGAAGCGGGTCATCCAATTAAAAAACAAGCAGATAATAGAATTATTAAAAATCCAGAAAGTATAATTATTAGTTATGAAAAAATTAAAGGGAAAAAGTAAAAAAAGTTTTTCCCTATTTTCAAAGCCTACCATGTGAATAATTAAGTACATCCCTGTTAATTTTGAAAGGATGTATTTAGATGAAAAATAAAATTAATCAAACCAGAAAAATCACTTCAGGTTCAGTAAAGTCACATCATAAAACGCTTTTACACGCGCTAAATTTAATTTTGAATATCATTCGTCTTTTGCTTGAAATCATCAATATTTTATTTCTGTAGATCTAAAACTAGTGCGCGACACGATTAGACGTATTACTTGGCTTTATATGTTCTTATTTAGACTTTTATCACTTATATTTAATTTGCTAAGTCTAGGTTAGCTCCCGAAAGTCAGATACCCAATCTGATTGGCTTAGCTCTTTCAAAATGGGAATTTTGTGCTGTGGGAGGCATTATGGGATTGTTTTCTGAAAAAGAAAAATCTATAGAAGAGAATTATTTAAGAGTTATAGATGTATTGGAAAATCTTCTTGAAAAATCCGACGATGGTTGGTATGAGGTTGGACATTTTTTAAAAAGTAGTTCAATTGAGTCTATTACTACATATGCACACTCATTTGATGTTGTGCCGGAAGTAGTTATACATGATCAAGTTAAGGTTGAGCATGCATATGAAGAAAAATATAGTATGAGGCTATTAAAAGATGCCTTATTAGCATTTATTTTTAATAATTGTGAGGATCTTGATGGAGATAATTTAGAAAATAAAATTATTGCAGAATGTGAACTTACACAGAAATTCAAAAAATTTCTTTGGTTGAAAAGTGATATTGAAAAATTACCAGAATTTGAAATATTAGATATTTATGAATCCAAAAATACTAAGAATTTAATTAATAAAAAAGCAAAAAATAGTTTGAAAGATTCCATCTATAACGAAGATAAAAAATATAAAGAATTGATATTTTGTGTAGAGGAATTCTGTGAACAATATAATCAAACTATAAATATTTTTGCAAAATTTCTAAAACAGCGAAAATTTTACAAGCATTGTGATGTTTATATCCGCATTGGGGATGGAGAATTTATTAGGTTAAATAAACTTAATAGTGAAAAAGCTATACTATTTATTTTAGATTTCTTGGATAACCCAAAATTTAAAAACCCAGATTTAGGATTTGGTACTGACTTCTTTGAATTAATGCATATTCTAATTAATAAAGATGACTTGTATTATTTTCCACCTTTGCAAGATATGCATGTTGATCTAAAAATGGGTGATACAATATTTGAAAACCTTAAATTTGGTAGTATAAATCAGAGAAAACTGGAAATTGCTACAGATTATCATCTCCAGGAATCTAAAAAAAATTCTGAGGAATATTGGGAGTATTTAAAAAACATAGATAGCCAAGAAGTGCCTTTTATAGAGGTTCCTGAAACTGATTTTAAAGTCCATCCTTCTTTCGATCCTAATTATCCAAATTATGCTCCCGAACTACAAATAGCTATCGAGGCTTGGGAAGCAAAATATTTACATAATGAATATCCTCATCAAGAGCATACTCCAGCTATAACTAATATTCTAAAGAATCGAGACATTACCCAAACAAATTTAGTTAAAAGAATTTGTGCAATCACTAATCCAAAAAAGTGATTTAATATAAATACTTACTATGAGGTGGCACCTTAAGGTATTACCTTTTTTTATAGAGGTGTCACTTGTATGTCACCTTATTTGATTTGCTTCACTAGCTCCATCAAACACAACTGTATGGAGCTAAATAAATGCAACCAATTCGAGTTACATATAACCAAGCATGTGAGTTGTTAAGTATTAAGCGCAATGCTTTACGTGAACTCACTATAAATGATCCAACTTTTCCTAAAGCTTATAAAGCCGGTACGACTCGTCAGGCACCAGTCTATTTTGATTATGCACAACTAATTGAATGGCATAACAACCAAATCAAAAGCCAAACCAATGCAGAATTGGAGGCTTAACTCATGAATCAATTAGTTAATCCATCAATTCTTAAGATGACTAGTCTGGAAATTTCTGAGTTGGTTCAATCTGAGCATAGAAATGTAAAAGTCTCAATTGAGAGACTTATGCAAAAAGGTGTTATTCGAAATACTCCAATGACGAATTTCGAAAGAATCAATAACTTAGGGCTTACTTCTAAAGTTGGTGTATATATTTTTGAAGGTGAGCAAGGTAAACGAGACAGCATCATTGTAGTGGCTCAGCTTTGTCCGGAGTTTACGGCGCAGTTAGTCGATCGCTGGCAAGAACTTGAATATAAGGTTAAGGATGAAGTGGTGGTAGATATTTCTAACCCTCATGCTTTACGCCGTGCTCTTTTGGACTATACAGAGCAAGTAATTCATCTTGAAACTCAGAATCAGTCTTTAGAAAGAACGATTGACACTATTACTCAAACACCCACAGGTGTGAAGTTTCAGCAAGCATGCAAAATCTTAAATATTAAAAGAGAAGTATTGGCCAACTGGCTACGTAAACATGGATGGGATCGCAAGCTTAATGGGGTACGTTCTTCAACTTACTACAGCCAGGAGCGTGGTTATTGCGAAACAAAATATGAGGAAGTGGCTCGGATTCGACCTAATGGTGATCCATATACCTTTACCAAAATAGAGTTCTTCATCCTACCTAAGGGTATGAACGTTCTGGCTAAAAATTTTGGTAAGGGGGCTTAAGATGAAGAGTTTTGTTTTAGCTTCATTTGCTCCGCTTACTGAAGAAGACGATACGGCTGATTTGGTTGTGAATAATCAAGCCATGAAGTTTATTGAAATGTTCGCCATAAATGGCGAGCTTCAGGAGGTTAAAGATAGTCGAGATTTATTATTGCAAAACCCTTCTGTGCAGGATGTCTTAGTCCTGCACGCTGGCAGCCTTCATGGATTACTCACCAGTATTATGGGAGAGCTACCTTATGGAAAAGCATAAGAATCTGTTACCCATATTTTTAACAATACTTCTTGCAAGCTGTCATGTGCCTAGTTATGCTAAGGACGTTCATCAGAAAGCAGATGAACTAACCTTGGCCGGTTATCAAAGTAACACAAGCGCACAGTCCGCTTATCGGGCTTTTTTTGTGCGTAAAATCTCTATGCACCTGCATGTTATGGCGGGGCTGGAGAGGGACACCTTCGGGTGTGCAGGTTTCTTGTGTTGCCTGTCGGCCAACCCTTTTCAGCTTCGCCACCCTCACTTGGCCGTGAATGGTGAAGCTCCTGTACAACACAAGGAGTGCATTCATAATGCCTAATAACAACTCGTCTTCAAAAAAATCTCATATAGAGCTTGCTATAAAAACTTATGACGCTAGTGATGTGTCTGAAGGTTATGCATTGGCATATGAACAGGTTGCTGACCTCGCCGTAATGCTTGATTCCATTCGTAGTAAATATGAAAAAACAGCAGAGTACCTGCAACAAGTCTATAGCGTGCCAGAAAGTGTATTTAAAGATTTAAAACGTCTTTTGAGTATTACAGATAGCATGATTGATGAAAATCTGGAGTTTTCCAAAGCACAAGAAGATCAGTTTCAAAAAGAATATGAGGAGTCACAAGCATGACTAAACGTGACACCTCAAACATGACCCCAACTGAAGTTTTGGCTCATTGTCAGATATATACACCTCAGCAACCTGAATATCTTCAGCATAAAATTATCCAGCGTTTTGGTGGACCAAATCAGTCTATCTATATTGATAAAAATAGAGTTGAGATAGATAACCTTGAATACTCTAGTCCCTTAGTTTTACCGATCTATAACGGCGAATTAAGTGTTGTTCAATGCGCCGTTATGGAAAGTGGAAAAACTATTTCTGTCTTTCCTGATGGATTGGCAAGTGGATTTGCTTGTTATGGTGAACTACAGCATGACAAGCCTGTAATTATTACTTATAGCCTTGAGTCTTTCTTTAAGATTGCTTCTAGTGGATTATCTGTAGTTCTGGTCGTACTCAATAACTTATGTACTTCACGCTTAGCAAAAACGCTTAAAGCTTTCGATTTTGAGCAGATTCAGTTTGTCATCAATCAATTGGCACAAGCTGGATTTAAAAAGCTTTATCTACCTGTACGACCTGAATATTTTAAAAATGATGCCTTCCAGAAGCTCGAGCAGAATACTTGTGTCCGCTTAATTAACCAATACCAGAAAATTGATGAGAATGAGTTTCTAATTGAGCTCACTAAAGATGAAGATCCGGAAGAAGTTTCTGCATTTTTAAAAGAAGCCATTGCCAGACTTCCTCATACTGAACCTTTACCCAAAGGTCACTTGTCCAAACCATTTAAATGGGGTGATGGACGATTTCATCTTTTAGATTCTGGATTATATTTTTTAGAAACGAATAACAAGGGAGATGACTATAAAAGATATATCTCTAGTCCAATTAAAGTCGTTGCTTTGACTCGAGATAATTCTAGTACCTCATGGGGACGGTTGCTCGAATGGTACGATCCGGATGGTATTAAACACCTACAAGCCGTGTCTATGGAGTTCTTCCAATCTGACGGCGTAGAACTACGCAAAGCACTCTCCTATCAGGGTATGACAATCGCACCAGATGCCAAAGCAAGAAGTCTGTTGCAAAGTTATTTAATGAGTTATCCAGTCGAGCAAAGGGCTTTATGTGTTGATCGTGTGGGCTGGCATGATGAAGTATATGTGTTACCTCATTGTGAAGTTGGCCAAAGTAAAGATAACGATTTAATTGTCTATCAGGCTATTCACGGTTTAGATAATCGCTATCAAAGCAACGGCACATTAATTCAATGGAGAGAAGAGGTATCTAAACTCGCACAGAACCATAGCAAGCTAGTATGTGCCATTAGCACGGCGTTTGCTGGCCAGCTTTTAGGTCCACTTGAACAACAGAATGGAGCAGGCGTTCACTTTGTTGGGAAGTCGTCTAAAGGTAAATCAACGGCATTATTTTTAGGTTGTAGTGTATGGGGTAAACCAAGCCGTTTTTATCGTACATGGAGAGCTACCGGTAATGCACTAGAGCATACAGCTTATATGCACAATGATAGCTTTTTGGCTTTAGATGAAATTGGGGAAATTGCTAACCCGAAAGAGTTAGGCAACATTGTGTATATGCTGGCCAATGGATTGGGTAAGGCTCGTTTAAACAAGCAAATCACAGCTAAGCCTGCTTTTAACTGGAAGCTCATCTTTCTGTCCAGTGGAGAAGAGGGCTTAAAAGACATTATGGCTAAGCATGGTCAAAAGGCCAAACTGGGGCAAGAGATCCGCTTAATTGATATTGATGTAGATCAGTCAGAGTATGGTGTGTTTGACAGTATTGATTTTGCTTCAGATGGTGCGATGCAATCTAGAATGTTAGTAGAGCATTCGAATATGTATTACGGCGAAGCAGGTATAGCGTGGCTTGAATATCTCTGTAGCGATAAACATGAAATTATTAAACAAGCTCGACAGTTATGGGAACAATATCGAGAGCCACTGATTGATGGTCATTCAGAAGGACATATTATTCGTGTAGCCAATACATTCGCTTTGATTGCTACTGCTGGTGAACTGGCGACACAAGCTGGAATAACAGGATGGGAAAGTGGAGCAGCATTTAGTGCCATACAAGCTGTTTTTGAACAATGGTTAGGTAGCTTTGATCGGGTTGGCAACTATGAAGATATGGAAATTCTGGCTCAGATTAAAGCTTTCTTTGAAGCACATGGTAATAGCCGTTTTGAAGGTATGACACCAGATGCGGAACATCTAGATAAAGTTATTAATCGAGTAGGTTACTGGAAGATTGAGAACGGCGAAAAGAAATATCTGGTCTATCCGGAACAGTTCAAAAAAGAGCTTTGCAAGGGATTAAATCCTAAACGTGTAGGCAAGTTACTTATACAACGTGGATGGCTGGATCATCTCAATAATGGCAAGTCTACAAAGCTCACTCGAGGCATTGATGGTATGCCTAAAGCTATTCCCATGTATGTATTTAATGAAAAGGTACTCACAGATGATCTGGATGAACTCTAGAAATGACGAAAAAACTGAGGTTACAAAGGTTACTGAGGTTACAGCCTTATGAGATAAGGCTTTCAGGGTGTAACCTTTTAGAAAGGTGAAAAGGTTACAGATTTCTGAGGTTACATAGATTTATCTAATTCATTAATACGTGGGCAATAAAATGACAATGAGTAAGAAAGAGTTTTTGAGGATGCTTGAGCAGCAAGAAGGATGCACCGTGAATGGTTGGAAGTCTCTTAAGAAAGAGATTCCACCATATGGCCAATCTATTATTACGTTAGGTAAAGATGACGAAGGGTATTTCTATCACACCAATAAGGAGTTCCTGAAAGGGGATGAAGAAATCCTTATTGGTATGGGTGTAACTGATTGGCAGTTTCTATAATCCTCAATGAAATTTCAATAACCTTATTACTATAGTTAATGTCTTATGGAGAACAACTAAAAGAGTTTAATTTGTCAAAGAGAGATTGGTCGTAATATAGGTCAAAATTATCCATAAAACTTATATTCGGATTTTTTTTGCCCTTCAATAATTTCTATTATTGCAGTCTCTTTCCACGCTATTGCGAGGTCAGGAAACATATTCTCTCCATAATATTGAAGTTGTGTTCGACCTGAATATATTCCGCCAAATGTAAAAGAAGAAGGCATTATCATTTCTTCTATTCCAGTTTTCCCTTTTTGTATAATAAAACCATTAGATTTAATGAATATAGGTGAGCCAGACATACCTGTTTTAGTTGTAGCTGTATCGATTAAATATTTGGGTAATTTATCTATATCAACAATAAGCTCTGATGCCACACTTCCTCGTTTCCAAATAGGTAATTGCCCTCCACCTACTAAACCTAAAGGATAGCCAAGTAAAAATGCATCCATACCTGTAAGTATTTGAAAATCAAATAACTGCAAACTCTTACAATTTACAGGAACCGCTGCAATACTTTTATCTTTTAATGATTGAATAGTCTCTTCTAAAGGAATGGCAACTACATCAACTTTGCAGCCATGTATTGGATGTTCATACCAAATAGGAACATTATCCTCATCATTTCTGTCGTATAAATCAAGGATATATGTCTTATCCCAAAAAACAGCTGAATCACCATTGTCCATTTGTGTAGAGTAATGCAAATATAAGCTTAAAGAATGTGGTAAAGCTGAATCTTGATTAAGAGGTTGGTTGGTGAGGGCGTTTTTTCCCGTAATATTATGCCAGTTGGTAACTAAATATATTTGATCTTTAAAATCGTAAAAAAAAGCTGTTGCTGTACCTAATATCAAGTTATCCCCAGTTTCATAATTTTTTCCTAACATTTCAATTTTGAATGATGAAAGACTTAATGGATTAATCATTTTAGAAGCTCGTTAATAATCTATTTATTTCAGTTAAATATTAATTAATATCAAATTGTTGATTCAACTAAAATTTTGCAAAACACCAGTCAGCTAAAAATCTACCTAAATAGTCCTCAATTCTTTGTATCTAAAGAGCTACATCAATTGTTCTTAAGAGTGTTTTGTCTAGCTACGTCTAGCAAAAAGTAGTCTTACGGCGCTATGTCTTTGAATAATAATGAAATAGGTTCTAGTCTATATAGCACAGGCATTACGTCTTTTTTTGAAAATACCATTTCGTAAGACTAAATTGTGATGCTTTTACTTTTAAGGTGCGCCGAGATAGATGCTTATATTGAATTGCTGGTATTCTATTTTTTGGTGATTAAATAGTTTTTTTGTAGAGGGAATATTGATATAAGTCATATTTTAGGTTGTCTAAAGTTGCTTTATATTTTTCTTCAGCATTAAAGAAATCAGTTAGATTGATTGGTTCATTTTGATGATAAAATTTGGCAATAAATTTGTAATCAGCTATAAACTCTTTGATTATATTTAAAGTTTCTTGATCTGTATTTTTAAACTTTATCAATTCTAAGCTTTTAATAATTTCTAAATTTGCTGTTCTAAAATTAATAAAATGTTCTTCAGGGAAATCTACAGGGTTCTTCTCATGCATGGCCATTTTTAAGATATCAGAGAAGACAATGCTAAAAGTAGTTTTAGCATTTTCAATATTTTTAAAAAGTCCTTTTGCTTCATTAGCAATAACTTCGCTGCCTTTTTGATTTTTCCACTGAAAGAAAATCCAAAGTGCTACACCCGCACCAATGAAAGTAGCTGCTGCAGACAATAGGCTGGCAAATATGCCCCAATCAAAAACACATAGATCCATAGTAACTCCAGATAATAAAGAATGAAATTAGCTTACATTATTTTCTTATCTTATTGTTTTAAGGGGTTAATCCAAAATTGGATTTAAATATTGATCTGATTCATTAAGTGGTGGGGCAGGCTAGTATTACAAATGGCATCCTAGCATAGAAAGATATGAGCAATCTTGTTTAGATTTAAAATGCGGTCACGTCCTCAATTGGTGCTATATGAGTGGTTAAGTTGATCATGCAGGTACAGGGTAGCAGCTGTATAGGATTCAAGAATGGCGTGTGATAAGGGGGTAGATTAAGCTTGTAACAAGGTTAAATGGTCTTAAAACTTCTTGTAAGAGTTGATAATTGACTAAAATTGCGTTTTTACAGCATTTAGCATGTCACCAAGTCGCGGCGGAGAGATAGCACTATGGATAATATGTTTAATCTATTGTCTGAATAGTCATTTTGATGACCATGTGGGGGCATTTCAAATGCCACTCCGCAAAACCAAAATCTAGCTTTTCGAATCGCAAATCCATTGCGGAACTGAAAGCCTTGTATATAAGTCATTACAAGGGAAAAGCGCAAAACGCTTGATTTCCTATAGGTTATATTAATTTAAGGGGATTGCAGTGTGCGGGGAAATGGAAAGACGATGGCTATATGGAATAGATTAGGAAGTGATAGTGGGTGTGCTGATATGTTGCAGTTGCTTTGATACTTATAACTCCTCCGTTTAAAGGAGCTTATATTTTTCATTCAAATCGACACATGGCCATTAATATGTTTATACCATCGACATATACAAGGACTCATGTTCGTTTTTCTAATTTTTATCGACATATTTATCTAGTCATGTTTATTGCATCGACATGACTCCAATCACATGTCGATTTTTATAAAAAATATCGACATGAAGGGCATCTTATGTTTATCCTATCGACATAAGCTAAAAGTTATGTCGATTTTTCTTATAGGAATCGACACAAAATGAGATAATTGTAATGAGTCAATGGCAAGCAGATCAACCATATAATACTTTACCCTTTCTTCCTCCATCACAAGACGTAGAAAATAGAGCGGTATTAAAATTATGTATTGAAGCTAGATCGGCGCTAGCTGAATTAAAACAAGCTGGGGAGTTAATTCCGAATCAAACGATTCTAATAAATATTATTCCACTCTTAGAAGCAAAAGATAGCTCAGAAATCGAAAATATTGTCACAACCACAGACAAACTATTTCAGCATGCACAGGGCAATGATGAACATGCTGACCATGCAACTAAAGAAGCTTTAAGGTATAGAACTGCATTGTATAAAGGGGTTCAATCAATTAAAGAAAGACCGCTATGTACAGGCACAACTATTGAGATATGCCAAACTATTAAAGGCGTGGATTTAGGTATTAGAGCAACCACAGGTACAGCATTAAAGAATAGTTATACAGGAGAAATTATTTATACCCCTCCAGCAGGTGAAGATGTAATTCGGACATTATTATCAGATTGGGAAAAATTTATTCATTACAATGAAGAACTAGACCCCTTAGTTAAAATGGCTATAGCCCATTATCAGTTCGAGGCAATTCACCCTTTTATTGATGGGAATGGTCGTACAGGAAGAATTTTAAATATTCTCTACCTTATGGATTGCAACTTATTAAGCTTACCTATTCTTTATCTAAGTCGATTCATTATTCAAAATAAATCACAATATTATGAGTTGTTACTCAATGTAACCAAAGAAGGCGATTGGCGTTCTTGGGTAATGTTTATGCTACAAGCAGTAAAGAACACCAGTGAATGGACTATATCTAAAATTACTGCCATCAAAAGCCTGCATGAGCATACAATTGAATATATAAGAACTCATGCAGATAAAATTTATACTCGTGAGCTAGTTGATACTATTTTTGAGCAACCATACAGTCGTATATCTAACCTGGTTGATAAAAATATAGCTAAGCGTCAAGCAGCATCAACATACTTAAAAAAACTTGTAGAAATTGATGTATTACATGAATTACAGCTAGGCAAAGAAAAGCTTTTTATTCACCCTAAGCTATTACGATTGTTACAAGATGATAGTAACCAATTTATCCCATATGAATAAACAAAAGCCTCCTTCATAGGAGGCTTGTTATTGGCTGATTGAACATAAAAAAATTACTTTTTAGTTCGATAAAACCTTTAACATTTAACTGTACTCATATAGCCATAACACACTAAAAAAATAATTCAATTGTTTTGACATTTTGATCGACAAAAACACTGTTAATTTAGCTATAAAAGATAGCTTAAATTTAGGTTTACGACATGTAATCACATTAAGCACTAAATCCTATTCAAAGCCATGTACAGAGATGATTTAGCCCTTTTTGATAAATCACCATTCTGTCAATCTAAAAAGATGCATTTCGTCTAGCTACGTCTAGCAAAAATTAGTCTTACGGCGCTATATCTTTGAATGCCAGTAAAATAGGTTATAACCTATATAGCACAAGCTTTACGCCTTTTCCGGCAAATACCATCTCAAGACTACGTAAGAGTAAATAACTACAAATTCATTTTTAGATTTTGTATGACTACGTATAACAAAAGTGAAAACTTTAACTCGAAATCACTTCTCATTTCCTTGATGGCCAACTTATAGAGAGATCATAAAATTGCTCTCAAAGGTCCATGAATAATACATCTCATCTATTTTTGATAATTGAAATTTCATCAAGGGACATCAAGGAAACTCTCATTTTTTACTTATACAAAGTGCTTGCGATTTACCTTGACAGGCTACTCTCCAAAAGCTAACTAGTTTTCATTTAAATCTCTTATATACCAATGGTTACAGACTATTTTTAAGTGTTTTTAAAAATTGAATTTCGTCAAGGTACATCAAGGAAGCTTCTACTTTTTACTATATCTGATGATTACAATTTAGGTTGACAGCCTATCTCCTAAAAACATACTAATTTTTATTTAAATTATTTATATAACAAAGCCTTATGTTGTTTTTAATAACTTTTATAAGTTGAGTTTCGTCAACCTACGTCAACCTAAATTTGAATGGCATGTCAAAGTTTAATATTTAATTATTTATCCAGTAATAGAGCTTTTACCTGTACAGTAATTTTTTATCAAATAATCTCTTTGCTAGGCAGTGCAATGGTTTCGGCTCTTTTATAATTTTCATTTCGTACAGCTTCGTACAACAAAAAAACATAATTTATATGCAATTCTGTCTAAGTACGTCTAAGTAAATTTTGCTTTACGGCGATTTATATAAAATAGGCTATAACCTATGTGTGATAAGGGCTCTAGCTTTTTTCAATTATTCATCTCGTAAAGCTACGTAAAGCAAAAATATGATTTTTATTCAATTCTATCTAAGTACATCTAAGTAATTACTTGGACGACTCAGCTATGGATCATAATCTAAAATTCTCTATAAGCTATGTGTAGCAATTGATACAGCAGATTTCTAGAAAATATACTTATCTAAATCTGTCCAAGTACGTCCAAGTAAATTTTGCTTTACGGCGATTTATATAAAATACGCCGTATCCTATATATCATAAGGGTTTTAGCTTTTTTCAATTATTCGTTTCGTAAAACTAGGTAAAACAAAAACTAATTTTGTTGGACGACATTTATGCTTAATTTACCTAAAAACTATATATAGAAAGGCTTTGAGTAAGTTTTGCAAGTTTGAGTTTGTCAAACTACGTCAAACAAAAAATTATTTTTTATTGATTAAAATTTTAATTCTTCAAGAGCAACTTGTAATAGGTTTCACTTCATTAATAAAATTCAAATGAGAAAAACTCATGGATTGAATACTTTTACTCACTTTTTATTAAAATATATTTATGAGATTTTATGGGCTTTACAGGGAGGTGCATCAACACTGTATAGGTAGGCCTTATACATTAGGAAAAGTCATGGTTTATTTAATATTGCCATGTTCAAAAACTGAATTTCGTAGTAAATAGCTTGGTAAAAGAACTCGAATTGGAAAAGAGTTTCTACGGAAATAGGACAAATTAGGAGTGTCCATGAAGATTAAGCCATTACCCCCAATGAATAGCTTGATTGTGTTTGAGGCAGCCGCACGCCACCTTAGTTTTACACAAGCAGCAAATGAATTAAATGTTACTCAAGGAGCGATAAGTCGCCAAGTTCGACAATTGGAAGAGTATCTAGGTAAAGAATTATTTATTCGAGCAAATCGCAATATTTCTTTAACGCCCATGGGCTTGCAATATTACCAAACGATTTATAGTGCTTTATTAAATGTTGCACAAGCAACGGCTGAAATTAAGAAATGGCAAGGTGAACATCAAATAACCGTTGCAACTACAAATGCAATGGCTGCTCTTTGGTTGTTACCTAAAGTGGCTACTTTTCAGCAAAATAACGAAGGTGTGGATCTAAGAATATTAACGACAGAGAATATCTTGGATTTACAGAAAATGGATTTTGATTTAGCTTTATTTTACTGTCGAAAACCTCCTGCTGGAATGAAAGTCACAACGTTATTCCCAGAAGAAGTATTTCCTGTTTGTAGCCCAAATTATCTTGCTCAATTTAAGGAAAATAGCACTCCAGAAGAAATCTTCGGTAAGGCTTTGCTTTATCTAGATGACTCCCAAAAGGATTGGATTACATGGGCAGAATGGTTCCAAGCAGTAAATTATCCTGTAGTAAAACCTAAAAATAGAGTCAATATTAATAACTATCCAATGTTGCTCCAAGCTGCAATTAATGGTCAGGGAGTGGCATTAGCATGGGGATCTTTAATTGATGATTATTTGAAGAATGGTTCTCTTGTTCGCCCTGTTGAAACCGTATTACGTACCGAAGCAAATTTTAGTATGTTAGAACCCTCAGACCGAGGAGTTATTCCATCGAGTGTGAAACATTTTCGCAGTTGGTTATTAGAGCAATTGCCAGGGCAAGTAGGGCAAAAGGGATTAAATTAGTACTATTAAAATTATAAAAACAGGGCTCAATTCGAGCCCTGTTTTTTTATATGTAAAACTAACTTTTTATAACTAGTGGAGTTTTTGTTTCTTCCACTGGTTTTTCAATGGGGGTTTTACAGGAATCAGGGCGTACATGTTCAGGCATCATGACCCAAGCTTGTGGATCTTGACGAAGACTTTTCATTAAAGAAATACACATAATGGCAAGTAGTATTGATATTGGAAAACCAGCAATTACACAGGCTGTTTTAATGGCAGATAGACCACCAGCCAAAAGCAAGCCCCCACTAATAAGCGGAATAATCACTGCCCAAACCAAACGAATTCCTACAGATGGATTGGTTGAACCATTGGTATCTAGAAAACATAAAACTAAAGCACCTGAGTTAGCGATAGTAATAATGTGGATAGACAACAATAGGCATAATAGTGCGCTTAAGAAAATCGTAACTGTATGATTCGTTGAGATATGATCAAAGAATACAAACACAGCACGAGCAGGGTCTTCTTTGGTCGCTTCAGCGATTGTAACTTCATGAGGCTTGACTTTTTCTGCTTGTACAATCTGAGTATTACTGACTACAACTTCATGAGCTGGTGGCTGATGATTAGCTTTTTCAATTTTAAGAGCAGCGCCACCAAAAGCTGCAATCCAAATAAAGGTGAGTAAAGTAGGGGCGGCAAGTGAGCCAAGAATGACTTCACGAATAGTGCGTCCGCGTGAAATGCGAGCAATAAATAATCCTACAAAAGGTGCCCAAGTCATCCACCACGGCCAGTAGTAAGCAGTCCACCAACTTTGCCAACCTGAATCTTTTTGAGCATCACTCCATAAACTCATACCTACAATATTTTGTAAGTAATCCCCAAGTCCTTCAAAGAAAGTATTAAAAATATAACGAGTTGAACCAATCACAATAACTGCAATGACAAGAACATAGGATAAGACCATGTTCCCTTCAGCAATAATTTTAAAGCCTTTACTGATCGCGGATAATAAAGATAGGGTTGCTAAAACACCGAGTACAAGAACCAAAACTAACTGAATTTTAACGTCAATATTGACACCAAATGTATGATTTAGACCAACATTAAGTTCAAGAATTCCCATGCTAATAGCTTGAGAAACACCAAATGCCGTTAAAACGATCGTGATAATATCAACGACGTTGCCGATAGAACCATAAATTTTGTCACCAATTAAAGGATGTAATACTGATCGACAAGCCAAAGGTAGGTCTTTACGGTAAGCAAAATAACCTAAAGCAACAGCAGATAAGCAAAATAGCCCCCATGGGTGAAGCCCCCAATGGAAAAAGGTGAGTTGCATTGCCATTCGAGCTGATTCATCTGAAAGGCCTTGCGTAAACGGATTGCTTGCATAGTGAGTGATTGGTTCTGCAACCGACCAGAACATCAGTCCAATTCCCATACCACAAGAGAAAAGCATACAAATCCATGCAATATTACTATATTCGGGCTTTTCATCGTCTTTTCCGAGTCTAATATGCCCATATCGACTCATGCATAAATAAATCAAAAAACCTAATAAAAAAGTAGCTAAAAATAGGAGATACCATTTTGCATTTTGCAATAAAACATCTGAGATAATTTGAAAGTATTCACCAGCCTGTTTTTCTTTAAAAATACAAAATGCAATAAAAATAAAAAGTAATAACTTCGAGACAATCATTACTGTTGGGTTGAGTCCTGTAAGGGCTCCTGATGTATTGCGCATAAATCCTCCTTGGATGCGTAGCAGTTAACTACCTGTTAACCGTTGTATGCGAATAGCAAAAGAGTAGTGATGAGCATAAAGATTGCTCAACCGATTTATTCTCATCTATAGGTGAGTTTTAGTCATAGGTCATTCCTTGTACCTAATACATTTAAAAATTTTCGAAGGGGGGATACGTTTTAGGATGCATGATAAAAACTCATCAATACCCCTCTAAAAAGTCGTTTGTCTGTCGCCATTAGGTTTTACACAATCTGTAAAGAAATCGCAGAGAGTGCAAATCATCTCAACGCAGGGAGTTCTGCGTTAGTTTTAAATATATGGAGATCCTCAGATGAATATTCGAGTTAGCCAGCAATTAATTACGGTTCAGCAAGTCGATAATGTTTTAAACCCTATTACTGAATCAAATGGTATGCCAAATTTAGCATACACCAGTAGCGAATATTTTAATTTTGAACGTGACAATATTTTAAGTAAAACATGGGTGTGTGTTGGTTTTGCTTCTGATTTACCTAAAAAGAGCTATGTAAAGCCTGTTAATTTTATGGGTATGCCTTTGGTGATGATGCGCAACCGTGAAGGGGAAATCCAAGTTTTCCATAACGTTTGTAGCCATCGCGGTATGATTTTGGTCCAACAAGAAGGCACTATTGAAGGTGTGATTCGTTGCCAATACCACTCTTGGAGTTATGACTTAAACGGTAACTTAAAAGGTACACCACATATTGGTGGAATTAACCAGCATAAAGATGAACGTTTTAAATGTGAAAAACATGGATTAAAAGCTCTTCGTTCAGCGATCTGGATGGATATGGTGTTCGTAAATATCTCTGGTGATGCACCAACTTTTGAAGAGCATATTGCACCCTTGGTTGAACGTTGGAAGCCTTTCTTGGGTGAAAATGGTTTAGAACTTATTCGCAGTAGCAAAGTAGGTTCAACTTTCGAGTTACCTGTAAAAAGTAATTGGAAACTTACTGTTGAAAACTATTGCGAAGCTTATCACTTACCTTGGGTACACCCAGCGCTAAATACGTATTCAAAACTTGAAGATCATTACAACATCATGTTCGAAGATCGCTTTGCCGGTCAGGGCAGTTATAAATATAACTTGTCAGCTACGGCGGGTACGCATTTACCAAAATTTCCAAGCTGGCCAGAAGATCAATTACGTCATGCTGAATATGTCGCAGTGTTCCCGAACGTATTGTTAGGCATTCAAGCGGATCATGCATTTGCAATGATGATTGATCCAATTGCTCCAGAGCAAACAATTGAGAAATTACGCTTGTATTACGTTGGTGATGAATCACTAGACGCTAAATATGATGCATGCCGTGAAGCAACTTTAGAATCATGGAAAGTTGTATTTGCTGAAGATGTATTTGCGGTTGAAACCATGCAAAAAGGTCGTCATTCACCTGGTTTTGGTGGAGGGGTTTTCTCACCAGAGATGGATTTGCCAACACATTTCTTCCAAAAATGGTTAGCAGCCCAAGCTAAAACGGCATTGGAGGCATAATATGCAACATTACCTCAACTATGTTGATGGCCAATGGCGAGATGCTTCTCGCCAATTGGAAATTATCAACCCGGCAACTGATAAAGCTTTTGCAACAGTTGCCCGCGCAAGCATTGAAGATGCAGATGCCGCGATGGCAGCAGCTCGACGTTGTGTGAATAGCGGCGCTTTAAGTGATATACGTCCTGCAAAACGTACTGCGTGGATGTTAAAAGCAGCAGAGGCAATTCGTGAAATTGCTGAAGAGGGTGCATTAATACTGTGCCGTGAAAATGGCAAAAATGTTGATACAGCTCGTGAAGAATTCGATGAAGCGGCTCGCTATTTTGAATACTACGCGGGTATGGCAGATAAAATTGAAGGGATATCAGTACCTTTAGGTAAGGATTACGTTGATTTTACTTCATATATTCCGATGGGTGTATCAGTTCAAATCGTACCTTGGAACTTTCCTGTCTCGATCTGTGCACGCTCATTAGCACCTGCTTTAGCAGCTGGTAATGCGGTTGTAATTAAGTCACCTGAGGTTTCACCTTTAGGAATGGTTTTGCTCATCAAAGCTATTGAGAAAGCTGGTTTCCCACAAGGTGCAGTGAACTTGCTTTGTGGTAAAGGTTCAGAAGTTGGTACTCATCTGGTTAAGCACCAAGATACGAATCAGATTGTATTTACCGGTTCAGTGCCAACAGGCCAACGCATTTTGAAAGATGCGGCTGAACGTGCCACACCTTCTGTAATGGAGTTAGGTGGTAAGTCAGCGGCCATTGCTTTTTCTGATGTTGATCTTGAGCAATTACTACGTAGCGTTAAAGTTGGGATTTTCTATAACTCTGGTCAAGTTTGCTCAGCGATGTCTCGCTTATTAGTGCACCGCAGTCGCTATGAAGAAGTTAAAGCAGCCGTGGTTAATCTTGCAGAGAGCTTAACTGTAGGTATTGGCGAAAGTAATGCCGAACTTACACCTGTCGTGTCTAAAGATCAGCAACAACAAATCCTTGCCATGATTGATAAGGCACGTGAAGAAGGTGCCAATGTTTTAACAGGTGGAAAAGCTGCAGATCTAGAAGGTTACTTTGTCCTGCCTACCATTATTGAAGCAAAAGATGATATGTCGATTGCTCAAGAAGAAGTTTTTGGTCCGGTAATGGTAATTATGCCTTTCGATGACGAAGACCAAGCAGTTGCAATCGCAAATGGTACGGACTTTGGACTTGTTGCAGGTGTATTTGGTGAGAATCTGAATCAGACACTACGAGTAGCAAACCGACTTATTGCAGGTCAGGTCTTTATTAACGAATGGTTTGCTGGTGGTATCGAAACACCATGTATTGTCTGTGGCTGGATCTATGATGAAGCTAAAGGCTGGCCTGATGACGGGATAGCACCAGGAACAAAATGGGAAGACATTCCAGATGACTGGATGTGTCCAGAGTGTCAGGTTGGTAAAGCTGACTTCGAAATGCTCGATATTACTGATGTTGAGCTTGAAGAAATTCCGGTAGTAGCTTCAGCTCCAGTGATTGAACCTGTCGTTATTATTGGCAGTGGCCATGCTGGTTATCAAGTGGCTTCAACTTTACGTGCGCAATCTCCAGACTTGTCTATTACCGTATTTACTGCTGATGATGGTGCTTTATATAGCAAACCAGCTTTATCTAATGCTTTAGCATTGGGTAAAGACGGAGACAGTTTAGTTCGTGAGTCTGCTCTTAGTTGGGAACAACGTTTAAATATCCGTGTTTATCCACATACAAAAGTAACTCATATTGACCGTGCCAATAAAAAGCTTCAAACCACTATTGGTGATTATCCTTACGGCAGACTCGTACTCGCGACTGGGGCAACACCAGTTGTTATTCCAATCGATGGTGATTCGACGGCAACACTAAGCGTAAATGATCTAGCAGATTACCGCCGTTTCCGTCAGCAGTTATCAAATAAACAGCATGTCACAATTCTTGGTGATGGCCTCATCGGTTGTGAGTTTGCAAATGATTTAGCTGCACATGGCATCAAAGTCACGGTTGTTGGTCTTGGCAAATGGGCAATGGAACGTCTTATTCCAGAACCTTTAGGTCATGCACTACAAAATGCTCTAAGTCAGTTAGGCGTAGAGTGGAAATTACAAAATAGTATTCGATCTATTCAATCTGCAAATGGTCGTTACCAGTTAACACTCCAAGATGGTCAATCATTTGAAACCGATTTGGTATTAAGTGCAGTTGGCCTGAGACCAAATATTGCACTTGCTCAAGCAGCGGGTCTAGAGATAGCACGCGGTATTTGTACTGGACTTGATCACCGTAGTAGTGATCCAGCAATTTTTGCTTTAGGTGATTGTGCAGAAGTGAACGGCCAGTGGGCACCTTATATCAATCCCATCACGCAAGCATTACCA
>Ga0308161_1001853_pt1 | contig 23902 bp, 19 predicted proteins | sample PhyFR2_FD_201034 | JGI IMG/M metagenome (GOLD analysis project Ga0308161, IMG submission 201034) | Phyllosphere microbial communities from UC Gill Tract Community Farm, Albany, California, United States - DLSLF.R2 | ecosystem: Host-associated > Plants > Phyllosphere > Unclassified | place: USA...
AGACCGCATCCATGGACAATCCTGTTTTCGGCTCCGGCCGCGGGACGCCCATCATGCAGGCGGCATCGTCGTCGAACATCAACGACGTAACCACCAGCAAGCAGAGCGTGAACAACTCCACCGGGCTGGTGGTCATGGCCAGCGACAACGTGGCCAAGCGCTATTGGTTCTCGGACCGTCCCCTGGGCACCACGCCGCCGCCCGCGGGCCAGGCGCCGGTAGCCTCGTTTACCGCCAACCCGACGTCCGGCGCTGCGCCGCTGAACGTCACGTTCACGGATACGTCCACCAATACGCCTACGTCCTGGGCGTGGGACTTCGGTGACGGCGGCACGTCCACCGCGCAGAATCCAGCCCATTCATATGCTGCGGCGGGTACCTACACCGCCAAACTGACGGCCACCAACAGCGCAGGATCGTCCTCTGCAAGCACCACCATCACCGTAGGCACGGCACCGCCGCCCGCAACGGGCGGCATCACGGTGGTGAATTCCAGCACCGCAAACTCCGGGACCGCCGTGACCACGGCGTCGCTGCCGGTACCCGCGGGCACCGCAGCCGGCGACGTGCTGGTGGCCTCCATCACCACGGACCTCAACCCCAACCTGACGGCACCGGCCGGCTGGACCACCATGGTGAATGCGAAGTCAATCAACAGCACGTCAACCTCCGGGGCGCGCGCGTTCGCCTACTACAAGGTGGTAGGTGCCGGGGATCCAGGAACGTACAACTGGACCCTCAGCACCGCTGCCAAGTGGGGCGGCGGCATCACCGCCTACCGCGGCGTCAACAACACCACGCCGCTGGACAGCTCCGTGGTCACCGCCGCTGACACCAGCTACTCGGCCACCAGCATCACGGTGGGCAGCATCACCACTGCCACCAACGGCGCGATGTTGATTGGCGGCGTGGCATGCGACTGCAGCGCCCCTGTAGTCACACCCCCGTCCGGATGGACCGAACGGTGGGAGGCTGCGGCCGGCCAGATCGCCGAGCAGGCGGACAAACCGCAGCCGACGGCGGGCGCCAGCGGAACAGCCACCTGGACCCTCAGTGGCGCCAGGGCGGTGGCCGCCTGGCGGACAGCCCTCAAGCCTGCGGGCTAGTGGAAGCGCATAACTGAATAGACAACTGAATACAGGAGCGGCTCCGGCCCGCCACTACGGCGGACCGGAGCCGCTCCTATTGTGCAGCCGGCGCCCAGAGGCTGGCTCAACCGATCGGGCCGCTCAACGGACGATGGAAAACTGGTCCGTGAATGTGTACCCGGCCGCGGGCACAAAGCGGGCATCCAACCGGGCCTCGGTAATCGACACATCCAGCGTCCCCAGCGCGGGATCCTTGTTTACCCCGGACCACGCAGCAAAATAGCCCGCCTCAGGATCATCAGCCTGGACCTTGTGCCCTCCCAGCCCACCGGTGCCGACGCCCGCAAAGACCGTCCCCTTTCCCTGCGTCACCGGACCCTCGGCGTCGGAAATGCAGGACTCCTCGGTCCGGCCGGGAGTAATCCAGGCGCACTCGCCGCCCACCGCCAGCTGGTGGCTGCGCTGGTACACGTGCTCGTGCGCCGTCAGCACAAGGTCAACGTTCTTGCTGACCAGGAGGTTGGTGATCTCCTGCCCCGCGACGCAGCCGTATTTGCCCAGGCTGAAGCAGGGCGCATGCATGGCCACCACGGTCCAGCGGATGCCGGCGCCACGGGCACCGTCGATGGCGTCCTCAGTCCATTTCCAGCGATCGCTCCCGCCGGAATAGTCCAGTTCCTTGCCGTCCTGGAACTCCAGCCCGGGGGAAATCAGGATGATCCGGGCCAGCGGGCGGTCCTGCGGCACGTCCACGTACCACTGGACGCCATACTCGCCCTGGAGGCCGGGCAGCCTGTTGGGAAGACATTTTGTGAAATTTACAATATCTCCGTCCTTGCCGTCACTTTCGTGGTTGCCGGTAATTAATTGAAACGGAAAATCAGCACCGAGCTTTTTGATTACCATGCTGCAGAATTCCCGCTCTGCACCGGCCTTATAGGAGAAATCGCCCAAGGCAATGTTGAAGTCAGGTTTCAGACTTGCAACGACATCCAGCACCGAACGCGCTCCCGAACCCATTCCCATGTCGCCCGAGGCCGTGAAGTGCACTGTTTCTGCAGAAGGTTTCGGCTGTTCCTGGCACCCGGGAAGGCTCGTACAGAGCAACGCAGCGAGGGCTGCAACCTCCAGAAACCTGCGGGAGAATCCCATTGACCGTCCCAGCATCGAAGCATTTCCAGGCCGTACGAATCGGAGTTTAGCCGCCAGAGCCAGCCCGCGGCGAGGGACCTTTGGCCCCAATAATGGCCATAAAATCCTAGGCTGCACGCCCGGTCGGTCTAAGGGTCAAATCTTGATGGAAACCAGCGGAAATAATGTGGTGCAGTTGTTTATTGGAGCGTTATATTCACCTTGTATCGGCTGATGCCTGCGCTGGGGAGTCGGGGGGCCGGGGTGTGCTATTTGTTGTGCAGGAAGCGGTCTCCTTCTTCGATGAATGGGGACACCATGGCGCTTGTGGGCCGCAGCAAAGAACTTGACCGAATTGTTTCCGTAATCCGTGGGCCCAAAGAATCTGCTTTGGCAGTAGCCGGTCCCAGGGGGGCCGGCAAAACCGCCCTCCTGTCAGAGATTCCAGCCCTCTCCGATTATCGGACCGTATTCGTGGCGGCAACGGCGGCTGAATCTGACTGGCCGTTGTCCGGCGTTACCGCGCTCCTCAATGACATGGATGACCCTGTCTTGAAGGGCATCGCCGACGAGCTCCGAAGGGATGCAGCCGGGACCATAGGTGTCCCGGTGCTCTCCAGCATGTTGCTCAACGGCCTTCACAGGCGATCGTCGTCACGGACCATCATTGTTATTGATGACGCAGACCAGCTGGACCCCAGCAGCCAGGCGGTGATCGGGTTCCTGGCCCGGCGACTCATTGGTACGGAAATCAACATGTTTGTCGGGGTGCGGGACCTCCTCCCGGAAAGCCCCTTCAGCGGCCTGCCCGCAATTCGTCTCGGCCCACTCAGCTATAGCGATACAGTACGGATGCTGGAGAGCGTGGCACCGAAGCAGACCACGACGGCGACCGCACACGCCGTTGCCGCCGCCACCGCAGGAAACGCGCTTGCCGCCGTCGAACTCCATGCCCTGCTGATGGCACGGCATGCCGAAGGAAAACACGCGCTGCCCGTTCCGATGCCTTACCAAGGGAGCTTCGACTCCGAGTACGCAGCGGCGGTGGGCGCGCTGACCCCCGCTGCTCGAAATGTACTGGACCTGCTCTCCCTCTCCTACCGCAGCGACATTTCCACGATCGAGAAGATTGACAGTGAGGTTTGGGCAAGTGTCGATGAGCTGCTGTCCGCAGGCCTGGTGAAGCGGTCGGGACCGCTCATGGGAATAGCAGACCAGCTCCTCCGCGGATATGTTTTCACGGCGATGACGCCGGCAGTCCGCACAGCCAACCACCGTGCCCTTGCAGAGGCAGCCAGTGAAACAGACCCCTATGCCCGCAGGTGGCACCTCAGTTTCACGGCATTGGAGCGGCAAACCCCCTTCCAGCTGCTCCGGCATGCCGTGGACCTGATCCGAAGCAGCGAGATTGCCTTCGCGTCGGAATACATCGAACGTGCGCTCGCCATCAACCCATGGGAGGCGGAAACGGCGGCTCGACTTACCAGGATTGCTGAACTGCTGTTCAACCGCGGCGAACTGGTCTTTGCTCGCCGGTACCTTGAATGGGCACAGCGGGTGACACGCAACCCCGCACTCATCCTGCGGCTGACCGGACTGTCCTTCGAGATCCAGTTCGCCCAGGGAGCTGCAGTGCGTTCCAGCATGGTGCTGCGGCTGGTCAAGGAGTTTGGCCAGCATGATCCTGCATACTCCGCAAGCCTGCTGGCGATCGGCGCCCTGTACTACGCGGAGCGGTGGGAGCTGAAAGACGCAACGGAACTCCTTCGCCAGGGCAATGAATTCCGGGACTCCGCGTCCGTGGAGTGCCTGGCCATGGTGGAGAGCGCTAGCCAGCTACTCGAAGCCATTGCCGGCGACACGGCGAACCTTGGGCGCAAACATGAGCAAAACGGATCCTCGCGGGTGGCCGGTCTCCTGATGCGCGGCAGGGCGCTCACCTACGCAGAGCACTACGACAACGCCCATGATGCTTTTGCCATGCTTTACAGTTCCGCCGATGCCGCCCACACCAATTGGCGGGAAACCGCAGCCTTCATGGCGATTGACAATGAAATCCGGGCCGGGAACGTGCGCGCGGCAGTCAGTCTGATCGATGACCTCGAGCTTTCCGAACCTGAACTCAAGTATCACCGTGGCATGCGGCACCTTTTCAGGGTATGGCGGGCTTACTCAGTGGGGGATGCCGCTCGCGCAAGGGCATGTGCCCTTGAGGCCCAGCGCTATGTCCGTGCTGAAAGCCATCCCGCGATCGCGGCGCAGCTCGCGGCTGTCCAAGGGCAGTTTGCACTCCTTCGCGGTGATTTGGCGGAATCCGTTGCCCAGTTAACCCGTGCAGCCGAGATCGGATCCGCACTCGGGAATCCCACCCTCCTGCGATGTGAGGCGGACCTCGTGGAGGTACTGGTCCGTCTGGGCCGGCATCATGAGGCCACCCAAACACTTATGCGTTTGGAGAGCCGCGCGGTCGGTCTGCGGTCGCCTTGGTTGGTGCTCGCAGTCGCGAGGAGCCGCGCCATGCTGGCCGATGGCGAGAAATCCATCCAACTCTTTTGCCAGGCGCTCGAAGGCAGGAACGGGAACACACTTGAGCGGGCGAGGACCATGATGTGCTACGCCGAGCGGCTGCACGCCTTCGGCCGGCTGCGCGACGCGCGGGATGCCCTGCTCAGGGCAAAGGTGATGTTCGATGAGGCCGGGGCAAGTGCATGGACGCAGCACGTGGACGCCCTCCTGCTGAACGATCGCAGGGAGCCCGTCCACCCGCAAGGCAACCCTGCCATGTTGATGCTTTCCGACCACGAACGGACATTGGCCCAAATGGTGGCCCGTGGCATGCGCAACAAAGAAATTGCAGCGACCCTTTACGTGTCAGTCCGCACCGTCGAAGTGCGGCTGACGGCGATCTACCGCAAGCTTGGCGTCGAGTCCCGGGCGCAACTTACCGCCCTCGCCTCCGACAAGCGGACCGCAGCAACAGAGCCTTACGTCCTGCCTGTTCTGTAGGTTCCCGGCATCCCGCGGGCGCGGTATCCGCAGTTTCCACATCCTTCCCGCGCAGGCCCACAAAGGCCTCGCCGATCCGCCGAAAACCCATCTCTCCGCAGCTAGTTTTACTTCACGGCCAGAGGACAGGCGGTAACGCCGGAAAGGGGCACCCATGGCTGAAGTTCCAGTAGTCCGTAACCGACGTGCTGCCTTCCACGGGCCGACGCCGTCCGTTGCTGCACAGCGGATGGCGGCAGGGCCGCTGGCAGCAGGGAATTCCGCAGGAACCCGGATGTCCCTTCTGCCGGCGGCCCGGACACTTCTTCCGGTACGGACCAGGAACCGCAAGGCGACGGCGGCGTGGATCGGCCAGCATGTCAACCTCATCCGGTGGACGGATACCGCCGCGGTGCTGATAGCGGCCTACGCCGGCTTCCTCCTTTCGGAAGCCGGGTTTTCGCCGGATGGGCCCCGGGACGGCGGCGCTGCAGCGGCGGCGACCGCGCTGGCCGTCACCTGGCTGGCCGCGCTGGAGGCCTACCACACCAGGGACCCAAAGGTGCTGGGGATCGGAGCCGACGAGTATAAGCGGGTGGCATCCGCCACGTTTCGCATCTTCGGACTGTTGGCCCTCTCCGCGGTGGTCTTCTCCATCCATGGTGCCACCGCTTTCGTCTCCGTGTCCCTGCCTCTGGGTCTGGCGGCCCTGACTGTCAACCGCCACGTATTTCGCCGCCGGCTCACGCTTGAGAAGGCGAAGGGCCGGCACCTGTCGCGGACGGTTGTGGTGGGCGAACCGGAGGACGTCCGCTATGTCGTACACCAGGTGCTTCGGAAGTCCGGAGCAGTCTACGAAATCCTGGGGGCCTGCCTTCCCGGGGCACGGCGTGGCACGAGCCTTCGCGTGGATGGCCACACCGTGCCGGTGCTTTCATCCACGGACGCAATCGCACGCACTGTGCGACTTGTCGACGCGGATTCGGTAATCATCGCCGGACCCCTCCCGGGCGGAAACAAGTTCATCCGGGAGCTGGGGTGGAAGCTTGAAGAGTCGGCCACAGAGCTAATCCTCGCTGCGACCCTGACCAATGTGGCGGGTCCGCGTATCCACTGGCGGCCGGTGGATGGCCTTCCGCTGATGCACGTTGATATCCCGCAATACGGTGGCGCCAAGCACGCGTTCAAGCGGGTTATGGACGCGCTCGCTGCGCTGGCAGCCCTCGTGGTGCTTTCCCCGGTACTCCTGGTGCTCGCGCTGATCGTCCGGCTGGACAGTCCCGGTCCCGTCTTCTTCCGTCAGGAGCGCATCGGTAAGGACGGCCGTGTCTTTGGGATGTTCAAGTTCCGTTCAATGGTGGTCGACGCCGAGGCGAGGCTGTCTGCCCTGGACGAGCAGAACCAGGGCGCCGGGGTGCTGTTCAAAATGAAGGACGACCCCCGGGTGACCCACTGCGGCCGGTGGATGCGCAAATATTCCCTGGACGAGCTTCCTCAACTCTGGAATGTGGTACTGGGCGATATGAGCATGGTGGGGCCACGGCCCCCGCTGGCTCGCGAAGTCAGCGGCTATGAGCGCCACACGCACCGTCGGCTCCTCATCAAGCCGGGCATTACGGGTCTCTGGCAAATCAACGGCCGCTCGGACCTCCCTTGGGAGGAGGCAGTCCGGCTTGACCTCTACTACGTCGAAAACTGGTCGCTCGCGGGTGACCTCCTGATTCTTTGGCGGACGTTCCGGGCTGTTGTCCGGCCGTCCGGTGCCTACTAACAACCTCTCCAATGGGAAGAAAGTGACATGAAATCATTCGCCAATCCATTCCATGCCCCCGCCCAACCGCAGGCAGTGCCCAAGCTACGGATCGCCGTCGTCGGTGCCGGCTACTGGGGGCCGAACCTGGCACGTAACCTTCAAGCCAGTCCCGATTGGGACCTGGTGGCCATCTGCGATCTCGACATCGAGCGGGCCGGCAAGCTGGCGGCCACCCTCGGCGGAATCCCCTGCGTCGAATCCCTGGACGAACTGTTCGATACCTTCGATGTTGACGCCGTGGCCATTGCCACGCCGGCACGTACCCATCACGGAACGGTCATGACTGCGCTGCGCGCCGGGAAGCACGTGCTGGTGGAGAAACCGTTGGCGGACAGCAGGGAACATGGGCTCGAGATGGTGGCTGAAGCGCGCGCAAACAAGCTGGTGCTGATGGCCGACCACACCTACTGCTACACACCCGCGGTCCTCAAAATGCAGGAACTGGTGCAGTCCGGATCGCTGGGCGACATCCTGTTTGTTGACTCAACCCGCATCAATCTGGGAATTGTCCAGCCGGATGTGAACGTCTTCTGGGACCTGGCCCCGCATGACCTCGCCATCCTGGATTTCGTCCTTCCGGGAGGACTTAACCCGGCGGAAGTGTCCGCCTTCGGCGCCGACCCGTTGGGCACCGGGCGTGACTGTGTGGGGCACCTGAACTTCCGGCTTCCCAACGATGCAACCGCCCACGTCCACGTGAACTGGCTGAGCCCAACCAAGATTCGGCAGATGGTGATTGGCGGTTCCCTGCGGACGCTGGTGTGGGATGACCTCAACCCGCAGCAGCGGCTGAGTGTGTATGACCGCGGAGTAAGCCTGGACCGGCAGCCGAAGTCGCCTGGTGAAAAGGCATCGACGGCTGTTTCATACCGGCTGGGCGACACTTGGTCCCCGGCGTTGCAGGAACGGGAGGCCCTCAGTCAGGTGGTGGAGGAGTTGGCGTCCTGCATCCGGAATGGCCGGGAAGCCCGGACGGGAGGAGACTCAGGCCTGCGCGTGCTGTCCGTGCTGGAAGCAGTCAACACCAGCCTGATCCAGGACGGGCGGGCAACTTCCGTTGCCGGGCGCGGCCTCGCCCCCGCCGGGGCTGAGCTCGCCGGGGCAGGACCGGATCTGGAGGCGGCACTGTGAGCGAGTTGGAGGGGGCCCGCGTCTTGGTCACCGGGGGCGCCGGCACCATCGGATCAACGTTGGTGGACGCCCTGCTTGAAGCCGGAGTGGCGCGGATCGACGCCCTGGACAACCTGGTCCGCGGCCGGCTGAGCAACCTTTCCGGTGCCCTGGCCACCGGGAAAGTGGAACTGGTCCAGGGCAGCATCCAGGACCGGGACCTGCTACATGACCTCACCAAAGGAAAGGACCTAGTGTTCCATCAGGCGGCCATCCGAATCACCCAGTGTGCCGAGGAGCCGCGACTGGCCCTTGAGGTGCTGGTGGATGGAACCTTTAACATCCTGGAGGCGGCCGCGGAGCACAAGGTGGACAAGCTGGTGGCGGCCTCGAGCGCCTCCGTGTACGGGATGGCCGAAGAGTTTCCCACCACTGAGCGGCATCATCACGCCAACAACGACACGTTCTACGGTGCTGCCAAGTCCTTCAACGAGGGCATGGCCCGCAGTTTCCGGGCCATGACCGGGCTGGACTACGTGATGCTCCGCTACTTCAACGTCTACGGGCCACGGATGGACGTCCACGGCCTGTACACAGAGGTCCTGGTGCGGTGGATGGAGCGGATCATGGACGGCCAGCCGCCGCTGATCTTCGGCGACGGTCTGCAGACGATGGACTTTGTGCACACCGCCGACGTGGCACGCGCCAACGTGCTGGCAGCAGCAAGCAGCATCACCGAGGGGATCTACAACGTTGCCAGCGGCACGGAAACCAGCCTGCTGGAAATGGCCCAGGCGCTGTTGCGGGCCATGGGATCCGGGCTTGAGGTGGAGCACGGGCCCGCACGGCAGGTGAACGGCGTGGTGCGGCGGCTGGCCGATACGTCCGCTGCTGCGCGCGATCTCGGTTTCAAGGCCGAGGTGGAACTCGAAGAAGGACTCCGGCAACTGGTCAGCTGGTGGATGCCGCTGCGCGAGGAGATTGCCGCAACACGGAAGGTTGGTGTCTGATGACTGCCGAGCCGGTCCTGACCCGCATCAACGTCATGAAGCCTTGGCTTGGTGACGAGGAAGCCCGCGCCCTGGCCGAGGTGGTGGCCTCCGGGTGGGTGGCGCAGGGGCCCAAAGTGAAGGAGTTCGAGTCCCGCTTTGCCGAGGCCCAGGGCGTCCGGCACGGGGTGGCCACGTCCAGTTGCACCACCGCCCTTCACCTGGCACTTGTGGTGGCGGGAATCGGACCCGGGGACGACGTCGTCGTTCCTTCCCTGTCCTTCATCGCCACCGCCAATGCCGTGACATACGTCGGTGCCCGCCCGGTGTTCTGCGACGTGGACCCGGCCACCGGAAACGTGACTGCGGAAACCATCCATGCCGCGCTCACTTTGGATACCCGGGCCGTGATCGTGGTGGACCAGGGCGGCCTGCCGCTGGACATGGACCCCATCCGCAAGCTGTGCGACCGCCACGAGATCACCGTGATCGAGGACGCGGCCTGCGCCGTGGGATCCACATACAAGGGCCGGCCGGTGGGCGTGGGCGCAGATGTTGCGGTGTGGTCATTCCATCCGCGCAAAATCCTCACCACCGGCGAGGGCGGCATGCTCACCACCAACCGGGCCGACTGGGCGGCGCGGGCCAGGACGCTGCGGGAACACTCCATGAGCGTGTCCGCAGCCGACCGGCACGGCTCCCTGCTGGCACCGCCGGAGGCCTACCTCGAAGTGGGGTTCAACTACCGGATGACGGACCTGCAGGCCGCCGTCGGAATCGTCCAACTGGGCCGCCTGCCTGAGGTTCTGGCTCGCCGCCGGGACATTGCGGCACGGTACGTAGCCGGCCTCGCCCGGGTTCCGGGGCTGCGGCTGATGTCGGACCCGCCCTACGGCACCACCAACTTCCAGTCATTTTGGGTGGAGGTGCTGCCCAGCTTTGGAACAACCCGCGACGGGTTGATGGAGAAGTTGGCCGAGGCCGGTATTTCAGCCCGCCGGGGCATCATGGCTGCGCACCGCCAGCCCGCCTACCGGTGGCGGGACTCAGGCGGCTCCTTGCTGCCGCACACGGAACGGCTCAATGACAGGACACTGATCCTGCCGATTTACCACGAGCTGGACGACGAGGGGCTGGATAGGATCATCAGCACCATCAGGGCGGCGGCGGCAGGGACGCGCACATGAGTGAGCTGATCCTCATAGCTGCCAGCGGCCTGGCCCGCGAAGTCCTGGCGATGGTGCGCAGCAGCGGGCAGTACGACGTCGTCGGTTTGCTTGATGACGACAAGGAGATGGCGGGTGTCACCGTGGACGGTGCCCCCGTGTTGGGGACCATCGACGACGCTGCCAGGTACACGAACGCGTTCGTGCTGGTGTGCATCGGCTCCGGTCGGGCGCGGGAATCCGTGGTGGAACGCCTCACGGCGCTGGGCCTCACCGAGGCCCGTTACGCCACCGCGATCGACCCCTCCGTCCAATACCCGGAAGGATGCCGCGTGGGCCGGGGCAGCATCCTGCTCCGTAACGTCACGCTCACCGCGTCCGTCACGCTGGGCTCGCACGTGGTTGCCATGCCTTCCGTGACGTTCACGCACGACGACGACGTGGCGGACTTTGCAACGTTCGCTGCGGGAGTGTCGCTGGGCGGCGGAGTCCGGATTGGCCGGGCAGCCTACCTGGGCATGAACGCCAGCGTCCGCGAACGGACGTCAGTGGGCGCTTACGCCACCGTCGGGATGGGGGCGGCAGTACTGAGCAACGTCCCCGACGGCGAGACCTGGGTTGGCGTGCCGGCGCACGAGATCGATGGAAAGAACGTCCGGATTGGAGGGCTGTCATGAGGGCCGGAGTGCTCAGTGGCAACCGGTTGCCTCTTCATTTGACCCCTTGCAGGCTGATAGAGCGGCCCTTGGTATCCGTGGTAATTCCCTGCTACAACTACAAGCGCTTCTTGAAAGACGCCGTAAGTTCTGTTTTGGCCCAAGAGGACGTCGACGTGGATGTCATTATCGTTGACGATGCCTCCACTGATGGCAGCAAAGAGTTGGCCCTTCAATTGGCCGCGGGCGATTCCCGCATTCGCACTGTCATCCATACAACAAACGCCGGCCATATCGCTACGTACAATGACGGCTTGGCCCGAGTGGCAGGCGAGTATGTGGTGCTGCTGTCCGCGGACGATCTGCTGGCCCCGGGATCACTCGCACGGGCTGCAGCGCTCATGGAACAGTATCCGGAAGTGGGGCTTGTCTATGGTTACGCGCAGGAATTCCACGACAAACCCCTTATGGGGAGGGCTGGAAAGACCTCCTGGTCCTTATGGTCGGGTGAGGAGTGGATTGCCCACCACTGCCGCCGGGGTTCCAACATCATCGTAAATCCTGAAGCGGTGCTCCGTCGTTCCGTAATGGATGAACTAATTGGATACAGGGCGGACATGCCACAGGCCGCCGACATGGACCTGTGGCTCCGTGCCGCTACCTTGGCTGCTGTTGGAAGAATCAACGGGCCGGTCCAGGCTTACTACCGGGTCCATGGCCAGAATATGCACCTCACCGACTTCGGTTCTCCCTTGGACGACATTCGGGCGCGCCGCCAAGTTTTCGCCAGCATCTGCAGCATGCCTGGCGCTCAAGGCATGCGTCACCGTCGGCTGGAGAACCTGGCCCGTCGAGCCATGGCGGAAGAAGCGGTCCGGGAGGCCATCCACATCTGGGATACCAGGCCGCACTTGGCTGCCTGCGCAGAACAACTAGCCGACTTCGCAATTGAAACCGACGGATCCGTTTCCGAATCCAGGCTTTGGAACTCCTACCTGCGCCGACTTACCGCCACCACATACAAGGGAGATAAAAAGATCTTCGCTGCCATCTACCGTTGGCGTTGGTCATACCGATGGCGGCGCTGGCGCCGGGAGGGAGTATGACTGCTTCAACCAGCCTGCAGGCTCTGGTCGGACGGGGTCTGGCGTGGAGCGCGCTCAGCAGCTTGGTGCTGCGAGTCGGAAACTTCCTGGTAGGAATCTTCCTTGCGCGGATTCTGGCGCCCGAGCAGTTCGGTGTATTCGCTGTTGCTCTCACCGTTCAAACCGTTCTCATGACGCTCGCAGACCTCGGGATGAGTACCGACCTGATCCGGTCGGAGAATCCAGCCCTTAAGGCACCAACAGTCGCAACCCTCGCAGCGGCCTCCGGAGCAGCGCTCAGCGCGCTCATGGCATCGTCTTCGCAAAACCTGGCTGATCTGTTGGGAAGCGAGGAGGCCGGTCCCGTCATAGCTGTGATGTCTCTTTCCCTTCTCCTGGCCGGCTTGGGTGTGGTTCCTTATGCATCGCTTCAGAGGAAATTTGAACAGAAGAAACTCTTCATCGTTGCACTGGCCGATTTCGTCGTCGGGAACGTTTTCGTGGTGGTCCTAGTGCTGGCAGGCTGGGGGGTCATGGCTTTGGCCGTCGGGCGCCTGATCGCGCAAGCTCTGGCACTCGTCCTGCAGTTCATTGTCTCAGGTGAGAAGATCCGTTTCGGCTACGATCCAGTCCAGGCCCCGGGGGTCCTGCGCTTCGGCCTTCCCGTGGCCGGCGCCAACTTGATCTCATGGTCGCTGCTGAACATCGACAACGTAGCGGTCTCCCGCTTGGCGGGCCCCACGGCGCTTGGCTTCTACTTTCTTGCTTTCAACATCTCCAACTGGCCCATGAGCGCACTCGGGCAGGTTGTCCGTGCCGTTTCAATCCCCGCCTTTGCACAGACGGCCCGTACAAGGGACAACAAAGCGTTGGCTGCCGTAACGGGACCTGTGTCTGCAGCCTCGCTCTTGGCAGGCCTTCTACTGGCGGTACTCGCCCAGCCGATCGTGGAGATACTCTACGGACCGCTTTGGTTGCCCGCCGCAAACATTCTGGTGTGGTTGGCGCTTTTTGGGGCCATTCGTACTGTGTTCGACCTAGCGGCGTCGTATCTTCTCGCGTGGGGTGCGGCCAAGGCCGCTTTCCTAGTGCAAACCGTTTGGATTTGCACTCTGGGGCCAGCCGTCTTTATTGGAGTGCGTGCGGCCGGGCCAGTTGGAGTGGCAATTGCCCATATCACCGTCGCCGTTTTCATCGTCCTTCCGGCTTACGGCCTGGCCCTGCGCCGCACCGGCACGAGCATCGCCCTGATTGCCTCCAGGGTGTGGCCTCCGGTAGTGGCAGCTTTGCCGGCTGCGGGCGCTGCTGCGGCAGCCATGGCCGCGGTACCTACCCCGATCGGACGCCTTCTAACAGGAGGAGCTGCCGCATGCATCGTCTACGCGTTGATGCTGGCGCTTTGGCTTTGGCGTCGTGTGTATGAGGCCCGGGCGTGGCTTTCCGAAAGCAGCACCTCAACAACCGTAATAAATGCCGACCCAGCGGGCCGGCTGCCCAGACCGTGAGGAATCAACACTATGACTACACCACATGTTCCGCTCGTTGACCTCTCCCATCAGCAGCAACAAATAGCCGCGGCCATTCGCGAGGGATTCAACCGTGTTATTGCCGAATCAAGCTTCATCATGGGTCCGCAAGTAGGAGAGTTCGAGTCGGCTTGGGCCAAGTATTGTGGCGTCAGATTTTCCATGGGGGTAGGAAATGGGACCGATGCCATCGAGATCGCCCTGCGTGCTGCCGGAGTTGGATCGGGAGATGAAGTAATAATTCCGGCAAACACTTTCGTCGCCACGGCGGGTGCGGTGGAGCGCTCCGGCGCACGCCCGGTTTTAGCCGACTGCACGGAGGACTTCCTGCTCGATCCTTCCGACGTGGCGGATAGAGTGACGAAGCGGACCAAAGCCGTCGTCGGCGTGCACCTGTACGGGCAAGCGGCACCCATTGAGGCAATCAGAGAGGTTGTGCCTCGGGGCATTCCCATCTTCGAGGACATGGCCCAAGCCCAAGGTGCGATGAGGCATGGTGCCCGTGCCGGTTCGCTTGGCGACATGGCTGCCACCAGTTTCTACCCAGGGAAGAATCTCGGCGCCTACGGGGACGCAGGGGCAGTTATGACCAACTCCGAGCTGTTTGCTGAACGTATCCGGCGCCTGCGCAACCATGGCGGAAACAGGCGGTACGAGCACCTGGAGGTGGGCTTCAACTCACGGTTGGACACCCTTCAGGCAGTAGTGCTGAACGCGAAACTTGCCTTCCTGGATGAGTGGAACCGCGAACGGTCAGAGGCATCCGAGCTTTATCGGCAGCTTCTGTCAGGGCAGGAAGCGGTGCGCTTACCCGAGGTGGCTGAAGGTAACGACCACGTCTTCCATCTATATGTTGTTCGGGTTCCTGATCGCGACCGCGTTGCACACGTTCTTACCGCTGCAGGTATCGGAGTTGGTATCCACTACCCCACTCCCATCCATCTACTGCCGGCCTATGCCCACCTCGGATATTCCAGAGGCGCATTTCCTGTGGCGGAGCGGCATGCCGGCGAAATCATGTCACTTCCGCTGTTTCCAGGAATTACAAGCAGCCAGCAGGAGGAAGTGGCAGTGGCACTGGGAAAGGTGCTGGGACGATGACCGAAGTTCAGGAAGTAGTCGAGTCCACCTCTAAGCACTTCAAGGTGAAGCCCCGTAGCCGTGCCGGCCATATTCCCTCAGTGTCAGTGGTTATATGTTGTCACAACTACGCGCGGTTCCTGCCACAGGCGGTCCGGAGCTGTATCCTCCAACAGGATGTAAGGCTGGAAATCATCATTGTGGATGATGCTTCTACGGATGACAGCGTAAGCGTGGCGCGGACCCTTAGGCAGCAACACGACAACGTGATTCTCATCGAGCACACCGTCAACACCGGGCCTGTAGAGGCTTTCAATGATGGCGCACGCCGTGCCACCGGTGAATTCCTGGTACGCCTGGACGCCGATGACCTCCTGACCCCCGGATCACTCAGCAGGGCAACCTGTCTTGCCCAGTCCTTCCCTTCGGTGGGACTGGTGTATGGACACCCACTTCACTTTTCGCAGCTCCCGCTCCCAAAACCCCGTCTCAAGATGACTGCTTGGACCATCTGGCCAGGCCGTGAGTGGCTTGCTGGGCGCTGTCGCTCCGGCAAAAACGTCATCACGTCTCCCGAAGTGTTGATGCGACGTTCACTTGTAGCGCAGTTGGGCTACCTCTCACCCTTGGCACACAGCCACGACATGGAGCTCTGGCTTCGGCTTTCTGCGTTCGCCGACGTTGCCTACATACACGGCGCGGACCAAGCATGGCATCGCGAACACAGTGGAAGCCTCTCTGCCAGGTATGTGGATGATCTGGTGGATTTTCGAGAAAGAGTAGCCGCATTCGAGGTTTTGTTTGACGGACCTGCAGGAAAGCAACCCGGCGCATTCCAGTTGAACATCACCGCACGCGAAACGCTCGCAAAGGAGGCTCTGTGGACGGCCCGGCATCAACGCGCGTGTGGCGGGGAAGGCTTAGAAGTTAATCAATGGCTGCAATTAGCTGAAGGACTTGATCCCAGCATTTCGGCGGATATGCAACGGCAACGCCTCCACCGAAGGTCGCCGTTCCAGACATTGCATCCGATGCTCAGGCCTGGGTCCGTCGCACTTCGCCTGAGGGGCCGGATCCGTTCCGAGCTTGGATGGCGTCGCTGGCACCGTATGGGGGTCTTCTGACCGAGTATTCGCTTTGCGTGAAGGAACCAACAATGAACCTGAGGATGTGAGCCGGTGCCTACAGACATCGCAAGTGAGTTACTCCGGAGAATACGCACAAATGGTGTACAAGAAGCCAGCCGCCGTGTCGCACGCCGTGTCGCCCAAGACCTGTCCGGGATGTTTAACACGCACGAACTGGAATTCCCTCTCCTCCGTAGGGACATCGCGGACTCAACTCTGCTGCAACTGAAATCGGCTGACGGGAGGAAGGACTTCGGCATGCCCCTCGATGTTGCTTGGTTGTGCACCCCGCCCGGGCCTGGGTCAGGTGGCCACACTACGCTGTTTCGCATGGTGGGGGCTTTGGAGTCGCGGGGGCACAACTGCTCCTTACTCCTGTACAACCGACATGGCTCCAACATGGTGCAGGCAGAAGCCACCATCCGTCGTCACTGGCCTTGGTTGCGAGCCAAAGTAGCACCCGTCCCTGATGCCATTGAAGGCTACGACGCCTGCGTAGCCAGCTCGTGGGAAACAGCTCATGTCCTGGCGAGTCGAAGCGCAGCAACGGCGATGCACCGCTTCTACTTCATCCAGGATTACGAACCCTTCTTCTACCCCCGCGGAAGCCTGTACAGCTTGGCTGAGGATAGCTACCGCTTCGGCTTTAAGAACATCGCGCTGGGCAACATGGTCACGGAAGTGCTACGGGAGAACCTGGGGGTCGGCTCTGTCACGGTTCCATTCGGCTGTGACGGGGAAGCCTACTCAGTGAAAAACTACGGTCCCAGGCGAGGAGTGGTGTTCTATGCGAGGGAGACTGCCGATCGCAGGGGTAGTTTGCTGGCCAAACTGGCGCTGGAAGAATTTCATGATCGCCACCCCGAAGAAACAATTCACGTCTACGGTGACCCCTTACGTTCCTGGCGGATACCGCACCGCCACTACGGGAAGCTGACCGTTCCTCAGCTGAGTCAGCTTTACAACAAGACACTGGCAGGTCTTGCGCTGTCTTTCACAAATATCTCGCTCGTGGCGGAAGAGATGCTCGCCTGCGGAACGATCCCGGTAGTCAACGACCATGCATTCGCTCGTAATGATCTGTCCGCGAGGGCCGTACGCTGGGCACCCCCGACTCCAGCCGGCATTGCGCAAGCACTCAGCGCGGCAGTTGAGAACGGACTGACTGTCAACGAGACCGTAGTGGCAGCTTCCCAGGCGCGAAAGAGCTGGCTCCCAACGCAGACCTTGACGACCTCCATCATCGAGACTCAGGTGCTGGGCTGATGACGACGCGATACCTTGCGGGCTACCCAGGATCCCGGCCGCCAGTCGTCCTCGGAGTCTTGCTGCTCGCTACCCTCGTACTCCCCTCCTACATGGTGTTGCCCGCCTTTGGTGCGAGCGGAAGTGTCGGGCAGTTATTTGCATTGGGAGTATTCGCATTGTGGCTGGTGGCCTCCGCTCTGGGGCTCCACAACCCGCTGCAGTACGGTCACCCAGGCAGAGCTGCGATGCTTTTTTGGGTGCTGGCCTCTTGTGCCAGCTACGCGGCGATGTTTGCCGGCTTCAGCGGTGCTAACGATGAGGTTGGGCGGGCGGCAGCGGACCGCTGGATAATTCTGGTGGCTGCTGGCGCAGGTGTCACCCTTGCTACTGCGGAGACCGTCAGGACGGTGGAAGGCGTCAAGTACATATGTCGGTGGGCCATGGCGGGAGCCGCATTTTGCTGCATTATCGCTCTCGTTCAGTTTTCGTTGCGTATCAACCCGGTGGAGTGGGTTGCGTCTCTAATGATTGGATTCAAGGACAATGGTTCGGGCACTGCATTTCAAAGCCGCGAGGCATTTATGCGGGTGGCTGGGACAACAATGCACCCCATAGAACTCGGTGTGATCTGCTCAATGCTTTTTCCACTTTCTGCCTGGTGGGGCCTCTATGACACGACAGTAAGATGGTGGTTGCGCGGTGCATTACCAGTGCTCCTTTTCGTGGGAAATGTCATCACCGTCTCACGCACTGGCCTTATTGGCCTTGCTGTTGCTGCCGCTATTCTTGTCCCTTATCTTCCGGTTGTTGCCCGCCGATGGGCTGCGGTTTTTATCCCTTTGGGCGCCGTAAGCATGTTTCTTTTTGTACCCGGTATGGTTTCCACCTTCTTCTCATCAGCAACAGCGGGCGCCTCGGACGCATCCATTACCTATCGGACGGATGACTATCCTCTGGCTTGGCAACTCTTCTTTGAGCGGCCCTGGCTTGGGCTGGGCCCGGGAACGTGGATACCGGCAGATGCAAAAGACATCTTCGACAACCAATATCTCCTGACTGTCGCAACGATGGGAGGCATAGGACTTGTGGCCTTGCTCGCATACTTCCTCGCACCGCTATTCGCAAGTCTCACTGCGGCACACCATGCTCAAACTGCCGAGATAAGAGGCTTGGGTGGCGCTGTCGGGGCAGCGATGCTGGTGGCGGCAGTGTCAGCCGGCACTTTCGATGCGCTGTCGTTCCAAACTTTTGCCCTCATTTGCCCCTTCTTTGTCGGTCTCAGTGGGGTCGTATGGCTCGTCGTCAAAAAACAACTCGCCGGGTCACCCATAGACTCGATGCCCTTCAGCTCCTGGAAAGGACAACAATGGACCCGTTGACTGTTTTGACCACCCTGTGGCACCACAAGCGTGTGACAGTCCCCATAGTGCTACTGACCATATTGGCCTGCATTTATGTATATATCTGGGCTCCGCGCTCATATGAAGCAAGCGTATCTTTCGCACTAACCGCGCCGAACGTTCCATCAAATGTCGAAATGCAAAGAACACCCGATCTCGCAGACCTGAATTCAAACAATCCGTACCTGAGGAGTAATGACAGCTCCCTTTTGACGCAAGTCGTTATCGCGAAACTTACAGACCCTATATTCGTTGACCAATTGAAGTCTTCGGGCTTGGGGACCGATTTCAAAATAGCTCCGCTGACCGGTCTCGGCGCGGGCTTGGTTACAATAACGGCAACGTCATCTACTGAGGATAAGGCTGTCGGTACAGCCAAGTGGGTGGGGGAGCAGTTCACTTCCACTCTGTATTCCGTCCAGAAGGTCGACGGAGCGGACGACCGCTACCTATATTCCCCCATACTCGTCCGAGGCCCTGGTCCGGCAACAGAGCTCTTTTCCAGTCGATTGAGGTCGCTGATAATGATTGGCATCGCCGGGAGCGTATTGCTCTTTGGTTCTGTGTCTGTGGCGAGAGCAAGGGCGGTACGCCCGCGCCGTTCTGATGAGGCGGAAGTGGAGACCAACGGCAGCGCTCCCCGCATCGTTCCCACACGGGTTGCCAACAACAAAGACACGCAGAACCCACAGACCACTATAGGCGGACGACGGTCGGCGAAGAAGAAGAGTGACTTACCAGCCGCCTTGGGCCCGGGACAGGACGCGTTGAATCGCGCCAGTCTTGGGAGCGGTGGCGAAACGAATAAAGACAACAAACTAATCACGGCAGGAAATACGGCTCCAGACAAGTAAAGTCTCGGGGTCATTGGAGGTGGGCACATGAATCCAACAATGATCCGACTGACAGTAACGCTGCTCGCGGTCGTTCTGATGGGAAGCGGTTGCCATGCTGCGCCCATAGGTACAAGCCCAAGCAACCCTTCTCTGGAAGGAACATCAGCTGATCAATCTCGACGCCTGCGAAACGTGGATGGTGGGCTGGACTATTACAAACAGTTCAGCAATCCGCTCCCATCATCCTCTTCGTTCTTCCCCATTGGGGTATGGCTGGAAAGCGTTCTGACCGAGGATGACGTCCGCCAAGACCGCGCTGCGGGAATTAATCTCTACGTAGACCTGACGAGTGAATCCAACTTGGACCTCTTGAACAACACGGGATCTTTCGCCTTATCCAGCCACCCCTCCACAAAAGATAACGGCGCCGTCCTGGCTGACGAGCCTGACATGTGGGCCGGACTCGGTGATGCGGCCTGGACCGGAAAGTGGCCCGGTCAGGGCACCATCTGTGAGCCACCACTAGCCCGATGTGGTTATACCGTCCAGCGGCAGCTAGCCAACGGAGTCGAGAAATCCAAAATGAAATATGCCAATTACGGCAAAGGAGTCACCTTCTGGTCTTCGGACCAAGAAGCCGCTCGATTCGTCAACGATTTTCAGGACGTGGTTTCCGCTGACAACTACTGGTTCACTGATCCCAATATCTGTGGTGCCAGTGAGGGAGGCGTACTCGTTGCCGGCGGCAGGAAACTCAGCGAATCTGAATGCCGCTTGGCTGCCAACTACGGCAAGACGGTTGACCGCCTGCGGTCCTTGGCAAGCCCCGCGGGCGGTAAGCCGGTTTGGTCCTTTGTTGAGGTCGGCCAGCCCTTCAAAACGCCAGCGAACGGTATCTCAGGATCCCAAATCCGTGCCGCCGTCTGGAGCAGCCTAATTCATGGGGCAAGAGGGATTGTGTATTTCAACCACAGTTTTGGCGGCCCATGCCAATCCTTCCACGTATTGCGGGAAGCGTGCGCCCAACAGACCAGGAATGCGGTCACAGCGCTGAATCGGCAGGTTGCAAGCCTTGCGCCGGTTCTGAATGCTCCGTTCCTCGACAACGCCATTAAGCACACTACGACAGTCAGCAGTGCCGTCAAGGTCTACGAGAACTCGCTTTTCATTCTCACTTCATCTACCCGTGCCGAAGCACAGGACGTTCAATTCGAACTACCTTGTTTGTCTCAGCGGGGAGGATCTGTCACGGTTTTGGACGAGAACCGCACTGTACTGATGGTGAATGGTGCCTTCCGTGACGAATTCAGCGACGGAAACGCAGTGCACCTGTATCGCGTTGACAACGCCGCTTCCTCCTGCGCGGCCTGACTGCTGCGGGAGGTTTAGGCGGGGTGGGTCATGCCGGCTGGCTTCAGATCCTGCCGATTTCGACTATGCAGTGTTACAAAGCGCCACCATCCAATTCATCCGTCAGTCCTCCGGCTGCTTTCGTCCCGCTCCCAGGCCCTGCCAGGACGCCCGCGTAAGGAGAAGCGTCCAGCCGCAGCGAAGGCCGCGTAGACCACCGCGTCAGCTGCGGAAGCAGGACCTTTGATGGAAGCAGCGAGCTCACGAATCGTCCTGCCCGTATAGCCACCCTCCATCCACTGCACTTCGCTATTGCCCCGGTAGACCCGCCGTAACGTCGAGAGCAGCACCCCGGCGGAGCGAGGCGTACGCACAGTGACCGGGGTGCATTCAACAATCGCCTTTTCCGCTTCCGTGAAGAGCCTGTCGATGTAGCAGTCGTCTGCGGTCAGGGCCGGGAACCTACCAAGCCGTTGATGGCCCTCTTCGTTCAGTCCATAAACGCCCGCTCCCCAGATGGACCGGGAGGACTGCGGAAGGCGGTTGCGGGCGCGGTAGTAGGCCCGGACTGGCCAGGATGCGCCCGAGGTGTCGTACGCAAAGGCCGGGCGGGCGCAGAGGACCCCATCGTCCACCCTGAGCGCGTCCAAGGTGGCTCGCAACGCCTCGGGCGGTACTTCGATGTCGGCGTCCACATACACGCGTGGCCACGACGCGACAGCATCATCAGCTGCATTGAGGGCAGCCACCTTGGATGCTTCCGCGACTTGGAGCACCTGCACGCCGGGAACCGACCCGGCCACCGTTTCAGTACCGTCGCTGCACCCGTTACACGCAACTATGATCTCGACACGGCCGGTGCACAAAGGGATCTGAAGGGCCGCGAGGGTCCTGCCGAGGACCTGCGCTTCATTATGCGCGGGAATGATCACAGCACCGGACGGAAAGTCTCCATCAATGCCAGGCGACGTCGGATAGGCAACGGCATGGGGAAGGTCGGGCCAGCGTGACTCCCTTGAAACCAGGCCAAGGATTCCCTTGTGCCCGGCAAGCGGCGCCCGCAGCAAGGCGGAAAGAACGACGGCCGCACGGAACGCGCGTGCGTAGCTTCCGCTATGGAACTTCCGGGCATAGCGGATCCGGTTGGCCGCCATCAAGGCATCGAGCGCGGGAGAGCTTCCGGATCCCCCGCGGCAGTGCATCATCACAGAAAGGGGCTCGAACCAGATGGCCGCCTTCAATTCGCGGACGCGGTGCAGATAGTCCGTTTCCTCGGAGTACAGGAAGTAGCTCTCATCCCATTCGCCCACTCTCTCTGCCACGTCCGCCCGGATCAGCAGGGCGGCGCCTGTCGCCCACTCCACCTTGTGCGGGTGGGCGTAGCTTTCGGCGTCGAAATCCATTTCCGAAAGCCAGCCGGGACGGCCCGGCAGTTTGCTGCCCAGGGCTGCGTCGCCGAGCGCACGCAGAATGCTCGGTTCACGGCGGAGGGAAGGGTAGAGCGTCCCGTCTTCGTCCCGCAGAAGGGGCACAACAACGCCCGCACCCGTCCGTGCCATCGATGACCGGAGGGCCCGGACCGCCCCGCGTTGAACACGGAGGTCGGGGTTGAGTACCAGGTAGGCGTCAGCAGACCCGGCTTTTGCATGGGCGGCGTTGATGCCGCCGGCATAGCCCAGGTTTCCTCCTGTTGCGAAGGCCAGCACCTCCGGATATTGCTGCAGGCACAGCAAGGTCTCGGGGGTGGGCGAATTATCGGCCACCACCACTTTGATCGATTGGTCTCTCGTTTCCTGCAGGAGGCTCTCGAGCATCCCGCAAACATCGGCCCCGTTGTTGTACGTGACCACCAGCGCTGCAACCTTGGCGTGTTCGCTCACGGGCGTGAAACCCTCAACCCCGGTGTCATCCGCGTGCAGGGGCCCAAGGTCAGGTACGGACGCTGACTGCTGCCCTGGCATACGCCCGGTGCTGTGCCGGCAGAGCCGCGCGTACGCCTCCGGTCCTTCCAGCAGGTACCGTTTGGCGAGCCGCCGCGGCTCAATGGCCAGTCGCCAAGCCCACTCCAAGCCCATATCGCTGACCTGTGCCGGGGCCCGCCGGACGTTTCCTGCCAGGAAGTCGATGACGGCTCCAAAGGCCAGCAGGACTTTGGCTCCGGTGAGGTGCCCGTACTCCCCTATCCAGAGTTCCTGCCGGGGCTTGCCCAGGCAGACCAGCAGGATGTCAGCCCCTGCGGCACGGATGTCGCTGCACAGCTCCCGCGATGCCGACGGGTCCGTCAGGAGCTCGCGGTCCGGTGCCCACCAGCCGGCAACAGTTAGAAGCGGCCTTTCGGCCTCGAGCCGTGCCGCGACAGCGCGTTGGGCCTCCCCGCTGCCGCCCAGGAACCCGACGGAAAGCCCACGGTCTGCGGCAGTGTCGAGGATTTGTTCGATCAGGTCGCTTCCCGCCAGCCGTGGCCATTGCCGGCCTGTCAGCTCCTCCGATTTTGCGACCAGCGGCGCACCGTCCAGCAGCGTCAACCATTCCACGGCTGCCATGTCCAGGGTGTTCTCCCACCGGCCGCCCGCGCCGAAGTGGTTCAGGTGGTCCAGGTTCGCGGACAGCACACCCAAGGGTTTCGGCCCCCCCGCTATGGCACGTTCCACGATGGCGGTGACGGCCTCTTCACGGCCCATCAGGTCCACGGCAACTCCTCCGAGGTTAACCCTCGTGGATTGGCTCTCGCCAGCCCCAGGCCCGGTGCCGGAACTTCGGGATGTGGCATTTGATGCCGGCCATGCCGCAACATGACCCGATCTTCCCGGGGCTACCAGACCCACTATCCCCAGCGGGCGGATACGGCGGGGCAATTCTCCTCGTGCAGACGTCATTCCGGCTCCATGTTCGCGGCACACTCGCGAAGCGGCATGGAGAGGGGCTGCACTCCCCCTGGCATGCCTGCGGGCCGCGCGAACGGCCCTGCTGTCGCTTACCTGGCAACGGCGACACCAGCGGGGACACGTGATCGAGCCGGAACCTGGCTCATACACCCCGCGGGCATCTCCAGTTCCAAACTAGGCAGAACCCGGGAGCCGGACCATATGCCTGCCCCGCTTATGTGGATACCCGCAGGAGCTGTGCGGGCACCAATGGCGCCAGGAGGGGCCGCGGTACTACGCGGCTGTCCCGAAGAACAGCTCGGTCACGGCGGCCAGGCGCAGGGGATCCTCCACCCCGCAGAGCTCACGCGCGGAGTGCATGGACAGCAGCGGCACGCCCACGTCCACGGTCCGGATGCCCAGGCGGGTGGCCGTAAGCGGACCGATG
>Ga0308161_1001854_pt1 | contig 23895 bp, 24 predicted proteins | sample PhyFR2_FD_201034 | JGI IMG/M metagenome (GOLD analysis project Ga0308161, IMG submission 201034) | Phyllosphere microbial communities from UC Gill Tract Community Farm, Albany, California, United States - DLSLF.R2 | ecosystem: Host-associated > Plants > Phyllosphere > Unclassified | place: USA...
CACGGGTGCAGATTTCGCCGTCGGGCTTGTTGTACATGATCACGCGGCGCACCGATTCGGCGGCCTCTTCGCGCTTGATCACCTTGCCATCGATGGTAATGGCGTCGTGCATGTCGACGCGCAGGCCGAGGGTGGCGTCTTTGCCATTGACCTTGATCCGGCCCTGGCTGATCCAGGATTCCACGTCACGGCGCGAGCCGACGCCGATACGGGCGAGGACTTTCTGCAGCTTTTCGCCTGCTGGGCCGATTTCCTGGTCGTCTTTCTGATTGATGTCACTCATCTGGGCACCTCCCGGTGTGGTCTGTTCAGGCGGCGCCTGAAGTATTGAAAACTGGGTCCAGGCCGAAGGGATCGGCGAAGGGTCGCGAATCATACGCGGATGTGCGCCGTCGCGCATCAGAGACTAGCTGATCGATTGCCGGTTATTTCTTTTTCCGCCGACCGGCACCACCGAGTTTGATCAGGCGCAGCGCGGCTTCGGCCAGCACCGTGCGTTTGTCGTCCTTGTCGAGCTTCTTCCAGGCCTTGATCTCATGCTTGCTGCGACCGCAACCCAGGCAGACGTCGTCGGAGAATTTGCAGAGGCTGATGCAGGGGTCTTTGGTTGAGCTCATCGCAATCTCCAGAACGACATTTCACCCTGTGGGAGCGAGCCTGCTCGCGAAGGCGCAGTGTCATTCAGTATTGATGTATCTGACACACCGCCTTCGCGAGCAGGCTCGCTCCCACAAGGGTCTTCACTGGTTTCTCAATAGGCGTCAGTCTTCGAACTCGCGCCGCTCGGCTTCAATCGCCTCAGCCAGTGCGCGGGCTTCGGCTTCTTCTTCGCTGAGTTCCGGTTCCGGCTGTTCGAGGGCGGCGACAGCGGCCAGGAGCTTCTCGCGGGCCTCGGCGACACCGAGAATGTCTTCTTCCGGTTCGGCGTCAGGCGCCGCTTCAAGTTCAACTTCAGCTTCAACAACCGGCTCGATGATTTCAGGCTCGGGCACCGGCGCTTCTCCATCCGCCGCATCGCGCAGCAAGTCGTCGAAGTCGGTCTTGATCCCCTCTTCCATGCTGTCCAGCTCCAGCAACAGGGAATGGAAACTGGTTTCTTCCTTCTCCTCCTCCTCCGGCTCGGCGCTGGCGTCGGCCAGGTCCTGCAGACTCTGCGGCACCGGCGCGTCGTCGAAGTCGAGCACCGGTTCGGCTTCCATCTCGCGCAGTTCGGCCAGCGGCGGCAGGTCTTCGAGGTTTTTCAGGTTGAAGTGGTCGAGAAACGCCTTGGTCGTGGCGAACATCGCCGGTTTGCCCGGCACGTCGCGGTAACCGACGACGCGAATCCACTCACGCTCGAGCAAGGTCTTGACGATGTTGCTGTTGACCGCCACGCCACGCACATCTTCGATTTCGCCCCGGGTGATCGGCTGGCGATAGGCGATCAACGCGATGGTTTCCAGCAAGGCGCGGGAATAGCGTTGCGGGCGCTCTTCCCAGAGACGGCCGACCCACGGCGAGAACTTCTCGCGGATCTGCAAGCGATAGCCCGACGAGACTTCCTTGAGCTCAAAGGCACGGCCCTCGCAGGACTTGCCGAGCAGGGTCAGGGCTTTCTTGAAGACCGCCGGCTCCGGCCGCTCGCCTTCTTCGAACAGTTCAAACAGGCGCTCAAGGGATTGCGGCTTTCCCGAGGCCAACAGAAAGGCTTCAAGCAGGGGCGCCAGCTCGCGGGGTTCAGTCAGGTTCATACAGGGACTCGTTATTCGGCTCGGGCTCGCACGTGGATCGCGGCGAACGGCTCATTCTGCACCAGCTCGACCAAGGATTCCTTGACCAGTTCAAGGATCGCCATGAAGGTCACCACCACACCCAGGCGACCTTCTTCAGCGGTGAACAGCTCGACAAACGGCACAAAACCGCCGCCCTTGAGCCGTTCCAGCACATCACTCATGCGCTCGCGGGTGGACAGCGCTTCACGGCTGACCTGGTGGCTTTCGAACATGTCGCCACGGCGCAGGACTTCGGCCATGCACATCAGAATCTCTTCCAGCGCGACGTCGGGCAACAGCTTGCGCGCCCGCGCTTCCGGGGCGTCGAGCTTGGGCACGATCACATCCCGGCCGACCCGGCTCAGCCCATCGATACCTTCAGCGGCAGCCTTGAAGCGCTCGTATTCCTGCAAGCGGCGGATCAGTTCAGCGCGCGGGTCGTCTTCTTCATCTTCAACGGTTTCCGCCCGCGGCAGAAGCATGCGCGATTTGATCTCGGCGAGCATCGCCGCCATCACCAGATATTCGGCGGCCAGCTCCAGACGCACCGACTGCATCAACTCGACGTAGCCCATGTACTGGCGGGTGATTTCCGCCACGGGGATGTCGAGGATGTTGATGTTCTGTTTGCGGATCAGGTACAGCAGCAGGTCGAGCGGACCTTCGAAGGCTTCAAGGAAGACTTCCAGCGCATCCGGCGGGATGTACAGGTCCAGCGGCATTTCCATGACCGCCTGACCATAGACCATCGCGAACGGCAGTTCCTGCTGGGCGCCGGCCTGGGGATCGACCACGGTTTCCACTGCGGACATTCAGGCCTCGACCATGAACGGCGTCGGATCGCCGCAACCGACGCGGACCACTTCCGGGTCGTCGCCGGTCAGGTCAATCACCGTTGAGGCCTTGATGCCGCCAAAACCGCCGTCGATGATCAGATCGACCTGATGCTCAAGCAACTGGCGCATTTCGTAGGGATCGCTGAGCGGGTCTTCATCGCCGGGCATGATCAGCGTCACGCTCATCAGCGGCTCGCCGAGTTCGGCCAGCAGCGCCAACGCGATCGGATGGCTTGGCACGCGCAGGCCGATGGTGCGTTTTTTCGGATGCAGCAACAGGCGCGGCACTTCGCGGGTGGCGTTGAGAATAAAGGTGTAAGGCCCCGGCAGGTGCGCCTTGAGAATGCGGAAGGTGCCGGTGTCGATCTTGGCGTAATTGCCTAGTTGCGACAGGTCGCTGCAGATCAGCGCGAAGTTGTGTTTTTCATCGAGCTGACGCAGACGTCGCACACGCTCGATGGCGGTCTTGTCGCCGATCTGGCAACCAATGGCGTAGGACGAGTCCGTGGGATAAATCACCACCCCGCCCTTGCGGATGATCTCGACCGCCTGTTTGATCAGGCGCGCTTGCGGGTTTTCCGGATGTATCTGGAAAAATTGACTCACATTCTCTACCTGTTCAGACGGCGGCAATATCTGTGTCATGTTTGAACCGACACCACAGGGGTGGAAGGTCCTCGGGAACCGGCCGGTACTGGCCGATCTCGGACCAGCCGCCAGGGCCATGGAAGTCACTGCCGGCGCTGACCAGCAGACCGAACTCACGGGCAAGGATCGCCAGGCTGCCCACCTGTTCTGCGGGCTGATGGCCATTGACCACCTCGATAGCATGCCCGCCTGCTTGAATATAGTCGGCAATCAGCTTTCGGCGCTTGCTACGGGTGAAATCGTAGTGCCATGGATGCGCCAGGCTGACCCAGGCACCGGCGGCGCGCAGGGTGGCGACGGTGTCTTCCAGGGTCGGCCAGTGCAGCTTGACGTCGCCGAGTTTGCCGGCGCCGAGCCATTTGCGAAATGCCTCGGCGCGATCCTTTACATAACCTTCACGCACCATCCAGTCGGCGAAATGCGGCCGGGCCGGCGCGTTGCCGCTGTCGCCCAGTTCCTGCTGGATCTGCCGGGCGCCGTCGAGGGCACCGGGCATCCCCTTGAGGGCGAGCTTGCGGCTTATTTCTTCCGACCGCAGCCAGCGGCCATCGTGCAATTTGGCGATCGCTTCAACCAACGGCGCGGCGTTGACGTCGAAACCGTAGCCCAATACGTGAATGGTCGCCCCGCCCCAGGTGCAGGACAATTCGACGCCGTTGACCAGTTGCATGCCTAACTCGGTGGCGGCAGTACGCGCCTCGGCGAGCCCCTCCAGAGTGTCGTGGTCGGTCAACGCCAGGACTCGCACGCCGTTTTCGAACGCTCGCGCAACCAGAACCGCAGGCGCCAGGGCGCCATCGGAGGCCGTGCTGTGGCAGTGCAAATCAACATTCACGGGGAGTTGTAACCTCAAATCAGCTGGCGCTATCGCGCGCCCATATGTTTGTTATTATGCCGCCACATCCAGCTTCTGGCTCTTACTGTGAAACAATTCATCGATTTCATCCCGCTTCTGCTGTTCTTCATCGTTTACAAACTTGATCCACGGGTCGTCGATATTGCCGGCCAGCAAGTGACCGTAGGCGGTATCTACAGCGCCACGGCGATGCTGATCATCAGCTCGCTGGTGGTGTACGGCGCGCTGTTCATCAAGCAGCGCAAGCTGGAAAAGAGCCAATGGCTGACGCTGATCGCCTGCCTGGTATTCGGCAGCCTGACGCTGGCCTTCCACAGCGAAACCTTCCTGAAATGGAAAGCGCCGGTGGTCAACTGGCTGTTCGCTGCGGCGTTCATCGGTAGCCACTTCATCGGCGATCGCCTGCTGATCAAGCGCATCATGGGCCACGCGCTGACCTTGCCAGACCCGGTCTGGACCCGCCTGAACATCGCCTGGATCGCGTTCTTCCTGTTCTGCGGCGCAGCCAACCTGTTCGTCGCCTTCACCTTCCAGAGCATCTGGGTCGACTTCAAGGTGTTCGGCAGCCTGGGCATGACCGTGCTGTTCCTGGTCGCACAGGGCGTTTACCTGTCGCGCCATCTGCATGACACCGATACCACAACGCCAAAAACCGAGGACTGACATGCTCTACTCCATCATTGCCACCGACGTTGCCAACTCGCTGGAAGCTCGCCTGTCCGCGCGCCCGGCGCATCTGGAACGCCTGCAAGCGCTCAAGGGCGAAGGCCGCATCGTGCTGGCCGGCCCGCACCCGGCCGTCGACAGCAATGATCCGGGCGCAGCGGGTTTCACCGGCAGCCTGATCGTCGCCGAGTTCGACTCCCTCAGCGCCGCACAGGCCTGGGCCGATGCCGATCCGTACATTGCCGCCGGCGTCTACGCCAATGTGATCGTCAAGCCGTTCAAGCAAGTCCTGCCGTAACCGACCTGTTGGAACAGTGAGGGATTAATGTGGCGAGGGGATTTAGCGAAACGTCGCACCGCCCCGCTGGGTGGCGAAGCCGCCCCAAAACCCATCCAACGCGGTGTGTCTGACACACCGCATGCTCCCATTTCAGGACTGCTACGCAGCCCAACGGGGCGGTGCGACGTTTCGCTAAATCCCCTCGCCACAGAATATTCATCAGCCACAAATTATTTGTCAGCCACCAACATCACCTCCTGCGCACTGAACCTTCTCGCTTCTCACCCATCTCAATCGCTCATTATTCTCGTTTGCCTGCCGACAACCTGCCCAATATCCATTTGGAAACAGGTGTCGCGATGCGCAAGGGTCCGTTGTGTCTGATGTTGCTCACGTTGTCGATCATGGCGCCCGCCCATGGTGAGGAAACCACCGAAGGCGGCAGCTCCACGCCATTGTCGCTGAGCGCCGGCAGCCAGATCACCGAACTGCAACAGCGGCTCAAGGCCAGTGAACAGCAGCGTGAAGAACTGAACAAACAACTGCAAAATGCCGACAACACTCGCGAAAGCGCCCAGCTCGCCCGGCTGCGCCAAGAGAACCAGCGTCTGAAGCTGCAACTCAAGGAAGCCCAGGCCAGCCCGCTGCCGCGTTTGCTGACCGATCAACAGCAGTGGTTCGTCACTGGCGCCGGGGTAGCGCTATTGGCGCTGCTCTGCGGTATCTTTGCCAGTGGTGCAAGCCGAAAACGTCGGCAATGGCTAAATTGAGTGAGTCATGAGCGAGCTGTTACTGATTGATGATGACCAGGAGTTGTGCGAACTCCTGAGTAGCTGGTTGAGCCAGGAAGGCTTCCAGGTGCGCGCCTGCCACGACGGCCAGAGCGCCCGCAAGGCGTTGGCCGAAACCGCCCCGGCGGCGGTGGTGCTGGACGTGATGCTGCCCGACGGCAGCGGTCTGGAACTGCTCAAGCAATTGCGCAACGACCACGCCGACCTGCCGGTGCTGATGCTGTCAGCGCGTGGCGAACCGCTGGACCGCATCCTCGGCCTCGAACTGGGCGCCGACGATTACCTGGCCAAACCCTGCGACCCCCGCGAACTGACCGCGCGCCTGCGCGCCGTGTTGCGCCGCAGCCATCCCGCCGCTGTGTCAACGCAACTTGAGCTGGGCGACCTGAGTTTCAGCCCAGTGCGCGGCGTAGTCAGCATCGACGAAAAAGAACTGACCCTGACCGTCTCCGAAAGCCGCCTGCTCGAAGCCCTGCTCAAGCAGCCCGGCGAGCCGCTGGACAAACAGGAACTGGCGCAACTGGCCCTCGGCCGCAAGCTGACCCTGTACGACCGCAGCCTCGACATGCACGTCAGCAACCTGCGCAAAAAAATCGGCCCCCACCCCGACGGCCGCCCGCGCATCGTCGCGCTGCGTAGCCGTGGTTACTACTACAGTCTATAAGACCTGCGCCGTGTAGAAGTGAGCCTGCTCGCGATGGCGGTGTGTCAGTCAACACATTCTTTTCTGGCACCGCCATCGCGAGCAGGCTCACTCCTACAGAGGGGTATCTGATCGTTTCCGCGCTCTGTAGGAAATGCAGCCGTCGGTGGCTTTGCAGTGGTTAATCGGGCATCGAACGAATTATGTCGGCCAAATCGTCCTTGGTTATCTCGTTGGCCTTAATGGCAGCGGCAATGTCTTTTTTGGAAAGTGGAAAACGCTTGAAAATTTCTTGCAAAGTATTCGCATCAACATTTGCCAGCCAGAGCGGATCAATGAAAGAACCGCCGTACTCAGGCTTCATCGGTACTTCTTCGTGGGCAATCGTACCCTTATGGTTGAGATACAGCACATAACGATCATGCCCTTCAGGAAAGCTCTTATCGTGATATAGCGTAGTACCCTGCGGCAGCACGTAGTAATTCTCGTTGCCGTTTGGACCCTCGATCAGCAACGGTTCCTTAGTTTTGATCATCTTCATATCGTGCCCCTGCGAACCATGATCAAAAATCAGGAATGCCAAAAAAATCGCATTGACCGATAAAGCTGCCATCAGCCATGGGCCGAGTTGCCTGGTAAACGTTTTATTAGTCATGGGGAAGCTCGGTATTCGCTTTGTTAAGGCACGCAGCCGTTGTTCTTTCGCTGAGCGACAATGTCGTCTAAATGAGTGATCACAGCCTCGGCCCGTGCATTATCCAAAAGATCGCAGCCTTCAGCATCACCTGCACTGGATATGTGTAAGGCCGGGCACGAAGCGTCTTTACCGAAGCTTTACGCTGCGCTGACCGCCGCTGACCTTGATCTGCGTAATCTGCACTCATCCGGAACGTACCGGGAACGAGACAAGGAGATACACCATGCGCAAGACTCTTATCGCTCTGATGTTCGCTGCCGCTCTGCCAACCGTGGCCATGGCCATGCCGCAAGATGGCGGTCCGCTCGGTGGTCCGCTGGATGGCCCGCGCCACGGCGGTCAGATGCACGGCGGCATGCACGGCAAAGGCCCGTACAGCGAGCTCGATCTGACCCGCGAACAGCGCGAGCAGATTCGCAAGATCATGGGCGAGCAGATGCACGAGCGTAAGCAGGTGGTCGACAAGTACCTGGAGAAACTCTCGCCGGCCGACCAGAAAGCCATGAAGGACGAGATCGCGGCCAACCACAAGAAAGCCGAGTCCGATGTCCGTGCACTGCTCAAACCCGAGCAACAGAAGCGATTCGACGAGATCCAGAAGAAACGCGCCGAACGCCGCGCCGAATGGGCCGAGTTCAAGGCCTGGAAAGCGCAGCAGGCACAAAAGGCGCAATAATGGCTTGACCCTGGGCCCGACGACTCACCTCGTCGGGCCTGTTTCATTCAAATCGAATGTGGGAGCGAGCCTGCTCGCGAAAGCGCTGCCTCAGCCAAGGATGGATTGACTGACACTGCGTCTTCGCGAGCAGGCTCGCTCCCACATTTGAACGGTGTAATTTTCGAGGATTTTCTGTGCGTTCACTGTTCTGGCGGATTCTTGCGAGCTTCTGGCTGGCCATCGCTCTGGTAGCCGGGCTGTCGATTCTGCTCGGGCACATGCTCAATCAGGACGCGTGGATTCTCAGCCGCCATCCCGGCCTCAACACGCTGGCGGCGGAATGGACGCAGACTTACGAAACCCAAGGCGAAGAAGCCGCGCAGGACATTCTCGAACAACGCAAACGCCAGTATCACATCGACGTTCAAGTGCTCAACGAAACCGGCGATCCGGTGGTGCGTGGCACCTTCCCGCGCCGCGCCGCAGCATTCGAAGCGCGGCAGAACAACGATGACCGCCGCCTGCCGTGGCGGCGTCTGACCGACGAAATCACCAGTGAAAAAACCGGTGATACCTACCTGTTCATCTACCGCATCCCACACCCGGAACTCGACGCCTGGCACCGCGAAAGCCTGCTCTGGCCGCTGAGTGCGCTGGGCATCGCGCTGGTGGTGCTGACCCTGTTCAGTTTGCTCGTGACTTTCTCCATCACCCGCCCACTGAGTCGCTTGCGCGGCGCGGTGCATGATCTGGGGCAGACCACATATCAGCAGAACAGCTTGGCGAAACTGGCCAACCGCCGTGACGAATTCGGCGTGCTGGCCACCGATTTCAACCGCATGGGCGCGCGCCTGCAAAGCCTGATCGGCAGTCAGCGCCAGCTGCTGCGCGATGTCTCCCATGAACTGCGCTCACCACTGGCGCGCCTGCGCATCGCGCTGGCTTTGGCCGAGCGTGCCAACCCGCAAGAGCGCGAGAAACTGTGGCCACGGCTGACCCGCGAATGCGACCGGTTGGAGGCGTTGATCAGTGAAATTCTGGTGCTGGCGCGAGTCGATGCCGACAACGCCAGCGCTGAAGAAGTGGACCTGAATGCGTTGCTCGCCACGCTGCAAAAGGATGCGCAGCTCAGCTCCCCCGAGCAGCCCGTACGCCTGCAAGCCGAGCCGCATCTGAATCTCAAAGGCTGGCCAACGATGATCGAGCGCGCCGTGGACAATCTGCTACGCAACGCCCAGCGCTTCAACCCGAGCGATCAGCCGATTGAATTGCAGGCAGCGCGGCAGGGTGAGCGGATTGTCATCAGCGTGCGCGACCATGGGCCGGGGGTACAGGCGGAACATCTGAGCCAGTTGGCTGAACCGTTTTATCGCGCGCCGGGGCAGACCGCTGCCGGGCATGGCCTGGGGCTGGCGATTGCCAAACGGGCGGCAGAACGGCATGGCGGCACGCTGACGCTGGCCAATCATCCGCAGGGCGGCTTTGTGGCGAGTCTGGAATTGCCGTTGGTACCGGGAGTCGTGGTCCAGCCCTGAAAAAGCCCCTCACCCCAACCCTCTCCCGGAGGGAGAGGGGGCCGACCGAGTTGTCTGCCGTTGTGCATCGACCTTATGGATTCGCAGAAACTAGACGTCCGGTATCCCGACGCTGGATTCAGCGAAGGACGCTCAGGTCGGTGTAATTCCAAAGCATCCCCCAATCAGTCCCCTCTCCCTCTGGGAGAGGGTTAGGGTGAGGGGCTTGTGATCTTCAGACCTTACCTGGCCAGGCGCTGACGAACTCAGCCAGATCAACCTTCTCCGCCACCCGCGGCTCCTTCTGCGGCGTGCCGAGATAGAGAAACGCGATCACTTCCTCGCCTTCCACCAGTCCCAGGCCTTCGGCCACATGCTTTGAGTACGCGAGATCCCCGGTGCGCCACACCGCGCCAATCCCCTGCGCATACGCCGCGAGCAAGATACCGTGGGCCGCACAGCCGGCCGTAAGCAGTTGCTCGGCCTTCGGATATTTCACGTGTTCCTGCAATTTCGCGATGACCACAACCACCAGCGGCGCGCGCAGTGGGCCGTTGCGCGCCTTGTCGATCATCGCGTCGGTGACTTCGCCGCTCTGCTGGCGGGCCGCCTCGGCCAGCAACTCGCCCATTTGCTCACGCGCTGCGCCTTCGACGGTCAAAAAGCGGTACGGCTGCAAGTGCCCGTGATCCGGGGCACGCAAGGCCGCGCCGAACAGGGCTTCGCGCTGCTCGGCAGTGGGGGCCGGTTCGACCAGGCGGGGAACGGAAACACGGTTGAGCAACGCGTCGAGAGCCTGCATCGGCCACCTCCTTTGAAAAATGTGCGGCTATTCTAGCTTCATCTGCGCAGCGCCTGCCGGTTTACATGCCTTGCCCCACAGGTAGAATGGCGCCCTTCTCCCACCAGCCCGAGCGGATTTCATGGCGTTGCCGACCTTACGGATCATTGGTTTTATCATCGGCATCTTCCTGATCACGCTGGCTGTGGCCATGGTCGTGCCGATGGCCACGCTGGTGATTTTCGAGCGCACCAGCGACCTGCCGTCGTTCCTCTGGGCGAGCATGATCACCTTTGTCGCCGGCCTCGCTCTGGTGATACCCGGCAGACCCGAACACATTCACCTGCGCCCGCGCGACATGTACCTGCTGACGGTCAGCAGCTGGCTGGTGGTGTGCATTTTCGCCGCGCTGCCGTTTCTGCTGACCCAGCACATCAGCTACACCGACTCGTTCTTCGAAAGCATGTCCGGCATCACCGCCACCGGTTCCACCGTGCTCAACGGCCTGGACAACATGTCGCCGGGGATTCTGATGTGGCGGTCGCTGCTGCACTGGATCGGCGGCATCGGCTTCATCGGCATGGCCGTGGCGATTCTGCCGCTGCTGCGCATCGGTGGCATGCGCCTGTTCCAGACCGAATCCTCGGACCGCTCGGAGAAGGTCATGCCGCGTTCGCACATGGTGGCGCGGTTGATTGTGGCGGCCTACGTCGGCATCACCATTCTCGGCAGTCTGGCGTTCTGGTGGGCCGGGATGAGCCCGTTCGATGCGATCAACCACGCGATGTCGGCGATTTCCACCGGTGGTTTCTCGACCTCCGACCAGTCGCTGGCCAAGTGGACGCAACCGGCGGTGCACTGGGTGGCAATCGTCATCATGATCCTCGGCAGTCTGCCGTTCACCCTGTACGTGGCGACGCTGCGCGGCAACCGCCGGGCGTTGATCAAGGATCAACAGGTGCAGGGTTTGCTGGCGATGCTGCTGGTGACCTGGCTGGTGCTCGGCACCTGGTACTGGTGGACCACCAAGCTGCATTGGCTGGAAGCGCTGCGGCATGTGGCGCTGAACGTGACCTCGGTAGTCACTACCACCGGTTTCGCCCTCGGCGACTACAGCCTGTGGGGCAACTTCTCGCTGATGCTGTTTTTCTACCTGGGCTTCGTCGGCGGATGCTCCGGCTCGACAGCGGGCGGGATCAAGATTTTCCGTTTCCAGGTCGCCTATATCCTGCTCAAGGCCAACCTCAATCAGCTGATCCACCCGCGCGCGGTGATCAAGCAGAAGTACAACGGTCACCGCCTCGACGAAGAAATTGTCCGTTCGATCCTGACCTTCTCGTTCTTCTTCGCCATCACCATCTGCGTAATCGCGCTGCTGCTGTCGCTGCTCGGGGTCGACTGGATGACCGCGCTGACCGGCGCCGCCAGCACCGTGTCCGGCGTCGGCCCGGGTCTGGGCGAAACCATCGGCCCGGCCGGCAACTTCGCCACCCTGCCGGATGCGGCGAAGTGGATTCTGTCGTTCGGCATGCTGCTCGGCCGATTGGAGATCATTACGGTATTTGTGCTGTGTATTCCGGCGTTCTGGCGTCATTGACCGCGTCCGGCACCTGCGTCAGGCGCAAGCGGTACTCGCCGGGCGTGGTGTCGAACCAGCGGCGAAAAGCGCGGAAGAAGTTGCTCGGGTCGGCAAAGCCCAGCAGGTAGGCGATTTCCAGCAAGGTCATGCTCGGTTGCGCCAGATACTGCTCTGCGAGTTCACGCCGGGTGTCGTCGAGCAATTGCTGGAAACTGGTGCCCTCCTCCTGCAAGCGCCGCTGCAAAGTGCGCTGCGACAGGTGCAACGTCTGCGCCACGGTGTCACGCTTGGGCTCGCCCTGGGGCAATAAACGACACAGCACCTGGCGTGCCCGGTGCGTCACGCGACTTTCGGAAAACCGCGCCAGATATTCCCCGGCAAAGCGATCATGCAACAGCGCCATGGCTTCGTTGGCGGTCGGCAGCGGCGCCTCCATATCGGCACGTTCGAAGATCAACGCATCGTAAGGCGCGTTGAACACCAGCGGCGCGTGAAAGGCTTCTTTATAGGGTTGCAGGTTTGTCGGCTGATCGCCCTGAACCAACACTTTGACCGGGTGCAGCGGGCGCCCGGTCAGCCAGCCGCACAGCGCCAACGCGCAGGCCAGTGACGCTTCGGCGCTCTGCCGGGTCGGCGGCAGGTGATCGCCGTGCACGGTGAGAATCAGCGCATAACCTTCATCGAGCGAGCGAAAGCTCAAGTCGGCGCTTTCGGCAATGATGCGTTGATAGCGCACCAGACGCTGGAAACCTTCGGCCAGGGTATTGCTCGACATCAGCGCGTAGCCGGCGACATGAAACGAGGCCGGGCGCACCACTTTGCCCATGTTCAGGCCGATCGCCGGGTTGCCGGACACCTCGACCGCGCGCTGCCAGAGCCGGGTCATGGAATCCTGCGGGAAACGCGCATCCGGATCTTCCAGGGCAGTGAAATCCAGCCCCAGTTGCCGGAACAGAACCCGGCAATCCAGGCCGTCCATCTCCAGTGCTTTGACAATCCCCATCGCCCAGCTTGCAGAAGTCGTTCGTTCGCTCATGGTTGTTATTCTTTTACATGACGGGCTGCAGATAACCGCCCTATTTGCGAAGGATACTAAAGTGGCGCCGATTGTCACTGGCCCACGCCAATGATCACTCTAGACTCAAATAAGCTCCCCGCCGAACAACTTGTCGCCAGAACAATCACCACAGAGAGCGCGGTCGTGGAAAACATCAAGCAGTTCAACAGCTTCGCCGAGTTCTACCCGTATTACCTCGCCGAACACAGCAACAGCACCTGCCGTCGTCTGCATTTCATCGGCACTTCTCTGGTCATCTTCATTCTCGCCCTGAGCATCGCCAAAGGCGCCTGGCTGCTGTTGCTCGCGCTACCTCTGGCCGGCTACAGCTTTGCCTGGATCGGCCATTTCTTTTTCGAGAAAAACCGCCCGGCGACGTTTCAGCATCCGCTGTACAGCCTGCTCGGCGATTTCGTCATGTACCGCGACATGATTCTCGGTCGCGTGGCGTTCTGAATGAGGGTCTGCCAATGAATGCCCATGCTCGCTTCACCCATATGAAGGACGGCACCGAGGAAGACTGGGCGATCATCGCCGCTGATTTCAGTGCCTATGCCAGACAGCTGCCATCGCGGATCCTCGCGCATTTGAAGCTGCTTGAGGGCGACTTCGGCGGTTTCCCCGTGGATCGCCTGACCCACTCGTTGCAAACCGCGACCCGCGCCTTTCGCGACGGGCGTGACGAGGAATACGTGGTCTGCGCGCTGTTGCACGACATTGGCGACACCCTCGGTTCCTACAATCATCCGGACATCGCCGCAGCGATTCTCAAGCCGTTCGTGAGTGCGGAGAATCTGTGGATGGTGGAGAAGCACGGCATCTTTCAGGGCTATTATTTCTTTCATCACCTGGGCATGGATCGGCACTTGCGCGAGCAATTCAAGGATCATCCGCAGTTCCAGGCCACTGCCGAATTCTGCGCCAAATACGACGCGGCGGCGTTTGATCCGGCGTACGACACGCTGCCGCTGAGTTTCTTCGAGCCGATGATGGAACGGCTGTTTGCGCAGCCGAAGAACTCGATTTACAAGGCTGCGATGCAAGAACACAGCCCGGCCTGAGAACACATGTGGGAGCGAGCCTGCTCGCGAAAGCGCTGTATCAGGCACATAAGTTTTGTCTGACACTACGCCTTCGCGAGCAGGCTCGCTCCCACAGGGTGCTTTTTCGCTCAGGCGATTTCGGCAACTTTGGCAGCTTTCAATTCCGCCTCCCGCGCCTGGGCATCCGCCAGTCGATACAACTCGATCGTGCCGTCCCAATGCTCGATCAGCGCCGTGCACGACTCGACCCAATCGCCGCAGTTGAGATAATCCACCCCGCCGACCTTGCGAATTTCGGCATGGTGGATATGCCCGCACACCACGCCATGCAGTTCGCGCTTCACACACTCGTGGGCGATGGCTTCTTCAAAGTCGCTGATGAAACTCACCGCTGTCTTGACCTTGTGTTTCAGGTAGGCCGACAGCGACCAGTAACCGTAGCCATACCGGGCGCGCCAGTGATTGAGCCAGCGGTTGAGGGTCAGGGTGAATTCGTAGGCCGAGTCGCCGAGAAACGCCAGCCAGCGGTGATAGCGGGTGATCACATCGAACTGATCGCCGTGGATCACCAGCAAATGCCGGCCATCCGCGGTAACGTGCACCGCCTCATCGACCAACTGGATATTGCCCAGAATCAGTTTCGAATAGCGCCGCAGGAATTCGTCATGGTTGCCGGTGACATAGATCACCTCGGTGCCGCGCTTGCTCATGGTCAGCAGGCGGCGGATGACGTTGGTGTGGGCTTGCGGCCAGTACATGCCGCTGCGCAGTTTCCAGCCATCGATGATGTCACCGACCAGATAAACCTTGTCGGCGTGGTAGCCCTTGAGAAATTGCGACAAGTGCTCGGCCTGGCAATCCCGCGTGCCCAGGTGCACATCGGAGATCCACAGGGTTCGCACCCGTTGTTTGCGGCTGGGTCGGGCGAGCTCGGCGCTGGTCATGGGCAACCCTCTGCGATGTTTTCGCCAGCTTGCGCGCGCCGGGTTAATCGACCGTGACAGGCGTGAGTCAGTCGTGTGACAGCGCACATCGTTCACCACTTGAGGCTTTGAATGACAGACGCGGCGGCGACACCGCTTTAGACTGGCGCGCAATTGTTCTGTCTTTCAAGGATTGCAATGACTCCGCGTACTGCCCTCGGCGCCCTGCATATAGGCGCTTTGATGTTCGGCCTGACCGGTGTGTTCGGCAAACTCGCTGCCGCCTCCCCTGCTGTGATCGTCTTTGGACGTGCGGCTTTTGCCGTGCTCGCCCTGGCATTTTTCGCCCGTTTCGCCAGCCAGCATGGTTGGCAGAAACTTCAGGCCGTGGACTGGCGGCGCCTCGCCCTCAGCGGCGTGTTGCTGGCTGGGCACTGGGTGAGTTTTTTCGTATCGGTGAAGATCGCCGGGGTGGCCATCGCCACCTTGGGCTTTGCCAGTTTCCCGGCGTTTACGGTGATTCTCGAAGGACTGATTTTCCGCGAACGCATCCGTGCCAATGAAATCGTCCTGGTGGTATTGGTCAGCATCGGTCTGGTGCTGGTGACGCCCGCATTTGATCTGGGCAGCGGCGCCACCGTCGGCTTGCTTTGGGCCGTACTGTCCGGCCTGCTGTTTTCCCTGCTGTCGCTGACCAACCGCGCCAGTTCCGGGCGCATCCCGGCGGTGCAGGCAGCGTTGTGCCAGAACGTCGTCGTGGCGTTGTGTCTGTTGCCGGTCGCGGCGCCGCAGTTGAGTCAGGTCCGAGCGCTGGACTGGTTGTGGATCGCCCTGCTCGGAGTGTTCTGCACGGGCGTGGCGCACAGCCTGTTCGTCGCCAGTCTGGCGGTGATCAAGGCACGCACGGCGGCAGTGGTGTTCGCCATGGAGCCGGTCTACGGCATCACCCTCGCCTGGCTGCTGTTCAGTGAAACCCCGACCCTGCGCATGCTCATCGGTGGCGCGCTGATCATCGTCGCGATTGTGGTGTCGGCGCGGATGTCAGGCTCGGCCGACAAGAAAACCGTCGCCGCCGAAGCCGCCTCTCACTGAGTGCGGTCGTTGTGGCCGAGGTCGCGGTCAGGATCGATCTGATCGCGCACTCGCTGTTTCAATACCTTGGCCTCGGGAAAACCACCGTCGGCCTTGCGCTCCCAGATCTGCACACCCGCACAAGTGATGTGAAACACCCCGCCGGTGCCCGGCACCAATGACACTTTGCCCAGGTCGTCAGCGAAGGTGCTGAGCAGCTCCTGGGCCAGCCACGCCGCGCGCAGCAGCCACTGGCATTGGGTGCAATAAGTGATGACAACTTCGGCTTTGGCGACGGTCATGATCGCTGAAACTCCTGATACAGAGGGCGCCGCTATAATAGCCGGCTTTACCGCTTGCCCCGAGACTCACAATGCGCCGTTTGCTGTTCTGCCTGCTGCTTGGTTTCCTTCCCCTGCTGGTTCTCGCCAGTGAGGCGCCACGACCGAAAGTCGGCCTGGTGCTGTCCGGCGGTGCTGCGCGCGGGCTGGCGCACATCGGCGTGCTCAAGGCGCTGGAGGAACAAGGCATCAGGATCGATGCGATTGCTGGCACCAGCATGGGCGCGGTGGTCGGTGGGCTGTACGCCTCGGGCTACAAGGTCGATGAACTGGAAAAGCTCGCCCTGAGCATCGACTGGCAAGCGGCGCTGTCCGACGCGCCGCCGCGTGAGGACGTGCCATTTCGACGCAAGCAGGACGACCGCGACTTTCTGGTGAAGCAGAAACTGAGCTTTCGCGACGACGGCAGCCTCGGCCTGCCATTGGGGGTGATTCAGGGCCAGAATCTCGCGCTGCTGCTGGAAAGCCTGTTGGCCCACACCAGCGACACCCGCGACTTCGACAAACTGCCGATCCCGTTTCGCGCCGTGACCACCGACATCGCCAATGGCGAAAAAGTGGTGTTCCGCAAAGGCCACCTGCCGCAAGTGATCCGCGCGAGCATGTCCATCCCCGCAGTGTTCGCCCCGGTCGAGCTTGATGGCCGGTTGTTGGTGGACGGCGGCATGACCGACAACATCCCGCTGGATGTCGCGCGGGAAATGGGCGTCGACATCGCCATCGTCGTCGATATCGGCACACCGCTGCGCAACCGCAAGCAGTTGACTACCGTGGTGGACGTGCTCAATCAGTCGATCACCCTGATGACCCGGCGCAACTCCGAAGAACAACTGGCGACGCTGCACGCCAATGACGTATTGATCCAGCCTGCGCTGGCCGCGTTCGGCGTGACCGATTTCGGCAAGGCTCAAGAGATGATCGACGCCGGTTATCGCGCCACGCGAATCCTCGATGCGCGGCTGGCGCAACTCAAGCCGACGGAAACCCAGGACGCGGAACTGAACGCCGCCCGCCAGCCGGGACAGCGCACGCCGATCATTACCGCGATCCGCGTCGAAAACGATTCGAAGGTCGACGATGACGTGATTCGCTATTACATCCGCCAGCCGATCGGCGCGCCGCTGGACCTGGGCCGCCTGCATTCGGACATGGGCACGCTGTACGGCCTCGATTACTTCGATCAAGTGCGTTACCGCGTCGTGCACAAAGGCCAGGATCACACCCTGGTCATCAGCGCCAGCGGCAAACGCAGCGGCACCGATTATCTGCGGGTCGGCCTCAATCTGTCGGACGACATGCGCGGCGACAGTGCTTTCAACCTTGGTGCGAGCTATCGCGTCAACGGCATCAACCGCCTCGGCGCGGAATGGCTGACCCGCGCGCAGATCGGCGACAAGCAGGAGCTGTACAGCGAGTTCTATCAGCCGCTGGACGTTGGCTCGCGTTACTTCGTCGCGCCCTACGCCTCGTTCGAGGCGCAGAACGTTGACTCGGTGCTGGATAACGATCCGATCGCGCAGTATCGGGTCGAGCGCTACGGCTTCGGTCTCAATCTTGGGCGGCAGATCGGCAACAACGGTGAAGTGCGACTCGGCGTCGGCCAGGCCTGGGGCAAGGCTGACGTGCGCATCGGTGATCAGGATCTGCCGAGCGAGAGCTTCAACGAAGGTTTCTATACCGTGAAGTATTCCTACGACTCGCTGGACAACGTCTACTTTCCGCACGAGGGCAAGGACGTCAGCCTGACGTTTGCCCAGTTCGAACCGGGCCTGGGTTCAGACAATCGCTATCGCCAATGGGAACTGAATTTCGACAAGGCCATGAGCCATGGGCCCGACACGCTGATTCTCGGCGGGCGCTACGGGCGCACGCTGGACGACGCCAATGTGGTGACCTCAAGCTTCCTGCTCGGCGGCGCGCGGCAGTTGTCGGGGTTCCGTGAGGATGCGCTGTCCGGGCAGAACGTCAGCCTGATGCGCGCGGTGTACTACCGCCGCCTGACGCCGCGCTCGTACCTGCCGCTGGACTTCCCGCTGTACGCCGGCGCCTCGGTGGAACGCGGTCGGGCGTGGAACAACGACAATGAATTCGACAGCGGCTACATCAATGCCGCGAGTGTGTTTATCGGCTTCGACACGCCACTGGGGCCGTTGAACTTCACGTATGGGTTGAATGATGCGGATGAGCAGGCGGTTTATCTGAATCTGGGGCAGACGTTCTGACGCCTTCGCGAGCAGGCTCGCTCCCACAGGGAAAGCACATTCCATTGTGGGAGCGAGCCTGCTCGCGAAAGCGGTCTCGGATGAACACGAAATCCGTTGGCGCTCAGCGAATCCCCGCCAACAACGTCCTCGCGGTTTGCTTCAACGGCTCATCCCCTTCTCTGAGCAATTCATTGAGCAGCGCGATCGCACTGTCGATGTCGCCGTCGTCGATGCAGGTTTGTGCCTGTTCGAGCTTGCCGGCGGCCTCGGTGTCAGTGTCGGTGGACTCGGGTAATTGCAGATCAAGTGGTTCCAGCACCAGCGACAGCTCGGGATCGCCGAACTCGTTGAGAAAGTCGTCGTCGAGCGGCTGGGCGTCGGGTTCGGGGATCCATTCGAGTTCGGCTTCTTCGGCAGATGCAGCCTGTGGCAGTTCGAAATCGACAGGTAGCACCGACAGGCTGGTGCCCAGCTCTGGATCATCGATCGGCGGTGCGGCGGCGTCAGCGCGGCTGTCGTTCAGATCCCAATTTGAATCCATCGACAGCTCGCCCAGATTCAATTCGAAATCATCCTCGAGAGCGCTGGGCGACGCTGCAAGCGGCGCGGCTGCGGTCGCTGCCGAGGCCACGGGCAGTTCGGGCGCGATTGGCGTTGCTGCAAATGCCGCCGGTGCGGCGCCTGCCAGTTTTGGATGGCGAGCGCGGATTTCAATCAGTTCGCGGTCATCGACGCCAAGCGCACGCAGGCGGTTTTCCTGCTGTTCAAAAGCGCCGCTGTCACCTTGGCGCCCAAGAACCTCCAGCAACTGCAGACCGAGATCAGTGCGTTCAGGCTCCTTGTGCAAGGCATCGCGCAGCAGCCCGGCGGCTTCGCTGAGTCGACCGTAGGCCAGATAGATGCCCACGGCCTCCAGCACGTCGCCGGCACCGGGCTCGTCGCGATGATCAGCTGCCGCGTGCGCACCGACAGATTGTTGAAGCTCGGGCTCGTCGACGTCTTCTTCGGCGCTCTCAGGCAATAGCAGCGTCGACGTGCCATCTGCTGTCGAACGTTGCTTACGACGACGTATGAGCAACGCAGCCAGCACGCCCAGCAGCAATACCAGTCCGCCGAGCAGCGGCCAGTTCACGCCATCGCCTGCCGCCTCGACCGGGGCTAAAACTGCGGCCGGAGCCGGCGCGACCACGGGTGGTGGCGGCGGTTTCTGCACTTCGGCCAGACGGGTTTGCAACTCTTCGATCTGCTTCTTGCCGTCGGCTATTTGCACTTGCTGCTCTTGCAGCCTGAGGTTCTGTTCGTCGATGGTCTTTTGCAGTTGCTGGGTGAGCAGCACGCTGGCGGCCAGTTGCTCGGCCTGCGCATCGTTGGCAGGCTGCGCCGGCGTTGGCGGCACAGGCGCCGCAGCGCGTTTGCCCTGGGCAGCCTGGGGCGGGGCGGTAACCGGTTCGACGGTTGGAAATTCAGAGGATTGCGGACGCGGATCCGGCTCGTCGGTGGCGGGCACGATGCCCGGCGAACCCGGCGGGTCGATCAGCACCGTGTACTCGCGCAGCAGACGGCCGTTGGGCTGATCGAGCTGCACGAGGAAATTCAGGAAAGGTTCGTTGACCGGCTTGCCGGACGTCACCCGGATCACCTGCCGGCTGCCGCGCAGGATCGGGGTGAACTTGAGGTCATTGAGAAAAAACACCCGCTCGACGCCGGCCCGGCCGAATTCATCCGCCGAAGCCAGGCTGGCCGAGAGATCGTTTTGCGTCAACGTGCCGACATCGACCAGCGCGATCTCGGCCTTGAACGGCTGATTGAGGGCTGAGTAAACAGTGATTTCGCCCAACCCCAACGCCATCGACCAGGTCGAATAGCTGAATACGCCAGCGAGCAGCAGCCATTTGGCGCCCCCGCGCAGCACGTGCCGACTTGCGAGCATGAGCATCCCTTAAATAAGCAAAACCGGTTTCTATGCGTTCGCACATCCGGTACGAACACGATATTGCCCAGTAGTTCTTATAGTCGGCTCAGCGCGATCTCTCAAAAAATCGCCACCGGGATGTGCCTCAAGATTTTTCCAGGTTGGCCAGAATGTGCCCATGCACACGCATGCACACCTTCAAATCCGCCTCGTCGACACCCTCGAACAATTCGTGGCGCAGCTGCGTGGCAATGGTCTCGATCTGTTCGATCAGGGGCAGCGCAGGTGCGCAGAGCACGATTTTTTTCGCCCGACGGTCTTCCATCACTGACTGGCGTTGCACCAGTCCCTGGTTTTCCAGACTATCAAGCAAGCGCGCCAGGGTCGGGCCTTCGACGCCGACACTCTGCGCCAGTTCGCGTTGAGTCGGTGCCTCTTCAAAACGCGCCAGATGCAGCAGCACCAGCCAGCGCGCCTGCGACAGGCCCAGCCCGGCGAGACGACGATCCAGTTCGGCACGCCAGCCACGGGACATCTGGGCCAGTTGCATACCAAAGCGATGTTGATCGGTTAACGGCATAAAACACTCACGGTTAGACTGAAAATACGGAAAATCTAATTATTAGTCAGCTAAGCATGGGCGGCAGTTATAGGCAAGAGTCGCTCTGTACTGAATCGTTACAACTGCACGGGGCTTGGCGCATACGTCGTTTCACATCTCGAATTCAGACTGCAACGCCGCCCGCACGCAATACAGCACGCCTTCCGGCACACGCCCGGCAAACAGCTCAGCCACTTCAGCGACCGACGGCAACTCGCCCTCACCATCGAGGAACGCGTCCTGCACTTCGCCCATCAATTCCTCAGGCAAGTCCAGCGCCTGCTCCAGCGACAATTGCTGCTTGCCGATGGCTTCGGCGAGCATGGCGTAGACGTTCTTCTCCGAGCACTGCAACTGCCCGGCGATCTGCAGCGGGGTCATGCCGGCGCGGGCCAGGGTGATCAGCTCGTGACGGACATCGGCGACCACCTTCGGCGCCTCCGCCTCGCCGCCGAGTACTTCGAGGAAGGCTTCGCCGTAACGTTCCAGCTTGCGTGCGCCAACGCCGCTGACCCGGGCCATTTCCGCCAGCGAGGTGGGTTGGCTGCGGAGCATTTCCAATAGCGTCGAGTCAGGGAAGATGACATATGGCGGCACGCCGTGTTCTTCGGCGAGTTTGCGCCGCAGTGCGCGCAAGGCTTCCCACTGTTCGCGTTCCTCGCCGCGCACCAGTTGGCTGGCCTGGCTCTTGCTGCCCGTTTTGGCAGTGACTTGCGGTTTCAGGTCGCGGCGCAGTTCCAGCTTCACTTCGCCTTTGAGCAGCGGCCGGCAACTGTCATTCAAGCGCAGACCGCCATAACCCTCGTGATCGACATCGGCCAACCCACGCGCCACCAACTGGCGGAACAGCGAGCGCCACTCGCTCTCGCTCAGCGCCTTGCCAACGCCAAACACCGACAAATGCTGATGGCCGAAGCTGCGCACCTTTTCGTTGTCCTTGCCCAGCAACACGTCGACCAGATGACCGACGCCATAACGCTGGCCGGTGCGGAAAATCGCCGACAATGCCTGACGTGCAGGCTCGGTGGCGTCCCAGGTCTGCACGCCGTCGACACAGTTGTCGCAATGCCCGCACGGTTCGGGCATGTCTTCGTCGAAATAGGCCAGTAACGCCTGCCGGCGGCAGCGGGTTTCTTCGCACAGCGAGAGCATGGCGTCGAGCTTGTGCTGCTCCAGACGCTTGTGCCGCTCGTCGCCTTCGGAGTTCTGCAGCATCTGCTTGAGCATCACCACGTCTTGCAGACCGTAAGCCATCCACGCATCCGCCGGCAGCCCGTCACGGCCGCCGCGCCCGGTTTCCTGGTAATACGCTTCGAGGGATTTAGGCAGATCAAGGTGCGCGACGAAGCGTACGTTGGGCTTGTCGATGCCCATGCCGAACGCCACGGTCGCGACCATGATCAGGCCTTCCTCATTGAGGAAGCGCTTCTGGTGATAGGCGCGCAGATCATTGGGCAGACCGGCGTGATACGGCAGCGCCGGGAAGCCCTGCTCGCTGAGGAACGCCGCAACTTCTTCAACCTTCTTGCGCGACAGGCAATAAACGATGCCGGCATCGCTGCGCCGTTCGGCGAGGAACGCCAGCAACTGCTTGCGCGGCTGCTCCTTCGGGACGATGCGGTAAAAAATATTCGGGCGGTCGAAGCTCGACAGAAAGCGCTCGGCGTTCTGCAGGTGCAGGCGATCGACAATTTCTTCGCGGGTGCGCTTGTCGGCGGTCGCGGTGAGGGCAATGCGCGGAACGTTGGGGAACAGCTCGGCCAATTGACCCAGTTGCAGGTATTCGCGGCGAAAGTCGTGGCCCCATTGCGATACGCAATGCGCTTCGTCGATGGCGAACAGGGCGATTTCCAGGCTTTGCAGGAATGCCAGCATGCGCGGCTGCACCAAGCGCTCCGGTGCGAGATAGAGCATTTTCACTTCACCGCGTTTGATCCGCAGAGCGAGATCGCGCTGCTGCTCGGCACTCAGCGTGGAGTTCAGCGCAGCGGCGGCCACGCCCAGTTCTTCGAGGGTGGCGACCTGATCGTCCATCAGTGCGATCAGCGGTGATACCACTACCGCCAAACCTTCACGCAACAGCGCCGGCACCTGGAAGCACAACGACTTGCCGCCACCGGTAGGCATCAGCACCAGCGCATCACCGCCGCTGGCTACGCGCTCAATGATCGCACCCTGACGGCCACGGAAACTGTCGTAGCCGAAGATGTCCTTGAGGACGCGTTGAGCCTGTTCGAGCATAAAAACTCCAAAAATCTACCGATACATCCCTGCTCAGGCTGGTTCAGAGCAGCTTCGGCTGCTTAAACAAAACGTAAGAACACATTGCATGACCAGCGCAGCGCCGGCAGGGATCGCAAAACGCGGCAGTATACCCGAGGCCTTCGCCGCAGAGGGTGCCGCTGAGAAGACACCTGATAAACCTGCCACACACAAAACCCTGTGGGAGCGAGCCTGCTCGCGAAAGCGACCTGTCAGTCGATATAAAAGTGCCTGATACACCGCCTTCGCGAGCAGGCTCGCTCCCACAGGGTTATTCATCTTTCCAGTAAGGCCGGTAATTCGGGCAAATCTGCCAAGCGGCTGGCTAGAGCGCGCAAGAAGGCCTAGAATTCCCGCATTGTTTATTCCCCAAGGTAGCCCCGTAATGTCCTTCGCTGAGCAACTGACCCGCCTGCAAGTCTTCCTCGACGCCGACGAGCTGCACGACGAGGCGCTGGATTACGTCGCCGCCCATGGTTACCTGACCGCGCTGTCGATCTGCTCCGAAGACGTTCCGGAGCGCGAGTGGATCGACGCGCTGTTCGCCGAAGAGCCGCATTACACCGACGAAGCCCAGCGTGCCGAAATCGAAGCCACGCTGATCGGCCTTAAGGCGCACATCGCTCGCCAACTGGCCTCGGATGAAGAATTCGAATTGCCGTGCGAACTGGATCTGGGCGAAGAGCCGGACGACTCCGAACTGCGCGGCTGGTGCATCGGCTTCATGGAGGGCGTGTTCCTGCGCGAAGCGGCCTGGTTCGAAACCGCCGAAGAAGAAGTC
>Ga0308161_1001856_pt1 | contig 23873 bp, 21 predicted proteins | sample PhyFR2_FD_201034 | JGI IMG/M metagenome (GOLD analysis project Ga0308161, IMG submission 201034) | Phyllosphere microbial communities from UC Gill Tract Community Farm, Albany, California, United States - DLSLF.R2 | ecosystem: Host-associated > Plants > Phyllosphere > Unclassified | place: USA...
CGTAGGAGTCTGGGCCGTGTCTCAGTCCCAGTGTGGCCGGTCACCCTCTCAGGCCGGCTACCCGTCGACGCCTTGGTGAGCCATTACCTCACCAACAAGCTGATAGGCCGCGAGCCCATCCCCAACCGAAAAATCTTTCCACCCACACACCATGCGGTGATGGGACATATCCAGTATTAGACGCCGTTTCCAGCGCTTATCCCAGAGTCAGGGGCAGGTTGCTCACGTGTTACTCACCCGTTCGCCACTAATCCACCCAGCAAGCTGGGCTTCATCGTTCGACTTGCATGTGTTAAGCACGCCGCCAGCGTTCATCCTGAGCCAGGATCAAACTCTCCGTAAAAAACAGATGCATACCAACCACCGGGAAAACGGCAAGAAGGCAGCGAGTTCAATCATGACCAAAAGAGACGAACATCATTGCTGACATTCATATAAATTGATCCAAAGGAATTCTCAACCAACCCCACAGGGCTGGACGAGGATAATTTGGCATTTGACAAGTGCACGCTGTTGAGTTCTCAAGGATCGGACGCACCCACACACCCACCCCAACAGGGCGAGAAGCGCAGGGCAACTTCACAATCTTATCTGTCCCGACCAGGCTGTCAAATCGACGCGCCGTGAGGATCAGGACCAGATCCGCTGTCCCGTCTCCGGGGCAACCGTTCTAGCTTATCCGTCTCGGCGAGCTTGTCAAATCGACCATCTCGGCGGGACAACCACGCTCCCCGGGCCTAAGGACCGGTGCCCATCTCACAAGTGAGAAGAGCTTGAGGTGGGTGGTTCGCTGCTTGGAGGGGAGCCAGGCCTTCAGGCCTTCCGCTCAACCGCTTGGGGCGAACAAGTAATAATTTACGTGGATCCCGGGCATCCGGCAAATCAGTCGCGGAGCCCGGGCGTGTCGCCCGTTCTCCGCCGCAGCGCGGCCGCGATCCCGCCCGCGTCGTCGAGCTGCTGCGGGGAGAGCGCGTCGACGAACAGCTCCTTGACCGCGCGCAGGTGCGGGACCGAGCCGGCGCGGAACAGCTCCAGGCCGGCGGCGGCGATCGCCACCTCCACGCCGCGCGCCTCCGCCTCGCTCGCGTCCCTCGTGATGAGGCCGCGGCGCTCCATCCTCCTCAGGTGATGGGACAGCCTGCTGCGCTCCCAACCCACGGCATCCGCCAGCTCCGAGGAGCGGAGCGTGCGTCGCGGCGCCTCGCTCAGGGCGAGCAGCACGACGTAGTCGCCGGACGACATCCCCGACTCCGACAGCATCCTGCCGTCCAGGGCCCTCCGCAGCGCGTCGGCCGTCTCGATGTACTCGCGCCATACGCGCAGCTGCGCAGGGGTGGGCGTGGTCCTCGTCCTGTCCGCAGGCATCCGTCCTCCTCGGGAATGGATGGGCCCACCCTACGGTTGACGCGATTGACACGTCAACCAAATCGACGTCATGCAGGAAGGTCGGCACATCATGGGCGCCACGATCGAGGACATCGAGTTCGGGCTGAACTCCTTCGGAGACGTCGCCACCGACGCCGGCCGGGTGATGTCGGATGCCGAGTCCCTGCGACTGCTGGTGGACGAGGCGCAGCTGGCCGAGTCCGTGGGCCTGGACGTCTTCAGCATCGGCGAGCACTACAAGGAGGACTCGGTCGACTCGGCCACGCCTGTGGTGCTGGCCGCCGCCGCGCAGGCGACATCCCGCATCCACCTGGGCACCTCCGTGACAGTGCTGTCCACGCAGGACCCGGTGCGGCTCTATCAGCAGTTCGCCACCGTCGACGGCATCTCCGGCGGCCGCACCGAGATGGTGCTGGGCCGGGCATCCGCCATCGAGTCCTTCCCCCTGTTCGGCTACGACATCGCCGAGTACGAGGAGATCTTCGAGGAGAAGCTCGAGCTGTTCATGCGCCTGATGCGCGACGACCGGGTGACCTGGTCGGGGAAGTACCGCACTCCGCTGGATGACGTGCGCCTGCATCCGCGGATGCCCCAGGGCGGCATCCCCACCTGGATCGGCATCGGCGGCAGCCCCGACTCCGTGATCCGCGCCGCCCGGTACGGCCTGCCCCTGATGATGGCCGTCATCGGCGGGCGCCCCGAGCGCTTCGCCGGCCACGTGGAGCTGTACCTGCGCGCCCTCGCCAAGTACGGCCACCGGGAGCTGCCCGTCGCACAGCACTCCATCGGGCTGATCGCCGACTCGGACGACGAGGCGAAGAACATGCACTGGCAGTACTGGGAGCCGATGGTGCAGCAGCTCAGCAAGGAGCGCGGCTTCTACCCGCCGACGCCCGAGCGCTATGCGGAGGAGGTCGACTCCGGCGCGCTGTACGTCGGCTCGCCTGAGACGGTCGCACAGAAGATGGCGAAGGCGTTCCGCGACAACCACCTGTCCCGATTCGACCTGAAGTACGACCTGACGCACCTGCCGCGCGCGGCACGCGAGGACAGCATCCGCCTGTTCGGCGAGAGGGTGGCCCCGCGGGTCCGCGAACTCCTCACCGAAGACCCGGGGAGCTGGTATCCGACCCGCCGCCCGGTCACCCAGATCACCAAGGACGGCAAGGCTGTCCATGCCTGACACCACGAGTCCCCAGGAGAAGTCCATGACCACCATCGGCATCCTCGGCGCCGGCAAGGTCGGCACCGCGCTCGCCCGGCTCGCCGTGGCGGCCGGTCACCGCGCGCTGATCGCCGGATCCCGCGATCCCGAGCGCATCGCGCTGACCGTAGAGGTCCTGGTGCCGGGCGCGACCGCCGTGCACGCCGCCGACGCGATCCGCGAGTCGGACATCGTGGTGCTCGCCCTGCCGCTGGGCAAGCACCACTCTCTTGACGCAGACCTGCTGCGCGGCAAGCTCGTGATCGACACGATGAACTACTGGTGGGAGACCGACGGCATCCGTGACGACCTGAACGATCCCCGCACCTCGACCAGCGAGCTCGTGCAGGAGCACCTCGTGGGCGCGCGCGTGGTGAAGGCGCTGAACCACATGGGCTACCACGACCTCGAGGACGAGTCCCGTCCTGCCGGCGCGCAGGGTCGCAAGGCGATCGCGCTGGCCGGCGACGATGCGGACGACGTGGCGACGGTGTCGGCTCTGGTGGACGCTCTGGGCTTCGATCCGGTGCTCGCCGGCGGGCTCGCGAACGGAGTCGTGCTGCAGCCCGGATACCCGACCTTCGGCGCGAACGTCACCGCCGAGCAGCTGCGCGAACTGATGGACGCCGCGGCCGTGCAGCACGGCGCAGCGCTGGAGGCCGCGCGGCGTTCGGCCTGAGCCGCGGACGGATGCCCTGCGCGGGCGCCCATGACGGCAGAGCGCGGCATCCGCAGCCGCCGGCGGGCGCAGCATCCGCTCTCTTCTGAAGGACACTCGCGGTTCTGAAGGATGCACGGCCGCCGAGCGTCCTTCAGAACCGCGTTCATCCTTCAGAGGTGGCGCGCACTCGACTTACACCTCTCCCCGGCCGCCACGCCCGAATCGAACCGATTCGATCCCTGCACTTCCGGAACTGTAAGCGCTTCCAGTAGCCTGTTCGCATGGCACAGCTCGAGCAGGTCGCATCCCCCGGTTCCGAATGGTGGCGCACGGCCGTCATCTACCAGATCTATCCGCGCTCGTTCGCCGACGCCTCGGGCGACGGCATCGGCGACCTGCCGGGCATCACCGCGCGACTCGACGACCTGAAGAGCCTCGGCGTCGACGCGATCTGGCTGAGCCCGTTCATGACGAGCCCGCAGAAGGACGCCGGCTACGACGTGGCCGACTACCGCGACGTCGACCCGCTGTTCGGCACGCTCGCCGACTTCGACGCCATGCTCGGTGCGGCGCACGCCCGCGGCATCCGCGTGATCGTCGACCTCGTCCCCAACCACTCCAGCGACCAGCACGTATGGTTCCAGCAGGCTCTCAAGGCCGCGCCCGGCAGCCCCGAGCGCGCCCGCTACGTGTTCCGCGACGGACGAGGCGAGAACGGCGAACTGCCCCCGAACAACTGGGAGAGCGTGTTCGGCGGCGGCATGTGGGAGCGCGTGACCGAGGCCGACGGCACGCCCGGACAGTGGTACCTGCACATCTTCGATGCCAGCCAGCCCGACTTCGACTGGACCAACGAGGAGGTGCGCGAGGAGTTCCGCAGCATCCTGCGCTTCTGGCTCGACCGCGGCGTCGACGGCTTCCGCGTGGACGTCGCCCACGGGATGGTCAAGGAGGCCGGCCTTCCGGACTACGCGCCCGTGGCCGACGCGGACTCCATGGGCGGCGGCGAGGAGAACGTGCCGTACTGGGGCCAGGACGAGGTGCACGACATCTACCGCGACTGGCACAAGGTGATGGCCGAGTACGACGGCGACCGCGCACTGTGCGGGGAGGCCTGGCTGCCCACCCTGAAGAAGACCGCGCTCTGGGTGCGCCCCGACGAGATGCACCAGACCTTCAACTTCCCGTACCTGATGACGGAGTGGGATGCCGCGGCACTGCGCGCCGTCATCCGGGACTCCCTCGACGCCTTCGGCGAGGTGGGCGCCCCCAGCACCTGGGTGCTGTCGAACCACGATGTGATCCGGCACGCCTCGCGCCTGGCCCTGACCGCGGACAGCCCGCAGGGCGACGGCATCGGCCCGAAGTCGAAGGGCAAGCCCGACCCGGTCGTCGGACTCTCCCGCGGGCGTGCGGCGACCACCGTCATGCTGTCCCTCCCCGGTTCGGCGTACGTCTACCAGGGCGAGGAGCTGGGCCTCCCCGAGGCGATGGAGATCCCGGACGAGTTCCGCCAGGACCCCACCTGGTTCCGCACGAACGGTGAGCGCTACGGCCGCGACGGCTGCCGCGTGCCGCTGCCGTGGACGGCATCCGGCACGGCGTTCGGATTCAACGACACCGGCGCATCCTGGCTGCCGCAGCCGGCCGAGTGGGCGGGCTTCGCGCGGGATGCCGAGGAGCAGGACCCGACCTCGACCCTGAACCTGTACAAGGCGCTGCTCGCGGAGCGCCGTGCGCGCGCGCTCGGCTCCGGCTCGCTGGTGTGGGACGACGTGGATCCCGCTGCTGTGGCGTTCCACCGCGGCGACCTGCACGTGGTGGCGAACCTGGGCGCCGAGCCGATCGAGCTCGGCGAGGGCGTCACGTTCGTGATCCAGTCCGAGCCGTTCGCCGGCACCGCACTGCCTCCGAACACCGCAGCCTGGTTCACCCGGGCCTGATCCCGTGCGCGAGACTTGCCTTGCGGCGTGAGACGGCCACCCCTCCCGGTGGCCGCCTCCTGCCGCGAGGCCGGTCCCGCGGCACCAGAAGAGCAGGAGTGACGACATGGTGAGCATCGACGAGGTCGCGAAGCTCGCGGGGGTGTCGACCGCGACCGTGTCGCGAGCGCTCAGCGGGCGGGGACACGTCTCGGCCGGCGCCCGCGATCGCGTGCACGTCGCAGCCGAGACCCTCGGGTACGTCGTCTCCTCGCGGGCGTCGAGCCTGGCATCCGGCCGCACGCAGAACGTCGGCGTGATCGTCCCGTTCCTGGACCGCTGGTTCTTCAGCACGGTGCTCTCCGGCGCGACCAGCGCGCTGATGCGCGCAGGCTACGACATCACGCTCTACAACATCACGGCCGATGCCGCCGTCCGGCGCGAGGTGTTCTCCACGTTCCTGCGTCGCCAGCGCGTGGACGCGGTCGTCGCGGTGTCCATCGAGCTCGACGACGACGAGACCGGGCAGCTGCTCGACCTGGGGCTGCCGGTGATCGCGATCGGCGGGCCGAATCCGCGACTGCGCACGCTCACCGTCGACGACACCGCGGTCGCCCGCCTGGCGACCGATCACCTGATCGGCCTCGGACACCGCGACATCGCGCACATCGGCGCGAACCCGGAGTTCGACATCGACTTCCACATCCCGACCCAGCGCCGGCTCGGCTTCGAGCAGGCGCTGACGGATGCCGGGATCACACCGAACCACGCCTTCCTGGAGCCTGCGGACTTCACCGTCGACGGCGGCTTCCGGGCCGCCAAGCAGCTGCTGGGGCGCCCGGGCCCGCGCCCGACGGCGATCTTCGCGGCATCCGACGAGATGGCGATCGGCGCGATCCTCGCCGCCCGCGATCTGGGCTTCCGGGTGCCACAGGACCTCTCGATCGTCGGGATCGACGGGCACGAGCTGGGCGAGTTCTTCCAGCTCACGACCGTCGACCAGTTCCCGATGGCGCAGGGCGAGCGCGCCGCGCAGGCGATCCTCGCGCAGCTCGAGGGCGGGGCGGATGCCCCCGGCGGCGAGCTGCCCTACGAGCTGATCGTCCGCGGCACGACGGCGCGGGTGTAGCGCGCTGGTCCTGCTTGCGGCGGCGCAGACGCAACCGCGCCGAGCACTTCGCGCGGAGATGTGCGCTTCCCGCGGATCGAATCACGGCATCCGTCCGCGCAAAGCGCACATTCCCGCACCAAGCGCACAGCATGCGAGAGCGCGGCGCGGCGCGCGGCGACGACCGCGCAGGGTCAGCGCACGGTGAACCCGGCCCGCAGCAGCACTTCGTCGCGGGACGACGGCCCGACGAGCATCTCGAAGTCGCCGGGCTCGATGATCCGCCGACCGCGGGCATCGACGATCGTGCAGTCCGCGACGGGCAGCTCGATGCGCACGCGCTGCGACTCCCCCGGCGCCAGCCGCACCTGCCGATGGGTCTTCAGCTCCTTGTCCGCCCAGCTGACGCTGGTCACGGCATCGCGCACATAGACCTGCACGGTCTCGAGCATCGGGCGGGCGCCCGTGTTGGTCACCGTGACCTCTGCCACGATCGTGTCGTCGACGCCCAGCGGGGTGGACAGGATGCTCAGGGCGGAGTACTCGACGGTCGTGTACGAAAGCCCTTCACCGAAGGCCCAGGCGGGTGACTGGGTCAGATCGGCGTAGCGGTGGCCGTGCTGGCCCCGGATCTGGTTGTAGTACGTCGGCTGCTGGCCGACGTGACGCGCGAACGAGATGGGAAGCCGTCCGGAGGGCTCGATGGCGCCGGTGATCAGCTCGGCGATCGCGCGACCGCCCTGCATGCCGGGGTTCGCTGCCCAGATCACTGCGGCGGCCTGAGACGCGGATGCCGGCAGCACCAGCGGCTTGGAGGCCAGCAGCACGATCACGACCGGCGTTCCGGTGGCGATCAGCGCGTCCAGCAGCGCGTTCTGCCCGCCGATGAGCTCCAGCGTCGCCGTGGACCTGCCCTCGCCCACCAGTTCTATCCGGTCGCCCACGACGGCGACGACGACGTCCGCGGCCTCCGCCTCGCGTACGGCCTCAGCGAGCAGCTGCTGATCAGGCGGCGTGGGCACCACCAGCGGCGGGCGCGGCTGTCCGTCCGGGAACGTCGCGCCGAGCGGGTCGTCCACCAGAGTGAGGATGTCCGCGCCCCGCGCATGACGTACGGCGAGGCCGTCGACGGCGCGGAGCCCGTCGAGCACGGTGGTGATCATCTCCCGCGGCTGCCCGTCCAGCCAGCCCGCCTGACCTGAGCCGCCGGCCCAGTCGCCGAGCTGGTTCTGCGCGTCGTCCGCGAGCGGGCCGACCACCGCGACCCGGAGGGGTGCGGCATCCGCAGAGTGAGGCGCAGCCGGCGAGATCAGCCCACCAGGCGCGGCCGGCGAGATCGGTAGAGTCCCGTCGTTCTCGAGCAGGACGAGCGAGCGCCGCGCGATCTCGAGGTTCAGGTCGGCGTGCGCCCGGCTGCCGACCACCGTGTCGAGGTGCTCCGACGGCATCCGCGGGTCCTCGAACAGCCCGAGGTCGAACTTGAGAGTCAGGATGCGGCGCACGGCGTCGTCGAACGCGTCTGGTGCGATCAGCCCCTGCTCCACCGCGGCGAGCGCGCCTTCGAAGAACCGTGGCGTCGTCATGATCATGTCGTTGCCGGCCTTCGTCGCCGCCGCGGCGGCGTGCGCGTAGTCGGGCTGCACGTGCTGCTCCCACACCATGCGCCCGACGTTGTCCCAATCGGTGACCAGCGTGCCGGTGTAGCCCCACTCGCCCTTGAGGACGTCGGTGAGCAGCCAGTCGTTCAGCGTGATCGGCACGCCGTCCGTGGTCTGGTAGCCGAGCATGAACGTGCGGCAGCCCTCCCGGGCAACGCGCTCGAACGGAGGCAGGAACCACGAGCGGAGCTTGCGGGGTGAGATGTCGGCCTCGCTGGCATCCCTCCCGCCCTGGGTCTCGGAGTAGCCGGCGAAGTGCTTGGCCGTGGCGAGGACGGCCGTGCGATCCGACAGGCCGTCCCCCTGGTAGCCGCGTACCATCGCCGACGCCAGCTCGCCGATCAGATACGGGTCCTCGCCGAAGGTCTCGTTCACCCGCCCCCAGCGCAGATCGCGGGCGATGCACAGCACCGGGGAGAAAGTCCAGTGGATGCCCGTGACGGCGACCTCCTCAGCGGTGGCCCTCGCGACGCGCTCGAGCAGATCGGCGTCCCAGGACGCCGCCATGCCGAGCTGGGTGGGGTAGATCGTCGCGCCGGGCCAGAACGAGTGGCCGTGGATGCAGTCCTCCGCCACCAGCAGCGGGATGCGGAGCCGGGTCTGCGCGACGAGGTCGTTCGCCAGCAGGATCCGCTCCGGAGAGGTGTGCAGGATCGATCCCGCGTGGCGGGAACGCACCGCATCGTCCAGGTCCTCGCGGGCGTCCAGCTGCAGCATCTGCCCGACCTTCTCCTCGAGGGTCATCCTGCTGAGCAGATCCTCCACCCGATCGGCGGTCGGCAGAGCGGCGTCCTGATAGGGGTGGGAGGTCAACGTACCGATTCCTTCGCGTGGTTCTCGCCGGGCTGCGCTCCGGCCTCGTCGGTGCGGGCGGATGCCGGCGGCGTCCGCACCGAGGTGACGGCGGCGTTCAGATCCAGGCCCTTCTTCCTCATGGCACGAGCGCGCTCACCCGCGGAGCGGAGCCGCGGGTTGACGTACTCGTCGATGCCGAAGTTGATCAGCGCCAGGGCGACACCGACCAGCGCGATGCACAGGCCGGCGGGCACGTACCACCACCAGTAGTCCGGGAACGCGTTGTTCTGCTGCGCCCAGAACAGGATGGTGCCCCAGTTCAGGTTCGACACCGGGATCACCCCGATGAAGGCGAGCGTCGTCAGCCCCAGCACCGCAGCGGTCATGGTCCCGACGAAGCTGGAGGCGATGATCGCCATGAGGTTCGGCAGCATCTCCACCAGGATGATGCGGTGCAGCGGCTCGCCGTTGGCCCTGGCGGCCTGGATGAAGTCGCGGTTGCGCAGCGACATGGTCTGCGCGCGCAGCACCCGGGCGCCCCACGCCCACCCGGTCAGCCCCAGCACCGCCGCGATGACCCACAGCGGCGGGTCGGCGAACTGCGAGGCGATGATGATCATCAGCGGCAGCCCCGGGATGACCAGGAAGACGTTGGACAGCGCCGACAGCGACTCGCTCTTCCAGCCGCGCAGATAGCCGGCCGTCACGCCGACGACGATCGCGACCACCGTGGCCATGATCGTCGCCAGGAATCCGACCACGAGCACGCCGCGCGTGCCGTAGACCATCTGGCTGAACACGTCCTCGCCGATGTGGGTGGTCCCCAGCAGGTGCTGGAGCGACGGCGGCTGCAGCGTCTGGTCGAGGTGCTGCGCGGTCGGGTCGTACGGGGCGATCAGCGGCGCGAGGATCGCGACCAGCGTGAAGATCGCGAGGATGACGAGCCCCGTGGCCGACTTGGCGTTGCTGAACATCGCCATCGATGCGCCGAGCTGACTCCAGAACGTCTTCCGCCGGGGCGCCGGGGGCGCGGTGAACGCCTGCTGGGCGATCAGGTTCTGCGTGGGAGCGGTCATGATCAGGCCTCCGTCTGCCGGGTGCGGGGGTCGAGGATCGCGTAGGCGATGTCGGCGAGGATGTTGGCGATCAGCACGGCGAGGACCAGCACCAGGAAGATCCCCTGCATCAGGGCGAAGTCCTTGGCGTTGGTCGCACTGAGCAGCAGCAGGCCGATGCCCGGGTAGGAGAACACCATCTCCATCACGATCGTGCCGCCGACGATGAACCCGAGGGCCAGGGCGAAGCTCTGGATCTGGGGCAGCACGGCGTTCCGAGCGGCATAGCGCCACAGCACGCGGTCGTCGGGCATTCCCTTCGCCTGTGCGACGGTGACGTAGTCCTCGTCGAGCACCGTGAGCATCATGTTGCGCATCCCGAGCACCCAGCCACCCAGGGAGACGAGCACGATCGTGATCACGGGGAGCGCGGCGTGCGAGACGACCTGCGAGATGAACTCGCCGTTCCAGCCAGGCTCGACACCCACCTCGTACGCGTGCCCCGCGGGGAACCATCCGAGCAGGGTGGCGAACACCGCGATGAAGATCAGGCCGAGCCAGAAGTAGGGCACGGTGCCGAGGAACGTCGTGATGGGCACCAGCGAGTCGAGTCTGCTGCCCCGCTTCCAGCCGATCACGGCGCCGAGCACGGTTCCGATGATGAACGAGATCACGGTCGCCACGCCCACCAGCCCGAGCGTCCACGGCAGCGCCGCGGCGATGGCCTGACCCACCGGCGCCATGCCCGTGGAGATCGAGACGCCCAGATCGCCATGCAGCAGGTTGCCCCAGTACGTGAGGTACTGCTGCCAGAGCGGGATGGACTTGTCCAGCCCGAACAGGATGCGCAGCGCCTTCTCGGCATCCGGCGTGAGCTGTCCCTGACTGCGCGCCATGTACGCGTCGACCGCGTCGCCCTTCATCAGCCGGGGGAGGAAGAAGTTGATGGTGATCGCGGCCCACGCCGTGAACGCGTAGAACGCGACGCGACTGCCGATGAACCGCCAGGGCACGCGGATGCCGCCGTGCTCGGCCTTCGTCGCCGTCGTCCCGACCAGCGTCGGGTCGGTCGCGGCCGTGACGGCGGGCTGTTCCGCGGATGCCCGGTCCACCGCCTCCGCCGATGTCTGCTCCGCGCTCATCGTGCGCCTCCTGCCTGTGTCGCGGCGGTCCGGAAGAACTCCTCCGGGTCGGGGGATGCGGCGCGCAGCTCGCGCGTGTAGGGGTCCTTCGGGTTCAGGATCACGTCGTCTGCGGGCCCGTACTCGACCGCCCTGCCCTGGTTGAGCACCATGATCTCGTCGCTGAAGTGCCGGGCCGTGGCGAGATCGTGCGTGATGTAGAGCACGCCGAGCCCCTGCTCGCGCTGCAGGTCCGCGAGCAGGTTGAGCACGCCCAGGCGCAGGGACACGTCGAGCATCGAGACCGGCTCGTCGGCGACCAGCAGCGCGGGCCGGGATGCCAGGGCACGGGCAATCGCCACGCGCTGGCGCTGCCCGCCGGACAGCTCATGCGGGCGTCGCTCCATCACGGCATCCGGATCGAGCTTCACGCGCTCCAGCAGCCGGCGCACCTCCGCGTCGATCTCGCCGGACGGGACGACCTTGTCCAGGCGGAGGGGACGCTCGACGTGGTGGCGGATGGAGTGGTACGGGTTCAGCGAGGCGAACGGGTCCTGGAACACCATGCGCAGCTGCTGCCGGTATTTGCGCAGCCCCCGCCCGCCGCGCGGGATCGGCGTGCCGTCGAGCAGCACCTCGCCGTGCGTGGGCGTCTCGAGCTGCGTGAGGATCTTCGCGATCGTCGACTTTCCGCTGCCGGACTGTCCTACCAGTCCGATCGTCTGATGCGAGCGGAGCGTGAAGCTCACATCGTCGAGGGCCCTGATCTGCCCCGATCCGCGGACGTTGTAGATCTTCGTGACGTTCTTGAACTCGAGGGTCGTCATCGCGTCACCACTCCTCTCTCTCCCGTGAGGCGGGGGAACGAGCGCAGCAGGTTCTGCGTGTACTCGTGCCGGGGGTTCGTCCACAGCTCCCTCGCGTCCGACAGCTCGACGATCTCGCCCTCGCGCATCACGGCGATGCGGTCGCTGATCTCCAGCAGCAGGGGCAGGTCATGGGTGATGAACACCACCGAGAACCCGAACTCATGGCGCAGCTGGGAGATCTGCTTGAGGATCTCCCGCTGCACCAGCACGTCCAGAGCGGTCGTGGGCTCGTCCATGACCATCAGCTGCGGTCGCAGGGCGAGGGCCATCGCGATCATGACGCGCTGGCGCATGCCGCCGGAGAGCTCATGCGGGTACGACCGCGCACGCTGAGCGCCCACCTTCACGATCTCCAGCAGTTCGTCCACCGCCTCACGGCGCTCACGTCGTCCCATGCGGGGCCGGTGCACCACGAACACGTCGTCGAGCTGCGAGCCGATGGTCGCCACGGGGTTGAGCGCGTTCATGGCGCCCTGGAACACCATGGAGACCTTGTCCCAGCGGAAGCGCCGCATCTGCTCCACGTCGAGCGCGTGCAGGTCGATGTCGGCGCCGTCCTCGTCGTGGAAGACGACGCTGCCGCTGGTGATCACGGCCGGGGGCTTGAGGAGTCTCTGCACGCCGTAGGCGAGCGTGGTCTTGCCGCTCCCGCTCTCGCCGGCGAGACCGATGATCTCACCGCGGCGGATGTCGAGGGTGACGTGCTTGACCGCCTCGACCGGCGGATCGACGTCGTACACGACCGAGAAGTCGCGTATCGAGAGGAGGGGATCTGTCATGAGGAAGGACCTTCGGCTCGGTGCAGGTCCGGGGCGGGAGAGCCCGCCCCGGACCTGCACTGACGACTACTTGACCGGCTTCAGGTTCATCAGCACCTGGACGGCGGACGGCTGAGTCGGGTCGGCCGTCGCGTACTGGTCGCTCTCGCTCGGCCAGCCCGTGAACGTGCGGGTGTTGTACTCCGCCAGCTGGGGGTGGGTGCCGATCGGGATGGCCGGGACGTCCTCGACGAAGATCTTCTGGATCTTGTTGAGCGCGTCGGTGCGGGCTGCGTCGTCGGATGCCTGGGCGTACTGCTTCAGCAGGGCGGTCGCCTCCGGGTTGTCGTAGCGTCCGAAGTTGTCGGAGACCTTGCCGCCCGACGCCTGCTCGAGATACGCGCCGTTCATGACGTCGTCGTAGATGTGCCACGGGTTGGATCCGGATCCCGACCAGTGCAGTGCCGCATCGAAGTTCCCGGTCGCCATGTTGCTGAACCACGTGTCGGCGTCCGGGGTCGCGACCTTCGCGTCGGCGCCGAGGGTGCTCTTGATCTGGGTCGCGACCAGCTGGATGCCCGTGACGTAGTCGTTCCATCCCTGCGGGTCCTGCAGGGTGAACGAGACCGGGTTGCCGGACGGATCGATCAGTGCGCCACCCTTCCAGGTGTAGCCGGCGTCGGTGAGGATCTTCTTGGCACCGTCGACGTCGACGGTGAAGTTCTTGTCCTTGTACTCGGGGGCGATGTACTGGTCGCCGGTGGGCTGCGGGATGCCGGTGACGTTCTTCAGCTCCGGACCGGCGTTGCTGCGCGCCTTCTCGGCGTGCGCCTTGCGGTCGACGACCATGTTGACGGCCTTGCGGAACGCGACGTCGTTGAAGGGGGCCTTCGTTGTGTTGACCAGGATCATGTCCGGACTCAGGACGTTGGCGCCCCAGAACACGTTGTGCTTCGGGTCCTTGTCGACGAAGTTGGTCTGGTAGTCGGTGATGAAGATCTGCGCCCAGTCGGCCTCCTTGCTCTGCAGCGCGCGGAGCAGGCCGGTGTTGTCGTTGTACTCGAGGTACTTGAGGGTCGCCACCGGGACCTTGCCGCCCCAGTAATCGCTGCGCGCGCTGAGCACGACGCCCTGCGACGAGAAGCTCTTGATCGTGTAGGGCCCGGTGCCGATGGCATCCTTGACCGGGTCCTTGGTCGGGTCGGCGATGCTCTTCCACTGGTGCTCGGGGACGATCGGCACCTGGAGGACGTCTCCCTGCTTGACGAACTTCGACTCGCTGAACGTCATCACGACGTCGTCGCCATCCTTCTCGATGCCGCTCAGCTTCAGGCCGCCGAGATCGAGGGCGGGGGTGTTCTTGATGAGGGTGAAGGTGAAGACGATGTCATCGGCGGTGAACGGCTTGCCGTCGTTCCACTTCACGTCCTTGCGCGGGGTGACCGTGAGCTGCGTGTAGTCGCTGTTCCACTCCACCTTCGAGGCGAGCCACGGCGTGGTCTCGTTCTTGCCGACCGGGTTGACCATCGCGAGGGGCTCGTAGATCATCCGGTCGTACGCCAGCGACATGCCGGAGCCGGTGCCGATGAACGGGTTGTTGATCTGCGTCGAGAGCACACCGGCGCCGTCCGGCTTCGCGACGGTCAGCGACGTGCCGCCACCGCCGGACCCGGCCGAGCCGCTCGACGAGCATCCGGTCAGGGCGAGCGCACTCAGTGCGGCGATCGCAGTGCCTGCGATCAAGTACTTCTTGAGCTTCATTGCTTCTCCTAGGGCACGGTGTCCTGGTGCGAGGGGCGAGCGTCTGCGCTCGGCCTCCGAGTTTCACTTACTGGCGAGAAAGTGAATTGAGGGTAGGTTACCTACTAGTAAGTAAGCTTTCAAGAGAGCATTATCAGACCGTTACACTCGCCCTGAGGAGGACATCGTGCCGAAGGCCACACAGGACACGCCCCGCACCCGGGCGGCGCAGCACAAGCGCATCGAGATCCTGAACGCGGCGGTCGAGATCTTCGGGAGCAAGGGCTCGACCAACGGCACGCTCGCGGATGTGGCCGAGCAGGTCGGACTGACCCACGCCGGCGTGCTGCACCACTTCGGCTCCAAGCAGAGACTGCTGCTCGAGGTGCTGGCGTATCGCGACCAGGCCGACGTCGCCGATCTGGACGACAAGCACATCCCGGGCGGGCTCGAGCTGTTCCTGCACCTCGTGCGCACCGCGTTCGCGAACGAGCGTCGCCCCGGCATCGTGCAGGCGTACACCGTGCTGTCGTCCGAATCGGTGACCGACGACCATCCGGGACGGGAGTACTTCGAGGACCGGTACATCACGCTGCGCCGCGAGGTCACGGAGGCCTTCGAGGTGCTGTGCAGGGCGGAGGGCGTCACGGACACCGACACGATCGCCCACGCCGCCGCCGCCATCCTCGCAGTCATGGACGGCCTGCAGCTGCAATGGCTGCTGCATCCCGAGATCGTCGGCCTCGGCGAGTCGAGCGAGTTCGCGATCACCGCGATCGTCAACGGTGTGCTGCACCCCGGACCCCCGCTGGAGTCCTACCGCCGCTGATCAGGCCGTGCGCGCCGCGGGCTTCGCCCGCGACACGATCAGGTGCAGGATCATCGTCGCGGCGAGCACCACGGCGGATGCCGGCACCAGCCCGTCGGCGGCAAGTCCGGATGCCAGCAGCGCGCCACCCAGCATCCCTCCCAGCGCCGAGCCGAGCTGCATGCCGCTGCCGTTCAGCGCCAGCACCAGCGACATCGCGTCGGGAGCCAGGTCACCCAGCCGGGACTGCAGGGCGACCCCAGAGCCGCCGTTGAAGAACGCGCAGCAGAAGAACCACGCGAACGCCGCGACCGCACCGGCCGCGCCGGGGAGCAGCAGCCCCGCGGTGCCCAGCAGCGCGACGACGATCAGGATGCCGACGATCAACGAGATCACGTGCACCGGGTTGAACCGGTCGGTGGCGCGCCCCGAGACGATGTTGCCGAACAGGCTGACGACGCCGTAGCCGAACATGGCCGCGATGATCGCGGGCCCCTCGCCGACCCGCGGCCCGAAGATCAGGGTGGCGTAGGTGAAGCACAGGTAACTCGCGCACATGATCCCGGTGGCCACGAGGATCGAGCCCACGAGAGCCGGACGGGCCAGCGGCTTCAGCGTCTCGCGCAGCGACAACGCCGGCAGATGCAGTCTCGGAACGTTCACCAGGATGCCGATCAGCGCGACGGCGCCGACCCCGGTGACCAGGTACAGCGGCAGCCGCCAGTCCTCCTGGCCGATGACGAGTCCGATCGGGACCCCAAGGCGGTCGCTGCGAGGAAGCCGCCGAGCACGAACGACAGGGCACGCCCCCGGCGCTCCGGCGCGGTCTTGGCCAGCACGTAGGCGCTCACGACCGCACTCAGCAACGAGCCGCCGATCGCGGAGAGGATCCGGCCGCCCATCGCCATGGTGTAGTTCACGGACAGCGCGATCACGAGATTGCCCACGACGAACACGGCCAGCGACGCGGAGATGATCCCCTTGCGCTCCCAGGCGCCGGTCAGCGCGCTGAGCACGGGACCCGCCAGCGCCGCGGTGAGCGCGAACACCGCGACGAGCTGCCCGGCGGCGGGCTCGGAGACGTCGAGGTCCTTCGCGATCTGCGGGAGGAGGCCGGCCAGCACGTAGCCGTCGATGCCCATCGAGAACGTCGCCATCGCCAGCCAGAGCAGGGCGCCGAATCCGGCGGGGCGGGTCTCATCCTTCGTCACCGATCCATCCTTCCAGAGTCCGGGGCCGTGACGGCGGGCGTGTCCTTCGGGACGAGAGTCGCCCGCCGAGTCGCGCCGGATACGCAGAACCGGCCCGCGAGATCTCGCGGGCCGGTTCGTGGCATCGGTTCAGAGCGGGCGGATGTTCATCGCCTGCATGCCCTTGGGGCCGCGCTCGGCGTCGAACTCCACCTTCTGGTTCTCGGTGAGTTCCTTGTATCCCGACGATGCGATCGCCGAGAAGTGCGCGAAGAGGTCGGCGGAGCCGTCGTCCGGCGCGATGAAGCCGAACCCCTTCTCCGAGTTGAACCATTTCACAGTGCCAGTGGCCATGTGCTTTCTTCTTCCTGTTGATTCGGCCGCCGAGACGGCCGGGTGCGTCCCGGCGGAAAGCCGACGGACGCGGATCGCGCCTCCCGGACGGGAGCGGATGAACGTTGCGGTCGCACGCGCGGTGTCCGCGTGCGAGATGGAATGGGGCGATGGTGACGGTCGCCGAGGTGAGAGATCACCGGGGCCTCCGGATCGGAGGACATGCAACCCTACCACGCGCACCTGCCGACGAGCCGACCCCGGTGGCTAGGCTCAGCGTCATGAGCATCGACCTCGAAGCGCTGTACATCGACCTCCACCAGCATCCTGAGCTCTCGTTCCAGGAGACCCGTACCGCCGGCATCGCCGCCGGCCATCTGCGCGACCTCGGACTGGAGGTGCACGAAGGAGTCGGCGGAACAGGCGTCGTGGGCGTGCTCGCCAACGGTGAGGGGCCGACCGTATGGGCTCGTGCCGACATGGACGCCCTGCCCGTCACCGAGGAGACCGGTCTGCCCTACGCCTCGAAGGCGACGGGCATCGATCCGGACGGCAACGAGGCCGGCGTGATGCACGCCTGCGGCCACGACATGCACGTGACCGCCATGATCGGCGCGATCGAGCAGCTCGTGGCTGAGCAGAATCAGTGGCACGGAACGCTCGTCGTCGTGATCCAGCCGGCGGAGGAGCTGGGCGCCGGCGCGCGCGCGATGCTCGACGACGGCGCGCTGGACCGGTTCCCGAAGCCGGACATCGTGCTCGGTCAGCACGTCGGGCCGCTCCCGGCAGGCGCGGTCGGCCTGCGCCCCGGACCGCAGATGTCGGCATCCGACGGGCTGCACGTCGTGCTGCACGGCCAGGGCGGGCACGGCTCGCGGCCGGATTCCACGATCGACCCGGTCGTGATGGCGGCCGCGACGATCATGCGCCTGCAGACGATCGTCTCGCGCGAGGTCGATCCGACGGGCATGGCGGTCGTCACGGTCGGTGCCGTGCACGCCGGCACGAAGAACAACATCATCCCGGCCGAGGCCACCCTGGACCTCAGCCTGCGCTACCCCGACGACGCGGCCCGCGAGAAGGTGCTGAAGAAGGTCGAGCGCGTGATCCGCGCCGAAGCCGCGGCATCCGGTGCCGAACGCGACCCCGAAATCTCGACACTGCACACGCTTCCGGCGACGATCAACGACGCGGATGCCACGGCGCGGGCGACCTCGGCGTTCCAGCACGCGTTCGGTGAGCAGGCCGTGATCGACACCGGCCTGATCACCGGCAGCGAGGACGTGTCCTGGTTCACACGGGATGCGGGAGTGCCGCTGGTGTTCTGGTTCTGGGGCGGTGTGGACCCGGCCGTCTTCGCGGCGGCCGTGCAGAACGACTCGGTCGACCACGACATCCCGACCAACCACTCGCCGTTCTTCGCCCCGGTGATCCACCCGACCATCGAGGTGGGCGTGAAGGCCCTCGTGACGGCTGCGCGGGAGTTCCTCGGCTGATCCGGCGTCGCTTCTGAAGGACGGATGACGTTCTGAAGGAGATCCTGGGCGGCGTCATCCTTCAGAACGTCGATCGTCCTTCAGAAGAGCGGGCCGGATGTCGGCCGTCAGGCCTCGATCACCCGATGGTTGATCTCGAGGGCCTCGCGGTGCAGGCGCTCCATGCGCAGGTCGAGCTCGCCGGCGGCATCCGCCGCCTCGGTCAGGCTCTGCACCAGGTGGGCGGGAACACGCCCGTCGAACTTGTAGTGGATCTTGTGCTCCAGGCTCGCCCAGAAGTCCATCGCGATGGTGCGGAACTGCACCTCGACGGGCACGGGGATCGCACCGGTGGACAGGAAGACGGGCACCTCGACGATCGCGTGCAGGCTGCGGTACCCGTTGGGCTTGGGCTCGGCGATGTAGTCCTTCACCATCAGCACGGTGATGTCGTCCTGCCGGGTGAACAGCTCGAACAGGCGGTACACGTCCGTGACGAAACTGCAGGTGACTCGCACGCCGGCGATGTCGGTGATCTCCCGCCGGATGACGTCGAAGTCAGGGTCGATGCCCTTGCGAGCGACCTTCTCGACGATGCCGTCTGGCGACTTCAGCCTGCTCGAGACGTGCTCGATCGGGTTATAGGCGTGCATGTGGGTGAACTCGTCGCGCAGGATCGAGATCTTCGTCTCGACCTCGCGCATGCCGAACTCGTATTCGCGGAGGAAGCGCTGGAACTGATCCCGCAGCTGCTTCGCCTCGGCGATCGCGGCCTCGTCGACAGGCACCGTGCTCATGCCCTCGACGTTACGCCGTGCGGTTCGGAATGGGCTGGACGCTGCAGCGCCGAGATGGGCCCGGAGACGACGGATGCCGGGGATGCCGCGTCAGCGGCGTCCCCGGCATCCGGAGCAGTGCGTCAGGCCTTCGGCGCAGCCGGGTCGGCGGGAGCCTCGGGCGCAGCCGGAGCCGCCTCCGCGGGGGCCTCAGGCGCAGCCGGAGCCGCCTCGGCGGGGGCCGAGGGAGCCTCAGGGGCGGCCGGAGCGCCCCCGACCGGAGCGGCCGGCGGAACCGCGGCGCCCTGCGCGGCAGCATCCGCCTGCGGGGCGACCGGAGCGTACTGCGGAGCCGCACCGTCCACCGGCGGAACCGGCTGGTAGTTGAGGCTCTGCGCGAGTGCGCCGTGCGTCGACGGGTCGTTGGCGTCGTACGCCAGCGCGGAGCCCTGCTTCTTCACCTTGGAGGCGGCGACGAAGTACTGGATCACGCTGACCACGGTCAGGATGACACCCGCGGCGAGCGGGTACCAGAAGACCGTGTAGCGGAACTCGCCGTTGGCGTCGGGCTTGGCGAACAGCACCTGGAAGAACGGGATGGCGGCGCCGACCACGAACACGGCGGCCCACAGCACGACCATCCAGCGCATCTTCTTCAGCGACGACTGCGAGACCTTGCCCTTCTTGTCGACCTTGGGCTCCAGCAGACCCTGCTGCTTGCGGGTGATCAGCGCGAAGACCAGCGCGAGCACCAGGATGACGATGGCGACGATGAGTAGGATCAGCCAGACCATGAGCGTGGGGTTCGAGGTGGGCTGGTTCTTCAGGTACTCGTTGTACTTGTCGACAGTCGCGCTGTACGCGTCGACGGCGGCACCGAGGTCGGCGTCGGCCTGCTGCGCGGCGCTCTGGTCCTGCGCGCTGATCGCGTCGGAGAGCGCGCCGGCGGCCGCGGCCATGTCGCCGGCCTCTCCTGCGAACTCCTTGGCGAACGCAGCGCTCCCACTGTCGGCCTTCTGCGCGACCTTGGTGAACTCGCTCTTGGCGGTCTCGGCGGCGGCCTGGAACTTCTTCGAGGCGGTGGCGATGTCCTCGAGCGGTGCGGACTGGTCGGAGTAGACCGCGCCGAACTCCTCGGCGGCGGTGCTCAGCGCAGCGTCGACCTTGGTCAGGTCATCGGTCGTGTCAGCCATCGCGGGCGCAGCGGCCCCGATGATCATCATCAGGCCCGCGATGACGGCGACCACCGTCAGACGCGCGCGGGTTGCGATTGCAGTCATAGAGAAAGTTCCCCCCTCAGCCCGCAGCGTGCGGGTCGTGTGCGGCGCCGCCCTCCGACGCCCCCGACATTCTAGGAGAAAGCTGAGAGTCTCGGGGAACCCGTTTCCGCCACCCGCCCTTCCGCTCGCTCAGACCGCGATCGACAGTGCCGCGGTGTAGCCCTTGTCGACTCCGCCCGTCATCGTCGCCACCTGAAGCACGCCGCCGTCGTCGCCGAACACCATGTCGCTCTTCAGCGTCACCTGCGAGGCGTTGCGCACGCTCTTCTCGTAGCCTGCCGTGGCGTACACCTTGGCATTGGTCTCCTCAGGCAGCGCGATCTGCGAGGTCTTCACGATCGGCCCGGTGGCGACGGCTGTGGCCACGTCCTGATAGACCTCGAAGTGGACGTGCGGCCATCGGCCCGAGTAGCAGGCCGGATAGATCGACGTGAAGCGCACTGTGCCCGTGTCATCGGTCTCCTGCACGCCGCGCAGATAGTTCTCGTCCTTCGCGGCGTCCGAGTAGAGCGAGTAGTTCCCGTCGCGGTCGCAGTGCCACAGATAGACGCCCGCGCCCGCCATCGCCTTGCCGGTGGCCGCGTCGCGGACGGTCAGCACGACCTCCAGCGGCACGCCCTTCGCCGTGGTGGTCGACGAGCCGAAGCTGGAGCGGATGTCGCTGCGCACGACGCCGGAGTCGTCGAGCACGTTCACCCCGTTGGAGCCGTCGCCGGGGTAGGGCCCTGCGGTCTCGTTCGGGACCTCGCCCTCGAGCAGGTCGCTGTCGTCCTCCGCGGCCGGCGCGCCGCCCGGAGCGCCCTGCGGCGGAGCGCCGGCCGATCCGCCCGATCCCGACCCCGTGGACGCGGATGTGGTCGGCGCGCAGGCCGCGAGCAGCGTCGTCGCCGCGATGCCGCCGAAGATGCCCAGCATCCGACGGCGGTCGATCAGGGTGCGGATGTCGTAGACGAGTCCCCGATGGTCCTCGTCGATCTCGTGGCCGTTCTCGTCCAGCCAGCGGGGGTCGGTGGTCTCGGGGCTCATGATCTCGTCCTCTCGTCGGGCGGGTCGCCCACGTTCCGAGGCAACCAGCACGACTGATGACCGACGCAGGAGGATGCCAAGCGGCTGCCGTGAGCAACCTGTGCGAATCGAATGAACGACTTCGCAGATCGGGTCTTGCATCCGACTAACTTAAGTAGTTAAGTTAGTGCCATGGACCTCGCCTACGAACTGCACGATCTGGTCCGCACACTCGACAGATGGGCGGAGCAGATCCTCCGGCCCGAGGGACTCAGCTACAACCAGTACGTCGCTCTCGTCATCCTCGGCGAGCACCCGGGCATCACCGGGCGCATCCTCGCGAAGGCCGTCGGGGTCACCGAGGCGGCGGGCAGCGGGATCGTCCGTGCGCTGCTCGCCGACGACCTCATCACCGACCAGGCCGGCCCTCGTACCGGTAACCGTCGAGAGCTTCATCTCACCCCGCGTGGCGTCGACAGAGCCCAGCACTGCGGCCGGCTGCTGGGGCGCTCCGTCGACGACAACGCCCGCACCATCGGCATCGATCCGGCCGCTCTGGCCGCCACCATCCGCGCCCTCCATGACGAGGTACGCACCGTGCGCACCCCCTCCGGAAAGGACCGTTCATGACCTTCTTCCTCGCCGCGGCAGCCGCTGTCTGCGGACTCGCCCGCCTCGCGATCTTCGTCAGCCTCCACGTGATCAGGAACGAGTACTCCCCCGTCCGGCACGCGGTCAGCGACTACGCCGTGGGGAGCACGAGAAGACTCAGCAGCATCATGACCTGGGTCACCGTGCCGTTCTGGGGGCTGCTCGCGGCCGCCGTCGCCACGGGCCTGAACGATTGGGCGGATGCCACGGGGATCGCCGTCGCCCTGGCCGTCCTGGCCCTGATCTTCCTGGTGCTGCCGTTCGTCCCCACCGATCTCGAGGGCGAGAAGGCGTCGCTCATCGGGCGCCTGCACTATCTGCTCGCGATCGCCTGGTTCGCCATCAGCTACGCGTGCATGGGCAACTTCACCCGCCTCTTCTCCGCCCTGGGTCCGGAGTGGCTGGCCGTGACGCTCACGGTCGTCTCCTGGATCGCCGCCGTCTCCCTGGCGATGAGCGTCATCGTGCTCGTCGTGAAGAAGCTCCGCACGTGGGTGTTCGGCATCTCCGAGCGGGTCTTCATCCTCTCGGTCAACCTGTTCTACCTCGGCGTCGCCGTCGGACTCCTCCTCGTGGGGTGATCAGGCGTCGCGCGAGCGCCAGAGCAGCCAGACGAAGTACGGGGCGCCGATCAGAGCCACGACCAGTCCGGCCGGCAGCTGCGCCGGCGCGAGCACGGTGCGTCCGATGGCATCCGCCGTCCCCACCAGCACCGCGCCGAGCACGACCGACACCGGGATCACGCGGCTGTGCCGCGCCCCCACCAGTGCGCGCGCGGCGTGCGGTGCGACCAGGCCCACGAAGCCGACCACGCCGACCGCCGAGACGCTGAGCGCCGCCAGCAGAGCAGCAGCGCCCAGCAGACCGAGCCGGGCGCGCTCGAGGCGCACTCCGACCAGCCGAGGCGTGTCCTCGTCCATCGCGACGATGTCGAGCTCGCGACGCTGAGCGATCACGAACGGCAGCGCGACGGCCAGCACGATCGCCAGCGGGATCACCTGCTCCCACAGCCGCCCATAGGTGGTGCCCGACAGCCAGGTGTAGATCTTCGGGGTGTCCCACGGGTTGGAGCGCAGCAGCACGAACGTGGTCAGCGCCGTCGCTCCGTAGGAGACGCCGATGCCGATCAGGATGAACCTGTCCGCGCTGAGGCCGCCCCTCCACGACAGCGAGTACACGAGCAGGAAGGCCAGCAGCGCGCCGGCGATCGCCGCGGCGATCATCCCGAAGGTGGAGGCCGCGACGCTGGTGACCACCAGCACGGCGCCGAGCCCGGCGCCGCCCGTGATCCCGAGCAGCCCCGGCTCCGCGAGCGGGTTGCGGCTGACGGCCTGAGTGATGGTGCCGGCCAGCGCGAGAGCTGCTCCGGCGACCACGGCGGCGATCACCCGCGGCGAGCGCTCGTCGAGGGCGAAGGAGACCAGAGGCGGCGCCTGATGCTGCATCCACAGCAGGATGTCCCCGGTGAGCAGCGGCGTGGCGCCCACCAGCATCCCGACCAGGATGACGGCGGCGAGGAGCGCGACGCCGACGGTCAGCACGACCGCGAAGCGGCGGGTGCTGCGCACCCCGAAGCGGATGCCGGGCGGCCGGCGCGTCGGGCCCGCGTCGCGCAGCCGGCGAGCCATCGCGATCAGCACGATCGCGCCGAGGAGGGTGGTCGCGACCCCCGTGGGCACCGCGATCGCTCCTTCGGCGCCGATGATCGCGCGGAGCACGGCGTCGGCGCCGATCACGACGATCGCGCCGATGAGTCCGGTGGCCGGAATGAGCAGCACGTGCTTGGTGAGCAGGGGGAAGACGCGGGACAGCAGCCGGGCGAGCACCGGCGCACAGAGGCCGACGAAGCCGATGGGGCCCGCCAGCGTGACCGCGGCGGCGGTCAGCAGCACGGAGAGCAGGATGCCCATCACCCGCGTGGAGCGGATCGGGACGCCCAGGGAGGATGCCGTGTCGTCGCCGAGGGCGAGCACATCCAGGCGCCGCGTCAGAACCAGGGCCAGCGCGATGGCGACCACGATCACCGGCGCCGCGCGCAGGAACGCCTGGATGCCCAGCTGGGACAGGCTGCCGCTGCC
>Ga0308161_1001859_pt1 | contig 23796 bp, 16 predicted proteins | sample PhyFR2_FD_201034 | JGI IMG/M metagenome (GOLD analysis project Ga0308161, IMG submission 201034) | Phyllosphere microbial communities from UC Gill Tract Community Farm, Albany, California, United States - DLSLF.R2 | ecosystem: Host-associated > Plants > Phyllosphere > Unclassified | place: USA...
GGCGATCTCCATGGTCAGCGTGTCGCGCCAGGTGATCAAGGGCATGAACGAGGGCAACCTGAAATGGGAAACCCTGTCGCGCAACCCGGATGTGCTGAACAACTCCATCGCCCGCGCCGACGGTCTGTACAACAACAACTGTTCCCTGGCGCCGGTGCTGGTGTTCCTCAACGACCACAAGGCCGAAACCCTTGATCGCGCCGTGCATGCGGTGCAGGACTTCGCCAAGGAAAACAACAAGGACGGCCTGGAATTCATCCTCGCCGCCGGTAACGCCGGGATCGAAGCTGCGACCAACGAGGTGATCAAAGAGTCGGAACTGACCATCCTGATCCTGGTGTACCTGTGCGTAGCGACCATGTGCATGATCACCTTCCGTTCCTGGGCCGCGACCCTGTGCATCGTGTTGCCGCTGGTGCTTACCTCGGTGCTGGGCAACGCGCTGATGGCGTTCATGGGCATCGGCGTCAAGGTCGCGACCCTGCCGGTGGTGGCATTGGGTGTGGGGATTGGCGTGGACTACGGCATCTACATCTACAGCCGTCTGGAAAGCTTCCTGCGTGCGGGCCTGCCATTGCAGGAAGCCTATTACCAGACACTCAAGTCCACCGGTAAAGCCGTACTGTTCACCGGCCTGTGCCTGGCAATCGGCGTGTGCACCTGGATCTTCTCGGCCATCAAGTTCCAGGCCGACATGGGCCTGATGCTGACCTTCATGTTGCTGTGGAACATGTTCGGCGCGCTGTGGCTGCTGCCGGCGCTGGCAAGGTTCCTGATCAAACCCGAGAAGCTGGCAGGGCAGAAGGGCAACTCGTTGTTTGCCCACTGATGTGAAATGCGTGGTGGTGCCTGCTGTCGATCTTGACCCCAGGCGCCCCCTCACTCCCCAAACGACAAAAACCAACGCTGCGCCAACGCTTTGCCAATCATCCCCCGGTGCACGTCAACCACCGCCTGCGAACTCTCGGCCTTGGCCAACAGCGAGTAATAACTTTGCTTGCGCTGCTCGCGGGTCTTCAAGTGCGCAGCGGTGTAGTCGGCGTTTGGAGTATCGACGGCGGGGTAATGAAAGTGCGCGTACCACACCGGCTTACCCTTCGGGTCATTGATCGCGTACTCCTGGATGAAGTCCCGACGGTCACCGCTCAACTGAATGCGTGCACCCAAACGAGCCACATTCACCTGGCGCCGATCGAGCAAGTATTCAAGGTTAGCGTGGGTGGGGGGCAGGTCCAGGCACAGTTGGGTGCGCAAGCTCGCGCCCAGGGTGTTCAACCGGGCGCCGGCCTGGCGCATGTCGTTGGCCAGCGCCTGATCGGCGGCGGTCCTTGCGCTCTCGGGCTGGGCCTCGATCGCCTGCTCCAACTCAGTGGCAAGTTTGTCGTAGCGGGTTGCTTCGTAGTCAAGGACCTCCTGCACCTCAAGCGGGTGCCGGCTGATCGACTTGTAGTGCTCCCCCCTGCGCACATGCTCTTGCAGCATGGCCAGCAGTTTGCGCGCTTCGCCCTTAACCAGGCTCAAGGCTCGCGGAGCGGCCGCCGCCGGCACCGGTGCCTGCACGACATACTCCACCCACACATCGCCCTGTTGTGAGTAGCTCGACAACACCTTGTTATTGGTTTCATCCCGTACCTCGACCACCTCGACGTTGCCGATAGGGTGCAGTTCGCCGATCAGGGTGCCTTTGCGGCGGGTCTTGATAACTCTTTTCGTCGGCCGCCCAGCCACGACCTGCGGCTGCTTTGGCGGTTGGCTGCTGGTATGGGCGACGGGTTTGACTTCCCTGGACAAACGCTGGTTCACGTTCTGATAAAGCGCTTCGATTATCGTCAGCAGCTTGGTGTTGTACACCGGGTCCAGTACGTCGGCGTCCACAATCGCCAGCCCCTGCAAGGCGTCGAGTGCACGACCATAGTGCTCCTCCAGGCTCTCCAGCACGCTCAGGCGCTCACTGGCCGTCAGCTCCAGGTTGTTGAGTTCAGCGTGGGTGCGTACATGCTCATGCAGCGGTGTGACCACGGTATTGAAGGCCTGGAATAGCGGGTGCTTGAAGTCTTTGACAATCAGCCGCTTGACGCTGCGAATTTGCAAATCCTTGAGCGCCAGTGAGTTGAGTTCGTTGGGGCGGCCCTCCATCATTCGATTGAACGCGGTCCTGCCGGCGGAGCCCAGGCCATACAGGTGCTCCAGGTAGCGGTCCTTGAGGTCCAGCCAGTGCATGCTGCGGTCATTGATCTCGATTACCTGCTCAATGAACTGCCGATACGCCTGCGGGTTGCTGAGCACTGCCCGGTGCAATTCGGGGCCATCGATGGTGAAGGCCTGGTAGCGACGATAGAGCTCCGTTCGGTCGTCCTCGGCGCAGAGCACATGTTTACGTGCGTTCTTGATAGCGTTTTCCAACAGGGTCAGTACCGTTTTCGGCGGCAGCGGCGCCCTCAATTCATCACGCTCCTTGAGGCTGTCGAGGATCTTTTGAAAACCATCGGTCTGGGCTTTCAGAGTGGCATCGTAGTGTTTGCGGGCGTCTGCCTTTTGCCTGGTCGTGAGGTTGGGAGCGTCCTGTGCCGCTTCGGCGGCGTCTATGCCCTGTTGGACTTGCTCCTGACTTGAGAACAGCTGCTGAAAGTCGTCCGTCAGTTCTTTGATGCGCCGGGCCTTGCGCTCTCGCTCGGCAGCGATTCGTTTGGGGGGCATACCGCCCAGCAGACGAAGCCGCATGTCGATCGACCACACGCCTTGCTCGTTGCCGCGCAGATAGGGGCCCAGTCGCGTGGTGTCCGCAGGATCAACGATTCGTACGTTGAAAGCCTCTTCCAGGTCGATGCGAAACAGATCCCCATCAACCCGTGCATGCCAGTGGTTGTCGATCACATACAAGCCCTTGCGCGGGCCGTTCAGCACCGGTCGTGGCAACTCGGCAGGCAGGGGCACCTTGAATGTAGCGAGGTTGGCGCGTTGGCTGGGTGTCAGGCGATAACGAGCCTGGGCAAAACTGAAGTCCAGGGCGGTGTGACTGCCTTGTGGCGGTTCCCCGGGCAACGACACCGTGCCTTGGCGAATCAGGGGCGGCGGCGGTGCGGGCCATTGGTCCGAGTTGCGCCGCCGTGCGGGCGGGCGCAGGGCCTTTTGACGGATGGTGGACGCCAGCTTGGGCCGTGAAGCCAGGGTGGCCGGGGAGTCCAGCAACGCCGTCGCGACGGTCAGCAGCAGGTCGATAGCCCCCTGTTCAAGGGCCTCGGGGGATTGGCTGTCGAGCTGTTGAATGTCCCGGCTAAGATTGCCGAACAGGATCAACAACCATCCCACAATCATTGACGGCCCACGCAGCAAGGGTTGCAACAGGCCGCCAAACAGCAAACTGCTGCCTTCCATCAACACCTGCCAGCGGCTTTCACTGTTGGACGTAGATTCCCGCTCGGCCTGCTCCACCAGGGCTCGGCCGTTGTCGCTGAACAGATAAGACATCAGTCGCCCGGTGACCAGGCATTGTTGAAGTTCATCGTTGACGCCGTCGGTGGAGAGGGTGGCGGGCGCCGGTGTGCGGCGTGATGCGAACTCATCACCCTGACCGAAGCGCAGGTAATGGGGTTCATGAAAACCACCATGGTCGTAGATCGGCCGGGCGATGTCGGGCAGCCAGGTCAGGACGCTGGTTTGCAGCTCACCGGGTTGCGCGATCGCGTTGAACAGCGCTGTGCGGCTGGCGAACTCGCGCAGTGGTTGGGAGTACAAGGGGCGATAGAGTAGGTGAGGGCCATTGGTTAAGTCCTGAAATTCAATCAGGTACATGTTGCTGACCACATCGGCGCTTGCATCGGGGCTGCGGGAGAGGGACAGGTGACGAATCATCACCGGTTTGTTGTCGACCTGCTGATCCGCACGGTCCACCTGCATCAGGGCCGCGACCATCTGCGCGCCGCGTTGGGATATGCCCGATTCACCCTTGAGATGCAGTTCCAGGGCCTGCAACGGCAACTGCAGCGGCTGTTGCGCGGCAAACAGGGTTTCGCGCTCACGGGCGCGGGGGGTGTCGCCGAGCAATTGTTGCTTGAGCAGCAACGGATACCGTTTGCCGATGTTGACCCGCTGAATCAAGCCGGCGCTGCCGTTGATGTAGGCGGCTGTCAACCAGACCGGCAAAGGGGCGCCCAAGCGATGGGCAACCGACATCGTACCGCTGGGCTGGCCAGCCAGGTTCTTGATGGCCAGTTCAGTCAGGCTCATGCGAACCCGCTCCACAATGCCGGCGGTGCCAGGGTAGCCGGCGGCGACCACGAAAGTCAGTTCCACATCATCGGGGTGCAGGGGCGGATGCAGGGGCGTGTCGCCGGCAGCGCTCGCTTCGTGTTCCATGGCCTGCTGCAAGGCCCGAACGGTGAAGGCATGCAGGTCATCGATGCCGCTGAGGAATGTTCGCCCACCCGCCTGTTTTTTGGCCGCCGCCAGCGCCAGGCTGTAGTGCCGATAGCGGTCACGGTTTTCGGCGGTGGCATTGCGCAACGGCTCCGGCAAGCGCGTGCGTACGGCATCGAGCAGATGAATCGGACCGTCTTGGGCATCGAGAAAATACAGGCCCGGATCGGTGAGCTCCTGGTACAGCGTCTCCAGGGTTTGCGGGCTCTGGTCGAGCGGTAATGTCAGGGCCCCCAGGTTTTCCATTTGCAGGTTGAAAATGCTCGCTGCCTGATGATCGAAGATCGAGCCCTCGGGCTCGTAACGATTGCAGGTGAGGGCCTGCGCCTGATACTGCGCGCCGAGGCGCTGGCCCCACGCCTGGGTGAAGGCATCCATGGACACGAAGTGCTCAACCCGCCCGCTCGGCGTGCACAGCAGCACCGGGGCGGTGCCGTTGATGGTGCGGGTCAGCAGCAGGTGTTCCGACAGCAGCCGGGTGGTCTGGCCGGCATTGTCGATCTGCGTCATCAAGCCGTAGGCGAACACGGCGTTGTCGCCATAGCGGGCGACGCGTTGTTCGCGGTCCGGTGTGCCGATGAGTTGGTCGAGGGTTTGCCGCGAGAACTCATCCAGGTCGGCCTGGCGCAGGGTGCTGGCCCGCAGGGTGCTCAGGAGCATATCGCTGAGCCACTGCCAGCGGCTGAGGCCGCTGTCGGCGTCTTGATTCCAGTACTCGGCCACGGCGTCCTGAAGGGCGATCGGCAGTGTCGAGGGTAAATCCCGGATCAGCCCTTCAATAACCGTCATGTCCAGTTTCTCCTGGGTAGCACCCGCCAATGTCAGGCGCTTGGGCAGTTCATCGGACAGGTAATAGAACAGGTCATGGCGGTCACGGAAATCCAACGGGCCGTCGCTCCCCAGGTACTGCAGGACGACATCCATCAGTGACTGGAATTTCCAGCCTTTGGTCGCCAGGGGAATCGCCAGGTGCGTCAGGGACAGGTCGATGGTCAATGAGGGGTAGCGCTCGCGAATGGCGCCGCTCAGCAGCGTCTGGACGACGCTGGCCAAGGTTGGGCGGCTGGCAAACTGCCGGGCGACGGCTTTGGCGGCCAGTGGCGCCGAGGGTAGCGGTTGCATAGGGCTAAAAATCCTTTTTGGGGTCGGTACGGGCGAGCCGAGTCACCACCGGACGGAGCGTCCAGCGTCTGGCTGCGCAGGGCCAAGAATGGCCAGTCGTGCGCGGGGGAGGGCGGTAGCTGGCTACCGCTGGACAACGCGAGGCGGGAAAGACGCGTGGGATTGGCCTATCATCAGCGTCTTTCTGACTGATGAATGACCCTGATGACTGCCGACAATCTGACTACCGTCCTTGAAACCAGCGATATGCTTGAAATCGATGGGTTGCACGCCTTCGACTTCACGCTTAATGCAGACACGCTACTGATCACCGCCATGGACGGCCGTGCAGAGAAACGGTGGACGTTCAGCCTGGCCCAAGTGCAGGCCGCGACCTTCGATGACACCTTGCAAAGCTGGACCCTCTCCGGTGACGCGGGCGAGCACCGCCTGATCTGTCTGAGCGCTTTCACCGGCAACAATAACGACGAGGATGACGAGCATGATGATGCGTAAATTCTGGCCCCTGCTGATGGCGGGCAGCGTGGGCGCGATGTCGGCGCAGGCCGCGCCGGCTGACACTTATGAACTGCTGGTCGGCAGCTACACCGCGGGCACCAGCGAAGGTATCTACCGCCTGCAGTTCGACAGCCGCACCGGCCAGTTCCAGGGCCCGCCGGTACTGGCGGCGAAGGCTGCCAACCCGTCGTGGCTGACGGTCTCCAAAGACCAGAAGCACCTGTTTGTGGTCAACGAAAACGGCCCCGGCCAGAAGGACGCCGTAGGCCGGGTCAGCAGCTACAGCATTGATCCGAAGACTCATCAGCTCACCCTGATCAACCAGGTGCAGAGCCTGGGTAACGAGCCGACGCACTCCAGCGTTGCCGGGGACGGACGTTACCTGTTTGTCGCCAACTATTCGGTGCTGGAAGATCCGGGCGGCAGCCTGGCGATTCTGCCGGTGGACGCCACCGGCAAGCTGTCGGCGCCGGTGCAGTTGAGCGGCCACCCGGCCAGTCGCGTGAACCCTGAGCGCCAGGCCTCCAACCATGTGCACTCAGTGGTGTCGTCGCCGGATGGCAAGTACGTGTTTGTGCAGGACCTGGGGGCGGACAAGCTGTTCGCCTACCGCTACGACCCCAAGGCCAACCACGAACTGCCCCTGACCCCGGCCGATCCGGCCTCGGTGCAGTTGCCCCCTGGCAGCGGCCCGCGTCACTTGCTGTTCAGCGGCGATGGCAAACATGCCTGGCTGACCACCGAGATGAGCGCCCAGGTCGCGGTGTACGATTACCACGACGGCAAGCTCACGCAGAGCCAGTTGGTGGAGTTCGCCGCCGGGCAACCGGTATCCGACAAAGCGGGCGCGGCGCTGCACGCCTCCGGTGATGGCAAATTCCTGTATGTGAGCAACCGTGGCACCGCCAACCAGATGCTGGTGTTCAGCATCGACCCGGCGACCGCGCACCTCAAGGAAGTCCAGCGTCGCTCCGTGGAAGGTGACCACCCGCGCGAATTCAGCCTGGACCCGAGTGGCAGGTTCCTGCTGATTGCCAATCAGAAAAGCAATGAAATCGTGGTGGTCGAACGTGACCCCAAGACCGGCCTGCTGGGTAAAACCGTGCAGAAATTACCGATTGATGCCCCTAGCGACCTCAAGTTCCTGCTGCGTCAATAAGCCACAGGCCCCGCATTGCGGGGCCTGAGCCTTTCTATTAATTGTATTGATAGCGGCTAGTGTTTCAAAGCATTTCTAAGGTTCAACCCTCGGGCGTAAGTTGGGTTCCAAGGCCTTCACCGGCCACCCAACCAAACGAACACAAGGGTTACCGACATGAACTTCAATCTCTTCCCGATCATCGCCGCCTCCGCTGTTTCCGCCACCGTAGCTTTGCCCGCGTCAGCCAGCGTGGACATCAGCGGCAAGCAGTCGAGCACCAGCGCCTATACCCAGAAATACCTGCAACAAAGCGCCAACTTCTATGCGGCCCTGGACCACAAGACTCAGCACTGAACGCCAGGGTGTGCAGGGCTTAAGCCTTTGCCATCACCGTAAGAAACAGCGGCGAGTCCAGGAAACGTTGTAGCCAAAACTCTAGCCGCTGATACGGTGCCCCTGCAAACCACTCCCGATCCACATGAGCAAACTGGCGCACAAACGGCGCCAGTGCCACATCGGCCAGGCTCAAATGGTCGGCCAGCAAGTAGCGGGTTCCCGCCAGCAAATCCTCGAGCTCCTGCAAAAATACTGCGCCCTCGGCCCGATAATGTTCCATTGGCTGCTCGGGGTAACGTTCGGCGTACTTGTATCGATTCAAATGATGCTTGAAGGTTGAATCGTTCTCGGCAATCAGTTCCAACACTCTGGTATCGCCCTGTAGCAACCAATCGTCAGGGTCGTTCTGCGCCAGCGCCCACTGCATGATCGCCAGGCTCTCGTCGATTACCTGACCGTCCACACTCAACACCGGCACCGTGCCCTTGGGCGACAGCGCCAGCATCTCTGCCGGCTTGGCTTTCAGGCTCACCTCGATGATCTGCACCGGCACGCCCGAATACCGCAGGGCCAGGCGTGCACGCATCGCGTACGGGCAGCGTCGGAACGAATACAGCAGCGCTTCGCTCACTTGACCTCCAGGGTGCTCAGGCCATTGCCCTGGCGCTTGACCTGGATCTGCACCGGAATGCGCTCATGCATTTCCTGCACGTGGGAAATCACCGCGACTTTGCGGCCCTGGGCCTGCAAACCATCCAGTGCATCCATCGCCAATTGCAGGGACTCCGGGTCGAGGCTGCCGAAGCCTTCGTCGATAAACAACGATTCGATCTTCAGCGTGCTCGACGCCATCGACGCCAGGCCCAAGGCCAGCGCCAACGACACCAGGAACGTCTCGCCGCCGGACAATGAATGCACCGAGCGCAGTTCGTCGCCCATTTCCGTGTCCATCACCAGCAACCCGAGCATGCTGCCACCGCGCTTGAGGCGGTAGCGGCGCACCAGTTGGCGCAGTTGCACGTTGGCGTGATGCACCAGCAGGTCAAGGTTATAGGCCTGGGCGATCTTGCGGAACGTATCGCCGGTGGCCGAGCCGATCAGTGCATTCAGGCGCGCCCAGCGTTGCCACTCTTCATAAGCCTGGGTGATTCGCTCGGCCAGGGCATGGTTGGCGTCCTGGCGGCGCTGGTCCTCGGACTGACGCGCGCGCAGTTCAGCCACCTGTTTTTCGCCTTCGGCCAGTTGTTGGTTGAGGCTGGCCAGGGCGCTGTCCAATTGTTCGGCGTCCAGGTTGCCGTTGTGCGAAGCCTGATGTTCGGCGAGGCGTTGCTCGCGCTCTTGCAGCAGGACGTTGGCTTGCGCGACGGCCTTTTCGCTGGCTTGCACCTGTTGGCGCAGTGCGCTGATCTGGGCGTCATCGAACGCCAGTAGCCGTGCCAGGCCAGTGTCATCCAGCTCAGGGTGCAGGGCGCGCCACTGGGCGAGGCGTGTTTCGAGTTCCTGCTGTTCAGCTTCCAGTGTGTGCTGACGCTCCTGGCGGGATTTGAGATCCGCGGCCAGTTGGATCAGTTCGTTGTGGATGACCTGCAACTGTTGGTTGGCGTCGGTTTCGCTCTGGCGCGACTGCACCACAGCCTGTTCCAGTTGTTGCTGCCACTGTTCAGCGCTGGTGTGCTCGCCCAACAGAGTACGGAGTGTTTCCTGGGCAGCCTGTTGCTGGGTCGCCAGCTCGGTAAATTGCTGGTTCAGCGCGTCGAGTTGCTGCTGGCGATGCTGCTGGTGGGTGTGTTCTTTCTCGATGGCCTGCTGGCGTTCCTGTTGCTCGGCCAGCTCATCCTGCTGATGGCCAAGCTGCTCAAGGCGCTGATTGACCTGCTGGTCGAGCAACATGAAGGTCGCGGCCGGTTCGCTGCGCAAGCCTTCGAGGGTGTCGGCCGGCAGCAGGCTGGCGAAGGCCTGGAGTTCTTCGTCAAGACGTTCGCGGTCGTTGGACAGCTCGCGCTGCTGATCCAGCATCAGTTGACGGGCCTGCTGGCTCGCCTCCTGGGCCAGTTGCAGTTGCTGCTGCAGGCGCCCGGCGTTCTGTTGCAGATTGAGCAGGGCGCCCTGGCGTTGTTCGTCCTGGCTGATGCTTTGGGTCAGTTGGCTCAGTTGCTGGGTCAACCAGTCGCTGCGTTTGGCCGCGTCCTGGTTGAGCAGCGAGGCGGACAACGGGTGTGCCTCAAGGCTCGGCGCAAGGCCCTGTTGCTGGATTGCCAACTGCTCTTGCTGGTGCAGGAATTCCTTTTGCTGGGCAATCAAACCGCCCACTTCACCGCGCAGTTCAGTGAGTTTTTCCTTGAGGGTGTCGACGGCTTTCTGCGCCGTGGCCTCCTCATTTTCATCGTGGCGGCCGAGACTGTGCAGCAACGCTTCGGGTTGGTGATAGGGGTGCTCATGGCTGCCGCAGACTGGGCAAGGCTGATCATCCTGCAACTGCTCGCGCAGCTCCTCGACGCTGGCACTGCGCGCCAGGCGCTGGCGTTCAAGCAATTGCTTGGTCACCGTCAGCGTCTGTTCGGCTACCGCCAGTTCGGCCTTGGTGTGCAGGCCGGCCTGGTTCAGTTGGTCGCGTTGCTGCGCGGCGTCGGCGAGCTTTTGCGTGAGGGCTGCGGCGTGTTGGTCCAACTGTCGCTGGCTGTCCCACAGGCGCGTCAGGTCTTCGAAGGCGCGCTGTTGCTTGCGATTGTCTTGCAGCAGGCTGGCCAGCAGTTGCACCTGTTCGGCCACGGCGTGGGGTTCGGCGCCGGCTTCTTGATAGAGCAGGTCCAGGGCTTCGCGTTGCTGGGCAAACTTGTCGGCCGAGGTGGTGGCGCGTTCTTCCAGTTGAGGCAGCTCGGCCTGGCCTTTTTTCAGGCGGTTGCCGATCAGCATCAGCTGTTGCAGGCGGTCGCGGTAGGCGTTCCAGGCCTCGCTCAGGGGGGCGAGGCTGGCATTGCGCTCAAGCTCGGCGGACAAACGTTGCAGGCGCTCGGCGACCTGGGTGTGTTTGTCTTGCAGGCCCTTGAGCAGGGCGTGGCCCTCGGTGCAGGCGTTTTCCTGCTGCTGTTTTTCCTCCGCACGCTTGGCCAGGTCACGGGTCAAGTGGGCGAGGGTGCTTTGCGCTTCGAAGGCCTGGCGCAATAGCGGCACCGCGTCGGCCTGGTTACTCAGCGCCTGGGCCAAGGCACTTTGCGCAGTCGCTTGTTGCAGCTGCGCGTGTTGCTGACGGGTGTGCAGGGCGTTTTGCTGCTCGATGTGCTGCTGAATCTGCGCTGCCAACGGGGTCAGCAACGTGCTGAGTTCAGCCTGCCGTGCAAAGTGATGGCGTTGTGGCGCCAATTGCTCCAGCCGGCTCAAGTCCTGGCGTTGCGGGCCCTGGCTATCCCAATCGCCCTGGGCGCGTTGCAGCTGTTCGGTGGCACTGAGTTGGCGTTCCTGCCATTCGCGCAGTTCCTTGAGCCAGGTGTGCTGCAACTCCAACTGTTTGAGCTGGGCCTGCTGAGTCTTGAAGTGCTGCTGAGCGTCGGCCAGTTGCTGATCCAGCTCGGCGCGGGCCTCGGCGGCCAGGGGCACCACGCCAGTGGCCTGATCCTGCAGCTGCTTGTGCGTGTCCTTGGCGTCCTTGGCCTTGTCGAATGCGCGGCGACCCAGTTGGGTATAGAGCGCGGTATCGGTGAGCTTTTCCAGCAGTTCGCTGCGCTCGTTGTCGTTGGCCTTGAGGAAGGCGCTGAACTCACTCTGGGCCAGCAGCACGGCGCGGGTGAACTGTTCGAAGTTCAGGCCCAGGGCCAGTTCCAACTGGGTCTTGTATTCGGTCTTCTGGCTGGCCAGCAGTTGGTCGCTGTCCAGGTCCATCAGGCTTTGCCGGCTGTTCTGCAGCTTGCCGCTGGCCTTGTCGCGGGCGCGATTGGCTTCCCAACGCGCACGGTAGCGACGGCCACTGACGCCGACAAAATCCACCTCGGCATAGCCGCCGCCGGTGCCTCGACGGATCAGGGTGCGTGGGTCGCCGATGGAAATATCGGTGTCGGCATCGGGCATCTTGGCCTGGCCGGTATCGCCCAGGCGCGGCACGGCGCCAAACAGCGCCAGGCACAGTGCATCGAGCAAAGTGCTTTTGCCGGCACCGGTCGGTCCGGTGATCGCGAACAACCCGGCGCTGGCCAGGGGCTCGGCGGTAAAGTCGATCTCGAACGGGCCGGCCAGGGAGGCGAGGTTTTTCAGGCGGATGGCGAGGATCTTCATGGCTGTTCCTCCTGCTGTTGCACTTCCTGGAGCAGCACGGCGAAGTCCTTCAAGGTCTGTTCATCCACTTCGCTGCCGTAGCTGTCCTGCCAGGCACGGCTGAACAGCTCCTGGGGCGTGAGCTGGTCGAGTTCGATCAAGCGCTCTTCGTCATTGGCATCGCTGCCGCGTTTGCCGGCGTACTCGGCGGCGATGCGCACCAGGCGCACGGCCTTGCCTTGCAGGGCGGTTTCGATTTGCTGGCGCAGGTCCGGTTGCGGTTCGTCGAGGCGCACGCGCACTTCCAGCCACGGGTGGCGCTGGGTTTCGGCGAGCAGGTCGATGTCGGGCAGCTCTGCCAGCTGCTTGAGGATATCCGCCAGCGGCGCGGCTTCGAGGCGTTGCAGGTCGACCGAGCGGGGAATCAGCAGCGGTTCGACACTCACCAGGCATTGGCCCTGGAAGGTCACATCGAGAATCTGGTGCTTGTAGCCGATTTCGGAAAACGACAGCGGAATCGGCGAGCCGCTGTAGCGAATGCGCTCTTCGCCATTGACCTTTTGCGGCTTGTGCAAATGGCCGAGGGCAACGTAGGCGACACTCTTGTCGAACAGTTTGGCGGGCAGCGCCTCGGCGTTGCCGATGATCAGGCTGCGTTCGGAGTCTTCCGACACCGAACCACCGGCCATGTGCGCATGGCTGATAGCAATCAGCGCCTGGCCTTTTTTGCGTTTGGCGTTAGCGGCGGCGATCAACCCTTCATGTACCTGGCCGATACCGCGCAGGTAATCGTCACCCAGGTGGGCGCCGGTGACTTCGGCCGGCCGCAGGAAAGGCAGGGCCAGGCACCAGGCGGCGATCTTGCCTTTGGCATCCGGCAACGGGATCAGCAGACGCTCGGCATCCAGTTGGCCGTCGTCCAGCCACAGCACGCGGCCGAGCGCATGGGTGCGCAGGCGCCGCATCAAAGGCGCGGGCAGTTCGATGCGCGAGCCGGAGTCGTGGTTGCCCGCGATCATCACGATGGTCAGCGTCGGGTTTTGTTCATGGGCGCTGATGATGAAGTCATACAGCCGCTCCTGGGCCTTGAGCGGCGGGTTGACTGTATCGAAGATATCGCCGGCGATCAGCAGCACATCCGGGCGATGGATATTGAGTTGGCGTAGCAGCCACTCAAGGAAACAGGCGTGTTCGAAGTCGCGTTCCTGGCCATGCAGGTTTTGGCCAAGGTGCCAGTCGGAGGTGTGGAACAGACGCAAGGCGAACTCCGTGGGGAAGAGGAAAAGGAGGGGAGTTTACCTGTATTGCGAACACGCTGCTCCAGACGACGCCGATCCAATGTGGGAGGAGGCTTGCCTCCGATGGCGGTGGGTCAGCCTGCTCTTTTTTGACGGACCCACCGCCATCGGGGGCAAGCGCCCTCCCACAGGGGTTACGCGGTGTGCAGGCAGTCCAGTGCTCGGTCGGCGAGGGCTTTGGCACTGTTGATCAAATGCTCGGTCGGGCGGGCCATAGGGTGATCATTGCCGCTGGAGGCTGCTGTAACAGCAGCGCTGCGCAGCAGGTCGCAGATTTGGGCGAGGGCGTCTTCGAAACTGAGGTCTGGGTCGACGGTGAAGCGGGGTGGGTCGGGGACGATTTTTTTCATGAATGAAGTACCTACTGGATTTGGAGCCATTCTTTTGCCGATCTCACACGTCAAAAGGTGGCAGCTATGTGCGGGGTGAGATACCGGATTAGTAGGAGCACCCGGCCAGACCGAAGTCTGCCCGCACACAGCCGCCATAGAGCATGTTGCTCGTGGCGCCTACAAGTTCACGGGATCTCACACCCGATCGCTGATGTGCAGCGACGGAGCGAAGGCTAGCCAGTGAAGTGGGCAGGCGCAAGGCCGTGGGATTGTCTAGGAAACTTCCTGCAAATTAAAGGGATATGGATTGCTGGCCTTTAACAATGCGTGTCGCCCAGGCAGCACAAGTCAAATGTGGGAGGGGGCTTGCCCCCGATAGCGGCGGGTCAGCCAGCTTATCTATAACTGATTCTCCGCCATCGGGGGCAAGCCCCCTCCCACATTTTGATGTGTGGTGTGTCAGGGAGGCAGGGGGTTACTTGGGATACAGCGGCGGCAGGCTGGTGGTGTCCGTCGCCGAGTCTTGCACGCGCTCGGTCATGGGGATGGCTTTTATCGCTCGCCACAAGTCTTCACCCAGCCAGTACTGACCGCTCTCGCTGTACAGCGCGCCATTGAGCCCATCCAGCGCATCCGACAACGGCACGAACCGCGCCGCCATGTCCGCCAGGGTTTCCGGCTGCTGCCGCGCCCAGGCATCCAGCGCCTGGCGGGTGGCCTGGGGGTCGTTGGCCTGGGTCGCGCGCTTGAGGTCATCGAGCAGGGTGCGCGGGCTCGGGCCGGTTTGTGCGGCGCGCAGCACCGCCGGTTGCCAGCGCGCACGCCACCACAGGCCGAAGCCCAGCAGGGTGGTGCAGGCCAGGACCAGGGTGCTCAGTTGCCATAGCCACAAACGGCTGTCGTCCGGTGCGGTGATGATGGTCGGCGTGGCGGGGGTGTCCACCATCAGGCTCGGGTTGGCCGCCACTTGCAGGGTGCGGGCGGGCAGGCTGGTGCGTTCAAGGTGATCCTCGTGGGTGTTCCACCACACCACTTCAACCGGTGGCAGTTCCAGCGGGCCGACACGATTGGGCACCAGGGCCTCGCGGTCTTCGCGGCTGCCGACCAGGCCACGGTCGCTGGTCTGGTTGCCGAGCACCGGTTGGTCCGGGTAGCGGCGCAAGCCATTGATTTCAGTGCTGGGGAGGGCCGGCAGTTGGGCACTGGACAGGCCCTCGGCCTTGATCGTGAGGCTGCGCGTCAGGGAGTCGCCGACTTGCACATGTTCCGGCTCTGGATTCCAGGACTCGGTCAGGGTCAGGCTGCGCGCCGGCAACCAGGGCGTATCGGCGGGATACAACTCGGGCTTGGGCTTGACCTGCAACGCCAGCGGCGCCGAACTCACGTGGATCAGCTTGCCCGGCTTGGTGCCTTGCAGGGTATTGTCCTGGGGCGGGCGCGATTCCACCAACGTGGCGCTGAAGGTCTGCGTTGGCAGTTCCAGGGCGCCGCTGTGTTGCGGGTAGATCGCGTAGCGGGTTTCGATCACACCGTGGCGGATGCTGTTGATGACCTTTTCGTAGGTGCGCGACTCGCCCAATTGCTCCACGCGTGCATCCGGGATCTGCAACGGGGTGAGGCTGCTGTCGTCATACAGTGACACCGAGTGGTACACGCGCACGGTCAACAGGGCCTGGGCCTGCACGTACACGCTGGTTTGGTCGAGGTTGGCTTCGACAAACACCGGCGCCAGCTCGGCGTTGCTGTTCTGGCTGGCGGTTTCCAGCACTTGCAGGCTGATCGGCTGGGTCGAGTACTCGCCCACTTGCAACGGCGGGATTACTACGGTGCCATTTTGCTTGGGCAGCAAGGTGATGATCCAGCGCGTGGTCGCGTGGTTGTCGCCGCCCAGGGTGGTGAGCTGGTTGAGCTGACGGGTGCCGCTGACTTCGAACTGCGCATCCAGGGGCGACAGGTCGGGTTTGCCGAACTGGGTGACGTCGCTGGACTCCACCGTCAGCTCCACCGTTTCCCCGGAATTGAGGCGGCTGCGGTCGACACTGGCCACCAGGTTCGCCGCCTGGGCGTGGCCTGCCGTCAACGCGAGCAGAAGCAGAAGGGGGGTGCGGCGCCTCATCGAGTCTTGTCCTGATGTTGTTGCTGTTCGTACCAGAATTTGCGTCGCAGCAGTTCGCCGGGGTTGTCCGGGATCTCCCGCAGCCATTGTTCCAGGGCTTGGCGGTGTTCACCGTCGAGGCTGGCATCGGTAGGGCGCAGCGGCGGGGTGGTGGTTTGCTCGTCGCCCAGTTCGCTGCCCGGTACTTCGTTGCCGCCGGTTTGTGGTGTGGCGCCGGTCTGGGTGTCACCGGTGCCGGCTTCGCCCTGGCCCTGGGACGACTGCTCACCGCCCGTGGCAGTTTGCCCACTGGCGCCCGGTTGCGCAGTTTGGCCGGGTTGGGTGGTTTCGTCATCCTCGTTTTTTGCCGGCTGTTCGGGCTCGGGCGCTGCCTGCTCCTGAATCAGGGCTTCCACCAGGGCCTTGTTTTTCAGGGCTGGTTGCAGGTCGGGCTGGGCTTCCAGGGCTTGCTCGTAGGCGTCGATAGCCGCTTCGAGTTCGCCGGATTTGGCCAAGGCATTACCGCGATTGTAGTGAGAGTAGGCGTCGTTGCCTTCGGCAAACCGCTTGATGGCTTCGGCATAGTTGCCGGCTTCGTACAAGGCAACGCCTTGCCATTGCACGTCCTGGAAGCGTTCGGCGGCTTCGGCGGGGCGTTTTTTCTTGAGCAGGTATTGGCCTTGCTGGTCCGGGCGCAGCCACAAATCCTGGAGTTCAAAGGCGTAGCTGGGCTGGGGGGCGGCCATCAGCAGCAAGGGCAGGCAAAACAGCCAGCCACGGCGCCCTGCGCAGGCGGCGAGCAGCAACAGCGGCAAGAGCAGCCAGTAACCCTGGTCGGCCCAGGTGTCGAGGTGCAGCAACTGGCCGTCGTTACGCAGGGCTTGCGGCGGGTCGAGTACGCCGAGCTGGCGCAGTTCTTTATCGTCCAGGCGCGCGGCGCGGTAACGGCCGCCCATCTCGCTGGCGAAGGCTTTGAGCGTGGGGCTGTCGAGGCGTGGCACCAGGATCGCGCCTTGTTCGTCCTTGAGGAATTCACCGCTTTCCTGGGTGACCGGCGTGCCTTCACGGCTGCCGATGCCGAGGATCGACAGGGGCGGGGACTGGTTGCTCTGCAGCAGCAGTCGAATGCCTTGGCGCTCCTGCTTGGACAGGGATGAGCCGATCAGCAGCAGGCGTCCTTGGCCGAGCCCGCTGTGCTGGAGCAAGTCCAGGGCTTTCTGTACCGCCAAGTCGGCGCGGTGGCCGGGCTCGGGCATGATCGAGGGACGCAGCGCTTCGAGCAGGTTGCGGCTGGTGCCCAGGTCGTCCGACAGCGGCACCAGGGTGTGGGCGCTACCGGCGTACACCACGATGGCGGTTTGCGCATCGGTGCGCGCCTGCAACAAGTCATACAGCTTGCGGCGGGCCTGCTCCAGACGATTGGGCGGGCTGTCGGTGGCGAGCATTTCCGGGGTCAGCTCCAGCAGCACCACCAGCGGATCGGAAGGCTTCTGGCTGGTTTGTTCGACGCGTTGCCAACTGGGGCCGAGCAAGGCCAGCACGGCCAATAGCCAGGCGATACCGAGCACCACCCACGGCGATTTGCTTTCGCGGCCGTTGCCACCGCTGAGCAGCACCGCGTGGAAGGCCGGCGGCAGGATCATCTGCCAACGCCCGGCGCGTTTTTGCCGGTGCCACAGCTGCCACAGCAACCAGCCGAGCAGCGGCAACAGCAACAGCCACCAGGGGCGGAACCAGTGCGGCCAGAGGTCGATCATCGACGCCTCCGCAAACGCAGGCGTTTAAGGCGTTGGCGCCACTCAGGACTCTGTTGCAGGAAGATCCCCTTGCTCGACACTTTGCTGAACCAGCGTTGCAGGGCGTTGTTCGGCCAGCGCTCCTGGATCACCAGCAACATACTGAGGATCAGCGCCAGGGCCAGCGGGCCGCTGTACAGCGCCTGGGCCGGGCGGGCCTGGGTCGGTTGTTGCTCGACGGGTTCGAGTTGGTCGAGGGTGTCCTTGATGGTTTGCAACTCTTCGCCATCGCGGGCACGGAAGTATTGCCCGCCGGTGGCGTTGGCGATGGCCTTGAGTGCCGGTTCATCGAGGTCCAGGCTCGGGTTGACGCCGAGGATGCCCAGGGAACCGGTTTGCTCCGGGTCGGCGCCGATGCCGATAGGGTAGATTTTCACACCTTCTTCGGCCGCCAGGCGTGCGGCGGTCAGCGGGTCGATCTGCCCGGCGTTGTTGGCGCCGTCGGTGACCAGGATCAGTACGCGGCTTTGCGCCGGGCGCTGGCGCAGGCGTTTGAGGGCCAGGCCGATGGCATCGCCGATGGCAGTGTTTTTGCCGGCGATGCCGATGCGTGCTTCATCCAGCCAGGTGCGTACGGTGCGGCGGTCGAAGGTCAGCGGCGCTTGCAGGTACGCCTGGCTGCCGAACAGGATCAGGCCTACGCGGTCACCTTCGCGGTGTTCAAGGAAATCACCCAACAGGCTTTTGACCAGGGACAGGCGACTCACGTCCTCGTTCTGCCACTGCATGTCTGGGAAATCCATGGAGCCGGACACGTCCACCGCCACCAGCAGGTCGCGGCCGCTGGCGGCAATCGGCAGCGGCTCGCCCAGCCATTCCGGGCGTGCGGCGGCGGTCAGCAACAGCAGCCACAGCACCACGAAGGGGGCCTGCTGGCGCCAGCCCGGCAGGTTGACGCGGGCGCGGCGCTTGGCCAGGCCTTCGAGGTCGCCGAGGTAGCTGACTTTAAGCGCAGGCTCGCCGCTGTCGGCTACCGGCAGGATAAACCGCATCAGCCAGGGCAACGGCAACAGGACGAAGATCCACGGCCAGGCGAACTCAAACATGTTTGCGAATCCAGGTGTCGACGGCTTGGGTCAGGCCGGCGATGGCCTTGTCGTCGAGTTTGCATTCGGGTTTGTAGGCGCCTTCCACCAGCACCATCCAGCGCGTGAGGCCGGCAGCCGGGCAGCGGTTGTCGAGGAACGCCAGCCATTTGCGCCCGTTGAGGGTGTGGCTCTGGCTGTAAGGGTAGTCGTTGCGGCACAGGCGCTTGAGCAGGCCATTGAGTTGTTGCAGCCAGGCACCGGCTGGCGCGCCGTCGTAGGGTTTGGGCATCAGTGCCAATTCGGCCAGGGCGGCGATGCGCAACGGGTCCAAGGGTTGTTCGGCGCGTGCGACCGGGCGGCGCGCAGGCAGAAAGCGGCGCAGGGACCAAAGCCCCCAGCCCAACAACGGGATCACCAGCAACACCAGCCACCAGCCCGGTGCAGGCGGCCAGAAGCCGATGCTCGGCGGGGCGATCAGCGGTTGCAGTTGGTCAAGGCTGCTCATTGTTTTTTGGCCGGACGTTGCGGGTTGAGATACTCGCGCAGTTGCTCGACCATTTCGCTCTGGGTGCTCAAGGGCATCAGCAGTACCCGCAGTTTTTGCGCGAGCAGTTCCCAGCGGGCAATGCGTGCTTCGGCCTGGGCCTTGTAGGCCTGGCGCAAGTCGTAGTTCAGCGTGTCGAGTTCCAGTTGCGCGCCTCGCTGCGCGAAACGCAGCAGCCCGGCGGCGGGCAGCGCGTGGTCCAGCGGATCGGAGATCGGCAACAGCAGCAGATCACAATGGCGTGACAGCAGGCTCAGTTGTTGCTCGGCGCCTTCGGTGAGGGCACGTTCATCGCAAATCACAATCACCAGGCTGCCGGGGCGCAGCACTTCGCGGCCTCGGCGCAGGGCCATGCCCAGGGCATCGGCCTCGGGACGGCTCTCGGTGTCCAGGCTCTGGTTGACGCGCACCAGGCGGTTAAGCAGTTGCAGCAGGCTTTGCTTGCTGCGCCGGGGTTTGATTTCGTAGTGTTCGTTGTCGCCGAACACCAGCCCGCCGACGCGGTCGTTGTGCCCCAGGGCCGCCCAGCCGATCAGGCTCGCCGCCTGCGCCGCCATCACCGACTTGAACATCTGCCCCGAGCCGAAAAACAGCCGGCAGCTTTGCTCCACCATGATGAAGATTGGCCGTTCGCGCTCTTCGTGGAACAGTTTGGTGTGCGGTTCCTGGGTGCGTGCGGTGACGCGCCAGTCGATGGTGCGCACGTCGTCTCCGGCCTGGTACACACGCACCTGGTCGAAGTCGACGCCGCGCCCGCGCAGCTTGGAGTGGTGCAGGCCGATCAGCGGGCTGCGCTGGCTCGGCGTGGAAAACAGCTGCACTTCGCGCACGCGGTGGCGCATCTCAATCAATTCGCTGAGCGTGACGCGGATCCCATCGCTGGCATTCATCGATTTCAAGCGACGGCAACGACGTCAAGAATGCGTTGCACCACGCGGTCCTGGTCAATCCCGGCGGCTTCGGCCTCGAACGACAGAATGATGCGGTGGCGCAGCACGTCGAACAGCACAGCCTGGATATCCTCTGGGCTCACAAAGTCACGTCCGGCCAGCCAGGCGTGGGCACGGGCGCAGCGGTCGAGGGCGATGGAGCCACGCGGGCTGGCGCCGTAGGCAATCCACTCGGCCATCTCCGGGTCGAACTTGGCCGGGGTGCGCGTGGCCATGACCAGTTGCACCAGGTATTCCTCCACCGCATCGGCCATGTACAGGCCGAGGATTTCCTTGCGCGCAGCGAAGATTGCCTGCTGGCTGACGCGGCGCTCGGGCTTGGTTTCGCCGTTGAGGGCTTCGCCGCGGGCTTGTTGCAGGATGCGGCGTTCGACGGCCGCATCGGGAAAGCCGATCTTGACGTGCATCAGGAACCGGTCGAGCTGGGCTTCGGGCAGCGGGTAGGTGCCTTCCTGTTCGATGGGGTTTTGCGTGGCCATCACCAAAAACAGCGGCGACAGCTCGTAAGTGCTGCGCCCGACGCTGACCTGGCGCTCGGCCATGGCCTCCAGCAGCGCCGATTGGACCTTGGCCGGGGCACGGTTGATTTCGTCCGCCAGCACCAGGTTGTGGAAGATCGGCCCTTGCTGGAACACGAAGCTGCCGGTTTCCGGGCGATAGATCTCGGTGCCGGTGATGTCGGCGGGCAACAGGTCGGGGGTGAACTGGATGCGATGGAACTGCGCCTCGATCCCTTCGGCCAGCTCTTTGATGGCCTTGGTCTTGGCCAGCCCCGGTGCGCCTTCCACCAGCATATGGCCGTCGGCGAGCAGGGCGATCAGCAGGCGATCGATGAGTTTTTCCTGGCCGAGAATCTGCGTAGAAAGAAAGGTTCGCAGCGCAAGCAGCGCTTCACGATGTTCCATCGATGACGGTTCCTGGGAAGAAGAGCCTCGGTGTTGTGCGAAACACCTGAGCCTGGGGGCGATACTTTAATGCATTGGCTGGTTGGCGACTAAGGGGTTTTTGCGCGGGAGGGTTAGATTCGGGCGTGTGGGCCCTTGCTTGCGTGGCGACCTGGCAGGCGCTTGGGGGGCCTGCCAGGCAAACGCGATCACCACAACGGTTCTTTTGCCATGATTTATCGAGCGCAGGCCACCCCAGTCAACCACTCCTTGCCGTAGTCGGCAGAGTTGAGGTCCGGCACCTTATTGATGTTGTAGAAGTTCTGCTTATAGATTTTTCCCTTGTACGCCACGGCTTCGGCGTAGGTCTGGTAGGTCTTGGAGGCGTCCCAGGGCGGCGTGCCCCCGCAGTCACTTTCATCGGGGGGCGCCTTCACAGTCAGGGTCTGCGCCAGTGGGAGGGTGTGGACACCGTCGGACACATTGACCGAGAGCGTTGCCCGGGTGTCTTGGGCAACGGTGGGGGCGGTGAAAAACAACGATTCGGTACTCGCGGTCGGGGGGGTAAAACCTCTGGCATCCCAGCGATAAGTCAGGGGTCGGTGGCTGGGGGACTGCGCATACACCCTGGCGCTGAACGTTTCGCCCGATTTGACGTATTCAGGCAGGGCAAGGCGCCCCGTCGGTGGATGGTCAGCGCCATCGTCGAGCATTTTTTTGATCGCGCCGTCCAGATCGGGTTGTACGCCGATCTCAGTGCGGTTGCCGTCGATCGGCGGGTAGCCCGTGGCCACCATCAGGTCGCGCAGTACCTTGGGTGGAAGGTTGCCCAGGCCCTTGGCGCGTGCGACGCCCTGCAGCGAGGCAGCCACGCCGGCGATGATCGGATTGGATGAAGACGTACCGCTAAAGGTGTGGGTGTAACCCGTTGTAGGGTTGCTGGCGCTCCAGGTGGTGGTCGTGACGTTGCGCCCCCAACTGAACACATCCACCCGCTTGCCGTAGTCCGAGAACCATGCACGCAGGCCGGTAGCCGGGTCGACGGCACCCGCATAGATCGAGCCCGAATCAAATACATCCCGATCAAAGTAGCCGTTGAAGTAAGGGTGATCGAGATTGACGTTGCCGTTTGCGGCGGCCAGGACCACGTGCACGCCCTTTTCCTCGGTGAGGTAAGTGATGATGTCACGCACCGGTTGGGAGTATTCGACAGGCATGTAGCAATCGGAGGTGCAGACCGCAGTGGGCAGGGTCAGGGACTTTATGTGCACGCCTATTTGCACAACGTCGCCTTCCTTCAATTGTTCAGCCAGTTGCATCAGCCGGCTGTTTCCCCACTGCAAGTAGCCAAGCTGCACCTCGGGCGTGATTGCGGTGGTGCCGAAGCCGTTTTCCCTGGAAGCCATGATGCCCGCGCTGGCGGTGTCGTGGTAGCCGGTCTGCGCGCCGTCATCAACCTCCAGAAAGGGTTTGGGCAGGTCGACATGCTCATAGGACCAGTGATCCACCTCCGCAGAAACGATCCGCATATCCTGGCCCTTGCCTCCTGGCGAAGACCAGGCGGCAACAGCATTTACGCCGCCGATCCGGTACGGGGAAGCGGGCGTCCTGTCTTGCAGGTAGTGCTGCTGGCCCGTGTAGTCCGGAATATTGGTGTGCGCCAAAGGCGCGATCGGCACGGCGGCGTCGTTGTGCATGCCGTCGACCTGCGCTTCGAACTCGACCGACTCCAGCAGCGGGTTTCGCTTGAGTACCTGGGCCAGGGCTTGTGCCTGACCTGGCGTCAAGTGGCGGGTGTCCACGGTGAAGTAGCGCGTCAGTCGATGCCTTTGCAGGGCTTGGGTATCTGCCGGCGAGCGTGTCGTGGAGGCCGGGACCAGGGGCGCAATGGTCGCGATGGGGTACTGCTGATAGTCGGGGGTGCGCTGCCATATCGCGTCGGCGGGTGTCTCACCCTTGGTCAGGATGGACAGGTGCGAAAAGTCCGGCTCTGCTGCATGTCCCAGCAGAGGCGAAGTGGTGATGCAAAAGAGGGAGCACCCCAAGAGGGTTTTGATCGGGCTCATAGTGCCTCCAACGGGTTTGCACGCGTGATGCGCTGCTTACCAGTTGAGACAGCAGGTCAGGGCATGGCAACTGTTGGAATTGACAGTACTGACCAGCGGTCGAGTGAGACCGGGTCGCCAGACGCTGACCGGGGGCTGTGACTCAGATTCGAGTATAGGTGCCCGTTCCCTTGAGGATGTTCAGCAGAGTTTCTTCCACCTCGGCCAGGTCCGACGCCGCAGTGGCGTGGCTGATCTGCAACTGATCCTTGCCGCCCAGCGCATCGGCATCGCCCGGTGCGAGCTCGACCAACAAGGTCGTGTCGCTCAACGTGACCTTCAGCCCGTCCAGGGTCGACGGCTCATAATCCCAGGTCAGCTCCACTTCCTCTTCGTCCGGATAGCGGGTCAGCATGAACATTTCACCGTTCTTGCCATGGCAGCAGAGCATGGCCATGTTGTCTTCTTCGTCATCGCACGGGGTGGCCATCAGTGCGTCGGTGTTCAGTTTCAGCATGTGAAATCCTGTCTGGGGAGGGTGGAACAAGGCAATTGTGCCATTGCGACGAATTTTGCGCTGCATCCTGTGTCAGACCTGCTGTATGACTTGATGGGCCAAATCAGTCATTTCCGGTACTTGCGGACTTAAAAGCTGCCGGTTTTTTAACCGGTAATTGCGGGTTGCACCCGGCGCAACCCCAAGCCTGCGTACCGATGACCGAATATGTCGCAGCGCTGCAAGAGCAGTCCTCCTACACTCGTTAAGCTGCGCAACGGATGCGCATGTTCCAGGCGCCTGACCTGCCCGTCGTACCGTCACCCGGCAAGGTGCGCATCTTATGGAAGTTGTATGTGACCTGACTGTCTTGTCCAGCTTCACCCACCTGTCACTCTGAATTCGTTATGGTGTTTGAGTAATGACCTGCGAATCCAGGTGACGGTCTCCCCGCAAGGGGATAACACGCGACGCTTCCATCAATAACAAGCCCAAGCGGAGTACCACAGATGGCGTTCTTCACCGCAGCCAGCAAGGCCGACTTCCAGCATCAACTGCAAGCGGCACTGG
>Ga0308161_1001862_pt1 | contig 23781 bp, 18 predicted proteins | sample PhyFR2_FD_201034 | JGI IMG/M metagenome (GOLD analysis project Ga0308161, IMG submission 201034) | Phyllosphere microbial communities from UC Gill Tract Community Farm, Albany, California, United States - DLSLF.R2 | ecosystem: Host-associated > Plants > Phyllosphere > Unclassified | place: USA...
TTCTGTATTGATTCATTCGATATCTCGTTTGATAACAACCTGCAGACTCAGCGCTGTATCGGTACTGGCTCAGCGTTCGCTGGTGCAAATATCCAGACCACATTCACGCCGTCAGGCTCTGTCACTCTGTCATGGTCAAAGGCCGCATGGGAGGTGTGGAGCAAAAGTCTTACCGGGGCCACCGTGCCATTCAGTTTTGCTATCGCAAACGATGAAGGCTCTTACACCTTCGATTTTCCGAAAGTTCAGGTGGCCGGCGACTGGCCGGATGGTGGCAATACGGAAATTATTCAGGTGCAACTGGATATCACCGCAGCCGATATCTCACCGACGATTACCCGGAAAGCGGCAGCAAGCGCCGATGACGCCAGCCAGCCTGCATAACAGGCTGACTGAGCATTTATAGGAAAAATTTGTGATGTTACTGATTTCAGAAAAAATTGATTTGAATGGCGAGCGCTGGATTGGTGAGAAAGAAGGGCTGCAGAAGGGATTACGGCTCAAGGTCGGCAGTATTCAAAACCCTGAGTATCGATCCCGTAACGCATTAATTCGTCGACACATGGAAAAACTGGACGCCACCTATAATGTTGGCACCAGTGAATTCGTTTTGTCCGAAGTGGGGGATATTGATTCCAGTGATGATCTCCTGATCGAGAACTGTGCCCGATTTTTATTACTCGACTGGCAGGGTGTTGGCGAGATGGTCGATGGTAAGGCTCAGGCGATTGACTATACCCCGGAAAAGGGGATTTTGCTGCTGCAGGAAAAGCCCGCTCTTTACTGGATTATCCTGTCTGTTGCCGCTCAGATTGCCGAGGGCAAACAGAAACAGGTCGAGGAAACCGTGGGAAAGTCCTTGAAGCGCAGAAATGGCTCCAGGAGTTCGGCGGCGAGAAATCGGAGAAAGCGCGCTGGCGCCGAGAACAGCTAAAACTCCCTCCCATACCTGAGCCAGATTTCGACAGTGTCTGCTCTGAAATCCTCTCTGCATACTCCGTCATATCACGCCAGCGCCGATATGCCGGTTCCAACGCCGTTCCTCTGCCAATCAGCTGTGCTGAGATAGATGCGTTTCTTTCCTCACATCGGCTGATGATTGATCGTGACGAGTTTGAGGCGGGGATATACGCCCTTGATGATGCGTTCCGCACAAGCTGGGCTGAGCAACAAGAGAGGATTAGAAGGAATAAAAAAAATAAATAAAAAAATGCCTGCTTTTGCGGGCTTTTTTTATCTGGAGTAAAAAAATGTCTGAAACTGAGTCCAGGCTTGCGGTTGTTATTGACAGTACGGGCGCTGAGAAAAACGCAGTAAACCTCACGACAGCGCTTCAGAGATTAACTGAATGGGGCCAGAAGGCGGCTGCGAGTGCCAATAAAGTCACGAAATCATCTGAAGAAGAAAAAGTCGCATTAGAGAAATTAAAAATTGCTATCGATCCGGTCGGTGCAGCGATCAACACGGTCGGCCGCAGATTTTCAGAATTAAAAAAATATTTCGACAAAGGTCTAATCGACAAAGAAGAATTCGATTTTCTAACCAAAAAATTAAACGAAACCACAGAGGAATTAAGTGGTGTTGCACAGGCTCAGCGCGAGGCTGAAAAAGCAGGCAGAGCAGCGGCAGCGCAACAGCAGGCGCAGGCGCGAGCATTCGACGCGATGCTGGCGAAAATCGATCCTCTGGCGGCTTCACTGAAAAGCCTCGATCAGCAGCAGCGCGCCTTGGCTGAAGCTGCAACTGGCGGCAGGCTGAACCTTGAGGAATTTGATGCTTACTCCGCAAAACTGTCTGAGGCGCGCCGTGAATTAACTGGCGAGGCCCAGGCGGAACGCGATGCTGAGAAAGCGCATAAAGCGCAGGTTGCTGCACTTCAGGCAACACTCGATAAGCTGGATCCGCTGGCGGCGGCGCTGAAAAATCTCGAAGCCCAGCAACGCACACTCTCTGACGCGTTATCGTCCGGCAAAATCAACGCGGAGCAGTACGACAACTACAGCAAAAAACTGGCGGAGGCGCGTCGGGAAGTGACCGGCGAGGCTAAGGCAGAGCGTGAAGCCGTCAAAGCCCACGAAGAGCAGCGCGCTGCACTCCAACGTCTCGTTGCTCAGCTCGATCCTATCAGCGAGAGTTTTCGACGTCTGGAGCAGCAGCAGAAGCAACTGGATAAGGCAAAATCTACGGGTTTGCTGTCAACGGACTCTTACTCGAAATTGTCAGGCACCCTGAGTGAAATGCGCGCTGAGTTGGAGAAATCACAAACTCAACTGGCAAGAACGGGAATGACCGCCAAACAAACCGCGTGGGCCATGCGCATGATACCTGCACAGATGACGGATATTGTAGTCGGCCTCTCAACGGGTCAGTCTCCGTTCATGGTTCTGATGCAGCAGGGTGGTCAGCTCAAAGACATGTTTGGCGGTGTTGGTCCCGCCATAAGGGGTGTGGGGAGTTACGTTGCAGGATTGGTCAATCCGGTTACTCTGGCCGCTGCTGCTGTTGGTGTGTTGGGGCTGGCATATTACAAAGGCCAGCAGGAGCAGGATCGTTTTAATCAGTCTCTGACGTTAACCAATAATCTCGTCGGAAAAACTGCCAGTCAGCTGGTGGCTATGTCCTCGCGTGTAGCCTCGACAGCAAACTCAACTACCGGCGCAGCGTCGGCCGTTATAAACGAACTGGTCAGCACTGGCAAAGTCGCGGGCGATGAACTGGAGCGCGTGGCGGCCGCGATAGTTGAAATCACGCGTGAAACGGGTATCTCTACCGATGAACTGGTGGGGAATTTTAATGAGCTGTCAGGTAAACCGCTCAGCGCGCTGGTCAGCCTCAACGATAAATATCATTTCCTTACGCTGGCAACATATAACCAGGTTAAGGCGTTGCAGGAAGAGGGCAACCAGCAGGAGGCCGCACGCGTTGCAACTGAGGCGTATGCCAGCGCCATGCAGCAACGCGCTCAGGAGATCCACAACAACCTCGGAACGCTTGAGCGTGCCTGGAATTCCCTGGCAAACGCTGCCGGTAATGCCTGGGATAAAATGCTGGATATTGGCAGAACTCAGTCACCAGCTGATGCACTCGCCACACTCAACAAAAGCATAGCCGACGCCCAGCAGCGGCAGGCAGAGGGCGGGATCTGGAACAGATTTACGGCCAACGCCAACGGTTACAACCTCCCTGCGATGATCAAACAACGTGATGAGCTGCAGGCACAAATCACAACACAGGATGTTTTAACCGGCGCGATTACTAAACACGATCTGGCAGAGCAAAAACTGGTTAAAACGCAGATTGAGGCGGACAGAGCCAACCAGTTATTTCTCAGCAATGCCGAGCGCCGTAACAAAGCGATAAAAGAGCAGAAAAAATTTCTGGATGCAGGAGCTATTAGCGCGCAGCAATACGCTAACAACGTCTCACGCATCAATGAAATGTATAAAGATCCAAAACCGGCAAAAACTCCCAAAACCCCTAAAACTCCAAAAGCCAAAACGTTCAGAGAGGATGCGGGTGCACAGTTGCTTGATTCTATTCATCAGCAAACTGCTTCTCTGAATGCGCAGCTCGTTTCCGCAGACAAACTCACTTCTGCAACTCAGAAGCGCATCAAATTCGAGCAGCAGATAGCGGAGTTAAAAGGGAAAACCAAACTCACCACCGATCAGAAATCGCTGCTGGCGCAATCAGGCGAAATCATTCAGGCGTATAAAACTCAGGAGGCTTTACAGGCCCAGGTTACGATGCTGAATGATTTTCACAAAATGCAGTTGGCCGTTCGTGATCAGGTTCAGAAAACTAACGACCTGCTAACTAACCGGCTGGCGCTGCTTGAAAAAGCAAAAAATACCGGACAACTCAAACCCGGCGAGTATGACAAAACCAAGGCCGATATTTATAAAAACACCCCTGTAACAATGCCAAAAACTGTAACGCAGGTCACCGGGACACTGGCACAGCAGGGCGGCCAGTTGGCAGGCTCTTATGGAGGCATGCAAACCCAGCTTAATCAGGTGATGCAGGCACAACAGCAACTCCAGCTCTGGTTGCAGCAGCAGGAGGCTGCTTACGCTCAGGCCGCGCTGATCACTTCAGAAGGTGAAGCCAGGATGACGGCTATCAGGCAAAAAGCGGCAGAGGCTAATCAGGCGCTGGAGACGCAGAAAAGCACGCTGATTAACACTGCCACGCAGAGCATGATGGATAGCAGCCTCTCAATTCTGGCAACGGGATTTGGTGAACAGTCGGGGATCTACAAAGCGGCGTTTGCAGCGAGTAAAGCATTCGCCATCGCTCAGTCTCTCGTTTCCATTCAGCAGGGTATCGCGATGGCCGCTGCAAACCCATTCCCCTATAACCTGGTTGCAATGGCATCTGTCGCTGCAGCGACTGCCGGTATTGTTTCTGATCTCTCATCGGTTGCGGGTGTAGGCTTCAAAAACGGCGGTTTTACCGGTAGTGGTGGGGTTAACGATATTGCCGGGGTTGTTCATGGCAAAGAGTACGTTTTTGATGCAGCGGCCACCAGGAGCATCGGCGTTTCAAACCTTGAGAACATCCGCAAAAACGGGCTGGACGCTACTCTGTCACGCGAGGGATATGGTACCGGCGCTACCAACGTGTCTGGAGATACGGTGTCCACTAAACAGAATTTTAATTTTACTGGCTCGCCCATTTCCATTAACGGTAACCCGTCTGATACCACGATCGCTCTCGTCAGACAGGCTCAAATTGAGGGGGCTAAACAGGGCTATGAGATGGTCGCCAAACATCTGGCAAACGGGCAGGGTAAGGTCTCGAAGGCCTTGGGTAATGGCTGGAATACAAAACGGAGAATCGGCTAATGGCGGATATTTTTTATCCTCATGATTATCTGCCTATGCCTCAGCAGGAGGGCTATGGGTTCGCCCCTATTAGCCCTCTCGCGAGAACCACAATGACTTCAGGCAGGGCGCGTCAGCGCCGTCGTTATCTTTCAACGCCCACGAACGCCTCGATTACATGGACCTTTACCAATCAGGGGGCCGCTCAGTATTTCGAGTTGTGGTATCGATACATTCTGAAAGATGGCGTGAACTGGTTTTATATGAAACTGCAAACCCCGGCAGGAGTAGATACATATAAATGCCGCTTTACCGACATTTATCAGGGGCCGACCCTGATTCCTCCTCGTTACTGGAAATTCACGGCAACGCTGGAACTTTGGGACAGGCCCACCATTGATAGTTCCTGGGGGGATTTCCCGGATTATATTGTCAATGCCGATATTATTGATCTGGCTCTGAATAGAGAGTGGCCTAAAAATGACGATTCTTAACAGACTATATGCCTCTGGCGGAGAGGATGTTCTTCTTGAAACGCTGGAAATAAATGTTGATGGCAACATACACTGGTTGACGAGGGGATGGACCGATTTTACAGCAACGCTTGAGAATGGCGTTCAGCAGTCTTTTACAGCATGTGGTATTGAAATCGCGCTACCTGCTCGCAATGCTGATGGTACTCAGGATCTTAATTTTGCTATATGCAACGTTGATGGCGTGATATCGAAGGCTGTTCGTGACGCAATCGAGGGTGGTAAAAATGCATCGCTGACGTACCGGTGTTTCAGATCATCAGATCGTTCAGCTCCGGCAGAGCGACCGTTTACCCTGGCGATAAAATCTGGTTATTGGACCGCAATTGAGGTCCAGTTTACTGCCGGTTATATGAATGTTTTAGACACAGCATGGCCGCGTGCCCGTTACACTCTGCCGGAATATCCTGGACTGAGGTATATTTCATGAAGCACTTTCCTACTGATGAAATCAAAATTCAAAATCTTATTAGAGAAATTAAGCTCCTTCGCCTTGAGCTCAAAATCTTGAAATCCGCTATCTATCCTAATGAACCATCATGGGCTTCACAGCATTTAACTTTGGCTGAAAATTACGGGGTAAGGCCGTCGCCTTATGGCGATAGCCTCGACTTTTGTAGAACGCTCGAGCTGCTTACTAAACTTAATCTACTTACTTAGAAGGGGTAACAATTGTTCGGCAATCTCTGAAATTGTATACTGTGTTGTATTCATCGCTAATTTATCAGCTAAGCTAGGACTAAACTTAAAGACTTCTGACTTAGAGACTTCATGCCATATTGGTAGTATACGGTGAGTACCCTCTATCTCTCCAGCTACCAGACCATTCAGTTCATATTCAGTCCATTGTTTAGCCATAAAGGATTTTGAGATAATAACAATACCAAACCGGGAATTGGCTAATCCTTTGTCGATAGATTTTCTCAGGCTGTCGCCCCACTTAAGCGAAAATTGATCGTACCAAACATTTACTCCAAGTTCCTGAAGGTGGTTGGCAAAATCGCTTACGAAGATCTCCTTATCCTCACTCGCGTGAGATATAAATACATCATATTCAATATTGTCAGCGGGTGTATCTACTTCTTCAGTAGGTGCATTAGAGTGAGGATCGGATAAGCGAAGGCTCTTTTCGATAAGTTTGTTTTGCTTAGTCATGCTGTCTTGCAGTCTTTTTTCATAAGCCTTGAGTTCTGCGTCACGCTTTTTATTCTCGTTAATCTCATCTTTATTTAATGCATTCTGATAGCGCTGGCGCTCAGTTTCTTTTTGAGCGAGTTTTTTCTGAAGATCAGCCTTTTTTGTATTAACTTTAGAAAGATCGCCAGTTAACTTTGCAATCAATTTTAACTTCGTTTGAATTGTATTTGCACTTGATGACTTAGTAATGCTGCTTCTAGCAGAAACGATTTTATTCGTGAGATCTGCTTCTTTGCGAGTTTCATCAGCCATTTTTTTTGTTAAATCAGCAATATCTCGATTTAGCCGAGCTACTGAATTTCTGTTACTTGTAATCGACATTGTCTATATCCCTTAGCTAGTGACATGCGATTGACTATCTCACTGGCAGAAATTTTTTAAAAGGTATTCTATGCGTTCGACTGATAAATATTTTTCTGTCATCTGGACGAAGGGTGGTCGCCTTTATCCACGACTCGACTGTTTTGGAATAGTAAATGAAATACGGCGGGATTTAGGTATGTCGCCATGGCCTGATTTTGCAGGTGTAACCAAAGACGATAACGGGCTGGATCGTGAGGCCCGAAAAGCGATGCAGAAGCTGGAAAGATGTGAACCGCAAGAAGGGGCGGGTGTTGCCTGTTATTCGGGGCATCTGGTGACTCATGTGGCAATTGTCGTGAAGCTAAACGGGATGCTGTATGTGGCCGAGTGTAATCCTGGATCAAATGTTACGTTTCTTCCGTTAAGCCGATTCAAAAGGCGATTTCTGAAAGTGGAGTTCTGGCGATGACGATCAGAATATACCCGTCGAGGCTACCTGGTGAACCGCTGGAGACCCATCGGCACAAAGATACTACATTGCATGATTGGCTTACTGAAAATGTTGAGGGCTATGAATCATGCGCTCAGCAGCCAATTGCTGCTGAGGTTAATGGAGTATTGATTAAAGCTGATCAGTGGCAGGATACCGCCATCCTTACAAATGATGAAGTAAGGCTATACCCCGTGCCGCAAGGTGCAGTTGCTTTGGCCTGGATAGCTGTTGCCGTAGCCGTTGCTTCTGCGGCTTACGCCATCTTTGCCATGCAAGGACTCGATGCCTCAAATCAGAGCATTGGTTCGGGATCTGCTCTGGAATTAAATCCTGCTAAAGCCAATTCTGCTTCTTTAGGCGATCCAATCCGAGAGGTTTTCGGAAAATATCGAATTTACCCTGATTACGTGGTTCCACCTGTTGGAAGATTTGATAAGAATGACCCTGAGAAATACATAAATTCAATGTTTGTGTGTTTAGGCGTAGGAAAATTTGCTCTGACAGAGGGTGATATCAGGGTGGGGGCCACACCAGTAGCATCACTGGGGGATGATTTTAATTATAAACTTTACGCTCCCGGTGAGGATGTTAGTGGGGATGAGCGTACTGAGGTCTGGTACAACTCAACCGAGGTTGGCGGAACCACCAGTGGCAGCGGTCTGGACATGGGGACGACTGCACCACAGACAGACGATATTCTGGCTGGTTCGGTAACCGTAGCGAGAGGCTCGGCCACTTTTAATGATCTGGAAACTGAGGCAACAGGCGGTAAGAACTCAAACGAACACAAATTGCCTGATAGTTGGGTTGTAGGATCAACAATCACATTTACAGTTCCTGATACCTACAATGTCTCTAAAAGCGGCCTTTATAGCGTAATCAGCGGCAATAGCCTGGCTGAGATAGCCCCTTATATCGGTATGCCAGTTTCATTGGTTTATAACAGCATTACGCATTCATTATTCGTGGCGAGCTACACGCCTGCAGAGGCGGATATCGAGGCATCAATAACGCTCGCATACGATAGCGCCGCAGGCACAGCGTTCTCAGGTATAGCAGAAGGTGCTCAACGCCTCTCTATCAGCCATTTAAATAGCGAGTACAGATTGTTATTGGTTGATGGGGCTACGGTTGGCCTGGCACGCCTCGTTAATGGCGTTAAAGACGATACATGGCCAGGGTTCAATGCGCGCACATCCTCAGATTTTCAGGCAAGCGGCATTAATGATAATGAATCATGGTTAGGGCCGTTTTTAGCCTGCCCCGAAAATGAAACCACTGATTGTTTTGAGGTGAATTTTGCATTCACCTCTGGAATATGCGGCTTCAATGATCAAGGCAAGAAAAAGTATCTTCAGGTCATTCTCGAGTTGCAATACCGCGTATACGGCTCTGGACAGGGCTGGACCACAAAAGTTTTTAGATATGGCAATAAATCAATAAATGGCCTGGGCTATACAGAGAGGATCATGGCAACCAGTCGGGGCTTGATTGAGGTCCGATGCAGAAGAGCTAACGAGCAAGGAAAAGACAACGCGCGTGATAGCGCATTCTGGCAGGCGTTACGCTCTCGCTTAGGCAGCAGGCCATCACGTTATGCTGGTGTCACTACAATGGCCGTAGATGTTGTTACCGGCGGTAAACTGGCAGCTCAATCAGACCGGCGAATAAACATGGTTGCAACGCGGCAATATGATCGAGGGGTTGCCAGAACAATATCGGGTGCGCTCTATCACGTTCTGGATGGGTTAGGTATCGCTGCAGATGAGGAGGCGATAAATGAACTCGAAAAAACCTACTGGACACCACGGCAGGAGTTCTTCGATTTTAGTGCTGATTCTGAAGGCGCTTCAGCGCTGGATATTCTTCAAAAAATCACCTACGCAGGAATGGGATATTTTTTATTGTCCGATGGATTAGCCTCTGCGGGGCGAGAGGGCATTAAGCCGTGGACGGGGGCAATTACTCCTCAGGAAACCTCAGATGAATTAAAAACGACATTTACGCTGCCATCACAGGATGACTATGACGGCGTTAATGTCACATACATCAATAGCGACACGTGGTCTGAGGAAACTGTGCATTGCCGCCATCCTGGCAATCCAACCCCCCTAAAAAATGAGAGTTTCACGTTGGATGGGGTAATCAACAGGCACACTGCCTATCGAATCGGAATGCGGCGATTGATGGGCTATAGATATCAAAAACTATTGCATAGCACGTCAACTGAGATGGATGCGCTCTGTTATCAGTATATGGACCGCATAATACTCACTGATGATATTCTTGGGCATGAAACGCTCAGCTGCCTGATCCTGTCTGCTCGGCTAAACGGCAACTCATTAATCCTTTCGCTGAGCGAGAGTCCAGACTGGAGCTTTAAAAACCCACGCTGTTTGATACGGCTGCAGGATGGATCTGCAACAGGTATTTTGGTGCCGACTCAGGTGGATGAATTTAGTCTGGCAATCACAAATTCTCCATCTCTGATGTTTGATGAATGGGTAATGGACGATCCCGCAGTCGAACCACCCAGGCTGATTTTTTGCAGCTCCGAACGCATGGGCTACGACGCCCTCATAACTGAAATCGTTCCTGCATCGGATGGCACCTGCGAGCTGTCTGCCAGGCAATATTCTCCCCTAAAATATCAGTATGACGACGCTAAATATCCTGGCGACGTTTCCTAATTAAACCCGCTTCGGCGGGTTTTTTTTGAGGCAAAAATGACGACTTACAACACCCGTAATCCGCTGGGCTCTTCCGCGGCTAAAGATTTGTATGACAACGCACAAAACCTCGATCATTTTGTTAACGATTTAGATCAGGTGGAATGGGCCGACCGATTTGGCGTGTTGCGTAAAACCTGGTGGGGAATGGAAACCGATTTCCAGAACCAGATGGAAGACCAGGAACACCGATTTGTTGTCCAGCTCGATAGTCAGGCAGACCGGTTCAACATTTTCATTCAGAACTCTGGATATTCAGTTGTCGGTGACTATGAGGATGGACCGCTCACAATTGATGAGTACAACCAGATCATCCGGTATCAGGGCGAGTTTTATAAGCTGACCGCCTCTACAGATATTCCATGGACAACTACAGGCAACGATGCAACATCATGGGTTGCAGACTCAGCGCACCTTGTAGCGATCGGGGATGCTGCGCTGCGACAGGAAATCACTGGCAATGACGGTTTAAAGCTGATCGGGCAGTGTGCAGATATCGGCACACTACGTTCAACTGAGCCGGAAATGGATGGCCAGAGAATTTTTGTCAGGGAATATGCTATTCGTACCGGCAAAGGCGGCGGAACCTTTGTCTACTGGGAGGGGGATACAACGTCTGCAGACGATGGCGGTTACATCATAGTGACTAAAGGGGGTAAACGCTGGCGCCGCGATTGCACCCCTGAGATGCTCAATGTAACGCATTATGGCGCGGTAATGGATGGCGTAACGGACGATATGCCTGCTGTGATACGCATGTATTACGGCACGGTGGCTTTAAATAGCGGTAATCCTGTTGGTGTGCGTCTGCCGGCAGGAGATATCGCGCTTAGCTCGACGTTTGATCTGTCAGGTGCGGCTGAGCAATCACTTTTCCGATTTCGTGGTCCCGATGTTGAATACGGTGCTATTCCGTTAACCCGCGTTCATTTTGTTGATGCTCAATCAACAACGCCCATTATTCAAGTCAACGCGCGCCGAATGGAACTTAGTGGTCTGCATTTCATCGGCGCTGGCACAATCACACCATTTTATAAAAATTTCTGCCCCGCTGGTCAGTATATCCGCGTTAAATCTGTACGCTGCAACGGTAACGGCGGTTTGGTTTTTGATGTTCAGGACACTATTGATACTAAATTTGATCAGATCTATTGCTCTGGTGTATCGGGTGGTTTTTTGCGGGCGGGTTGGTCCAATACTGTTAAAGGTGGGTGGGATCATTCTACTGCTATCGAAATTACTAACAGTAATTTTTCCAGCAACACCACTGTTGATGTGCTGCAATTAATCCGGTGCGGCCAAAGCCTGATGTATAACGTGTGGTTTTCTAATAACGAATACACCTACGATATTTCGCAGGGTGGCTGGCTTTTTAATACCGTCATTATGGAAAACTCTACTTACCCAGCAAAAACAAAGTGGGCAAAAACCATTGAAGTTAACTGCCGCTATGCGCAGGGTGCAACAATCGATAATACGTTATCTGGTTATACCTCAGACATGGATAATGGAAAAAGTATTCCTTCGTGGGTTACTAATGCAATGGATCAAGGGCGAACCATCATTGGCGTAACTGGCTCATCAATGCAATCTGGCCTGGCGGCACTTTTCAGTTATTCCGATACCGTTCTACAAAATTATAATAATGCTGAGACTTGGTTTTATGTTGGCCGCATAACATTGCCCAGGTTAGGCGATACTGCGATATTGCGCTTTCAGGGTGCAGCAGGCTGGGATACAACAGCAACGCCTGTCACGCGGCCAGGGGCAACAAATTTTGGCGGAGGCGAGGCCCGTCTATACGTTGAGATGAAGAAACCTAACGACGCTAGCACCGGCACGGTCGAGGCCCACTGGCATGGCGAGGGCGGAACGCCCATTAAAGAGATCAGGATCGTTCACAGCTGGCAGACCATTCACATTTATGTTCGGGTTGCGCAGTATGCGCGCACAACAGGTGTATTCATAGAAACAAACAGCATTCCTCGCATTAATTCTGGTGCGCCGTTCTATTTCGTTCCGTCAAACTCGCAGTTATCGAATATTGATGAAATCACCAATAACGTAGTTGTGCCGAAACGCTGGGCGATAAATACCGGATCTTATGACGGGAACGGTTTTGGCATGGATCTGGACGCAGGAAATTTGTTACTGCAATCGTCCAATCTGCAGTCAGTAAATGCAACGGAATGGATCCCAATTTTTATCAATGGCGAGCTGCGTTACATCCAGTATCAGGAATTTAACGACGCTATCCGATTCCCTCGTTACACATATGCGGAGTTACCAGACCCAGCCAAAACCACTTACGGAATGTGTTTTTGCACCGATACCACACGCACGCCAAAAATGCAGATGCTATACGCGTCAAATGACGGAATGTGGTATCCCGTTAACAATCCTTCAGAAAAATGGAAACCGATATAATGGCATTCACAGCTAAATTTATACCCGACGAATTTATTGTCGATGGGGTTGGCGTGCCTGATGCTCGAGGTTATTACAACGTTGAGTTTGCATTTCTTGATGTTGTGGAAATTATCGAAACGGAGCCGCAACAGGTTGTTTGCTGCTTCTCACTTACGATTGATGGAACAATACTGAACTATAGATTTCGTTACGCCTATTCCTTTGACGGCGGCAATGCTACAGCAAAGGCGGCTGAATCTGCACTTCAGACTTATCTTCATAAGATGTACGACAGTGCTGGTATCGATGAAGACGAATAACCAAATATCACAAGTTATCAATTAACGGCATTTTGCCTTATTATTCAGTAGGTTATGTCAATCGATCGGTGTCATCGATCAATCGCATAAAATTGATCGGTATAACCAGTTAGAACCACGTTAATGCTGAGTATATTTTAATCATAGTTAACGGGAGTCTTATTAGATGAAAAGGAAGGCGACATGGATGTTAATGATTTTAGGGTGTGTGATAGCGTGGGTTGTAATAATAGCAATAATATTAATGATGTTAAAAATAATTAGAAATTATTGGATTTATTTTTGATTTGCCAACACCAGCCCGGCTAACGCCGGGTTTTTTGCGTTTAAACTATATTAATGGAATGCGTCTCGCATGTCTGAGTTCTAAACCTGTATTTTCTGATCCAAGGACCTACCATAGTGACTCACACAAATCAGGAGGTACTATGGAACAGGAGTTCGAGGCGCAGGCACACGACGCAGCATGCATGGCTATGGGTGAGGCTGTCTGGGAGCTGGTTGCTGGTGGGGAGCCAGTGACGCCGGAGAACATTGCCAGCAGAATTCTGGCTCTTTCAGAGCGTCGGGATGATCTGGCGGCCAGCATTGCATTGTCGGTGCTTTCACAGGCCTAAAAAGGCGACGGCTCAGGCAATACAAATCCACTCTTGAAAGCAATCAATGTCCGCTTTGTGCCAACAGCGGACGTAAATGAGAACAATCTGTGGCAGTCAACGGGGTGGGGTCAGTTCATAAATGACTCTGAGTTGTCTGTTAAACCTGTGGCGATTCAACTGACCTTTGATACTGCGGTTTCAAATCTACGTTATAAAGCTTCGCTCTATGAGCCGATGCAGCCCAAACGAGGATACAGATTTGGCTGACTATAAACTTCTGCTTTTGAGCGAGTTGGAGCATGAATTTCTTCCTGAAGCATCAATCCGATTGGCGGCGAACCTCGATGTCAACGATGTGGCGAGGCATTCGCCCAAGCCGAGAATTGCCGTTGGCGATGGCGATGATGTCCTCATGCTCGTCACCAGCCCACAGGCCAACAAGCTCGTGCAGAAAAAAATCCGCGTAGGAGCAGCTGGCGTCGCGTACCTGCATCGCCAGAACCGTAGTTTTACTCGTGTGCAACTGGGTCAAATTTCTGACGAGCCGCGCTGGGGCAACCCAGAGAACCGGGTGAGTCGAGGCCGGAGTCATGAACAGGTAATAGGCGTGTTCTGACTGCTTGAGTATGTCCTCGCACTGCTTCGGTTCAATGCCTACCGTCGAACTGAAGCCCCGTCCCGAATCAGTGCCTCTGCGCTTTTTCACCTGCACAAGGGTCGCACGTTGGATCACTGTTTTCCCCTTGTCCACGATACGGCTCAGGAACAGCACGTCCGCCCCCAGTGGAGCTCCGGCTGATGTGTTCGCCCCTTCCTCTTTCTTGCTAGGTTGACGCACCTTCACTGTCAGACTCGGATACGTCGCCCGCGTCGTAACCGAGAGTTGGTGCAACTGTTTGCTCGCGTTTTCAATCGCCTCCGTTGTCAGCGTCAGGAGACGCGCCGTATGGCCCTCCTCATCCTCTCCCCAGGTCTTCGAATATTCGCGACAAAATTTTTCCTCCATCTGGCTAAGCGCCCTATGGATGACGCGTTCCACGGAAGGGTCGCTCAGCCAAGTTTGGGCTCCTACGCTAGGCAACGCAGTATCACCCTCGCCCCGGCCTACTGGCCCCTCCAAGTCCAGTGCCCCCTGCTTGGACCGCACTAGTCCCTTGCTCCTCAGTTGCAGTTGCCTTACAGGAGTATCGACAAGCCGATTAGCAAACGCTAGATGGTCCTCGTCATCCATCAATCGTAAAAGCACTGGCTCGACTTCGGCAAATGCCGTCTGCTCGAGCCAGAGGCAGGCAAAATTGAGGAGCCCCTGGGCTAATTCAGGTTCCTCATTCACCCGATCGAACAGATCCTGCCGCCAAGCTTCGCGGGCGGCCGGGCCTAGTTGGGTCCACAGCGTTTCTCGATCCCTCGGCTGGGATGGCAATTCTCTGAGGCTGGCAATGACGCTTTGCTGACTAGACCGCGGTGGGTCTCCAAACTCGTGCCAAGCCGCCGCAAGTGCGAGGTCCGAGGGTATAGTGTCCCCGGACAATTCAGCAAGCCTCGAGAAGGCTTTGGCAGCGCACTCCTTGATATTATTTTTCTTCTCTTTCTGCGAACGGATGTTCCAGCGCAGGAACAGATCGCGTACATCCTCCGGCAATATGTTTTGGCAATGTTGGATAAGCTCAGGAAAGGCCGACGGATCTGCTCGTTCAAAAACCTGTTTGCAAGCCCACCGGCACGTCTGCACTGTCGGCGAATTCGCAAATAGAGAGAAGAGGAGCTCATGCCTTGTGACGCTTGAATAGTCCGACGACGTTTCGATATGTTTTTGCAAATAGTCGCGTACACACTGCCAATACAGCTTGACTAGTTTCTCGAAAGCCCAATTATTCGCCCGCTGATGAGGGTCGACTAGTTGAAGAACATCGATGCAATCTTCCTCGGACGTATTGTCCACCAACGCCCCCATGATCTGCTGATCGTCCAAAAAATATCTCTGATAATATGAACGGATATCGAACAACCAGTTCACCCAAATCGCATGTGGCTTGATTTCAGCCACAATGATTTCACGTAAGCCCGGGGGATCGACCTTAAGTAAGCTATCCCTGAAGGTATCCTGAGCGCACCGGTAAGAATTTGGGTTCAAGATAGAGGACGAATTCTCAATCCCCGTGGATCCGTGTCCGAGAACTTTTAAGGTCAGCGCTATCTGCCCCTGCTGTGCGGCATACTTGAATTCGTCTCGAAACTGCTCACGATTCCAAGGCATAAAAATGTGGTTATCAGGTGACATGTGGGAGTAGTCCAGACGAAGCATGTCTTTGTGGATGGTAAAATACCGTGAGAGGAATTCGACAAGCGGCTGAGCCCAACCTTCCAACGAAATGCTGGCAATTGCCAGTTGATCGTCAAAGTCAATATTTACGAACAAGATGATCTCCCTTTTCCGTAGCTGGCGCCGACGACCTTCGCCATGGTGATCTGCAAAATCTCAATAAGTCTACTATAGCCAAATCGCAGGCGGTTCAAGGAACCGCTCTTATACAACAACAGAAATTATAGAATTCCGTTGAACTTTTTAATACTTCTACCTAAACAAATTTGCATATTACCGATCCACTTTAGCCAGATCATGATTGACCTGTTTCCAGTTGACTGACACACGCCATTGTTAGCCAGATTCATAGTGACTCAACTACGAACTCAGGACGTGACTGTATCAACGCACTGAGTCTCTGAGGCATAGATGGTGCGTGACTTTTTCTATGCCGGTTAAAGCAACAAAGCCAGCCCGTTCGTAGAAAGTGAATGCCGATGGAGGCGCGTTTGTGTTGATAAAATCAAACCAATGGTCAGAATCCTTAAGTATCTCACTAAGCAGGGCGCTGCCAACCTGCCTTTTTCTCCATCCTGAGTCTACATAGAGATGTCGAAGACGTCCGATGCCAGTTTTTAGCGTAAACGGGTCGATGTTGAGTCCACAAACGCCAACGATTAAACCATTCACAGAAGCCCCAATTAGTTTTTCTCCGGGTCTATCGAAGCGGTTCTGTCCGCTTAGCCAATTATCTTCCAGTCGGCGTAACATGTTAAATCCTTCAGCCATGCTCTGCGATCTTAACTCAGCAAATTTTGGGCTGTCCGGGGTGATGTTGGCAAGTTGGATATCCATGATTCTTCCAGTGGTTTCAATTGGCATAGTCTGGACAGAATTACGATTGTGTCCAGTATGATAATGGCACTCTCATACTTCTAATGCCATCAACGTCCGGTCTGTGCCAGAAGCGGGCATTGCTAACAACCGTACCTATCTATCAATAGGGACTGGTAAATACAAATGTGAATGATACGATTACGCAGGATATCTACAAGGCATAAGTTAGAGTTAAAACATAGTTTTTTATATAATATATGAGTAGGGCTGATTTATTTTGCCAAATAGCCCTGGCTCAAGGTTTTAATGTTTTTTTTATTTTAGAGGTCTCGCTTGATTTCAAACTCTTTATATAGTGCCTTTGTCTTTTTTTGCTTCTCTTTTATTAATGGAATGTAAACACCATGGTAGTAGTCGGAGGCGGTTTTTTTTAGTCTTTCGGCTGTGTTTAAAATTAAATTTTTCTCAATCATAAAACTGGCAAGGTTGATTCTATATCTCGTTACGGATAAGGTTTTTTTTAGCGGGTTAGCAATAATGTAATAATCATATTTTTGGAGATCAGAAACATGGATGTCCTCATTCGCAGCATCAAAAATAGAATGATCTAAAGGGTCATCAAAAACTCGCTGCTTACCAGCCATAAGATGCAAGACGTCAAGCTCGAGTGCTTGAGAGATGGTTTCCACTTCTTGCCATGACACTTGTTCATTGTCAGTCTCCTCAGCATAAAAACTCAATTCTTTAGCTTTTTTAATTATAAAATCGCATACCTCCTCTATATCAGCGTTTGCTATATTAAATAATTCTAGTTTTTCGAAGTATTTAATAGATATTTCCTCTTGGAAAGTATCTTTATCTATATAATAAAGAAAAGTCAGCACGTTATCGAACTTGTCATTTGATGATAAAGTTCGTGTAATGGAATCGTAAAATTGTATCTTTATTTCTCTTGGAAGGTTACATATAGTATAAGCGGCATGGTATTCCTGTACTGACTTATGTAGGAAAACATAACGGTCTAAACCATCTTGCTGAATCAAACAAGTAATATTAATGATATCATCTATAAAAAACTCGCATTCTTTTGTATCAATACTCGCAGCGCTAAGGGATTTTTTTGCATACTTTGCCAGCGATATTGTATCGAATTCAAAGACTTCATCTTTCATCGAAAAATAGCACAGAGCAGAAAAACACCATAGTGAATCATCTGTATTAAGCGTCGACTTACGCTCTCGGGCCCAGGATTTCATCCTGTCATGCTTGAGATATAGAGTTATGTATAACTTATTATAAAACTCAACGACGTTACTTGGTAATTCATCCCAATATGGATAACATACATATAAGAGGTTTATCAAAATGGGAGTTTTTAGTGTTTCTTTGAGTTGCGGGTTGTCACTAATTACCCTAGATAGTTCATTAAATTCAGTTTGATTGGATAATACTTTTAATATGCCAAGCTGGCTTTCCGCCTCTAACTCTTTAACTATTAAGTTATTAACAGATGTCTCTCTGCATATCTCTGTTTCTGGTCGACTCGTAACTAAAATAGGGCAATTGTATCTGATGTTTAATTGTTTAATTTGAGACAGTATTTCAAGCCTCGAGTTAGCTTTTACTTCGTCGAACCCATCAAGCATTAAAATAATTTTTCCTGATTGCAGAAGAAGCTCAACATGATTTTCAGAACGATGTATATCAATCCCGAGAGACTCAAGAGTTAATTTAAAAAATTCTAATAAAGTCCCTTTCTCTACTCTTCTTAATTCTAAAAAAAATGGGATTCTATTATTTCTTTTAATTTCATTTAAAAATAACTTTCTCAATATGGTGCTTTTACCCTGACCTGCAATGCCAACAATATTTAATATTCGAGAATGAGATATAATGCAATCATCATCAACTGTAAATTCATCTTTATTTGCTGCATTTTTTATTTTTAGGGGGTAATAAATGTCATCAAGTAAAACATCATGCTCACGCTGGTGAAGAGTTCTCATGCGTAGTGTATTAGATACATGTTTCTCTATGTATTTATTTCTTACTTCTAACTGGGATAATTGTTCAATTATCCCAATGGAGTCCTCGGTGCCTTTAAGCCATTTAGCAGAAAGGACTTTATCTGTCATGACCTTCACCGCTTCGCCAGTGCCACCGACAATTATTTGAGTAAGTAATGGATCCATTTTTTTTCCCCGTCAATAGAATTGATATGAACTTATCCTAAAAATGAAAATTTTTAAATGCTATTAATGAAAAATGCCTGCGTCCGTAACATTAGGGCTAGCTGGTAGATCGTTATGACTGGGTCAAGGATAGATGTAGTGATGCCCGGTAGCGAGTGAATCGCGAACACTACTGGTAGCTACCCTATAAGTTGGCGAGTCTGCCTCTTAGTAGGTGATGACATAAAGTCACTTCCGCTCTTCACTCTTGGCGGACTAAAGCAGTAGTAAAATTTTGCGACGGGATAGATAACCCCCAAGCCATCTATTTATTCTACGGGGTGGGTTTTGTAACTATAGGCCATCATTGGAGCGGCAACTTAACGTCAGGCATAAAAAACTCGCATTACACGGGTGTAAGGCTTTCAATTAGTGCAATCCGTCAGTCAGCATTAGCTGACGCAAATGATGATACAGACGTTAAGATAGTTAGAAAAAACAAGTATTCAACAATTATCGCCCATCGCATCGTTGCAAGATCATTTTTAACTAAGGCCATAAAAATCCCCGATGACGGGACGATTACATGCCGCGCCTATGTTTGCATGCTGCGGCGTGAAGGATTTGAGATAAGTTGACCGTAAAATAACCCGATAGCCTAAAAATCTAGCATCCTCAGAGGCTTTACAATTCTGTGCCCCATTTCGGCTTGATCAAATCCACTGATCTATAATACTGTTTATTTATACAGTAATATTGTGGGGGTTATTATGCCACGCGACTACGAAATCATGATGGCTTTCAGGCAAGCTATTAAGCGCGATGCCGAAGGCCGATTCACCATTAGTACACTCGACTTTGTAAAAGAGCTTGGCCAGATGAACTGGCATTACACTCTCAACTCTGCGAATAAGTGGATAGAGACTCATACGACGACGTTCCGGGATATTTCACCTACAGATGGTGATGAGCGCGTTTTTCAGGTGTTTAATCCGAACGGCGGTATGTGATGTTCGCATTGGTTGATGTGAACTCATTCTATGCAAGCTGCGAAACGGTATTTCGTCCTGATTTACGCGGTAAACCAGTGGTCGTCCTGTCGAATAACGACGGATGTGTCATTGCACGTTCCGCAGAAGCTAAAAAGTTGAAGGTGCCGATGGGTGCGCCTTACTTCAAGCTTAAAGACGAATTCAGAAAGCATGGCGTGCATATCTTCAGTTCGAACTATGCGCTCTATGCGGACATGAGTAACCGGGTAATGACAACGCTTGAACAGATGGCACCCTGCGTGGAGGTCTATTCGATTGATGAGGCTTTCCTGGACCTGACCGGTGTACGCAACTGTATGGTACTGGAAAACTTTGGACGGGAAGTGCGTGAGACGATTAAACGCAATACGCATCTCACCGTAGGTGTTGGCATCGCGCCAACTAAAACGCTGGCTAAACTTGCCAACCACGCTGCAAAAAAGTGGTCTAAGACGGGCGGCGTACTTGACCTGTCTAACATTGAGCGTCAAAAGAAACTAATGGCGTTGGTGCCGGTTGAGGATGTCTGGGGTGTCGGCCGTCGCATCAGCAAGAAGTTGAATGCCATGGGTATCGCCACTGCGAAAGACCTCTCAGAACAGAGTACCTGGATCATCCGCAAACATTTCAACGTCGTGCTTGAGCGAACCGTCAGGGAACTGCGCGGCGAGACCTGTCTTGAACTCGAAGAATTCGCACCCACCAAACAGCAAATAGTCTGCTCTCGGTCGTTCGGTTCACGCATCACTGATTTCATGGATATGCGCCAGGCGGTGTGTGCTTTTACAGAACGCGCTGCCGAAAAACTGAGAAAAGAAAGACAGTACTGCAGGCAGATAGCCGTTTTTGTTCGGACCAGCCCTTACGCAGACGGAGAGGTATTTTACGGTAATCAGGCAACCGGCAAACTGCTAACCCCGTCGAACGACACTCGCGATATTATCCGGGTTGCCATGGACGCGCTCGAGAGGATATGGGTAGACGGACACCGGTACATGAAAGCAGGCGTCATGCTAGGCGACTTCTACAGCCAGGGAGTGGCCCAGCTTAACCTGTTTGACGAATATCAACCGCAGGCGAACAGCGAAGCCCTGATGCGGGTGATTGATGGACTTAACCATAGTGGCAAGGCCAGTTTATTTTTTGCAGGGCAGGGTATTCAGAAATCCTGGTCAATGAAGCGAGATATGCTTTCACCGGCATATACAACACGATTTTCCGACCTGCCGGTGGTCTGTTGAGCAGTCCAGTCACCTGTTTAAGTAAGGACAGCTTGATGGAAAATGTTCCGCTTTTAGGGGGCATGAAAAGGGGCAAATTCAAGAAATAGGGGCAATAAAAGGGCATGAAAAAGGTAGTTTAGCGGGGATTGGCGTACATATTGTGATGACTTAACTTATTAATATTAAAATGATTTTACGTAATATCAATATCTTGCTGGGTTTAATGCTTTACCTTGAGGTGGTATTGCATAATCACAATGCTAACAAATAATGATGATTTCCTGCTGCCACCTGCCACCACCATTCAAGGTATGGATGGCATTGGTATTACTTAGCTGGGAGTGCGCTGATTTCACTACTTAAAATTTTGGATAGTGCGAAAATAAGGTACTAAAAAAGCCTGTATTAAACAGGCTCTAAAATTCAAGTTGATATTAAACTGCAGTATAATTTTAAGTTTGCATGAAACTATAGGCTTAAATCATCTAAGTAATTCTGCACCATTTCAAGTGAATTTTCCATTTGTTCAATTTCCAACTCGATGTTTGAAAAGATTTCAGAAAGTGCCATTTTAGAAGAATTCCGGTGTGTAGTGAGGTTTAAATTAAAGCCGCTTAATGAATCAAGGCTAAACTGAGCGCTTTTTATTATGTAAGCTACTAATTTAATGTTTTTTTGATGCAAATCTGCATATTTATCGCTAATGAAAACATCGGTTAGTTCACTTGATAATCTATTAGCTCTAAAAAGGATAATTTTCAATTGTTTTTTTAATTTTTGCTTCTTAAAGCTTGATTGAACATCTATGCTTCTTTTTAGATTGCTCAGACCTTCATCTTCACTTTTTGACAGGAATTTAAGCAGCTCAAGATATTCGGGGTTATTGATATTCTTCGATAAATCGTACTGAAGATCATTTGACCCAACATTCTGATAACTATAAGTCGCTTTCATCTCTTCAACAGAAGATTCTTCAACTTTAGCATCTCTTAAAAATCTAGCACCATCGAATAAAAATGTAGATTGGTTTATCATTTTGAATGTTTGTAACGGAGTTTCTGAATAAATCTCCGTCAAGAGATGTGCATGTGCACCATGTGTTTCACCATTAAAGATATACCACCAGTCTGGTTTATTATCATCACAGATAAAAATAATGTTATTTACACCATCTTCTTTTGCTTTTTCAATTATTTCCATCCAGAGATAAAGATCTCCAAATTTGTGTTTTAATTTAACATTACCAAAAAAACTTTCTTCTTTTTTGGTGGCGTCACGGAAGCCTGGTGGTAAAGAATGCAAATATCTTTCCTCACCCTTTAAATTGATGTCTTCAATTAACTCTTGAGTCGGGGGGTGACCACATTTATTTCCAGCGATTTTATCAATTGAATATCTGATTGAATCAGATTTAGCAATCTTCTGTTTTTGGGCAATTCTTGGTTCAATATTTGATTTTATGAAACTCTCAATTGGTGATGTTATTTCTTCTTTGAGTTTACCAATTTCAGAATTTAAAGCAGAATAAAGATGTTTTTTTAAAGGATTGATGCTTGCTGTAGTACTATCTATCGTATCCTTAAGAGTTTTTTTAACTTTTTCTAAGCTGCTGAGGCTATTGTAAATAACCTCTTTTCTATTAATCTGATATTCGTATCCTACTTGGAATGGAATCCAAACTCTTTGAGATATAAGTTGCATCAAATTGATAATATCATCACGAGTTTGATTTTCGCAACGATATAAATTTAATAAGCAATTAGTATCAAAGATAAATATTGTTGAGTCTGAGTTCCATATTTTTCTAAGTTCACTTTCAGTTGATTTATAAAATCCTTTGAAAACTTCATTCATAAAAATCATCCTTAATTTAAAGTTTAGCGACCGCTTAATATTTTAGCGCTTTAAGAGTAATTTATAATGCTTACGTGTATGTTGTAGAATGTTATATGCTAATCATGAATGTAACACAATCTTTCAAAGTTTACTAACAAAATCCTAACAGCTAAATTTTTGTATAATATGTTGAATTTATTAATTAAAAACATTAGTTATTTTATAAATCAGGATTGCATAAAATTTTTTTGTTTAGTTAGATCAAATGTTAAAGATGTAGAGTGGATAAACTATCGCATCCCAACTGGGCAAGCATCCGCAGTAAGGGGCTATGTTTTTCGACCGGGATTATGTTTAGGCCGCCGATAATATTGGATTTAAAGGAGCCTAGTGGAATCATCAAGCTCGGTAAAGTTAACGCAGCAATGATGGCGGTATATGAACCGTAATGGCCTACAAGATAAATTAGGTGGCTCATGCCACAGATTTTTAAAGTGTACATAACTGTGTACATAATAAAAATATTTTACATAGACTTGTGGGAAAATCCCTTTAATAACAGTGTTTTTGGGTATTTTGCTGCTATAATTGCGCTTTATATGGGAGGAACCATGAGCGAACTGATTGATATTTTTACAAGTCACAAAAGTGAACGCAGTTTCACTGAGCAATCTGTCGATGAAGCTGTGCTGGATCGGATTATCAGTACCGCTTATCGCGCACCGACATCAGTAAACTCGCAGCAGGTTTCTGTGGTGATCACGCGTGATGCCGGACGTCGCGCACAGATCGCCACCATTGCTGGCGGTCAGCCGTGGATTGCCAAAGCACCGGTGTTTATTACCTTTGTGCTGGATATGCATAAATCAGCCGTGGGAATGGCCGCGGTCGATCAGCAGCAGATCGCCCATCAGAGCATTGAGAGTATCGTGTCGGGTTCTACCGATATCGGTATCGCGCTGGGGTCGG
>Ga0308161_1001864_pt1 | contig 23776 bp, 18 predicted proteins | sample PhyFR2_FD_201034 | JGI IMG/M metagenome (GOLD analysis project Ga0308161, IMG submission 201034) | Phyllosphere microbial communities from UC Gill Tract Community Farm, Albany, California, United States - DLSLF.R2 | ecosystem: Host-associated > Plants > Phyllosphere > Unclassified | place: USA...
CCAGCTGGCCGGTGAGGCTCTGGACCTCCTCGTCGCTCAACTGGATCCGGGCGAGCACACCGAGATGGCGCACGAGATCAGGAGTGATTTCAGACACCCTCCGATCCTAGTTCGCGTCGTCTTCTCCCCGTGCCGGTGGACACGTCCGCGGGGCGAACGAGGCCTGGGGAGGAGAGGACGCGTCCTCTGCACAGATCGAGCCCCGCCCTGCACGATGTGGACAAGCTCCCCGCGCGAGGTGGCTCGCCTTAGGCTGGCCCGGTGACCAGCTTCGATCCGCCCCGTCCCTGGACCCACAGCTATGCCGCCGGAGTTCCCGAGGACCTCGAACCCCAGACGGGTTCCCTCGTGGACATCGTCGACGCCTCGGCCCGCGACTACCCCGACGCGCCCGCGCTGCAGTTCTTCGGCCGCGAGACGACCTACGCCGCACTGTCGGCCGACATCTCGCGTGCTGCGGCAGCCCTCGCGGCGCACGGGGTGCGAGCGGGCGACCCTGTCGCGATCGTTCTGCCGAATTGCCCCCAGCACATCGTCGCGTTCTACGCCGTCCTCCGGCTGGGGGCGGTGGTCGTCGAGCACAACCCGCTCTACACCGCGCGGGAACTCCGCAAGCAGTTCGAGGACCATGGCGCGAAGCACGCGATCGTCTGGAGCAAGGTCGTCCGCACCGTCCAAGACTTCCCCGCCGACCTGCGCGTGTCGACGCTCGTCTCCGTGGACGTGACCGAGGCGATGCCGTTTCGAACGCGCGTGGCGCTCCGCCTCCCGATCGCGAAAGCCCGGGATGCCCGTGCTGCCCTGACCGAGAAGACACGGGATGCCACGCCCTGGACCGCGTTGATCCGTCACGCTCCGCTGCCCGAGACGCATCCTCGCCCGGGCTCATCCGATCTGGCGATCATCCAGTACACCAGCGGCACCACGGGGACCCCCAAGGGAGCCATGTTGACGCACGCCAACCTCCTCGCGAACGCGGCCCAGGCTCGAGCATGGGTTCCGCAGATCGTGCGCGGCGAGGGCTGCGTGGTCTATGCGGTTCTTCCGATGTTCCACGCCTACGGCCTCACGCTCTGCCTCACCTTCGCCATGTCCATGGGGGCACGATTGGTGCTCTTTCCGAAGTTCGACCCCGACCTGGTGCTCGCCGTGACGAAGAAGCACCCCGCGACCTTTCTCCCACTCGTCCCACCGATCGCGGAGCGCCTGCTCGCCGCGGCCGAGGCGAAAGGCATCTCGCTTCAGGGCACCGACGTCGCGATCTCCGGCGCGATGGCCCTCCCGCACGATCTCGTGGTCCCCTTCGAGAAGGCGACGGGCGGCTACCTCGTCGAGGGATACGGACTGAGCGAGTGCTCTCCCGTTCTGATGGCCAACCCCGTCGCCGACAATCGCGTCGCCGGCACCGTCGGTCTTCCTCTACCCGGGACGGAATGCCGGGTCGTCGACCCGGAGGATCCCCGCGTCGATGTCGAGCGCGGCGAACTCCTCGTCCGCGGGCCGCAGGTCTTCTCGGGCTACTACGGAAAGCCCGAGGCGACCGACGAGGTCTTCGTCGACGGCTGGTTTCGTACGGGAGACATCGTCACGATCGACGATGCCGGCTTCGTGCGGATCGTCGATCGGATCAAGGAGCTCATCATCACGGGCGGATTCAACGTCGCACCGACCGAGGTCGAGAACGTCCTCCGGCAGCACCCGTCGGTGGCGGACGTCGCCGTGGTGGGCTTGCCCAGCGGACACTCGGGCGAAGAGGTCGTCGCCGCAGTGGTTCCGACGACGCCCGGCGCATTCGATACAGAGGCGGTCCGGGCGTTCGCTCGCGGCATCCTGACGCCGTACAAGGTCCCGCGCCGGATCGTCGTCGTCGACGAGCTCCCGAAGTCGCTCATCGGCAAAGTGCTCCGCCGTCAGGTGCGGGATCAGCTCCTCACGAGCTGACCCGTGCGCGGACGCGGGGCGGGGTCGCATCGGCTCCGCCCCGCGCCCGGGAGCGCCCCTACTCGATCGTCACCGATCCGGCCTCGTATATCGTCGGCGTGCCGTTCACTCGACCGAGGGCGTCGGCGGCTCGTCCTCACCGGGTCCGTCTGACCCCACCCCGTCGAGGGCGCCAGGCCCCTGCTCGACGAGAATGCGGAACTGCGCTGCATCCAGGATCCGCAGGCCCAGCTCCTCGGCCTTCGCGAGTTTCGAGCCGGCGCCCGGCCCCGCCGCGACGAAGTCGGTCTTCTTCGAGACGCTCGAGGCCGCCTTGCCGCCCGCGGCGAGGATCGCTTCTTGCGCACCCTCGCGGGTGTAGCCGTCGAGCGACCCCGTGGCCACCACGGTGATCCCCGCGAGAACGCCGCCCGCGGCCGCCGCCGCTCCCGGACCCGGGTGCCCGGGGATGGAGAACTGTACGCCCGCGCGGGACCAGGTGTCGACGATCTCGCGGTGCCAGTCCACGTCGAACCAGTCGATCACCGCGTCGGCGATGATGCCGCCCACGCCCTCGACCGCGGCGAGTTCTTCTCGCGACGCTGCGCGGATGGCATCCAGGGATCCGAACCACTGCGCGAGCGCGCGCGCCGCCACGGGACCGACATGGCGGATGTTGAGCGAAACCAGCAGACGCCACAGATCTTTCGTCTTGGCTTTCTCCAGCTCTGCCACGAGCTTCGTCGCCTGCTCGGACGGCTGCACTTCTCGGTGGTCCTTGCGGATGCCACGGCGCCGGCGTTCGGCCGGATCAAGGTCTTCTGCGCCCGGCGGGTACGAGGCCGGACCGAGCTTCTGGAACGGGGCGCGCCGCACGAGCTCGCCCGTCTCCGGATCGACTTTCCGTTCGCCCGTCTCGGAGTCACGGACGACGACCTCGATCGGCACGAGCTGCTCGACGGTGAGGTCGAACAGGCCCGCCTCGGTGTCGAGGGGTGGGTGCTCCGGCACTTCGGGCTGCGTCAGCGCGGCGGCGGTAACCTCACCGAGCGCCTCGACATCGAGCGCGCCGCGCGAGCCGATGTGTTCCACGCGCCCGCGGACCTGGGCGGGACACGACCGCGCGTTGGGGCAGCGCAGGTCGATGTCGCCCTCTTTCGCGGGCCGTAGCGGCGTGCCGCACTCGGGGCAATCCGCGGGCATGACGAACGCCCGTTCGGTGCCGTCGCGCAGTTCCACCACCGGACCGAGAACTTCAGGGATGACGTCGCCGGCCTTCCGGAGGACGACCGTGTCGCCGATGAGCACGCCCTTGACCTTGACGACATCCTGGTTGTGCAGAGTTGCCTGGCGGACGACGCTCCCGGCGACCTTCGCGGGCTCCATCACGGCGAACGGGGTCGCTCGTCCCGTGCGTCCCACCGAGACGACGATGTCGAGGAGCTTCGTGTTCACCTGCTCCGGCGGGTACTTGTACGCGATGGCCCAGCGCGGAGCTCTGCTCGTCGCCCCGAGCTCGTCGTGAAGCGCGAGCTCGTCGACCTTCACCACCACGCCGTCGATCTCGTGCTCGACGTCGTGTCGGTGTTCGCCGTAGTGCGCGACGAACGAGAGCACGCCGTCGATGCTCGACTCGACGCGGCTGTACGGCGACGTGGGCAGCCCCCACGAGCCGAGAAGGTCGTAGATCTCGCTCTGCGCGGCGACCGGCGGGTCGGGCCACGCGCCGATACCGTGCACGTAGAGCGAGAGCGACTCGATGCGCGCAAGGCCTGCTTCGAGCTCGAGACCCGACTTCTTGTCGATCTGCTGACGCAGACCTCCGCTCGCGGCGTTGCGGGGATTGGCGAACGCGGGGAAGCGACGGGCGGCCGCCTGCTCCGCCTTCTCTTCGTCGAAGGGACGACCGGCTCGACGACCGGAATGGCGCTCACGCGCGTCCGCGACCGCGCGATCACGGTACTCGCCCTGCAGGCGGTTGAGGTTCTCGAACTTCGCGACGGGGATGAAGACTTCGCCGCGCACTTCGACGATCGGGGGGTGTCCCTCCCCCGCGAGCTCGCGGGGCACGTCCGCGAGTCGCAGGGCGTTCTCCGTCACGATCTCGCCGACGCGCCCGTCGCCGCGGGTCGCGGCGGAGGTCAGCACGCCGTGTTCATAGCGCAAGCTGATCGCGAGGCCGTCGATTTTCAGCTCGCTCAACCAATGCACGGCACGGCCCGCGGCGGCCTCGGTCTTGATCGCCCAATCACGCAGCTCGTCGGGCGAGAAGACGTTGTCGAGGCTCAGCATGCGCTCGGCGTGCTCGATCGTCACGAGGTCCGTCGCCTCGGCCGCGCCGACGGACAGCGTCGGGCTGTCCTGCCCCTGCAACTCGGGGTGGAGGCGCTCGAGAGCCTCGAGCCGATGCATCCACCCGTCATAGGTCGCGTCGTCGACGAGCTCGGCATCCCGCCCGTAATAGGCCTCGCGCGCGTCGGTGATGCGCTGCGTCAAGTCGATCGCCTCGGCGCGCGCGTCATCGAGGCTGAGGTCGGGAAGCTGATCGTGCTCGGTCACCCCACCAGCTTAGGGAGGGGTTCCGACATCGCCTGCGGGCCTTGCGATGGCGTCAGCCCGCAGGCCACCCGGCGGAGGATTTCTGCGGAGGGGAGGGCCAACAGCCGCCGAAACGTCCTCCGGGACCAGAATCTCCTCCCGGCCCACCGCAGACGCCGGCGGACGAACGCCGAAGCCGGCTCCAACGCCCTGCTCAGGCCTCGACCGGCACCGCCGACACCGTCCGGTCGATGGTGAACTGCCCGATCACGCGCGTGCCGTCGTAGAGCACCGCTGTCTGTCCCGGCGCCACCCCGTCGAACGGGGCATCCGGCCGCACGGTGAGCACCCCGTCCTCGAGCTCCGCGAACGCGGGCACCGGTTCCGCGTGTGCGCGGATCTGCACATCGCACGCGAACGCCGACGAAGACGGCGCCCGCCCCGCCCACGTGAAACGCTCCCCCGCGATCTCGGCGCAGGCCAGCGCCTCCTTCGGGCCGACCACGACGGTGTTGTTGACGGGGCGCACCTCGAGCACGAACCGCGGCTTGCCGTCGGGAGCCGGCACGCCGAGCTGCAGCCCGCGGCGCTGCCCGACGGTGAAGGCGTGAGCGCCCTCGTGGGTACCGACCACGGCCCCGGAGCGGTCGAGGATCTCGCCTTTCTCCGCGCCCACCTTGTCGGCCAGCCACCCGCGAGTGTCTCCGTCCGGGATGAAACAGATGTCGTGACTGTCGGGCTTCTGTGCGACCGTGAGTCCGCGTTCCTCGGCCTCGGCCCGCACGAGCGCCTTCGACGGGGTGGCGCCGAGGGGGAAGTACGTGTGCGCGAGCTGCTCCGAGGTGAGGACGCCGAGCACGTACGACTGATCCTTCGCGTTGTCGGACGCCCGGTGCAGCTCGCGCCCCTCCGGAGTGTCGACGAGGGTCGCGTAGTGACCGGTGCATACCGCGTCGAAGCCGAGCTCGATCGCCCGCTCGAGGAGGGCGGCGAACTTGATCTTCTCGTTGCAGCGCATGCAGGGGTTCGGGGTGCGTCCCGCGCGGTACTCGGACACGAAATCGTCGATCACGTCGTCGCGGAACCGCTCCGAGAAATCCCACACGTAGAACGGCATCCCGAGCTTGTCGGCCGCGCGACGAGCGTCCATGGCGTCCTCGATGGTGCAGCAACCACGGCTGCCCGCGCGCAGCGTCCCGCCCGCGCGCGAAAGCGCCAAGTGGACCCCCACCACGTCGTGTCCCGCATCGACGGCGCGCGCCGCTGCCACGGCGGAATCGACGCCACCGCTCATCGCCGCCAGAACTCGCATGCTTCCAGTCTACGAAGCGGGACCTGAACGGGCTCCGGATGCCACCGCCCGCGCGTACGCGTCCGGAAGCCGAGCGAGCACCGCGTCCACGTCCGCGGCTGTCGACGTGCGCCCGAGGGTGAAGCGCAGGACCGATCGCGCCGCGCGTTCGCCGAGCCCGAGAGCAAGCACCACGTGCGAGGGCTCCGCCACCCCCGCCTGACACGCCGACCCGGTGGACACCGCGATCCCCGCCATGTCGAGGAGGAACAGCAGCGTCTCGCCCGCGGCATCCGGAAAGAGGACATGCGCGTTGCCCGGAAGCCGATTCGTCGGGTCTCCGAGCAGACGAGCCTCGGGAATGGACCGATGGATGCCATTCACGAGCCGATCGCGCAGTTCCGCCACGCGCCGTCCCTCGCTCTCGCGCTCCGCCTCGGCGGCAGTGGCAGCCGCGGCGAAGGAAGCCGCGCCGGCGACATCCTGCGTCCCGGCGCGGAGTCCGCGCTGCTGTCCCCCGCCGTGGACGAGTGGGGTCAGGGTCGCGTGGCGAGAAACGACAGCCGCTCCCACTCCGACGGGTCCGCCGACCTTGTGCGCCGACACCGACATCGCGGCGAGTCCTCCACGGCCGGATCCCGGACCGCGCCACCCCGCGAAGTCGACCGGCACGCTCCCGAGCGCCGAGACCGCGTCGAGATGCAGGGGCACCCCGGCCTCGGATGCCGCGGACGCCAGGGCTGCGGCATCCTGCAGCGTTCCGACCTCGTTGTTGGCGACGAGCGCGGTCGCGAGCGCCGCGCCGGGAACGGCAGCGGAGAACGCCTCGGAAACGATTCGGCCGAGACCGTCCAGGGGAACCGCTCGAACCTCAGCCCCGGAACTCGAAGCGAGCCAGCCGACGACGTCCAGCGTCGCGTGGTGCTCGCCGTCGGGAAGGACGACGGCCTGTGTGCCCGCGGGGCGCGCCCACCACAACCCCTTCAGCGCGAGGTTGGCCGCTTCGGTACCCCCGGAGGTGAACACGATCTCGATGGGCTGGCAGCGCAGGACCTGTGCGAGTTCGTCGCGTGCGTCTTCGAGCAGGCGCCGTGCGGCCTGTCCCGCGCCGTGGATCGACGACGGGTTGCCGAGCACCTGGTGCGCGGCGAGCCACGCGTCGCGGGCTTCTGCGCGCAGAGGAGCGGTCGCTGCGTGATCGAGGTAGACCTGCATCACGCTCCCCTTCCAGGATCCACTGTCGCCTTCACTAGCCTAGGTCTCATGGTCCGACCCGAGACTGTCCTCCCCCCGCACCCCAGCCTGCTCGACGGCGCGTTCGACGACCTCGGGGTGACCCTCGGCCCCGACGGCGGAACCCTCCGCGTGTGGTCGGGGCACGCCGATGCGATGCAGCTCCTCGTCTTCGACGACGTCGACCTCGACTGGGCGACGGAGACGCTCCCGATGGTGCCCGTGGGGGGTGGCGTCTTCGAGGCGACGACCCCGCTCCTCCGTCCCGGCGCGCGCTACGCGATCCGCGTGGGCGGCCCCCACGGGCCGGGGAACACCTTCAATCCGCAGTCCCTGCTCATCGAGCCGTACTCGCGCGGACTCGTCTCCGGCAACTACGGCGACTGGCGTTCCGTCGTCGTGGACGGCGGTTTCGACTGGGGAGCGTCCGTCAAGCCCCGCGTCCCGATGGACCGCACCGTCATCTACGAGGGTCACGTCAAAGGCCTGACGAAGCGGCATCCGCTCGTCCCTCCCGCCCTGCACGGCACGTACGCCGGTCTCGCGCATCCCGCGATGATCGATCACTTCCACTCTCTCGGGATCACGAGCGTCGAACTCCTGCCCGTTCACGCCTTCGCGACCGAGCCCCGGCTGCTCCAACTCGGGCTGTCGAACTACTGGGGATACAACTCGCTGAACTTCTTCACCCCGCACGGCGACTACGCGACCGCGGCGAGTCGCGCCGAGGGACCCGAGGCGGTCCTGCGCGAGTTCAAGGGCATGGTGAAGCTCCTCCACGAGGCGGGTCTCGAGGTCATCCTCGACGTGGTCTACAACCACACCGCCGAAGAGAGCATCGGGGGTCCCCGCACGAGTCTCCGCGGCATCGACAACCGCTCGTACTACCGCCAGACCGACGAGGGCGTCTACATCGACGAGACCGGATGCGGGAACGCGGTGAACACGTCGACGGATGCCGCGGCTCGGCTCGTGCTCGACTCGTTGCGCTACTGGGCCAACGACGTGCAGATCGACGGCTTCCGCTTCGACCTCGCGGTGACTCTCGGACGTGACGAGAACCACTCCTTCACCCCCGACCATCCGCTGCTGCGGGCGATCCGGGACGACGAGCAGCTGGCGGGGACGAAGCTCATCGCCGAGCCGTGGGACGTCGGCATGGGCGGGTGGCAGACCGGTGCTTTCGGCGAGGGCTGGCACGAGTGGAACGACCGCTATCGCGACCGGGTGCGCAACTTCTGGCTGAGCGACATCGACTACGCCCGTCGGGCGGACACGGCACCGGTCGGCATCGGCGGGTTCGCCACGCGCCTCGCGGGATCGTCGAACACCTTCTCCGAGCAGCGCGGTCCGCTCGCGAGCATCAACTTCGTGACCGCGCACGACGGCTTCACGCTTCGCGACCTCGTCTCGTACGACGTCAAGCACAATCTCGGCAACGGGGAGCAGAACCGCGACGGCGCCGACACCAACCGCTCGTTCAACCACGGCGCCGAGGGGCGTACCGATGACGAGCGCGTGCTGGCCACCCGCCGCAAGGCTATGCGCAACCTCATGGGCACGCTCCTGCTCTCCGCGGGCGTCCCCATGATCACCGCGGGTGACGAGATGGGCCGCACCCAGCGCGGCAACAACAACGCGTACTGCCACGACTCCGCGCTGACGTGGCTCTCCTGGGATCTCGCGCCCTGGCAGCGAGACCTGTTCGCCCACACCCAGCGTCTGCTGCAGGTGCGGCGCGAGAATCCCGCGCTGCGCCCGAAGCGCTTCGCGCGAGCGGGTGAGAGCATCCCCTCCGCCTCCGTCATGGAGTGGTTCGACGAGCACGGCGAGACGATGTCGAGCGAGCGCTGGACGGATCCGTCGCATCGGACCCTGCAATACCTTGCGACGTCGACGCCCGAGGAGGAGGCGCTGAACCGCATCCTCCTGGTCGTGCACGGCGACGAGCGTCCGGTCGAGGTGACGTTGCCCGTGGTCGAGGGGGCGAACAGGTACGTCTCGCTCTGGTCCAGCGACGAGGAGGCCCCCACGGAGCAGGGCGACGCGTTCGCTCCCGGTGAGGGGATCGATCTGGGCGGAACCTCGATGAGGCTGTTCCGCGTCGAGTAACCCGGCGGCCATGTCAAGGCCGAGAGAATCGATACGGCGAGGTCGGCGGGCCGCGATAGGTTCGGACCGTGGCCACCACGACGACTCTCTCGCCCGTACGTCCCTGGCGCAGTGGCGCCTCGATTCCCGAGCGCCCGGTCAAACCGACGCCGACCGCGAAGGGCGTGGTCACCCCACGTATCCCTCTCGCTCTGCCGCACCCGAGCGTCCCCGGCGGGCGGTTCCGGCCCTCGGCCTACGTCGGCGAGGCGGTTCCCTTCACCGTCACCGCGTTCCGCGAGGGGCACGATCGCATCGGGGTGCACGTGCGCCTGTTCTCGCCGTCGGGCGACGAGTCGCTGCACCGCCTCAGCCCGTTGAACGACGGCTTCGATCGGTGGTCCACCCTCGTGGCGCCGCTCGAACAGGGCGTGTGGCGCTTCCGCTTCGAGGCGTTCGCCGACGAGTTCGCGACGTGGGAGCACGCCGCCGACCTGAAGATCGCCGCGGGCGTCGACGCCGCTCTCATGCGCGAGATCGGGGCGCAGCTCTTCGACCGCGCCCGCGGAGAGAAGAAACGCCCCGCGAGCGACAAGGACGTGCTCTACGACGCGGCACGCGCCCTGCGCGACCCCGACACGCACGACGATGTCGCCCTCGAGATCGTCCGCAGCCCTGAGATCGCCGCCCTCTTCGCCGCCCGGCCCGTGATGAGCCTGGTCTCGGTCGGGCGCGACACCGAGCTCCTCGTCGAGCGCGAGCGCGCCGGCGTGGGGGCCTGGTACGAGTTCTTCCCCCGGTCGGAGGGCGCCACCCGCGCCGAAGACGGCAGCGTGGCGAGCGGAACGTTCCGTACGGCGACCGATCGCCTCCCGGCCGTCGCCGACATGGGCTTCGACGTCCTCTACCTGCCCCCGATCCACCCCATCGGCGAGAGCAACCGCAAGGGTCCCAACAACACTCTCGTCACGGCACCCGGCGACCCGGGCTCGCCGTGGGCGATCGGCGGACCGGCCGGCGGCCACGACACCGTGCACCCCGACCTCGGTACCCTCGAGGACTTCCGTGCGTTCGTGGAGGCTGCTCGCGCTCGGGGCGTCGAGGTCGCGCTCGACCTCGCTCTCCAGGCCTCGCCCGATCACCCCTGGGTCGCAGAGCACCCCGAGTGGTTCACGACTCTGCCGGACGGATCGATCGCGTACGCCGAGAACCCGCCGAAGAAGTACCAGGACATCTACCCGGTCAACTTCGACAACGACCCCGAGGGCATCCGGGCCGAGGTGCTGCGCATCGTGCGGCACTGGATCGCGCAGGGCGTGCGCATCTTCCGTGTCGACAACCCGCACACCAAGCCCCTGCAGTTCTGGGAATGGCTGATCTCGACCGTCAGTGCGGAAGAGCCCGACGTCGTCTTCCTCGCGGAGGCGTTCACCCGCCCGGCCCCCCTCCAGGGCCTGGCGATGGCCGGGTTCCAGCAGAGCTACACGTACTTCACGTGGCGGAACACGAAGGACGAGCTCGAGGAGTTCTTCTCGAGCCTCGCTCACGACACGGCGGACTTCCTCCGTCCGAACCTCTTCGTGAACACCCCCGACATCCTCACGGAGTATCTCCAGTTCGGCGGTCGCCCCGCGTACAAGATCCGCGCGGCCCTCGCCGCCACCGCGGCGCCGACGTACGGCGTCTACGCGGGGTACGAGCTGTACGAGAACGTGGCGCGCCCGGGTTCCGAAGAGAACATCGACAACGAGAAGTACGAGTACAAGTTCCGCGACTGGGCCGCAGCAGAAGCCGCGGGCGATTCCCTCGCCCCCTACCTGCGTCTGCTCAACAAGGTGCGTCGCGAGCACCCCGCGCTCCTGCAGCTGCGCAACCTCGACGTCCACTGGAGCGACGACGACGCGATCCTCGTCTACTCCAAGCACCTCGACGCCGCCCTCTCCCCGACGGGCGAGAGCGACACGATCATCGTCGTCGCGAACGTCGACCCGCACTCCACGCGGCAGAGCACGGTCCATCTGAACACGACGATCTGGGGTGTCGAGCCCGGCACTCCCTACGAGGTCGAAGACCTCGTGACCGGGCAGGTCTGGACGTGGGCCGATCACAACTTCGTCCGCCTGGACGCGTTCGATGAACCCGTGCACATCCTGCACGTCAAGGAGGTCCGATGAGCACCCTTCCCCCCGAGCTCCTGGATGCCGTCGCCTACGGCACGCACCACGACCCGCACAGCGTCCTCGGCGCGCACGAGACCGCCCAGGGGTGGGTGATCCGCGTCCGCCGTCCCCTCGCAAGAGAGGTCGTGGCAGAACTGCCCGACGGAACGACCGTGGACTTCGCGCATGAGCGCGAGGGGATCTGGGAGGCATCCGCTCCCGCCCATCCCGGTGCCTATCGCGTGCGCTCGACCTACGACGACGGCGTCGGTCACACCGCCGACGACGCCTACCGGTTCGCGCCCTCCGTCGGTGAGCTCGACCTGCATCTCATCGCGGAAGGGCGCCACGAGGAGTTGTGGCGGGTGCTGGGCGCGCATGTACGCGTGCTGGACGGCGTGTCCGGCACCGCGTTCACCGTCTGGGCCCCGGATGCCCGCGCCCTGCGCGTGATCGGCGACTTCAACGGCTGGGACGGCCAGGGCAGCGCGATGCGCTCCATGGGCTCCAGCGGCATCTGGGAGATCTTCCTCCCGGGTGTCGGTGTGGGCGCACGCTACAAGTTCGAGATCCTCGCCCGCAGCGGCGCGTGGTTGCAGAAGGCCGACCCGATGGCGCGCCTCGCCGAGGTCCCGCCCGCAACCGCATCCGTCGTGACGGACTCCGACTACACGTGGTCGGACGACGCCTGGATCACCGAACGCTCGAACTCCGCCCCGATCGACCGGCCGATGTCGATCTACGAGCTGCACCTCGGCTCGTGGAAGCAGGGCCTGTCGTATCGGGATGCCGCGGACGAGATCATCGACTACGTCGGAGCCCAGGGCTTCACCCACGTCGAGTTCCTCCCGCTGGCGGAGCACCCCTTCGGCGGCTCGTGGGGGTACCAGGTCTCGGGCTACTACGCCCCCACCAGCCGATTCGGAAACCCCGACGACCTCCGCTACCTCGTCGACCGTCTGCACCAGGCCGGCATCGGCGTGATCATGGACTGGGTCCCCGGGCACTTCCCCAAGGACGACTTCGCCCTCGCCCGCTTCGACGGCGAGGCCCTGTACGAGCATCCGGATCCCCGCCGCGGCGAGCACAAGGACTGGGGCACGCTCATCTTCGACTACGGCCGCAATGAGGTGCGCAACTTCCTCGTCGCGAACGCGCTGTACTGGTTCGAGGAGTTCCACGTCGACGGTCTGCGCGTGGATGCCGTGGCATCCATGCTCTATCTCGATTACTCCCGCAACGACGGGGAGTGGGCCCCCAACCAGTTCGGCGGGCGCGAGAACCTCGAGGCGATCCGCTTCCTGCAGGAGGTCAACGCGACGTCGTACAAGCGCTACCCCGGTATCGCCCTGATCGCGGAGGAGTCGACGAGCTTCCCCGGCGTCACCGCCCCGACCTCGCACGCCGGCCTCGGCTTCGGCTTCAAATGGAACATGGGGTGGATGAACGACTCGCTGCAGTACATCGCGCGCGACCCCATGTACCGCTCGCACCACGAGGGCGAGCTGTCGTTCTCGTTCGTCTATGCCTTCAGCGAGAACTTCATCCTCCCGATCAGTCACGACGAGGTCGTGCACGGCAAGGGCAGTCTCTTCGGACGGATGCCGGGAGACCACTGGCAGAAGCTCGCCAACATGCGCGCGTTCCTGGCGTACATGTGGGGGCACCCGGGTAAGCAGCTGTTGTTCATGGGTCAGGAGTTCGGGCAGATGTCCGAGTGGTCGGAGGGCCGCGGCCTCGACTGGTGGATGCTGGACCAGCCGTCGCACGCGCAGCTGCACGACTTCGTCGCCGAACTCAATCGCGTGTACAAGGAGCAGGCGCCGCTGTGGTCGCGCGATCACGACGGAGCGGCGTTCTCGCGCCTGGGCGCGCCGGCATGGAACCCCAACGTGCTCGCCTTCGCGCGCCGCGACCACCACGGCAACACCGTGGCCGTGCTGTGCAACTTCTCGGGCGTCCCCCTCGGCGACTTCCCCATCGACCTGCCCGAGGCGGGAACGTGGACCGAGGTCCTCAACAGCGACGCCGAGGCCTTCGGAGGCTCGGGTCAGGGCAACTTCGGCGCCGTCACGACGGACGCCCGCGGAAGCGCCACACTGACGCTGCCGCCCCTCGGAGTGTTGTGGCTTCAGCACTCCGCCGGAGCCTGACCGGCGTAGAGATGACGAAGGCCCCGTCCGCGGACGGGGCCTTCGTCATGTCCGGTCAGAAGAGCAGGGATGCCAGCCGCCCCCGCGCGCGAAGGACTCGGGCGTCGTCGTCGCCGACGATGCCGAACAGTTCCAGCAGACGCGCGCGCACCGGTGCACGCTCCTCCGCCGGCAGAGCCGCGAAGAGGTCGAGCAGACGCCCGAACGCGTCGTCGACGTGCCCGCCCGCGAGATCGAGGTCCGCGACGAGGAACTGCGCCTCGACATCGGTGGGGGCCGCAGCGGCGGCCGCGCGAGCCTGCGCAAGATCAGCGCCCTGTACACGGTTCAACAAACGCACCTGGCCGAGCCCTGCGGCAGCCTCCGCGTCGCGCGGGTTCTCCACAAGCGCACGCTCGTACGCCGAGATCGCGCGGGGGTAATCGCCCTCTTCGATCGCGGCGAACACCTCCGCGTGCAACGGCGGTAGGGGCTCCTCGGCGGGCTCCGCGGCATCCGGAGCACCTTCGTCGGCCGGCACGGTTCCGGTGACCCCGTGCTGCGCGGCGAGCTGCAGGAGCTGGGCGAAGACCTCACGCACCTGCTGCTCGGGCACGGCACCGGTGAAGAGGGGTACGGGCTGGCCCGCGACGAGCGCCACCACCATGGGGATGGACTGCGCGCGGAAACCCTGCGCGAGCTGGGGGTTCGCGTCCACGTCGACCTTCGCGAGCACCACACGACCACCGAGCTCGGTCACGACCTTCTCGAGGATGGGGCTCAGCTGCTTGCACGGCCCGCACCATTCGGCCCACAGATCGACGACGACGGGGACCGTCCGCGAAAGCTCGAGGACCTCCCCGAAGGTGGCGTCGGTGACGTCGAAGACGAGCGGTATCGCCGGGGCGTCCGCGGGGGCGGTGTCACCCGCGGGCGGGGCGGGGGGCGTGGGACGGTTGCGCAGCGACGACAGGTCGACCGCACCGCGCAGGACGGAACCGGGGGCGGGAGTGCTCACGGGGACACCTTCGCTTCGAGGAGGCTGGATCGGTAACCGAGGAGGCGGATCGGATCGTTGGACCCCTGGCTGGGGACGTAGAAGAAGATCTGATCCGAGTAGGTCGTCGTGAACCCCTTCGCGGACTGGTCGACGCCGGTGAGCGCCTTGACCGCGGGGTTGTTGTCGAGCTTGATGACCGCGTCGGCGTTCGTCGGCTTCGCCGTGTCGCTCTCGTAGACGTTGACCGCCACGATGGCTCCGGTGTCGAGCGTCGCGAGCGCGATGGGGGCGGTGGGACCGGCAGCCGCGGTGAAGCTGATCTCGGCGGTACCCTGGCCGGTCTGGTTGAGCTCGTCCGTGCGCTTCTTCTTGTTGTCCTCGATGGCGGGGAGCAGAAGATCGTTGGCGGTGTCGAACTTCGACCAGGACGCGCTGTTCTGGCCGTTGTTGATGAGGTCCGCATACGCCGTGGCGAGTTCGTTGGGCGCCATCACCAGGAACGAGGAGTCCGGCGGCACCTGCGTCGCGCCGACGTACGGCGCCGCCAGCTCGGGCAGGTTCGTGGATGCCTCGAGGTTGCCGACGTAGGACGCGCGGTACTCCGACCAGGGATCATCCTGCGTCATCATCATGATGGTCGTCGTCGGCGCACTCGCATCGTCCGACTCCACCACCGTCATCACGGTGCGCGGCCAGGTGTTCGTGGTCTGCGGCAGGGTGATCTGCACGGGCTCCGCGGGAATGGCGGGCAGGGCGGGCCGATCCGGGATCGCGGCGCGCAAGGTGTAGTTGGTCTTGCGCTCCGCGAGGGCGGGACCCGTCAGACGCGTCTCCGCCGTCGTGGAGTCCATCGCCGCGTCAGCCTGCGCGACCGTCTGCGAGATGCGCGAGACGATGCGCTGAGCCTGCGCCTCGGTCACGGCCGGAGGGAACTGCCCTTCCGGGACGATCACGGTGGCGGAGGGGCTCGGTGAGTCGGACGCCGCGATCTGGGGCCATGCGTCGGCCGAGCAGCCCGCGAACAGTGCCGCGGAGACCCCGAGTGCGGGAACCGCGATGAGCGCACGACGTCCACGTCCCAGCGTGCGCCGCCGGGACGACTCGCTGATCACTCCCTTGTCTTCGGCATCCGCGATCGAGATGGGTTCGGTCACCGGCAGCGGGAGCCCCTTCCGGCGCGGGCGCCGCGAACGACGGACATGACGGATGCCGAGGATGTAGAGGACGAGACCGACCAGCAGCACGACTCCCCCGCCCACGATGAGCGGGCCCGCCCAGGGGGTGGAGTTGTCGACGGGCCACGTCAGGGTGATCGAGGAGGGTGCCGGAGCCGTTCCGTCCGAGGCGACGAGGACGCTCATGTCGGCGGGGAGCTGCAGCGTCTGCGTCAGTGCTCCAGGCTGCTCGAATTCGTCGAGCCACAGGTCGGAGCCGACCGGCGAACGACCGCCGGAGGCCTGCGCCCCCGTCGTACCGGTGGTGTCCGCGGCGCCTGTCGTGTCGGTGCCCCCCGTGGTGTCGGTGGCGCTCGGAGTCGCGGTGGGGGTGGGCGTCACGGTCGGCTGGACCACGGAGGTCTGCATCGCGCCCTCGTCGGCCGTCGTCACCGAGGTGTACTCGGCATCCGCGAGCCAGGCGCGCATGTCCTCCGTGCGGCCGTACGCCACGAACACGTTCGAGCTGCCTTCGACGCGGAGCGTCTGCGCCCCCGGGAGCTTACCGAGCACGGCACCGTCGATCATCGTGTACGCGGTCGATTGATCCGTTTGGATCGATTCCGATGCCTCCGCGGGACCTTGGAAAACGGTGCGCTGGGCGATGCCCGCACCGATCATGACGGCGGCGATGATGAACGCCACCACGGCCCAGACGAATCTCACGCTATGCACCATCCCCAATCGGCGACTCGGGTGGTCGCCGAAGAATCGACGTTTCAGACTATCGGAGGACTCCTGAAAGTTCTCGGCAAGGACCATGTGGGCACACAGACCCGGCGGCTCAGTATCCTTGCGGGACGGACGCGGCCACGGCCGCAGGAGGCGGGAGTCCCGGCATGAAGATCCACAACCCCTTCCGGGTCGCGCTGCTCGCGACGCTCGGCGTCGGCGTCGGGCTCCTGCTCATCGGCAGTGTCGAGAATCTCTCGACGATCCTGCTGTACGTCGGCACCGCGCTGTTCCTCTCGCTCGGCCTCGATCCGGTCGTCTCGTTCCTCGAGCGGCGGGGGCTCCCCCGCTGGGCGGCGGTGCTCGCGACGATCCTGGGCGTGCTCGGGATCTTCGCGGGAATCATCTTCATGGTCGTCCCGATCATCGTGAGCCAGATCACGCAGCTCGTCGCGCAGATCGAGCAGCTCTTCCGCCCCGGGCGGTGGAACGAGATCGTCCTGGGCGCCCAGGACTGGGCCTCGGCCAACTTCCCGTGGCTCCGGCTGGACGAGGTCTGGGCGGGCATCCAGCACTGGTTCTCCACCCTCGACGTCGGGTCCATCTCGACGATGATCGGCAACAGCCTGCTGACCTTCGGCGGTGCGATCGCGGCGGGCCTCGGCGGCGCCTTCATCGTGTTGATCTTGACGATCTACTTCACGGCATCCACCCCGTCCTTGAAGTCCGCGGTCTACCAGCTGGTGCCCGCGTCCAAGCGCGCGCGCTTCATCGAGCTCGCCGAGAAGATCACCGACTCCGTGGGCTACTACGTCATGGGGCAGGTCAGCCTCGGGGTGGTCAACGGCATCCTGAGTGCGATCTTCCTCACGATCATCAACGCGCCGTTCCCCGCGGTGCTGGCGGTCGTGGCGTTCTTCTTCTCGCTGATCCCCCTCGTGGGCACCCTGACCGGGTCCACGATCATCGTGCTCACCTGTCTGATCCCGGGTCTCGGCTCGCCGACCATCGCGATCATCGCCCTGATCTACTACCTGATCTACATGCAGATCGAGGCGTACGTCATCTCCCCGCGCATCATGAACCGCGCGGTGTCGGTCCCGGGCGCCGTGGTCGTGATCTCCGCCCTCGCGGGCGGCGCGTTGCTCAATCTGCTGGGTGCGCTCATCGCGATCCCGGTGGCGGCGAGCATCCTGATCATCTATCGCGAGGTCATCATTCCGCGGCAGAACGAGCGCTGAGGCGGGTCAGACGGCGTCGTCGTCCCACTCGGTCGCGAGCGGCAACGCGTCGGGGTTCACGGCGGCCACGATCTCGGTGAGGACACGTCGGGTCTGCGTCTCGCCGACCCACAGGTGCTTTCCTCCCTCGACGGCGATCAGCGTCGCGTGCGGGATCGACGCGAACCGCTCCCGCGCTTCGTCGGGGCGCAGGTAATCGTCGAATTCCGGCACGAGAACGACCACCCGGCGCGCGTCATCGCCCCACGCGGCGACCTCGTCCGCGGTGGCGCGGTGCAGGGGCGGGGAGAGCAGGATGACGCCTTCGATGTCGTGATCCCGCCCGTACTTCAACGCCAACTCGGTGCCGAACGACCATCCGACGAGCCACGGCCGGGGCAGACCGCGCTCGCGGACGAGGTCCATGGCTGCCGCGACGTCGAACACCTCGGCTGCTCCCCCGTCGAACGCCCCCTCGCTCGTCCCCCGCGGCGACGTCGTTCCGCGTGTGTTGAAGCGCAGGACGGCAAGATCGGCGAGGGCCGGCAGACGACCCGCCGCCTTGCGCAGGATGTGCGAGTCCATGAAGCCGCCCGCGGTCGGCAGCGGGTGCAGCGTCACCAGGGTCGCGACCGGGTCGCGATCGGCCGGGAGCGCGAGCTCGCCGACGAGGGTCAGCCCGTCGACGGTCTGCAGTTCGATGTCTTCGCGTCGTGCCGGGAGCAGGACGGGTCCGCGGATCTCCATCACGCAATCCTCCAACAGGGGGTGTGCCAGTGTCGGCGCGCGGCCAGGTCGGCCGCGTCGCCCAGGACGCCGTCCGCACGCCACACGACCACGTGCGCGACACCGGGTTCGACCGCCCGTCCGCAGCCCGGGCAGCGGTACTCCTTCTGGGCCTGTGGGGCCGAGATCGGCTGCACGGTCCATTCGACGCCGCGCTTGAGTTCGCTGCGCTTCCACCCCGCGATCAGGCGATCGAGGGAGTCATCGCCGTGGCGGGGATCCGGGCGGCGTCGGCGTGAGCGGGGCATGGATGCCACTCACCACCAGTGATTGCTGGTCCAGAAGGCGTACGCACCGGCCCAGCTGCCATAGCGACCCGTCGCGTACCCGGTCGCCCACCTCAGGTTGTCGACCGGGTCGTAGCCGTTGCCCGGGACCTTGCTGCACGGAAGAGCTTGCACGAGCCCACACGCGCCCGACGATCGGTTCGTCGCGTTCGGGTTCCACCCGCTCTCGCGGCTCACGATGTAGTCGACGTAGCCCATGTCGGCCTCGGAGATGCCTGCGGCGGACATCCACTCCCCGGGAGCCCCTCCGCCGGTGTAGAACAGTGGTCCCCCACCGCCGTCCGACGAGCCCTGCTCACGCGGTGTCGGGGTCGGAGTCGGGGTGGGCTTCGGCTTCAGGTAGACGTTGTAGCTCGCCCGATCGAGGGTGGGCGCTTCACGCTGACCCGAGGTCGAGACCTCCTGGGTGTCGTTGAGGCCCTCGGCGAACAAGGTCACCGTCTTCGGCTCCTCGGCCTGCGCCCTCGAGACCACGACACCCATCGGCCCCACATACGCGGCGGCGAACAGCAGCGCGGCGCAGCCGGCGAACACCCCCACGACTCCGCGACGACGAGACCACCGGGGGGCTCGGCGGTGCGGGAGCGCGGGAGGAACGACGTCCGCCGGCACCACGCCGCGGCGCGACACGTGGCGGGACGACGCGCGTGTGAGGTCGGATCCGGAAGTCACAGTTCCCCGAGTCTACCGATGCCGTGCGGTGGGTGCGACGTGTGCGAGGTGTGCATCAACCGACAGCGAGCATGACCTCGACGACGGCGTCGAGCACGGCATCCACCTGCTGTTCCCGGTAGCCCCCGCGCTCCATGCGGAAGGCGACAGAGCGCACCTGCTCCGCGGTGATCGGATCGCCCGCGGCCAGATAGCGCGCGATCCGGTCGGCGGCGACATCCACTTCGTCGACGCGGTAGCCGTAGCGCAGGAAGCCGACGCGATCGAAACGGTGCCCCCGCGGACGCTGAAGCCGGTCGAGGACGACCTGCGCGGTGTCGCGCGTCTCGGCCACCCACGCCCGGGCGCCGAGACGAGAGAGCGCGTGCTCGCGCTCACGGGCGGCGAAGGCATCCTCGACGCGGCCGAGCGCCGCATCCACCGGCGCGATCGCATAGCCACCGCGGACCAGCGGGAACGCCGTGGCGCGGACCTCCGTCGAGCGGAGCACCCCCTCCGCGTCGGACTCGAAGGCCTCACGCGCGCGAGAGAGGAAATGATCCACCGCGCGCTTCTCGTAGCCTTTCGTCCGCCCGGGGGCGTCGGGGAACAGGGCGCTCGACGTGCGGTCGTCGGTCGGCGTTTCAGTCATGACACTCCCAGCGGGGCGAGCAGGTAGAACATGGCGAGCGCGGCGATCGCCGAAGGAAGGATCGAGTCGAGACGGTCGAGGACACCGCCGTGGCCGGGCAACCAGGAGCTCATGTCCTTGATGCCCAGATCGCGCTTGAGCATGGACTCGCCCAAGTCGCCCACCGTGGCCGTCGCCAGGACGACGGCGCCGAAGATCAACCCCGCCCACCACGGGACGTGGAGCATGAATGCCGCCAGCAGCACGCCCGCGGCCAGTGCGGCGACGCAGGCGCCCGCGAAGCCCTCCCACGTCTTCTTCGGGCTGATGCGCGGCGCCATGGGATGCCGCCCGCCGCGGCCGAAGGTGAGACCGGACACATAGGCGCCGGTGTCGGACACGACCGCGACGATCAAGAAGGCGAGGACCCACCATTCGCCGCGATTCTCCGAGAGCAGGATCGTCGCGAAGCTTCCGAGGAAGGGCAGGTAGAGCTGCAGGAATCCGGCGACGAGGACGTCGCCGAGGACGTCAGCCCGCGTCCTGCCATCCCGCGCGAACATCTGCGCGACGAGTCGCCAGACGATGACCACGACGACGCAGGCGATGGCGGCGACCCAGTGGACCCAGAGCCCCGCGAGGAACCCGGTGAGCAGCAGCAAAAGCCCCAAGGCCAGTTGCGGCACGATGTCCACGCGGCGTCCGGCGGCCTGCAGCGCACGGGAGAACTCGAAGATCGCCAGCCCCACCGCCGCCGCGGCGAACAGCACGAACAGCCACTTGAAGAAGATGAGTGAGGCGATGACGACCACGCCGATCGACACGCCGATCAGCGTGGCGAGGATCAGATCACGACCGGTCCGCTGCTTGATCCGCTCGTTCGCCTGGTCGAACTCCGCCCGCGCTTGAGCGATGTGCTGTTCGGCATCCGTTCGCATGGCACGCAACTGCGACTCGATCGCCGTCACACCCTCGCCGGTCGCCGGCGACCGCCGGGCCCCGTCGATGCGCCGACGACCGGCCGGGCCGGTGTGCGGCTCGGCCTCGTCGCGTGCGGAGTCATCGGTCATCGACGTCAGACCTCGAGAAGCTCGGCCTCTTTGCGCTTGAGAGCCTCGTCGATCTGGTCGACGTGCGCGCGCGTCACGCCGTCGAGCTCTTTCTCGGCGCGGACCAGCTCGTCTTCGCCGACGTCGCTCTTGAGCGCGTCGAGGTCGTCCTTGGCTTTGCGACGGAGATTACGGATCTGGACCTTGGCGTCCTCACCCTTGCCGCGCACGAGCTTCACGTACTCTTTGCGGCGCTCCTCGGTGAGCTCGGGCATCGTGATGCGCACGATGTTGCCGTCGTTGGTGGGGTTCACACCGAGGTTCGGCATGTCGCGGATCGCCTGCTCGATCGCCTTCAGCGCCGACTTGTCGTACGGGTTGATGACGAGCGTGCGCGCCTCGGGGTTGTTCAGCGAGGCGAGCTGCGCGAGGGGCGTCGGCGAGCCGTAATAGTCGACCAGGACCTTCTGGAACATCTGGGGGTTCGCGCGCCCGGTGCGGACGGTCGCGAAGTCCTCCTTGGCGGCCTCCACGGCACGATCCATGCGCGTTCCGGCATCGGCGAGGACATCGGCGATCACGGTGACTCCATTCGTTGGGACTGACGTCTCAGTCTAGTCGCGCGTGGGCCCGAGACCCCGGGCCCACGCGGCGGGTCACGCGGTGACGAGCGTCCCCATCGTGTCGCCGAGCAGGGCGCGGGTGACATTGCCCTCGGGCTCCATCCCGAACACGCGCATGTCGATGCCGTTGTCCATGCACAGGCTGAAGGCGGTCGAGTCCACGACCTTCAGTCCCTTCTGGAGGGCGTCGTTGTAGGTGAGGTGGTCGAGCTTCGTCGCGTGGGGGTCGACGCGCGGGTCGGCCGTGTAGACGCCGTCGACGCCGTTCTTGGCCACCAGCACCTCGACCGCGCCGATCTCGAGGGCGCGCTGGGCGGCCACGGTATCGGTCGAGAAGTACGGGAGCCCCGCACCGGCGCCGAAGATCACGACACGGCCCTTCTCGAGGTGACGCACGGCGCGGCGCGGGATGTACGGCTCCGCCACCTGGGTCATCGAGATCGCGGACTGCACGCGCGTTGCGGCACCCGCCTGCTCGAGGAAGTCCTGGAGCGCGAGCGCGTTCATGACGGTGCCGAGCATTCCCATGTAGTCCGCGCGCCCGCGGTCCATGCCGCGCTGGCTCAGCTCGGCTCCACGGAAGAAGTTGCCCCCGCCCACGACGATCGCGATCTCCACGCGGTCGACCGCCTCCGCGATCTCCTGTGCGATTTGGCTGACCACGTCGGGATTGACTCCCAGTTGGCCTCCGCCGAACGCCTCGCCCGACAGCTTCAGGAGCACCCGGCGGCGCTTGCTCGCTTCATCGATCACGTGTCATGTCCTCTCGTTCTGTCCAAACTATCTGCCCCGCCGCGGAGTCGAAACGTCACGCGCGCAGGAAAAGGCCCGGGATGCCATGGCATCCCGGGCCTTGTGACGGGCCGTCAGCCTGTCGAGGTGTTACGCACCGACCTTGAAGCGGGCGAAGTCGGTCAGGGTGAGACCGGCGTCGGACGCGACCTTGGCGACGGACAGCTTGTTGTCCTTCGCGTAGTCCTGGTCGAGCAGGGCGACCTGCTTGAAGAACGCGTTGACGCGGCCCTCGACGATCTTCGGCAGGGCGGCCTCGGGCTTGCCCTCGTTGCGGGAGATCTCGGTGACGATCTCGCGCTCCTTCTCGACGTCGGCCTCGGGCACGGCGTCGCGGGTGAGGTACGAGGGGTTCGCGAACGAGATGTGCTGCGCGATCGAGCGAGCCGTCTCGGCGTCGTCACCGGTGTACGCGAGCACCACGCCGACCTGCGGGGGAAGGTCCTTGCTGGTCTTGTGCAGGTAGACCTCGAACTTGTCGCCGGAGATCGTGCGCACGCGGCGCAGCTCGACCTTCTCGCCGATGATCGCGGCCTCATCCGAGATGAGCTGCTCGACGGTCTTGCCGTCGGCGTCGGCGGCGAGGGCAGCCTCGACCGAGTCGGCGCCGGCCGCGGCGGCCGCGTCGACGACCTTGTCGGCCAGAGCGATGAAGCGCTCGTTCTTGGCGACGAAGTCGGTCTCGCACGCGAGCTCGAGCAGGGTGACGGTGCCGTCGTTCTCGCGAGCGACGACGAGGCCCTCGCTGGTCGAACGGTCGGCGCGCTTGGCGTTGCCCTTGGCGCCCTTGAGGCGCAGGATCTCGACGGCCTTCTCGACGTCGCCGTCGGCCTCTTCGAGAGCCTTCTTGGTGTCGACCATGCCGGTGCCGAGCTGCTCGCGCAGCGCCTTGATGTCGGCGATCGTGAAGTTTGCCATGGTGTGGCGTCTCCTTGTCGTGTGCGTTCTTGAGAAAAACTCGGCGGGGTCGTGGCGCCGTCCCTCACGAAGAGGTCCGGTCACGACCCCGCCGGATCGTAGCCTGTGCGGGTGACACGCGTCCCCCCAGGAGGTGACGCGTGTCGCGCGGATTACTTGCTGTCAGCAGCCTCGGCGTCGGCGACCTCGGCGGCGGTCTCGCCCGACGCGGCGGCGACAGCCTCGTCGTGAGCCTCGGCGCCGGCGGCGTCATCGGCCGACTCGGTCGCGGCCTGACCCTCGGCCGCCTGCTCGTCGGCGACGATCTCCGATGCCTCGGCCTTGGCCTCGGCGAGGTCGGCGACCTTCGCGGTCTCGGCGGACGACTGCTCCGGAGCACCGGACTCGAGGAGTTCGCGCTCCCATTCGGCGAGGGGCTCGGCGGCCTCGTCTTCACCGGCGGGCTGGTGACGCTGGATCAGGCCCTCGGCCGCGGCGTCGGCGATGATGCGCGTGAGCAGGCTCACCGAGCGGATCGCGTCGTCGTTGCCGGGGATCGGGTACTGGAACTCGTCGGGGTCGGCGTTCGT